>Ga0209131_1002017_pt1 | contig 13917 bp, 13 predicted proteins | sample GraSoi_2013_40cm_FD_185826 | JGI IMG/M metagenome (GOLD analysis project Ga0209131, IMG submission 185826) | Grasslands soil microbial communities from the Angelo Coastal Reserve, California, USA - Sample 9_17_2013_40cm (SPAdes) (version 2) | ecosystem: Environmental > Terrestrial > Soil >...
GGCGGCGGGTTCAACCGATCGACGCAACACCTTCTAATCTTGCCAGATGAGGAGGTATGCGTATGGAGGGGAGCGCACGAACCCGCTTCACGCCTAGACAGAAGGCTGATCTCTGGGAGCGCTGGAAGAGCGGGCAATGCGTAGCCGATATTGCCCGGGCGCTGGAGAGGAGAAACAAGAGCGGCGTTTATCGTGTCCTGGCTTTGAATGGCGGCATTGCGCCCGCAGCGCGCAGGCGAGCGCCAGTGACATTGCGGCTCGAGGAGCGTGAGGAAATCTCGCGGGGCATTGCTGCAGGTCGATCGCTACGTCGAATCGCTGCCACGTTGGGGCGGGCGCCGTCCACAGTAAGTCGAGAGCTTGGGCGGCACGGCGGAGCAAGCGTGTACCGCGCAAGCGAGGCTGATGGGCGCGCCTGGGAGCGTGCGCTGCGTCCAAAGCGCTGTCGCCTGGCGGTGCATGCGGAGCTACGATGGCGCGTGGCGCAGAAGCTCGCGCTCCAGTGGTCGCCGGAGCAGATCTCGGGCTGGCTGAAGCGAGAGTTCTGTGCTGACGGAGGCATGCAGATCTCTCACGAAACGATCTATCGAAGTCTCTTCGTTCAGACCCGCGGCGTGCTAAAGAAGGAGCTCATGGCGCATTTGCGTACCGCACGGCAAATGCGTCAAGCTAAAGGCGGCAGCGCGAAGAACGGACTAGGCCAGATCGTAGACGCCGTCTCGATACGCGAGCGGCCGGCGGAAGCCCAGGATCGCGCCGTGCCAGGGCATTGGGAAGGCGACCTCCTCTCCGGCGCGAACAACACGCACATGGTCACGCTGGTTGAGCGCCAATCTCGCTTCGCGATGCTGATCAAGGTGCCGAGCAAGGACACAGCGACGGTGGTTGGCGCATTGAGCAAGCACGTGCGCGAGCTGCCCGCCGAACTCCGCCGCTCACTAACCTGGGACCGAGGCAAGGAGATGGCCGACCACAAGGAGTTCACCTTCGCCACAAACGTGCAGGTCTACTTCTGCGATCCTCGTAGCCCTTGGCAGCGTGGCAGCAATGAGAACACCAACGGCTTGTTGCGCCAGTACTTCCCGCGAGGAACAGATCTCTCCGGCTACTCTCAGGCGCACCTAAACAGGATCGCGTTGCGCCTCAATCAACGCCCCAGGAAGACCTTGGGCTTTGAAACACCTGCCGATAGACTACGAGCAGTGTTGCATTGACCGGTTGAACCCGCCGCCGAAAGCGGATCCTTGACGCGCGGCTGACTGCGGTCGCACACTGGCCCGCAGTCCGGAGACCTCAAAGGGGGAGTTATGAAACTGCGAAGGTTCGTGCCTGCGTCCCCGCTGTTGGTTGCGTTCTTCACTGCCTCACGGCTCGTGGCGGCACAAGGTGATACGGCGATCGATGCCATCCTGCGTGCCGCGGTCGAGAGCAAGGACGTGCCCGGCGTAGTCGCGCTCGTGACGAGTCGCGACCGCGTCGTCTACCAGGGCGCCTTCGGCGTGGCGGATGTCGGCACCGGGCGTGCGCTCACGATGGACGCGCTGTTCCGCATCGCTTCGATGACCAAGCCGGTCACTTCGCTCGCGCTGCTGCAGCTCGTCGAGCAGGGCAAGCTGAGCCTCGATGATCCAGCCGACAAATATCTCCCTGAGCTTGCAGGGCTGAAGGTCTTTGAGTCGTTCGATCCGGCCACCGGCGAATACAAGCTGCGCCCGGCCACGAGGCGGCCGACCGTCAGGCAGTTCCTCACCCACACCTCCGGCCTCGGCTATCCGTTCACCAGCGCGATATGGCGCGACTTCAAGCCAAAGCCGGGCGAGACCTATCCGTTTGGCGGCCCGTTGCTGTTCGAGCCGGGCGAGCGTTGGCATTACAGCACCAGCACCGACGTGGTCGGTCGGCTGGTGGAGGTCATTTCCGGCCAAAAGCTGGAAGACTATTTCCGGCAGCACATCTTCGCGCCGCTCAAGATGGACGATACGTCCTACAACGTGCGGCCGGAGAAGGCGGCGCGCCTGGTCGCCGCGCAGCAGCGTGCCGGCGAGCGCATGGATGGCGCCGTGGTGTTGCAGTCGCCGCAGCCGGGGCCGACTATCGCAGCCCCGATTGGCGGCGGCGGCCTGGCCTCGACCGCGAGCGACTACGGACGCTTCGTGCGCATGCTCCTTAACGGCGGCGCGCTCGATGGCGCCCGCGTGCTCAAGGCCGAAACGATCGCGCTCATGGGCCAGAACCAAATCGGCACGATCGGAGTCCCGGCGCTTAAGAGCGCGCTGCCGCGCAGCGCCGATTTCACGTTCATCGCGGACGGCCGCGACAAATTCGGGCTCGGCTTCCTGATCACGAGCGACCAGGTCCCCGGCAAGCGCTCGCCGGGCAGCCTGAGCTGGGGCGGCATCAACAATACCTATTTCTGGGTCGATCCGCAGCGCGGCATCGCGGGAGTGATCCTGATGCAGTACCTGCCGTTCGCCGACGCCAGGGCGCTAGCGCTCCATGATGCGTTCGAGCGCGGCGCGTATCAGCTTGTGGGGACTCAGTTAAAGGCGGCGCGTGGCGAGTCTTTTGCCGTGGCGAGGTGAATGTCGCCGCAATAGACCGCTAGTCATCGTTTCCTAAACCGGGAATGAGGATCGAGTGGGACGCGCCGATTGCGATGGACGACGGCCTTGTGCTGCGCGCCGACGTCTTTCGTCCATCGGATGAAGGCCGCCATCCTGTCATCCTCAGCTACGGTCCGTATGCCAAGGGCCTCTCGTTCCAGGAAGGCTACAAGTCCAACTGGGCGCGCCTTATCAAGGCCGCGCCCGAGGTGCTCGAGGGCTCGAGCAACAAGTACCAGTGCTGGGAGCTCGTCGATCCGGAGAAGTGGGTGCCCGACGGCTATGTCTGCGTGCGCGTCGATTCGCGCGGCGCCGGCCGCTCGCCCGGCGTCATCGACATCTGGTCGGCGCGCGAGGCGCGCGATCTCTACCACTGCATCGAGTGGGCGGCGGCGCAGCCGTGGAGCAACGGCAAAGTCGGCCTTAACGGCATCTCGTACTTCGCCACCAACCAGTGGCAGGTCGGCGCGCTGCGCCCGCCGCACCTCGCGGCGCTGTGCATCTGGGAAGGATTCTCGGACTACTACCGCGAGCTCGCACGCCACGGCGGCATCCTCAGCGGCTTCACCGAAAGCTGGTACGAGCGCCAGATCCTGCGCATGCAGCACGGCGTCGGCGAGCGCGGCGCGCGCAGCGTCGTCACCGGCGAGCCGGTCGCGGGACCGGAGACGCTCTCACCCGAGGTGCTGGCGAAGAACACCGCTGATCCAGCCGGCGAAGCCTTGCGCCGCAGGCTGGTCGACGACTACTACCGCGAGCGGATGGTCCAATTCGAGCGCATCCAGGCACCGCTGCTCTCCGCCGCGAACTGGGGCGGGCAGGGCCTGCATCCGCGCGGCAACTACGAAGGCTTCCTCGCCGCCGGCTCGAGGCAGAAGTGGCTCGAGGTGCACGGCGACACGCACTTCACCCATTTCTATAGCAACTATGGAATGGGCCTTCAGAAACGTTTCTTCGGCCATTTCCTGAAAGGCGAGGACAGCGGCTGGGATCAGCAGCCTCGCGTCTCCCTCAACATCCGCCGCCCCGGCGAGCGCTTCACGCTGCGCGCCGAGAACGAATGGCCGCTTGCGCGCACGCAGTGGATGAAATTTTTTCTACAGCCGGATCTTTCGCTCTCGCATAGGCAGCCCGATACCGGCAAGAGCATGACCTACGAAACGACCGGCGAGGGGCTGACGTTTTCGACCCATCCGGCCCGCCACGAGCTGGAGATCACGGGCCCCGTGGCGGCCAAGCTGTGGCTCTCGTCCGATACGACCGATGCCGATGTTTTCCTCGCGCTGCGCGTGTTCGATCCCGCGGGCAAGGAAGTGACCTTCGTCGGCTCGAACGATCCGCGCACGCCGGTCGGCCTGGGCTGGCTGCGCGCCTCGCAGCGCAAGCTCGATCCCGAGCGCTCGCTGCCGTACAGGCCGTGGCATGCGCACGATGAAGAACAGCCGCTAACCCCGGGCGCGCCGGTCGAGTTGGAGGTGGAAATCTGGCCGACGTGCATCGTCGTGCCGCCCGGCTACCGCCTCGCGCTCAGCGTGCGCGGCAAGGACTACGAGTACGACGGCAGCGACGCCGGCGTCGCCAACGCGCCTTATCCGATGAAGGGCGTCGGCCCGTTCACGCACAGCGACGCGCGCGACCGGCCGGCGCGCATCTTCGGCGGCCGCAACACACTGCATTTCGCTGAAGGCAGAATGCCGTACGTGCTGCTGCCGATCATCCCGGGGAGATGACGATGCGATTCCTGCTCGCGCTGTGGTGTGTGGTCGCTTTCGCCCAGGACTATCCGGCGAAGAACGTCACCATCATCGTTCCCTATCCGGCGGGCGGCCCGACCGACCAGCTCGCGCGCTTCCTCGCACCGCGCTTCGCCGACAAGCTCGGGCGCAGCTTCATCGTCGAGAACGTGACCGGAGGCGGCACCACCATCGGCACCGGCCGCGCGGCGCGTGCGGCGCCCGACGGCCATACGCTGCTGCTGCACAACCTCCAGATCTCGGCGAACGTCGCGCTTTATCCGAAGCTGCAGTACGACACCGAGAAAGAGCTCGTTGCGATCGCGTTCCTCAACCGCAACCCGCTGGTGCTGGTCGGCCGCAAAACGCTGACGCCGAACAGCGTTGGCGAGCTGATCGCGTATATGAGGGCGAACTCGACCAGCATGGCGAACCCCGGCTCCGGAAGCAGCGGGCATCTCGCCACCTCGCTCTTCGCGCAGCAGGCCAAGGTGATCCCGGTGCAGGTGCCCTATCGCGGCGGCGCGCCGATGGTGCAGGATCTTCTCGGCGGGCACGTCGATCTGCTCTTCGGCACGCCGCAGCAGCTCTTGCCTCTGGTTTCTTCCGGCCAGCTCAAGGCCTATGGAGTCACGATGCGCGAGACCTCGGCGCAGTTTCCCGGCGCCGCGAGCCTGGTCGCCGAGCTCGGCCCGAAGCTCGAGATCTTCTACTGGCACGCGCTGTTCGCGCCGACGGCGACGCCAAAGGCCGTGGTCGACAAATTGAACGCGGTAGTGCAAGGCGTGCTCGACGACGCGGCGCTGATGAAAAACTGGGCCGACACCGGCGTGACGCCCTATCCGCCGAGCGAGCGCTCGCCGCAGGCGGCGCAGGCGCGTTTTGAGTCCGAGATCGCGCGCTGGGGCGAAGTGGTGCGCGAGAACAAGATCCAGCCGGTCGACTGATGGGCCGCCGCGCCGTCATCGTCGGCGGCTCGCTAGGAGGACTCTTCGCCGCCGGCTTCCTGCAGGAGCTCGGCTGGCAGGTCGACGTCTACGAGCGCGTCGCCGACGAGCTCGCGGCGCGCGGCGCGGGCATCGGCACGCACGGGGCGCTGTTCGATGCGCTGCGCCGCCTCGGCGTCGAGATCGACGAGCGGCTCGGCATCCGCGTCACCGAGCGCATCTGCCTCGATGCCGAGGGCCACACCGTGCACACGCAGCGCGTCGAGCAAGTGATGTCGCACTGGGCGCGCGTCTATGGCGCGCTGAAGGCGCGCATCGGCCGCGAGCATTACCACCCAGGGCGCAATTTCCTCAGTTACATACAAGGCGCAGAGGTCATCGCTCGTTTCGATGACGGCTCCGAGGCTCGCGCCGATTTGCTGATCGGCGCCGATGGCTTGCGCTCGAGCGTGCGCGCGCAGCTCATTCCGGATGCCGAGCCGCGCTACGCCGGATACGTCGCATGGCGGGGCCTCGTCAAGGACAGCGAGCTGCCAGAGAGCTTGAGGCAACGGCTAGGCGACGGCTACTACTTCGTGCTGCCGCCGGGCGAGATGATGCTCTGCTACCTCGTGCCGGGTCGCGACTGGAACTACGTCTGGTATCGCCCGACCGCCGAAGACGAGCTGCGCGATCTTTGCACCGACGTCAGCGGCAAGTGCCACGGCAGCGCGATATCGCCGACGCTGCTGAGGCCCGAGCTCACCGCGGGCGTCAAGCGCACCGCGCGCGCCATCCTCGCGCCGAAAATCGCCGAGCTCGTCGAGTGCTCGCAGCCTTTTTTCCAGGCGATCTACGATTTCGAGACGCCGCGCATGCGCGGCGGGCCGGTAGCGCTGCTCGGCGATGCTGCGTTCGTCGCACGCCCGCACGTCGGCATGGGCGTCACCAAGGCGGCGCTCGATGCGATGAGCCTCGCGCGCTCGATCGAATTGACTCCCACAGACTTGAACCGGGCTCTGGACCGCTACGAGCGTCTACGCAGCGAGTTCGGCCGTGGCGTGGTGCGCCGCTCGGCGCGCATCGGCGCCTACATCGAAGCTCGCGCCAGGCCCGAGCGCGCCTGGACCGCCGAGGAGCTTGATCAAAGTCCCGAGCGCATCCTCATGGAGGTGGGCACGGCGCTGGTGGACATTCCCGAGCTGTCGCTCGAAATCTAATTCGGGGTCAGGGTCGCAATCGCAATACGGCCCCGGCCCCGAATTGGGCGATCTACCATAGCGTCGCAGAGGAGGGCAGGTACATGTGGCGACGAGCGTTCGCCGGTCTCTGGTTGGCTCTGTTTGCGGTCGCGAGCTTCGCCCAGCCGTATCCGGCGAAGCCGATCAGGCTGGTGATTCCCTGGCCGCCCGGTGGCCCCACCGACATCATCGGGCGCGTGTTCGCCGAGCCGCTGGCGAAAGTGCTCGGCCAGCCTCTGGTGATCGACAACCGCGGCGGCGCGAGCGGCGCCATCGGCGCGGACTTCGTGGCGCATGCCGCGCCCGACGGCTACACGCTGATGGTGCAGAGCATGACCAACCAGGTGATGCTGCCTTCCACCGTCAGGAAGCTCGGCTTCGATCCGATCGCCGACTTCGAGCCGATCACGCAGATCGTGAGCTCGCCGATGATCGTGGTGGCGCATCCCTCGCTTGCCGCGGCCAGCATGGCCGAGCTGGTGGCGCTCGCGCGCGCCCAGCCCGGCGCCATCACCATCGCCTCGTTCGGCCAGGGCAGCGCGAGCCACCTCGGCATCGAGCTCCTGATGAAGCTCGCCTCGATCAAGGTGAACCACATTCCGTACAAGGGCGGCGCGCCGGCGGCGGCGGACACGGTGGCCGGCCACACGCAGGCCGCCATCGTCGGCCTGCCGGTCGCGCTGCCGTACCTCAAGCAGGGGCGGCTGCGCGCGCTTGGCATCACGACGGCCGCACGCGCGCCGCAATTGCCGGAGCTGCCGAGCGTGCGCGAGACGAGCGGCCTGCAGGCCTACGATCTCGGGCTGATGTACGGCTTCCTCGCGCCGCCGAAGACGCCGGCGCCGATCCTCCGGCAGCTGCACACCGCCGCGCTCGAGGTGCTGCGCTCGAGCGAGTTCACGCAGAAGGCGATCGAGCTCGGCCTGGGCGCGCCGATCGGCAACAGCCCGGCCGAGATGCTCGCGGCGACGCGCAAGGAAGCCGAGATGCTCAGCGCCCTCGCAAAGGCCGCGGGCGTGGAGCCAGAGTAAAACTCAAAGGGGGCACATATGGAAATCAACCGCCAGCATGATCACCGTCGCCGCCGCGGGAGGATGCGCTTCGACGACGGCGAACCGGCCTTTGCCGAAGTTCGCCTATGTCGGCTGCTACACCACGAAGCAGCGCAACGGCCGCGGCGAGGGCATCAGCGGGCACCGCATCGATCCCGCCAGCGGCGCCTGGACGCAAACGCAGCTGGTGAAGACGACCGACAATCCGTCGTGGCTCACGTTCGACCGTCCGCAGCGCGTTCTGTACTCGGCGCACGGCGACGGCGAGGTGATCTCGGCATTTCGCGTCGACCAGGCGACGGGGCAGCTTAGTGCGCTGGGAACGCACGACGCGAAAGGCAAGAACGGCGTGCGGCTCGGCGTCGATGCGAACAACAAGTACCTGATCTGCGCGAACTACGGCTCGGGCACCGTGGCCCTGCTGCCGATCAACGCGGATGGCTCGCTTGGGCCGGTCGCCCATCTTCCGGCGCTGCCGGGAAAGCCAGGGCCGCATCGCACCGAGCAGCCCAACTCGCGTCCGCACGATGTCGTGTTCGATCCGCGCGAGCGCTTCATCGTCGTGCCCGACAAAGGCCTCGACGCGACGTTCGTGTTCTCGCTCGACGCCGCGAGCGGCAAGCTGGTGCCGGCTTCGCCGCCTTCCGTGGCGAGCCGTCCGGGCGCCGGGCCGCGCCACGCGAGCTTCCATCCGGCGAAGCCAGTCGTGTATGTCCTGAACGAGCTCGATTCCACGCTCACGACCTATCGCTTCGACAGCGAGCGCGGCGCGCTCACGCCGCTCCAGGTGATCACCACGCTGCCGCCGAGCTTCACGGGCCACAGCACCACCTCCGAGATCGTGGTGGCGGCGTCGGGCCGCTTCGTCTATGCGTCCAACCGCGGGCACGACAGCCTCGCCATCTTCGCGGTCGAGGACACCGGCACGCTGAGCCCGGTCGGCTGGGAGCCGACGCAGGGCAAGACGCCGCGCTTTTTCGCCATCGAGCCTTCGGGCGCGCTGCTCTATGCCGCGAACATGGACAGCGACACGATCGTGGTATTTCGCGTCGACGCGGGCAGCGGCAAGCTCACGCCCACCGGCCAGGTCATCAAAACGGGCAGCCCATCGAGCATCGTCTTCCGTTAGCCGTCGCCGCAATGCTGTTGTGCGGAGGAGCCATGGCCGCCGAGGCGGTGCTGGTGCACGATATCGCGCCGCCCCATCCGCGCTACACGCAGCTCACGCAGATGGCGGCCGACGTGGCGCGGCGCACCCAAGGCGTGCTCAGCATCGCCATCAATCCCGGCGGCAAGGTGCTCTACCCGGGCCAGGCCTCGCTCGACGCGGTGCGCTCCGGCCGCGTGCCGCTCACCTTCGTCAACAGCGCCTTCCTGCAATCGATCGACCCGGATCTGGGCTTTCTCAACCTGCCGTTCACGATCACCGACGAGCTGATGGCGCGACCCGGCATGGCGGAAGGCATCCTGGCGCTGGTACGCAGCTACGTCGAGGCGCGCGGGCTGAAGGTGCTGGCGATGATGCGCGGGGCGGACACCATCATGATTTTCAGGGAGCGGCAGGTGCGCGCGCCCGAGGACCTGCGCGGGCTGAAGATCCGCGTCGCGGGGCCGGGCGTCTACCAGGAGATCGTCAGGAGCCTTGGCGCGCAGCCGGTCGTTTTCCCGGCGATCGAGATGGGCGCGGCGCTGGCGCGCGGCGCGATGGACGGCATCATCACCTCGCCCGGCGGCTGGGGAAAGAACGTGCAGGATGCGCCGAGCGCAAGCCTGGTGCCGGGGTTGCTCTTCTATACGTACTTTCTCATCGCCGATAAGGCATGGTTCGATGCGCTTCCGGCGGCCGAGCAGAAAGCGCTGGCGGAGGCCGGACGCACCACCGTGACGGACAAGTGGGGCGAGATGCAGGCCGACGATGCACGCCTTGTCGCCGAGCTGGTGGCGCATGGCGCCCGCCAAGCGGTGGTGCCGGCCGGAGCGCTGGCGCCATGGAAGGCGCGCACCGAAGGCGTGACGCGCGCTTTCAGCGCCGCGCATCCGGAAGTGATGCGGCGCTTCCGCGCCATCGTCGACGCGCAGTAAAAGCTTTTAGACCAGCTTCGCGTTCTTCAGCGGCAGGCTGCGCACGGGTTTGCCGGTCGCGGCGTGGATCGCGTTCAGCACCGCCGGGGCCACGACGCAGATGGTCGGCTCGCCGACGCCGCCCCAGAAGTCGTAGGTCGGCACGATGACGGTCTCGACCTTCGGCATTTCCGCGAGGCGCAGGATCGGATAGTCGTGGAAGTTGGACTGCACGATGCGGCCTTTCTCCACGGTGCACTCGCCGTACAGCGTGGCGCCGAGGCCGTAGGCCACCGAGCCTTCGACCTGCGCGGCGATCTGGCCGGGATTGACCGCATGGCCGCAGTTGAGCGCCAGCACCATGCGATGCACCGAGACCTTGCCGGATGACGCATCGACGGAAACTTCGGCCACGGCCGCCGAGTAGCTGCCGTAGCCCATGAACTGCGCGATGCCGCGATGCACGCCGGCAGGCAGCGGCTTGCCCCAGCCCGCCTTGTCGGCGGCCGCGTTCAGCACCGCCAGGTGCTTCGGATGGTTGCCCATCAGGCGGCGGCGGAATTCAAGCGGGTCGGCGCCCGCGGCGCGCGCCACTTCGTCCATGAAGCATTCCAGGTACACGCCGTTCTGGTTGGTGTTGACGCCGCGCCAGGGCCCGACCGGAACGGTGGTGTTGCGCATCGCGTACTCGATCAGCAGGTTCGGCATGCTGTAGCCGAACTGCGCGTCGCCCGGCTCCTTGTACAGGCCCTGGACCTGCCGGATATCCCTGCCGTCCTTGATGATGGACGGGTTGAGATAGGCGTTGATCGACTGGCCCGAAATGCGGATGTGCATGCCGGTGAGCTTGCCGTCTTCGCCTAAGCCGGCGGAGAGCTTGCATTGCGAGATCGGCCGGAAGTAGTCGTGCTGCATGTCCTCTTCGCGGCTCCAGATCAGCTTCACCGGGACGCCGGGAAACTCCTTGGCGATCGCAACCGCCTGGCGCGTGTAGTCCTGCGTGCCGCCGCGCCGGCCGAAGCCGCCACCCAAGTCGAGCTTGTAAACCTCGGCCTTGTCGATCGGCACGCCGGACTCCTCGCTTGCGGCCGCGAGCGTGGCCTCTGCATTTTGGGTGGGCGCCCAGACCTCGACCCGGTCCGCCGTGACCTTGGCGGTGCAGTTCATCGGCTCCATCGTGGCGTGGGCGAGGAACGGCGTGCTGTAGACCGCTTCGACTTTCCTGGCCGCGCCCTGGATCGCTTTCGGCGCATCGCCTTCCTTCCACCCGGCGAACGGCTCCTCGACCGCAGTCAACCCGCTCTTCAGCCGCTCTGCTATGACGGCGCTCGATTCGGCGGCGCCCGCGCCTTCGTCCCACACCACCGGCAATGCCGCGAGCGCCGTCTTGGCGCGCCACCAGGTATCGGCGACCACGGCGACCGCCGAGTCGTTCACTTTCACGGCGCGCTTCACGCCCGGCATACCGGCGATCTTCGCTTCGTCGAAGCTCACCAGCTTGCCGCCGAACACCGGCGACTGCCGGATTGCGGCGTGCAGCATCCCCGGCAGCTTGAGATCGATCGAGTACAGCTTGCTGCCATTCAACTTGTCGGCGGTGTCGAGCCGGTGCAGCGGCTTGCCGGCAATTTTCCAGTCCTTCGGATCCCTGAGCTTGATGCTCTTCGGGTCCGGCGGCGTCAGCTTGGCCGCGGCCGCCGCGACGCGTCCGTAGGTGGTGGTGCGCTTCGAGGCCGCGTGCGTGATCACGCCGTCGGCGACGCTCAGCTCGGCCACCGGAACTTTCCACTGCTCGGCCGCCGCCTGCAGCAGCATGATGCGCGCCGCTGCGCCGCCGCGGCGCACGTAGTCCTGCGAGACGCGGATGCCGCGGCTGCCGCCGGTGCCCATCTCGCCCCACACGCGCTGGCGCGCGAGGTTCTGGCCCGCGGTGACCTGCTCGGTGCTCACTTTCTTCCAGTCGCAGCCGAGCTCCTCTGCCACGAGCTGCGCGAGACCGGTGATCGTGCCCTGGCCCATCTCCGAGCGGGCGATGCGGATCACGCAGCTCGAGTCGGGCTTCACCACCACCCAGGCATTGACCTCGGTGCCAGTTTTCGCATCGGCGCCGAACGCCAACGGCAGATTGAAGCCGAGCGCGAGTCCGCCGCCGATCACGCCGGAATGAACGATGAATTTGCGCCGCGAAAGGTTTTTCATGCTTTCACCTTTTTCGTCTGGGCCGCGGCCTGGTGCACGGCCGCCCGGATGCGCTGGTAGGTGCCGCAGCGGCAGATGTTGGTCATCGCGTCGTCGATATCTTTGTCGGTGGGGTTGGGCTTCGCCTTGAGTAGCGCCGCCGCCGCCATGATCTGGCCCGACTGGCAGTAGCCGCACTGCGGCACGTCGAGCGCCGCCCAGGCTTTCTGCACCGGATGCGAGCTCGAGGCCGAGAGGCCCTCGATGGTGACGATGCGGTCGGTGGCCTTGACGCTGCCGACGGTGACGGAGCAGGAGCGCTTCAGCTCGCCGTTGATGTGCACCGAGCAGGCGCCGCACTGTGCGACGCCGCAGCCGTACTTGGTTCCCGTCAGCCCCGCCTGCTCGCGGATCGCCCAAAGCAGAGGCGTATCGGCCTCCACCTGCACGTCACGCAGCTTGCCGTTGATGTTGAGCTTTGCCATGGACTCCTCCCGAAAATAGGCCTCGGAGGATTCTATGCCTCCGCTCCGATGGCGTAAGCTCTGGTCATGAACCGATTCGTGTTCGCAGTGCTCATCGGCTTGGGAAGCGCGGCCCACGCTCAGGATGCCGTCCAGACGGTGCTCGCGGCGGCGCCGCAACTCGTCGCCTTCGCCGGCTCGCCCGAGAATTTCTACAGCCTGGTCGTCGGCCTGACGGAGGGCAAGCCCGCGCGCCTTGCCGCGCCGGCCGCCGGCGGGTTCAGCCGCGTCACGACGATCAATGCGCCGGCGCGGCTCAGCGCCGCGGATACTGCGGCGCTGCTCGAGCGTGCGCGCCAGAACCTCGAGTTTCTCGGCGTCGCGCAGCCGACTCCCGAGCAGATCAGCGCCGCGCTCGCCGGCGGGCTGCTCGTTACGCCCACCGGCAGCACGCAGGTGCGCGGCGTGCTGCCGCAGGCGGCGCGCGCGCAGGTGCGCTTGCAGCTCGAGCCGGATCTGCGCACGCCTTCGCCGGATGAGCGTGCGTTCGCGCAGCTGCCGCCGGAGATCCAGGCGCTGCTGAGGGACCTGCCGCCGCGCGAAGCGTTGCTGAAGGTCGAGCTTGCGCAGCAGCAGCTCATCGCGCTCGGCAACACCTACGCGTCGCCCGAGCGGCTTCGTGCGATGGTGCAGAACGTGCTCGCGCCGCAGTCCGGCGGCTATACCGTGGCGAGTTTCAGCGCGGGCACCACGAGCTTCCCGCCAATGAGCCCGCTGGCCTCGCCTTACCTTCCGGCCACGCGCTAGGGTTTATTTGCTGTCGTGTAGCCGGTCCCATTACATCTGCAATTGCTTTGTCCGGTAGCGGACTTATGATAGCTGCGTGACCAATGGCAATGCCGTCTCCGTGCAGCCTTCAGGCGCACCCGCGCCATCGCTGCCGCTGCGCGTGCTGATCGTCGATGACGACAGGGACACGGTCCTCAGCCTCACGCTCCTGCTTCAAACCGAAGGTCATCAAATCAAAGGCGTCGCCACCGCGGCTGCAGCCTGGAACGTGATTCGCGGGTTCGACCCCGATGTCGTGCTGCTGGATATCGGTCTGCCCGACAAAAGCGGCTACGAGCTCGCGAGAGAATTTCGCAGATGGTATGGAGCGCTGAGGCCCGTGATCATCGCGGTCACGGGGTGGAACCAGGGCTCGGACAAGATCCTGTCGCAGATCGCCGGCTGCGATCATCACGTTGGCAAGCCCTACGACCCGCAGCTGCTGCTCGGACTGCTCGCTCCGCTGGCAGCCGGACTGCGTTACTAACAGTAACAACCTGATACCAACCGTAGTGTCGATCGCTGCTTCAATCCGTCTTGTGGTTTAAATCTTTTGACGGAGGAAGCAAATGATCAAGTCGAGTATCGGGATCGCGTTAGTGGCTTCACTGGTAGGACTTGCCGGATGTGCCTCGCAGGCCGAGATGGTCGGTGCTGGTACGGGCGCGGCGCTCGGCGCGGCAGTCGGGGGCGGGACCATGGCCACCGTAGGCGGCGCGATGGTCGGGTACGGCGCCGGCCATGTCTACGATCAGAAGCATCGCTGACCTAGACCAGGGACGAAGCGATGCCGCCGAGCAGATGGAGCGCTTCGTCCAGGCGCGGCGACCA
>Ga0209131_1002019_pt1 | contig 13915 bp, 10 predicted proteins | sample GraSoi_2013_40cm_FD_185826 | JGI IMG/M metagenome (GOLD analysis project Ga0209131, IMG submission 185826) | Grasslands soil microbial communities from the Angelo Coastal Reserve, California, USA - Sample 9_17_2013_40cm (SPAdes) (version 2) | ecosystem: Environmental > Terrestrial > Soil >...
CATGTTCATCGTGTAGAGCGCGGCAATCATCAGCACCGAGGTGGCGAGCGGCAGCACCAGGCCGCCTTCCTTCCAGACCGCGAGGTTCAGGGCCACGATCAGCGCCCCGCCGAGCGCGGTGGCGACGGTCGCCCAGAGAGCCGAGAGTATCGGGATCAGCGCCGACAGCGCGAGGCCGCCCAGCGCCACCAGCGCCACCTCGGCGCCGAGCATGTAGGCGGGCTTCTCCTTGAGGTCGCGATCGATGATGCCTGCGATCAGGTTGGCGTGGATTTCCACCCCCGGATAGACGTTGTCGACCGGCGTCGCGCGCAGGTCGAGCAGCCCGGACGCGGTGGTGCCGATGAGCGCTATCTTGCCCTTCAGATCGTCGGCGTTGACGCGCTCGGCGAGCACGTCGGCGAGCGAGATATAGGGGAAGCTGAACTTGTGGCCGCGATAGGGCACCAGCGCGCTCGCGGTATCGTCGACCGGGATCCTGAGGGGTCCGACCTTGATCCATTCCAGGCCGCTGTAACCCTTGCGCGAGGCCGCCTCGGGGAAGCCGGGTTCTACCGCGGGCATGGCTCCGGTCTGCAGCGCGATCAGCGCGCGCACCATGGCGAGCGAGAAGGACTCGTAGTAGGCGCCGTCGAGCTCGGCCAGCATCGGCACCCGCCGTATCACGCCGTCCTCGTCGGTGAGCGGATTGAAATGACCGGCGCTCGCCGCGCTCTTCAGGAACTGCGCCAGGTTCCCGCCATAGCCGTTCCACGAGGTAAAGGCGACGTTGCGACCGGCAAAGCTGCCCTTGGGCAGGACCGGCTCGGGGATCGCGGCGATGCGCCGTGCATCGTTGTCGCTGTTGAAGTAGTAGCCGAGGATCACCGGTCGTCCCTGGATGCTGCGCGCGAACAGGCTGTCGTTGTCGAGCTCGGGCCGCAGCTTCTGGTAGATGTCGTGGAACGCGGCGACCGACTTCAGCTCGTGCTGGGCGAGCTGGTCGAGCGCCCGGATGCCCGAGGAGTAGTCGGCTTCCGCGAACACCACGTCGAAGCCCGCGACCGTGACCTGGTACTTGTTGAACAGCTTGTCGATGACGCGCGCCATGACATCGCGCGGCCAGGGCCAGCGGCCGACCTCCTGCAGGCTCTTCTCGTCGATGTCGAGGATCACGATGCGCCGGTCGACGCCGCGCGGCATGGTCATCGCGAGCCGCGCGTCGTAGATGAGGTGGTCGAGCCGGGTGATGAAACCGAGCTGGTAGAGCTCCAGCGCGTGCCCTACGAAGAACAGCGTGATCGTAAGGCCGAAAAGAATCCTTACGATGTGCTGTCCCAGATCGGCCCTTTCAGGCCTTCAGGAAGAATTCCATCTTGACGCCGGCCAGTTCGATGACGTCGTGGTCCTTGAGGGAGTGCGGCGCGGCGCCGATTTCCTGGCCGTTGACCGTCGGACGGTTCGCGCCCTCGACGTGGGTGATGAAATAGCCTTGCGGACGGCGCGTCAGCACCGCGACCTGCACGCCCGGCTTGCCGAGCGTGGTGAGTGGTTTGGTGAGCTCGAGCTCCCTGCCGGCGTTGCCGCCGGACAAGAGCTGAATGGCGCCCAGCGGCTGGCCACCGGGCTTGGCGGCAGGGGCCGCGGCGGGCGCGGCCTTGGGAGCCGCATCCTTGTCGGCAATTCCGGTGGCGGCCGCGGCTGCGCCGGCAGCCTGAACGGCCGCCTGGCGCTGCGCCACCGCGGCTTGCGCGCCACCGCCGCCTGCAGCAGCTGCGGCGGCCGCCTTCATGGCCGCGGGCCGCAGCACCATGGTCTTCTCGAAGTCGGCCTTCTCGCCGCTCGCCGCGGGCGCCGCCTCGCCGACGAACTTGAGCTTGTACTTGCCCAGCTCGATGACGTCGTTGTTCTGCAGGAAATGCTTCTTGATCGGGTTGCCGTTGACGACCGTGCCGTTGGTGCTGCCGAGATCCTCGAGGAACGAGTCGTTGAGGATGGTGACGATCACGGCGTGCTCGCCGCTCACCGCGAGGTTGTCGATCTGGATGTCGTTGTGGGGCTTGCGACCGATGGTGGTGCGCTCCTTCGTCAAGGGGATCTCCTTGAGAACGAGCCCGTCCATGCTGAGTATCAATTTCGCCATAGGTGGTCCCTACCGGGAGGTTATTTTAACCACGCGAACACCTTGGCCATGACGCCCTTGGCGCCCGGGTACTCCCTGAGGACCCGGACCAGTATAACCGAAACGTTGTCGCGACCCCCGTTGTCGTTGGCCATCTGCACCAGCTGCTGGGCGGCGAGCTTGAGATTTCCGCCGAGCGTGGAGAGCGTCATGCCGATGTCTTCGTCGTCCACCATGTCGCACAAGCCATCCGAACAGAGCAGGTAGATATCGCCCGGCTTCGTCGGGTACTCGTGGAGCTCGGGCTCGACGGTCGGATCGATGCCGAGCGCCTTCGTCACGAGATTCTTGTGCGCGGCTTTCTTCGCCTGCTCCGGGGTGATGATCCCCGAGTCGATCTGCTCCTGCAGCAGCGAATGATCGCGCGTCACCTGCTTGAACTTGCCGTCGCGCGACATGTACAAGCGCGAGTCGCCGAGGTGCGCGACCAGGATGCGATTGTCGTAGAACAGGCACACCACCAGCGTCGTGCCCATGCCGGCGTACTGCGGCTGGCTCTGCGACGCCTGGAAGATCGAGGTGTTCGCCTTCAGCACCTGCTCGCGCACCAGGCGCGCGGCGATCTCCTCGTTGTTCTTCTGATCGACCTCGTAGGGACGCGCGTTGGCGAGGATCTGGCGCATCTCGGTGACGATCACCGTGGTCGCCATGCCGCTCGCCACCTCGCCCGCGTTGTAGCCGCCCATGCCGTCGGCGAGCACCACCAGGCCGTTCGCCGGATCGGCGGCGATCGAGTCCTCGTTGTGCGAGCGCACCATGCCCGGGTCGGTGCAGGTGGCGATCTCGAGGGTCTGGGTGAGGTCCATGTCAGAGCTCGAGGTCGACCGCGGCCGGCTGCGCCGCGGTCGCGTTGAGTGCCGTTTGCAGCGCGCCGCCGAAGTGCTCGCCGGTCTGGAAGCGCTCGTCGGGATTCTTGGCGAGCGCGCGCTCGAGGAAGCGCGCGATGCCCGGCGGCACGGCGGGATTCACGCTGAGAATGTCGGCCGGCGCCTCGTTCGCGATCTTGAACATGAGCTGCGCCATCGACTCGCCGTCGAACGGCAGCTTGCCGCACATCAGCAGGTAGAGCGTCACCGCGAGCGAGAACAGATCCGAGCGGCCGTCGATGCGCTTGCCGGCGAGCTGCTCCGGCGACATGTAGGAAGGCGTGCCGAGCACCATGCCGGTCTTGGTTTTCGAGCTCGCGGTGAGGCGCGCGATGCCGAAGTCGGTGACCTTGAGCGTGTCCGATTCGGGGTGGTACATGAGATTCGCCGGCTTGATGTCACGGTGCACCACGCCTTCGCGATGCGCATAACCGAGCGCGTCGGCCGCCCGCGCGACGATCGACACGACCTTCTCCGGCGCCAGCAGCTTGCCCGGCTTGGTGTGCGGCCCGAGATCGCCGCCGCGCAGGAGCTCCATCGCGATGTAGCAGAAGTCGTGCTCCTCGCCGGTGTCGTAGATGGTGACGATGTTCGGATGCGAGAGGCGCCCGGCGGTCTCGGCCTCGCGGAAAAAGCGCTCTTTCGCCTGGGTGAGCTCGTCGGCCTCGAATTCCTGCGCCAGGGCGAGCGTCTTGATGGCTACATCGCGGCCGATCTTGGGATCCTTGCCGAGGTACACCACGCCCATCGCGCCCTTGCCAAGCTCCTTCTGCACCTCGAAGCGGCCGAACTTCGGCTTCTCGACTTCGCCGAGGGCGAGCGTGCCGCCGGGATGACTCGCGGCGCCGCCGAGGATCACGGTTTCGGAGAGCTGCTTCGCGCGCGCGATCTTGGCCTCCAGGTCGCGGAACGTCGGGTTGAAGGCATGCATGTGACGAAACACCGCCTCGGCCTTGTTGAACTGGCGCTTGCGCTCGAAGTCGAGCCCGACGCTGTAGAGGTTCTCCAGCAGCGCCTCGGACAGCGGCACCTGCCGGAACTTGTCCCAGGCCAGGTCGAGCTGCCCCTGCCCCTGGTAGGCCAGCCCCAGCATGCGGTTCGATTCCGCCGAGTTCTGGTCGGACCTGAGCTTGGCGCGCTCGGTGACGATGAAGCGCTTCGAGACGAGCGCCGCATGGCCGACGAGCAACAGCGTGGCCGGCAACATCAACTGTATCCAGGTCCCCGACGAGAGCATCAGGCTTGCCTCGGCGATGAGTAGCGCCGCGAAGATGGCGCCCGACACCGCAAGCGCCGTTCCTGCCTTGAGCCGCGGCAGCAGCGCGGCGAGATAGACCGCGACCAGCGCGATCACCAGCCACTCGGTCAGGGCGGCCCAGGCGGGCACGACGAAAAAGTGCTCCTGCAGGATCGAGGAGACCGAGTGCGCCAGCGTCAGCACCGGCGCCATCGCCGGCGACACCGGCGTGACCATGGTCGTGCCCACGCCCGCCGCGGTAGCGCCGATCAGCACGATCTTGTCGGCGTATTTGCTCGGCGGAATCTTGCCGTTGAGCACGTCGTAGAACGAATCGACCTGGAAGGGCGCGCGGCCGTCGCGATCCTTGTAGAAGAAGCTGCGCATCTGCAGCGCCGGATCGGTCGCCACCCGCAGGCGGCCGAGCGTCACGCCCTCGCCGAGCTTGACCTTGATGTCGGCCGGCGAAAGATTCAGGCTGCGCGCGGCGATCATCATCGAAAGCGACGGGTAGTACTGATCGAAGTACTGCAGCACCAGCGGCTCGGTGCGCACCGCGCCGTCGACGTCCGGATGCGCATTGAGGTGGCCAAGCCCCGCGGCGGCTCTGCCGATCGCCTCGATCGGCACCTGCACGCCCATGGTGATGAGCGGCGTGAGCTGCGAATTGCCCTCCGCGGCGATGGCGTTCTTCTGCACGAACGCGGGCAGCGGGCTATCGGGCTTGCCGCGCGGCTCGCCGAGTGCAAACAGCATCGGCAGGAGCACGTTGCCGGCCCGCGCATAGCTACTCTCGAGCATGCGATCGGCGTTGAGCCGCTGCTCGGCGTCCTTCAGCGCGGCGACGAAGCTCGCCAGCTCCGCCGAAGGCGCCGCGCCCTCGGCCGCGGGCTTCTCCGCCATCTCGATCAGCTTGACGATGGTGGCGTAGCCCGGATCGACCTGCGCTTCGCTGAAAAACAGCGTGTTGCCGATCACTTTGACTTTCGCAGCCGCGAGCAGCTCGGTCAGGCGCGCATGCACGTCGCGCGGCCACGGCCAGCGCCCGATATTGGCGATGCTGGTGTCGTCGATGGCGATCACGGCGATGCGCTCCGAGGGCGTGCGGTTGCTTGCCTGCACGCCGAGGTCGTAGGCCTTGTTCTCCAGACTCGGCAGGAGGTCGCTGCTCGCGTTGAACAGCGCGAACAGAAGCACGACAGTGAACGCAAGGAACCAGTCGGCCTTCCAAAAACCCGATTGCATGCGGCGCGCGCCTCCCTCGTTGTTCCGCAAAAAAATTCTACGCTACGCGGTCATGCGCGGCGCGCGGTCACAACTCCCCTTAAAACAGCAGCCTGAGGCGCATTGTTGCAGTCCAACATCAGCCGCGTCAAATGTTTACGCGACTTTTCGGCTCAGGAGCCAAGCACTGCGCCGGCCTTGATCAGGCCCGCAGCAAGGAGCTCGGCGGCCGCGACTTTTTTCCCGTCGCCGAGCTTGGCGCGCAGCACCTCGATGCGCCCGCCCTGGGCGCTCACCTGGAAGCTCTTCTCCGTAACTTCAACCACTTCGCCGATTTTCCCCTTGACCGCGCCGAAGCTGCGCACCAAGTGCTTGCGCGCGTCGAAGATCTGCAATTCCTGGCCGGCAAGCGTGGTCCATGCTCCCGGCGCGGGGTTGCAGCCGCGGGTGGAGTTGTAGATGAAGTCGACGTGGTTCGCCCAGTTGATCTTCGCCTCGGCTTTGCGGCACCAGCCCTCGTAGCTCGCCTGCGATTCGTCCTGCACCACCTCGCGGTGCTTGCCGGCGAGCACCAGGTCGGCGGCTTCGAGCATCGCTTTCACGCCCATCGGGAACAGGCGGTCGAAATACACCGTGCCGAGCGTGTCGTCCGGGCTGATCGGTGTCTCCTTCTGCAGCACCACCGGCCCTTCGTCGAGTCCATCGGTCGGGCGGAATATGGTCAGGCCGGTCTTGCTGTCGCCGCGGATGATCGGCCAGTTGATCGAGGAGGGCCCGCGATACTTCGGCAGCAGCGACGGGTGGTACTGGATGGTGCCGTGCTTCGGCAGCCTCACGAAGTCCTGCGGCGCGAACTGCAGCACGAACGCCATGATGCCGAGGTCGGCGCCGAGCTGTTGCATCGCCCGCTTCGCATCCTCGGCCTTGAGGCTCGGGAACTGGTAGAGCGCCACGCCCTTCTCCTGCGCCGCGACCTTGAGCGCATCGGGGCGCGCGCCCGGTTTCTCGGGCGCGCAAAACACGCCCGCGACTTCGTCGCCGCGCGCGAGGAATGCCTCGAGCACCGCCTTGCCGAAATCCTGCTGCCCGATGATGGCGAGCTTCATGCTGCCTTCTTCGGCGGGACGGAGAATGCGCCGGCGCTTTTCAGGCTGTTGATCTTCGCCGCGTCGTAGCCCAGCACTTCGCGCAGCACCTCGTCGGTGTGCTCGCCGAGCGTCGGCGAGCGCTCGATCTTCGCCGGCGAGGCGGAGAGCTTGATCGGCATGCCGACGTTCCACCATTTGCCGCGCTGCGGATGGTCGAGCTCGAGCCACATGTCGCGTCCCCGCACGTGCTCGTCGGTGGCAAGGTCCTCGGTGCTCATGATCGGCCCGCAGGGCACATCCAGCGGGTTCAGGATCGCCATCAGCTCGCGCTTGGTGTACTTCTCGGCGAACTTGTTGATCAGGGTCCACATCAGGTTCTGGTTCTTGCGCCGCTCGCCGATCTTGGCGAAGCGCGCATCGGCCGCCATCTCCGGCATGCCGACCTCCGGTCCGATGCGCTTCGCGAGGTCCTCCCACACCGCTTCCTGCACCACGACGTAGAGCCAGTCGTTGGCGCCGTGCGGCTTGCAGTGGACGGCGTTGCCGAGCTGCCCGCCGCCGGAATCGTTTCCCGCCCGGGGCACATCGCCCATGCCTTTGTAGGTCGGCACGGAATACTCGGGCAGGTCGCCGCGCGTAAGGCGCTGGTGGTCGCGGAACTTGACGCGGCACAGGTTCATCACGCCGTCCATCATCGCCACCTCGACATACTGGCCCTGCCCAGTCCTGTCCGCTTGGCGCAGCGCCGCGAGCAGGCCGATGGCGAGATGCAGGCCGGTGCCCGAATCGCCGATCTGCGCGCCGGTCACAAAGGGCGGGCCGTCGGGCACGCCGGTGGTGCTCATCGCGCCGCCCATCGCCTGCGCCACGTTCTCGTACGCCTTGAAATCGGAGTACGGACCGCTCGAGCCGAAGCCCTTGATCGAGCCCATCACGATCTTCGGGTTCAGCTCGTGGATCTTCTCCCAGGTGAACCCGAAGCGGTCGAGCACCCCCGGGCCGAAGTTCTCCATGATGATGTGGGACTTCTTCAGGAGATCGACGAACACCTGCTTGCCCTCGCTGGTCTTCATGTTCACGGTGATCGAACGCTTGTTGCAGTTCAACATCGTGAAGTACAGCGAGTCGGCGTTGGGCACGTCGCGCAGCTGGCCGCGCGTCGCGTCGCCCTGCGGGTTCTCGAACTTGATCACGTCCGCGCCCATCCAGGCGAGCAGTTGCGAGCACGTCGGCCCCGCCTGCACGTGGGTCATGTCGAGGATGCGCACGCCTTTCAGAGCTTCCATGGTTATTTCTTCTTCGCGCTTGGATTCAGGCTGGTGATGCGGCCGCTCTCGGTGCCGGCGGTCTCGTCGATCACGGCGTTGATGAGCGTGGGCTTTTTCGAGCGGATCGCTTCTGCCATCGCTTTACGCAGCTCCGCCGGCGTCGTGGCATGCACGCCGACGCCGCCGAACGCCTCCATCAGCTTGTCGTAGCGCGCGCCCTTGACGAACACGGTAGGCGCGGGATCGCGGCCGGTGGGATCGGTGTCCGTACCCTTGTACACGCCGTTGTTGTTCATGATCACGATGCACACCGGCAGGTTGTAGCGGCAGAGGGTCTCGACTTCCATGCCGGAGAAGCCGAAGGCGCTGTCGCCCTCGATCGCGATCACCGGCTGCTGCGTAACGACGGCGGCGGCAACACAGTAGCCCATGCCGACGCCCATGATGCCCCAGGTGCCGACATCGATGCGCTTCCTCGGCTTGTACATGTCGACGATGCTGCGCGTGAAGTCGAGCGCGTTGGCGCCTTCGTTGACCAGGATCGCATCCGGGTTCGCCTTCACGATGTCGCGCACCACGCTGAGCGCGCTGTGGAAGTTCATCGGCGAGGGATTCTTCGCCAGCGTCTCGGCCATCTTGGCGACGTTGCTGGTCTTCTTCTCCTGGATCGCGCTGGTCCAGTCGGCCGGCGGTTTCGCCCACCCGGAGTTGATCTCGGATAGGAAAGCGGAAACGCAGGAGCCGATATCGCCGACCACCGGCGCATCGATGCGCACGTTGCTGTCGGCTTCCTGCGGCGAAATGTCCACCTGGATGAATTTCTGGCCGCCCCAGTCCTTGTGGCCCTTGCCACCCCAGGTCTTGCCCTTGCCGTGCGACAGCAGCCAGTTGAGACGCGCGCCGATCAGCATCACCACGTCGGCGCCGGGCAGAACGAACGAGCGGGCCGCCGACGCGCACAACTCGTGCGTATCGGGCAGCAGGCCTTTCGCCATCGACATCGGCAGATAGGGAATGCCGGTCTTTTCAATTAAGTTTTTAATCTCAGAATCCGCTTGCGCATACGCCGCGCCTTTGCCGAGGATGATGAGCGGCCTCTTCGCGCCCTTGAGGAGATCGAGAGCGCGCCTGACCGACTGCGGCGCGGGAATCTGCTTCGGCGCCGGATCGACGACCTTGATAAGCGTTTTCTTGCCGAGCTCTGCGTCGATGCTCTGGGCGAACAGCTTCGCCGGCAGGTCGAGATAGACGCCGCCGGGGCGGCCCGAGACCGCGGCCCGGATAGCGCGCGCCACGCCGACGCCGATGTCATCGGCATGCAGCACGCGGTACGCCGCCTTGGCTACGGGCTTGGCGATGGCGAGCTGGTCCATTTCCTCGTAATCGCCCTGCTGGAGATCGACAATCTCGCGCTCGCTCGAGCCGCTGATCAGGATCATCGGGAAGCAGTTCACCGTGGCATGCGCGAGCGCGTTCAGGCCATTGAGGAACCCGGGCGCCGAGACCGTCAGGCAGATTCCGGGCTTCTGCGTTAGGAAACCCGCGATGGACGCGGCATAGCCGGCGTTCTGCTCATGGCGGAACGAAAGCACGCGTAGTCCTGCGGCCTGCGCGCGGCGCGTGAGGTCGGTGATCGGGATCCCCGGCAGGCCGTAGATCGTGTCGAGGCCATTCAGCTTCAGGGCCTCGATGACCAGCTGAAAGCCGTCGATCGCTTGCGTTTGCGCGTCACTGGCGACTTGGGGTTCGACCGTACCCATTGAGACCTCCGTGCGGGAGCGCTATGGTAAGAAAGCGCCCCCACGAGCGGCCTTGACTGAGGTCAAGGGTCTAAAATCCGGCCCCCGATGACTGCACTTGCGAGCCATCCCCAGCGCAACAGCCTGCGCCTGCTGCTGCGCGAGAACCAGGCGCTGCAGGGCATGAGCGCGGCGCAGTGGAGCGAGCTCGAGCCGCTGATCGCGATCGCCGACTATCGCAAGGGCGATCCGCTGGTGCGCCAGGGCGACGAGGAGATGGAGCAATTCTTCATCCTCGAGGGCATGGTGAAGCGCGTGGTGTCGAATCCGCAGGGCCGCGAGATGATCCTGCGCTTCGCCGCCGAGAGCGAAATGGATACCTCGTATGCAGCCTGGCGCCTGCGCACGCCGCTGCCCTACTCGATCGTCGCGGTCACCAAGGTGCGCACCGCGGAGCTGCCGCTGCCGGCGTGGGCCGAATTCCTCGAGCACCATCCCGAGATCAAGCACCGCTTCGAGTACGAGGTGATGCGCCTCATGTCCGAGGTGATGGCGCACACCATCACGCTGCATCTGCTCGATGCGCCGGGGCGCCTCGCGCGCTTCCAGAGAAAGCACCCCGAGCTCGCGGGGCGGATACCCAAGAAAGAGCTGGCGGCTTACCTCAATCTCACGCCGGAGACGCTGTCGCGCCTCAAGCAGAAGGTCTGAAGCGCCCGAGCGCCCAGGAGGCGAGCGGCCAGAACAGCAGCGCCAGCGCGAGCCCGGTCATGGTGCCCACCAGGGCGTTCGAGAAGAAAACGCCGAGCTCGCCCTGCGAGACCAGCATCGCCTGGCGGAACGACGCCTCGGCGCGATCGCCGAGCACGATGGCGAGCACCAGCGGCGCGAGCGGATAGTTAAGCTTCTTGAAGACGTAGCCGGCGACGCCGAACACCACCATCATCCAGACATCGAAGATCGAGTTGTGGACGGTGTACGAGCCGATGGCGCAGATCACGATGATCACTGGCGCGATCACCGAGAACGGGATGCGCAGGATCGCGGCGAACAGGGGCACGCAGGTCAGCACCACGATCAGCCCCGCGATGTTGCCGAGATACATGCTGGCGATCAGTCCCCAGACGAAGTCTTTCTGCTCGACGAACAGCAGCGGCCCGGGCTGCAGGCCCCAGATCAGCAGGCCGCCGAGCAGCACCGCCGCGGTCGGCGAGCCGGGCACCCCGAGGGTCAGCATCGGCAGCAGCGCCGAGGTGCCCGCTGCGTGCGCCGCGGTCTCCGGCGCGACCACCCCCTCCACCATGCCGGTGCCGAACTTGTCGCCGTCGGGCGAGAAGCGCCGCGCCACGCCGTAGCTCATGAACGAGGCCGGCGTGGCGCCGCCCGGAACGATGCCCATGAAGCAGCCGACCGCGGCGGAGCGCAGGGAAGTCAGCCAGTAGCGCGGCAGCTCCTTCCACGTTTCCAGCACCACGCGCATGTTGATCTTCGCTCTCGTGCCCTTGAACTCGAGCCCCTCCTCGAGGGTGAGCAGGATCTCGCCGATGCCGAAAAGGCCGATCACCGCCACCAGGAAGTCGAAGCCGTTGAGCAGCTTCTCGGTACCGAAGGTCATGCGCAGCGCGCCGGTCACCGGGTCGGTGCCGACCGCCGCAAGCGCGAAACCGAGCATCATCGACGCCAGCGTCTTGAACGGCGGCTCCTTGCTCATGCCGATGAAGGCGCAGAACGTGAGCAGGTAGACGGCGAAGAATTCGGGCGGACCGAATTCGAGCGCGAAACTCGCCACGATCGGCGAGAGAAAAGTGATCACGATCACCGCCACCAGCGCGCCGATGAACGACGAGGTGAAGGCCGCCGTGAGCGCATTGCCTGCGCGCCCCTGCTGCGCGAGCGGATAGCCGTCGAAGGTGGTGGCCACCGACCAGGGCTCCCCCGGGATGTTGAACAGGATCGAGGTAATGGCGCCGCCGAAGAGGGCGCCCCAGTAGATGCACGAAAGCAGGATGATCGCGGAGGTCGTGCCGCCGGGCGACTGCGCCATCGAGAAGGTGAGCGGCAGGAGGATCGCCACGCCGTTCGCACCGCCCAACCCCGGCAGCACGCCGATGATGACGCCGAGCACGATGCCGACGAACATCAGCGCCAGGTTCTTGAAGCTGAGCGCTACGACGAAGCCGTGCAACAGCGATTGAATTTCGTCCATCAGCCCACGCCCAGCAGGTTCTCAAGCGGCCCCTTCGGCAGCGGCACCTTGAACCAGATCTCGAAGATCAGGAAAAAGGCGACGCTGTTGCCGATGCTGACCGCGGCCACCTTCCACCACGGATACTTCCCCAGCCAGCGCATGAAAAACCCGATGTACAGCGCGGAGGCGACGTAGATCCCGGTCCAGCCGACCAGCGCGACGTAGATCGCCGCTGGCACCAGCACCGTCAGGACCAGCTTGAGCTGGCCGACCTCGACGAAGGTCCGGTCCTTCTGCCGGGGGCTGAGCCAGGCCAGCGCCAGGTTGACCGCCGAGGCGGCGCATACGATGAGGCCGATGTAGAACGGGAAGTAACCCGCCTGCGGCCCGTCGTCGGCCCAGCGCGCCCCGAGGCGCACGCTGTCCCAAACGGCGATCGCGCCCAACAGGAAAAACAACGCCGCGACGACCATCTCGGCGCTCTTGTGGCCGAAGGCGGGGCGCTTCTCGCCCTCAGTGCTCATTACTTCTTGTCGTGGAGGAAGCCGGCGCTCTTCATGAGCACGACGTGCCGCTGTTCCTCTTTCGCGACCCAGTCGGCGTACTCCTTGCCCTCGAGCGAAGAGGTATTGAAGGCGCCCTGCTCCATCAGGCTGTTCCACTCCGGCGTCTGCTGGACCTTCTTCAGCACGTCGACGTAGTACTGCACCTGATCAGGCTTGATTGCGCCCGGCATGAAGATGCCGCGCAGCATCAGGTAATCGACATCGAGGCCCTGTGTCTTACAGGTCGGGATGTCGGCCCACGCCATGGTCGCGGTGACCTTGGTCTTGTAAGGCATCGGCTTCTGGTCGAACACGCAAAGCGGGCGCAGCTTGCCGCCGCGCCAATGCGCCACCGCCTCGATCGGATTGTTGACTGTCGAGTCGACGTGCTTGCCGACCAGCTGCACCGCGACGTCGCCGCCGCCCTTGAACGGGATATAGATGAACTTGGTGCCGGTCTTCTGCTCGATCGCGACGGTGATGATCTCGTCCTCCTGCTTCGCACCGGTGCCGCCCATCTTGAACTTGCGCGGTCCGGCCTTCTTCGCCGCCTCGACATAGTCCTTCGCCGTCTTGTAAGGCGTCTCGGCATTGACCCACAGCACGAACTGGTCGAGCGCCATCATCTTCACCGGCGTCAGGTCCTTCCAGCTGAAGGGCGTGCCCTGCGCGAGCGGTGTGGTGAAAAGATTCGACAGGGTGATGATGATCTTGTGCGGGTCGCCCTTGGCGTTCTTCACGTCGAGGAAGCCCTCGGCGCCGGCGCCGCCCGACTTGTTGACCACCACCATCGACTGCTTCATCAGGGCGTGCTTGGCGACGATGCCCTGGATGGCGCGCGCCATCTGGTCGGCGCCGCCGCCGGTGCCCGCCGGCACGATGAACTCCACCGTCTTCGTCGGCTCCCAGGCTTGCGCGCCGAGCGGCGCCGTGGCGCCAACAGCGGCGACTGCGAGACACGCGTAGGAAAGCTGGCGCTTCATCATTTATCTCCTCCTCCGATCGTGTGCGGCGGCGCGTCGTGCTGTTCTATCAAGCCTTCGTTATAACTGCCGCGCGCTTTCGCGGTGGCATTGTCCTCTACTACTGCTCTTCGACAATGATGGACGTCAAGAATTCGTGGCCTGCGGCCTTGCAGCTTCCTTTCGCTTGGCCAGCCACTTGCCGAGCGCGACGACGAAGACGAAGCCAGCCGCCGCCGCCAGCCATTCGAGCTCGACGCCGCCCACCACCGGATGATCGCCCTTGTACTGGATGCCGAGGCTCGTGAACCAGCCCTTCAGCGCCACATCGGCGACCAGCATCTCGCCCGCCACCCAGCCGATCAGGCCCGCGCCGGCGGTGATGATCACCGGGTAGCGATCCATCAGTTTGATCAGCAGCGTCGCGCCGAAGATCACCAGCGGAATCGAGATCGCCAGGCCCAGGATCAGCAGCACCACGCTGCCGCCGGCGGCCGCGGCGACCGCGATCACGTTGTCGAGGCTCATCACCAGGTCTGCGATCAAGATCGTTTTAATCGCGGTAATCAGGTGCTCGCTCGCCTGGATGTTGTCGTCGCCGTCCTCGGGGATGAGGAGCTTCACGCCGATCCAGAAG
>Ga0209131_1002021_pt1 | contig 13909 bp, 13 predicted proteins | sample GraSoi_2013_40cm_FD_185826 | JGI IMG/M metagenome (GOLD analysis project Ga0209131, IMG submission 185826) | Grasslands soil microbial communities from the Angelo Coastal Reserve, California, USA - Sample 9_17_2013_40cm (SPAdes) (version 2) | ecosystem: Environmental > Terrestrial > Soil >...
AAAGGTACCCGCCTATGAGCACCATTCGTTTCGAACGCAGCGCCGCCATCGGCAGCATCGTTCTCGCCAATCCGCCGTTCAACCGCATTGACCTTCGATACGGGTCTTCCCTGCACGAGGCCGTGCACGCCGCAAGCGAGAGCGACATCCGCGTGTTGATGGTGCGCGCCGAAGGCCCGAACTTCAGCTTGGGCGGCGAAGTCCGCGAGTGGCCGGGCAAGGACATCAACTGGTTTCGCACTTTCGTCGCCGACGTAAACGCTTCCTACCGCGCGATCGAGGCGCTCCGCGTCCCGACGGTAGCCGTCGTACGAGGACTCGCGTTCGGCGGCGGCTTCGAGCTGGCGCTCGCTTGCGACTTCGTAGTCGCAGCAGAAAACGCGGTCTTCTGCTGCGTCGAGGTGACTACCGGGATGCTGCCGATCGCCGGCGCCTTGCAGCGCCTGGCTGAGCGCACCGGGCGCGCTCGCGCATCGCGTTTTTCCATGCTCGGCGAACCCATTCTCGGCAAGCAGGCCGGGGAACTCGGTATCGCCACGCACGTGGTCCCGGAAGCCAAGCTCGACGCCGAGGCTAGTGCGCTTGCCAAGCGCCTCGCATCCGGCCCCACTCGCTCCTATGCAGCCACACGCACGCTTCTGAAGGCTTGGTCAGGCGGGGGCATTACCGCCGCAGACGCGATGATGCTCGACGTCACGATGGACCTTTTCGACACCCAGGACGTGCAGCGAGGCTTTCTAAACACCGCCAAGGCGTTCGACGCGAATGTCCCGCCGCCCGAAATGACGTTCGAGGGCAAGTAGTGACGCAGGAAAGCTATGTCCGGGGGGACGGCTCCGCGGCGTTGATTGAGGACACGATCGGAGCATATCTGGACGGGGTCGCGGAACGGCAAGGCGCACGACTCGCGTTGGTGGTTTCCCATCAGGGCGTGCGGTGGACCTATTCCGAGCTCAAGGCTCGCTCCGACGAGTTCGCGGCGGGTTTGCTGCGCCTCGGCCTCAAGCCAGGGGATCGCGTAGGCATGTGGTCGCCCAACTGCGCGGAATGGACGGTGGCGCAGTTTGCGACTGCTAAAGCCGGATTGGTCCTGGTCAATATCAATCCCGCCTACCGGCTGGTCGAACTCGAGCATGCGATGCGCACGGTCGAGTGCCGCGCCCTCATCACGGCCACCCGGTTCAAGTCGAGCGACTACCTCGCCATGCTCAACACCCTCGCACCCGAGCTGGCTGAGGACAAGGATTTGCTGAGCAGCGCCAGACTGCCATCCCTGCGCCACGTCATCACGATTGGCAACCAGTCTCACGCCGGTTGCACGCCGTTCGCAGTCGTATCTGGCTTGGCGGACGAAGCCGCCAGGCAACTGCTCGACTCGGTGGCCGCGACCATTGACCCCGACTCAGCGGTCAACATCCAGTTCACCAGCGGAACAACCGGCCTGCCCAAGGGGGCGACGCTCTCCCACTACAACCTCATCAACAACGCTTTCTTTGTGGGCGAGGCTACCGGCATCGGACCTGGCTCGCGCGTCTGCATTCCGGTACCGCTGTATCACTGCTTCGGTATGGTGATGGGCAACCTTGGGTGTCTGACTCATGCAGCCACCATGGTTTACCCCGGAGAGTCATTCGAGCCGGGTACAACGCTTAAGGCCATCCACGCCGAAAAGTGCGACGTCCTGTACGGCGTGCCCACGATGTTCATTGCGCAGCTCAACCATCCCGAGTTCAAGCAATACGATGTTTCGTCTCTGCGCCGTGGAATCATGGCGGGCGCGCCGTGTCCGGTCGAGGTGATGAAGGAGGTCATGTCCAGGATGCACATGAGCGAAATCACGATCGCGTATGGCATGACCGAGACGAGTCCGGTGAGCTTCCAAAGCAGTCGCGACGACCCTGTGGAGCTGCGCGTCTCTACCGTGGGTCGAATCCAGCCTCATCTCGAAGTCAAGATCGTAGACGCCGAGGGCAGGACGGTGCCGCGCGGCGAGCCAGGAGAGCTGTGCACACGTGGCTATTCGGTAATGCTCGGCTACTGGAATGACGAAGCACGAACCAAGCAAGCAGTTGACGCGGACGGATGGATGCACACCGGTGACCTGGCCACCCTCGACGACGATGGCTATTGCCGGATCGTCGGTAGGATCAAGGACATGGTCATCCGCGGCGGCGAGAACATCTATCCGCGGGAGATCGAAGAGTTTCTGCATAGGCACCCGGACATTCAGGACGTGCAGGTGATTGGCGTGCCCGACGAGAAATACGGCGAAGAACTCTGTGCCTGGATCGTGCCGCGGGCGGGAGCCAAGCTCGATGAGGACGCGGTGCGCGCGTTCTGTCGCGGCCAGATTTCACACTACAAGATACCCCGCTACATCCGCATGGTGCTGGGCTTTCCGACCACGGTCACTGGCAAGGTTCAAAAGTTCCAGATGCGCGAGCAGATGATCGAAGAGCTTGGCCGCTGAGTGCCGCTTATGCGAGGCCGAACAGACGGCGGGCATTCTCGCGGCCGATCTTCCTCCGGTCGTTCTCGCTGATCTCGCAGCTGTCGAACCAGCGCGACGCATCGTCATGCGTCTCGAACGGATAGTCGACTGAATACATGATGCGGTCCGCGCCCACCTCGAGCATCGTGGCAAGCAGCGACGGGGTGCGGAAGTTTCCGCTGGTCGTGATGTAGACGTTCTCCCGCAGGTATTCGCCCACCTGGCGCTTGCACGGCACACCCCGGGGCGCCTTGCGCATGATGTTGTCGATGCGCCAAATGTTGAACGGGATCAACTCGCCGAGGTGTCCGAGGATCATCTGCAGCTTCGGATGCCGGTCGAAAAGCCCGGTCGTCATGAGGCGCAGCGCGTGCGTACCGGTTTCAACCGAGAACGACCAGGTCGCCGCAGTCAGCCAGGGAAAGCCGTCGTAGATGGGCTCGCGGCTGGGCAGCGGGTCGCGCGGATGCAGGTAGAACGGTTTGCCCAATTCCGCAGCCCTCGCCCAGAAGTCATTGAACATCGCGTGGTCGTAATACGCCACGTTCTCCAGGCCGCCGATTTGCGAGAAGCCGTTCACCATGAACCCGTGGAAGCCGAAATCGCGCACGCAGCGCTCGAGCTCGCGAGCGGCGGCGTCGGGATCCTGCATCGGTAATGCCGCGAACCCACCGAGGCGCGTGCGATGCCGCGCCACCTGCTCGGCCAGGACCTCGTTGGCACGCCGCGCCACGTCGCGAGCGTACTTGGGCTCGTGCAGGCTCTGGATGCCCGGCGAGTTGAGCGACAGGATTGAGAATTCCGTCCCTCCCTGTTCCATGCGCTCCAGGCGCTGGTGCTCGATGTCGAGCAGGTTGGCCTTCATCCGCGCCCAGACGTCGCCGGGCGCATAGATCCTCGATTGCTCGATCGTCAGGTCGATTGCAAAATGCTCTTCAAGGGCTATCTTGTTACGCATTGGCGAGTAAGGGTCTCTTCGCCGAAGGCCAGCCGATGAGCACGACCGAAAGGATGGCCAGCACGAGTAGCGCAGTCAGACCATTGGTGTAGCTCTTTGTCAGGTCGTACGACAGGCCCATCAGCGGCGGGCCGAGCACGATGCCGGCGTTGAAGGTGCCGAACATGAGGCCGTAGATCGCTCCGTACGCTCGCATGCCGAAGATGCGCCGCGTCATGAAGGCCATCAGGTCGCCCTCGACGCCGAACGCAATGCCGATCAGGATGATGCTCAACGGGATCAGCGGACCCTGTACCCCGACCATCAGCATCGCAATGCCCGCCGCGGCGGCAGCGAAACACACCACGCCGATCAGCGTGGCGCTGATGTAGTCCAGCAGCACGCCGGTAACCAGTCGGCCGATCAACAGCGACGAGCCGATCAGCGCCGCCATCGCGGCGGCGCTCGACGGCGTCGCACCCCGGTCGGTGAGAAGCGGCACGAGGTGCACGATGCAGCCCGAGGCGGCGACCGTGATCAGAAAGAAGCTGAGCGACAGGCGCCAGAACACCGGCTGCGCGATCGCTTCCCTTCGGGTACTGCCGGGCACCGATTCCATGGACTTGGCGCGCTTGGCGGCCTCGCCGCCCGGCCGGTCTCTCAGCAGGAACAGCGCGTTCGGTACGGTCACCAGGAAGATCAGCAGACCGATCATCGCGTAGGCCGCTCGCCAGCCGTATTCGCTGACGAGCGCATTGGCGTACAGCGGTGCGGCGAGCTGGCCCAGCCCTATTCCGATCATCGCCACGCCCAGGCTCAGGCCGTAGCGCCGGTCGAACCAGTTCGGCAGGATCGACAGGTAGGCGAACGCGTTGCTGCCGGTGCCCGTGATGCCTATGAGCGCGGCGATTGCCAGGTACATAGCGTAATTGCCGTTCAGCGCGGCCATGCTCGCGACCGCGGCCGCGAACAGCATCGTCGCAAGCAGGATCACGCGGCGCGGGCCGTACTTGTCCAACATGGGTCCGATCATCGGCGAGCAGACTGCCAAGAACAGCGTGCTGACAGAGACCGCCGCCGACACCTGCGTGCGCCCCCAGCCGAACTCGGCAGCGAGCGGCTTGATGAAGACGCTCATGCTGGCGAGGAACGTCGGCGAGATGCTGAACGCAAGTCCGATGACGCAAGACAGCAGAAGGACCGGCGCGTATCCCATGGTTCAGCCTCTACTTGCGCGGGTTGCGCCAGGGTCGGTGCTGCCGCACACCGTGAGCATCAGATTTGGAGCTGACGACGATTGCGACGAAGGCAAGAGCGCGGCGTATACGACTGACGTTCAGACCAACACGGCCCAGGCTTCTGTATCGGATCGTCGTGGTCGCCATCGATGCCGAATGTACGCAAGTGAACCAGACGCCGTGTCCACTTTGCGCAGGCGCGGCGCATCGTTATCCAATTTGCGCTGAAGAAACTGCGGCAGCCAGCATCTCCGACACCTGCCGCTGCGCGAGGGCAGCGGCGTCGAGCACGCCTCGCATCCCATAGAAGGTGTGCAACATCCCCATGTAGCGCACACAGGTGGTCGGCACTCCGGCGTCCGAGAGCTTCGAGGCGTAAGCCTCGCCATCATCACGGATGGCATCGCACTCGGCGCTGATCAAAAGCGCGGGGGGAAGATCCGCATGGCTCGGCGCGAGCAGCGGCGACAGGCGCCAGTCGGTCGGCGCGACGCCATGGTCGAGCGCGTAAGTACGAAACGCATGCGCGACGTCGGCGGCGCGCTGCAGATAGCCTTCGGCGTAGGTACGCAAAGACTCTGCCTGCTGGCGGGCGTCAGTCGCCGGATAGACAAGCGCTTGGGCGAGGATCTTCGGCGCGCCCCGCTCGCGCGCCAGCAGGCAGACGACTGCTGCGAGATTTCCTCCGGCCGATTCACCCATTACGGCGAGACGCCGCGCCGGCAGGCCATGCGCAGTGCCGTGCTCTGCGACCCAGCGGGTCGCCGCCCACGCATCGTGGATCGCCGCCGGGAAAGGATGCTCCGGCGCCAAACGGTAGTCCACGTTGACCACCGCGAGCCCGGAATCGGCCGCCAGGTGCCGGCAGACCGCGTCGAAGCTGTCGCGATTGCCCATGAGCCAACCGCCGCCGTGAAACGCGACGACGACACCTGCAGCACCAGGAGGTTGATAGACCCGCAGCGGGATGCCTCCACCAGATCCGGGGATCGTGATCTCGAAGACTTTGTCGATCGCCGGTCCAGGAGCTCGCAAGGCGGTGCGCGCGGCGATTCCCGAGCGCGCTTCTTCAGCCGAGAGCTCGGCAAGGCTACGCTCCGTCGCGGCTTTCGCCGCGAGAGGACGCAGCAGCGGATGAATATCCGCTAGAACGGTCCGGTGTTGTTCTTCCACGCTTCGCGCGGAGGGATGGCAGAAATGACGTCCCAGTGCTCCACCAGTTTGAGGTCCTTGAGACGAAACAAATCCCAGTTCGCGTTGTGCAGCGTCCCGGACCGAGCCTCTACCAGGCAGAACACGAAGTCCCCCTCGGCCAGATACTTCCTTGGCTTCATCACCGGGGTCGACTCATCGCTGGCCTGCTGGGCCACTTCTGCGATTCGCTCTCTCAGACGCGCAATGCCATCGCCGACTTTGCCGGCGTGCTGGGCGTAGTTTGCGTCGTCGATGAATTTCTCAATGAGGTCATAGCGGAGTTCGACCGTGACCAGCTCCTTGAACAAACGGACCTGCTCCAAGTTTTGGAGCGTCAGGTGCAAGTCCGAAATGGCAACCTCACCATCGACTTGGCTCCGACGCGATGCGTTGAGCCCTGACAGTGGCTCCTCAGCCCGCCAGTGCTCGACGATCTGCGAGCCGTCGAAGCGGAACAGGTCAAAGGCCACTTTGGCGGCGTTGTTTGATCGATCGAGCGGCTGAGTGCTTGAATGCAGCAGAACATGCTGGCCGTCCACTAAGGTTCGATGCAGCACCCGCGCGTATGGCTCGCGACGCGCCGTATCGCACAAGCTCAAGACACCAGCCGGTCCATTCGCAAGCAGCGGATCATGCTGCTTGAGATCGGCGGCAAACATCTTCGCCACGCTATCGTGTTGCCCCTTGCTTACCGCTGTCAGTGCATCGGTGGCGAGTAGTCGGAGCATCGGCTATTTCACTGAAATCCTGGCAGCCTTCGCGACGTCGCGGGCCGATTCGTATTCACGCAGGACCATCGCGTCGAACTCTTCGGGAGTCAATGGCTGACTCTCGGCGCCCAAATTGCGCAACTGCGCCTGGGCGACCTTCGACTGAAGCGCAGCAAGGGTCGCACTGTTCAATCGAGCGATGATTTCACGCGGTGTACGAGAGCTGACGAACAGACCGGCCCAGATGGTGGAATCCGCGCCGCCAATTCCGGACTGCGCGAGCGTCGGAACGTCAGGCAGCGCCGGAAAGCGCGTCGGCGCGCTGACTGCGAGAGCGACCAGACGTTGTGTCCGGATCCATTCGGTCACAGCTCCCACTGGCGCCGCGACAAGCCAGTCAATCTGTCCTGTCACGGTGGCGGTGACTGCGTCCACCGCATTCTTGAATGGAACGTGGACGCTGTCGATGCGTGCAGCCATTGCGAACTTCTCGGCTGCAAAATGCGAGGCACTGCCAATTCCGGCAGACGCGAAGGTAAGGCTCTTCGCCCTCGCCCCGGCAATGAGCTCGGCTACCGAATGATACGGAGAGGTCTGCGGCACAACGAGTAGATGGGGCATTGAGCCCAGGTGCGCCACCCCTCTGAAGTCGCGGATCGGATCAAACTCGACCGGGATCACGAACGGATTGATCACGAGCGCGTTGCTAAGAACAAGGATTGTCATTCCGTCAGCGGGAGCGGCCAGCACCGCCTGGGACGCCAGGACGCCCGATGCACCGGCCTTGTTTTCAACGATGACCGGCACGCGCAGGTTCAATGAAAGCTGTTCGCCGATGGCGCGTGCGAGCAGGTCGGCGACGCTGCCCGGGGATGCTCCGGCAATCAATCTCAAAGGCCCCGATCCGGGAAACTGCGCCGCGAAAGTGCTCGACAGGGACGCGAAGCTTGCGATCAGCAACGAGCTCAGCCTGAACGCGAATTCACGGCGTCGCACGCGCGCGCTCCCCGACGCCGAGTTGGTCGGCGATCCAATCGGCCATCTGATGCCGATACCTGTAGGGCCTGTTGTTCGCGATGTGATTGCCATCCTCCACGGCGATCACGGTTACCGGGCCGCTAACCTCGGCCGCGAGCCTGTTCGCATCTCGCCAGTCAATGAGCCGGTCCTGTTTCCCGGTCACGAGGAACAACGGACATTCGATCTGCCTGGCAATTCCGCCGCCGAGAGTCAGGGTTTCGCTGTGGCGGCGCGCTTCGTCGAGCGTAGTGAGGTGGCTGCGCACCCGAAACACATCGCGAGAAAGCTGCGGCAGCCGCTCCCAGTTGTCGCCGAGGCTGTAAGGTCCGGACAGCCCGATGCATGCCTTGACGCGCGTTTCGAAGGCGGCAGCTCTGGGAGCGTAGTAACCGCCAAGGCTGACCCCGCAGATGCCCACGCGCTTCGCGTCGACCTTGCCGTACCGTTCGATCCAGTCCACCACCGCACGGATTGGCGCCTCGTAATCGGCCCGGATCGGCATCTCGTACTCGGCTTCGCCTTGTCCAGGACCGTCGATACAGAGTGTCGCGATACCGCGATCGAGGAAAGGAGTCTCGTACGACTCGAGCTCTTCTTTAGTGGAGTCCAGACCGGGAACCATGATCACCACCGGGGCCATTTCTTTGCCCGCAGGCCGGCGCATGAGCGCGGCGATGGCGCGCCCTGCGAATGGAATCTCTACTCTCAGCGACGGCGGCTGCATGAAAGGGGACGCGAGCTCTCTGCAGTGCACGGCCTTCATGTGCGCCGCCCGCATCGCGTCGGGATCGTGCACAAAGACAAACTTCGCGAAGTGGTAGTACACCGACGCGCGCTTCAGATGGTCGGCGGCTGTCAGCACGTACCCCTCTTCCAGGGCGTGCTTGCCCAATTTCTCGTGGACGGCGGCGCACGCGGACCAAGCGTCGCACCAGTCGTCCCAGCGTTCGAGTTTTGCGGTGATCTCCTGGAAATCCGTATACAGAACGCCGTTCGCGACGAAGCGCGGCGCCCAATGCGCTATCGCGGTTTGAATGTACAGGTCCTTGCTCAGGCTGGGACAGCAAGCCGATTGGTCGGCACCAGGTCCTGCCACTTCGCACCCTCTTCCACTTCGCCGTCGCGCGCGCGAACGCCGCTCAGGTCTATCCCCACGCCGATCGGCGGCTGGCCGTTCATCACGCGCTTGACCGAGTCGAGCAGCACGCGGCGCACCCTCATCACCGCCTGGTCGGCCGGCACGAGGTGCTCTTTCGAGCGGTCGTACAACGGTCCTTGCGACAGCCCGATGGTGGCGTCCTCGACCTCGACGCCGCGCAAGCCGGTCCAGTTCTCGGTCATGCGCGCGCGACTCTGGCCGAACGTATCGATCCAGCTGCCGAGGAAGTTGCAGGTCTTGCGGTCGTAGTAGCGCGGGTCGTCGAGTCCCAGCAATTCGAGGATCGTGTCCTCGGACACCGGGACCTCCCCGTGCACCACAAGGTAGGTGCTGGTGTGCGTGTCGTCTTCCGGCACCTCGAGCACGGTGAACTGGAGCGCTGCAGCCGGAATGATGCGTCCGTAGGGAACGATGAAGGGAACGACCCGCGCGTTCTTGACGTTCGCTTTGTCGGTCTTGCGCAGCGCCACGTAGTGGAAGCCGTAGGGCGTCTCCTCGACCTTCAGCGCTGGATTCAGGTCGCTGGACGCGAGCGCCGCCGGATTGACGACGTCGGTATTGCGCCGGAACTCCTTCTCCTTCCAGCCCGGGCGCGCCTCGTTCGTGTGCAGCACGCCCACATGCGAGGTGTCCTCCCCGCCTTCGACGAGCTGGAGATAGCTGCAGGGCACATTGACGCGGAGCACGAGGCGATGCGCTGGATCGGCGTCCATGAACGCATAGCGCGAGAACGGCGGCTGCAATTCGCTCGGACCGACGTAAGCCCAGACGATTCCGCCCTCTTCACGCACGGGAAACACGGGGGCCTTCATGCGCGCGCGGTACTTCGGGTCGTCGTGGTTCGGCGTCTCCATCACCACGCCGCTCACGTCGAACTTCCAGCCGTGGTAGAGGCAGCGGATTCCGCCCTCTTCGACGCGCGCGAGGGCGAGCGAGGCGCCCCGGTGCATGCAGAGCTCTTCGAGCAGACCGACGTTCCCCGCGCTATCGCGGAACGCCACGTAGTGCTCGCCAAGCAAGCGAACCCGCAACGGCGGCGAATCCGGCTTCGGCAGTTGCGCAGAGGTACAGACCGGATGCCAATAGCGCCGCATCATGTTGCCCATCGGCGTTCCCGGCCCCACACGGCAAATCAGCTCGTTGTCCGACTGGTTCAGCATCTTGATCTCCTCTCTCGCTCCCTTATGCGCTGATCTTCGATGCGATCTCCGCGATGTGCTTCCCCTGGAACCGCGCGCCTTCGAGATCGAGCTTTGAAGGCTGGCGGCTGCCGTCGCCGCCCGCGATGGTGGACGCCCCGTACGGGGAGTTGCCCATGACCTCGGCGTGACCCATCTGACCCTGGAAGGAATACGGCAGGCCCGCGATCACAAAGCCCAGGTGCATGAGCACTGGCAGGAACGTGAGAATCGTCGACTCCTGACCGCCGTGTTGCGTAGCTGAAGAAGTGAATACGCCGGCGACCTTTCCGATGAGGCTCCCCTTCATCCACAGGCCGCCGGCCTGGTCGATGAAGTTCTTCATCTGTCCCGCCATGTTCCCGAAACGCGTCGGCGTGCCGAAAATCACCGCGTCGTAGTGGGCGAGGTCGTCCACCTTCGCCACCGGCGCCTTCTGGTCGAGCTTGAAACCCGATTTCTTGGCAATGTCTTCGGGGACGGTTTCCGGAACGCGCTTGACGGTGGCCTCGGAACCCGCGGCGCGCACGCCGGCGGCGACTTCCTCCGCCAGGCGCTCGATGTGGCCGTAAGACGAGTAGTACAGGACGAGAATCTTTGCCAACGAAGTCTCCAAAGACTTAATTGTCTTCCTAGGAAGATTAGGCTGTCAACCCTCTGCTCCTTCTTTCCGGCGCCTTGCCGGTATTGCATCTGTAACTACATCGCCTTCCGTGGAATATCGTTAGCGCCATGCAAGCTAGAACACACGAAGGACGCGTGGCTCTGGTAACGGGCGCCGCCGGAGGTATCGGACAGGCGATCGCGCTGGAGCTCGCGAAGCGAGGTGCCACGGTGATCGCGACGGATCTCGTCCTGCCGCACGAGACCGTAAGCAAGATTGGTCCCGCCGCACACGGCTTTCGGCTCGATGTCACGCAGGAAGAAGCCTGGCGCTCGGTATCCCTCGAGAGCCGGGATCTGGGCGACGTCGACATCGTCGTGAACAACGCCGGCTATTTCCCCAATCGCCCCATCGACGAGCTGGATCTCGCGACCTGGCGCAGGACGATCGCGACGAACCTGGACGCTCACTTCCTGAGCGCCAAGTTCCTTCTGCCGGCGATGCGCAAGAAGAAGTGGGGGCGCTTCATCGGGATCGCTTCAAACATGGTTGGCCTCGCGATACCCGGCATGAGCCACTACATCGCCTCGAAGATGGGCATCGTCGGATTCATGCGCGGCCTGGCGAACGATGTGGCCAGCGATGGCATTACCGCGAACGCGGTTCTGCCCGGCCTGACGAACACGCAGGCCACCGCGCCTCAATCGGAAGCGCAAAAGCGCGCCACCTGGGAACAGCAGGCAATCAAGCGGCTGGGACAACCCGCCGACATTACGGGCGCCGTCTCGTTTCTCGCCAGCGACGACGCTGCATTCATCACCGGACAGGCCATCGTCGTGGACGGCGGCCAGTACCGCATCGGCTAGCTCAAACTCACTGACAGGAGAAACCCATGAGCATCGGCATCATCGGCGCAGGCGCGCTCGGATCGAACCTGGCGCGGGCATTTGCGAGGGCAGGTATACCGGCCGTCATCTCGAATCGACGCGGCCCAGAATCCCTCGCGGAACTGGTCCGAGAACTCGGTCCGACGATCAAGGCCGGCACCACGCAGGAAGCCGCCAAGGCGGACATCGTCTTCGTCGCCCTTCGCTGGGTCGACTTGAGGAAAGTCCTTAGCGAGCTCCCCAAGTGGAACAGCCGCGTCGTCGTTGACTGCACCAACCCCGTCGAATGGATCGATCCGAACTCCGCCGATGCCAAGGATCCCAACAATCCGCTCGCCGCCTATGGCATCAAAGCGGTCGATCTGAAGGGTCGCCACTCGAGCAGCCTGGTCCGCGAACTCGTCCCGGGTGCGCGTCTCGTCAAGGCATTCAACCACCTCGACGTGAAGGTCCTGCCGGAGCCGGCAGTGTCTGGCGGGCAACGCGTGCTGTTCTATTCGGGCGACGACGCCGACGCCAAAGCCGCGGTGCGCCGCCTGATGGAGAAGGCCGGCTTCTTTCCGATCGATCTCGGCGCGCTGGACGTCGGCGGGCCGCTGGCGTCGGTGCCGTTCGGCCCGCTGGCCGGGGTGAGCTTCGTCAAGATCTAGCCGAGGACCGGCCTCAATCCGGCACGCACATAACGCCGCGCGCTATCCCCGATAAACAATTTGTTCGTTAGAGAAGTATTGGAGGTTGACATGAAAATCGGTGTGAGTGGCGCCAGCGGCCATTTGGGCAAAGCCGTCGTTTCGGAACTGCTGCAGCGTCACGACGGGCACGAGCTAGTGGCTATCACGCGCACGCCCGAAAGCGTCTCTGGACTGGCTCAGGGACGATTCGGGGACTACGACCGACCCGAAAGCCTCGCGAAGGCCTATGCGAGTCTCGATCGTCTGCTCATCATCCCGACTGTCGATCCGGTACCCGGAAAGCGCGGGGTGCAGAACGTCGCTGCCATCGACGCGGCCGTGAGGGCGGGCGTCAAGCACATCGTCTTCATGTCGGCCGCGGGTGCGCGACAGGAGGAGGAGCCGGCGCTCGGTGCCCCCTACTGGCGGGGCGAGCAGCGTCTTATCACCACGGCGCCGGCCTGGACCATCCTGCGTATGAACTTCTATGCCGAATCCTTCGCGCAGCAGGCGCAGGCGTCGCTCGGCCAGGGAGCGCTGACCGGGCTGGCAGAGAACCGGGTTGCTTTCGTGGCGCGCGATGACGTGGCGGCCGCTGCAGCCGGAATCCTGATCGGCGACGGCCATGCAGGCGCGACCTACAACGCAACCGGCCCCGCGCGCCTGTCGGGTGCGGAACGCGCGGCCCTCATCGCCGAAATTACTGGCCGGCCGCTCGCGTTCCGCGTTATCACGGAAGCACAACTGCGCGCCGGACTGGCGCAGGCGGGCCTGCCGGCGGTAGTCGTCAACACCGTCGTCGGCATCCAGGCGAGCTTCGCGGCGGGTGCGTTCGACGTCGTGACCGGTGACGTCGAGCGCCTCGGCGGCCGGCCGCCCAAGCCTCTCCGCGAAGTGCTTGCTCGGGCGCTGAAAGCCCCTTCGGCCTGAAGACTACAGAGGAGACGATCATGACAGATCCCGTTATCAGCGTGGTTGGAGGTACCGGTGCTCAGGGCGGCGGCGTGGTTGACGCGCTGCTCGCAGCGCGCAAATTCAAGGTCAGAGTGGCGAGCCGCGACCCGTCCAGCGCTGCAGCGAAGGCGCTGACGGCGCGCGGCGCTGAGGTCGTGAAGGCCGACCTGCTCGAGCCATCGAGCCTGAAGGCCCTCTACGACGGAGCCCGCGGCGCCTTCTTGGTGACCAACTTCGGGGATCCCGCTCAGCGCGGGCGCGAGGCGGAGATCGGCGCCGGTGCCGTGCAGGCCGCCCGCTCCGCTGGGGTGAAGCATCTGATCTGGTCCACGCTGCCAGACGTGGAGAAGATCAGCGGCGGGCGCTTGAAGGTGGAGCACTTCACCATGAAGGCGCACGTGGATGCCGTGGTCCGGTCTGCCGGCTTCGAGCGCCACACGTTTGTCGAGGCGCCGTTCTACTTCCAGAATTTTCTGAAGGTGGGCGCACCCCAGCCCCTGCCGGACGGTCGTCGCGGTTGGGCGGTTCCGATGGATCCCGCAGCGCGCGTCATCCACGCCGGGGACATCACCGAGCTCGGCCGAACCGTGGCTGCCGCATTTGGCGCCGGAGCCGAGCTGGCGAACGGTAGCTACCTCGCCGTGTGCGGCGGCACGTACTCGTGGGACGATTTCGTGGCGACGCTCAATGCGCTCGGACACGACCTTGGGGTGGTAAGGGTCCCGCCGGCGGTCTTTGATGGCTTCTTCCCCGGCGCCAGGGAGCTGCGCGAGATGTACCAGTACTTCGAGGCGCATACCTATTTCGGTCCGGACGCGCGGACCGCCATCGCCTCAGCGAATGCCCTCGTTCCCGGCGGGTTCACC
>Ga0209131_1002023_pt1 | contig 13894 bp, 10 predicted proteins | sample GraSoi_2013_40cm_FD_185826 | JGI IMG/M metagenome (GOLD analysis project Ga0209131, IMG submission 185826) | Grasslands soil microbial communities from the Angelo Coastal Reserve, California, USA - Sample 9_17_2013_40cm (SPAdes) (version 2) | ecosystem: Environmental > Terrestrial > Soil >...
CTCGGGCCATACCGCCATTTCATGCAGAAGGAGATTTTCGAGCAGCCGCGCGCGGTGGCCGACACGCTCGAAAGCGTCGGCTCGATCACGCCGGAGCTTTTCGGCGCCGACGCGGCCGGCGTCCTGCAGAGCGTGGACTCGGTGCTGATCCTCGCGTGCGGCACGAGCTATTACTCGGGGCTCGTCGCCAAGGAATGGATCGAGGGGCTGGCCGGCGTTCCCTGCAACGTCGAGATCGCGAGCGAATACCGCTACCGCCGCAGCGTCCCGCACGCACGCGCCCTCGTCGTCGTGGTGTCGCAGTCGGGCGAGACCGCCGACACGCTCGCGGCGCTGAAGCACGCGCAGGGACTCGGCCACGAGAGCACGCTCGGCATCTGCAACGTCGCCACCAGCGCGATGCTGCGCTCGACGCGGCTCGCGTTCCTCACCCATGCCGGCGTCGAGATCGGCGTCGCTTCGACGAAGGCGTTCACGACCCAGCTTACCGCCCTCTTTCTTCTCGCCCTCGTATTGGCGAAAGGGCGCGGCCGGCTTGGAACGGAGGAGGAGGAACGTCTTTTAAAAAACCTCAGGCACCTTCCGAGCGCGCTGGGGACGATCCTCGCCCTGGAGCCGCAGATCATCGCCTGGTCCGAGCGCTTCGCGAAGAAGGAGCACGCCCTCTTCCTCGGCCGCGGCCTGCACTATCCGATCGCGCTCGAGGGCGCGCTGAAGCTGAAGGAGATCTCGTACATCCACGCCGAGGCCTATCCGGCGGGCGAGCTGAAGCACGGGCCGCTCGCGCTGGTCACGAGCGAGATGCCGGTGGTCACCGTGGCGCCGAACGATGCGCTGCTCGAGAAGCTCAAGTCGAACATGCAGGAAGTGCGCGCGCGGGGCGGGGAGCTGTACGTGTTCGCCGACGCCGGCACCCGCATCGCGCCCGCCCCGGGGATCAACGTCGTGCGGCTTCCCGAGCACTACGGCCTGCTCTCGCCGATCCTGCACGTGGTGCCGCTGCAGCTGCTCGCCTATCACACGGCCCTCGCGCGCGGCTCGGACGTCGACAAGCCGCGCAACCTCGCCAAGTCCGTCACAGTAGAATAATCTTTCGGTCCTACATTCGTTGCCTTCTGAGGAGGGGTGCAATGTCCATTAGAAAAATCGCCGCCGCGGCGCTCGCCGCAGGCCTGTTTTCCGCAAACGCCCATGCCCAGGTCGAGATCCAGTGGTGGCACTCGATGCAGGGCGCGCTCAACGACAAGGTCAACGAGATCGCGAGCGGCTTCAACGCCAGCCAGAAGGACTACAAGATCGTCCCCATCTTCAAGGGGCAGTACCCCGAGTCGATGACCGCGGCGATCGCGGCGTTCCGCGCCGGCAACGCGCCGCACATCCTGCAGGTGTTCGAGGTCGGGACGGCGACGATGATGGGCGCGAAGGGCGCGATCAAGCCGGTCTACCAGATGATGAAGGAGGCCGGCGAGCCCTTCGACGCGAAGAACTATCTGCCGGCGGTCGCGGGCTACTACACCGACAGCAAAGGCAACATGCTGTCGATGCCCTTCAACAGCTCGACCACGGTTTTCTACGTCAACAAGGACGCGCTCAAGAAGGCGGGCCTCGATGGGACCGCGCCCAAGACTTGGAAGGAGTTCAGCGCCGCGGCGGCCAAGCTGAAAGCTTCCGGGCAGCAGTGCGTCTACACCACGGGCTGGCCGTCGTGGGTGCACGTCGAGAATTTCAGCGCCTGGCACAACCTGCCGATCGGCACCAGGGAGAACGGCATCGCCGGCACCGATACCCGGTTCGAGATCAACTCGCCGCAGCACGTGAAGCACATCGAGATGCTCGCCGACTTCGCGAAGAAGGGCCTGTTTACCTATTCGGGCCGCAAGAACGAAGCCGAGGCGCGGTTCTTCAGCGGCGAATGCGCGATGCTGACTTCGAGCTCGGGCGCGCAGGCGAACATCCGGCGCAACGCCAAGTTCGATTTCTCGGTGAATTTCCTGCCCTACCACGACGAGATCAAGGGCGCGCCGCAGAACTCGATCATCGGCGGCGCCACGCTGTGGGTGATGAGCGGCAAGAAGCCCGCCGAGTACAAGGGCGTCACCAAGTTCTTCAGCTATCTCTCGTCGACGGCGGTGCAGACCGAGTGGGCGAAGGGGACCGGCTACGTTCCCATCACCAACGCCGCGTTCGAAGCGATGAAGAAGGAGGGCTACTACGAGAAGGTTCCCGGCGCCGACATCGCCGTTCGGCAACTCAGCAACAAGACGCCGACCGCGAACTCGAAGGGTCTGCGCTTCGGGAACTACGTGCAGGGCCGCGAGGTGATCGAAGAGGAAATGGAAGCGGTCTTCGCCGGCAAGAAAACCGCGAAAGCGGCCATGGACGAAGCCGTGAAGCGAGGTAACGAGATTCTGCGCAAGTTCGAAGCGGCCAACAAAAGCTAAAAGTTAAGTGGAAAAGCGGGTCGTCTTTCGCTCGACCTGGCTGCCCTACGCGCTGCTCGCGCCGCAGATCGCGGTCACGCTGGTGTTCTTTTTCTGGCCGGCGGCGCAGGCCTTCTGGTTCTCGTTCCAGGTGCAGGACGCGTTCGGCATCAACACCGAGTTCGTCGGCCTGCGCAACTTCGTCGAGCTCCTGAGGGACGAGCACTACCTCGAGTCCTTCAAGACCACGGCGGTCTTCAGCCTGCTGGTGGCGGGCAGCGGCATCGCGCTTGCGCTGCTCCTCGCCACCATGGCCGACCGCGTCCTGCGCGGGGCGCTCGCGTACAAAACCCTGCTCATCTGGCCCTACGCCGTCGCGCCCGCGGTCGCCGGCGTGCTGTGGGGGTTCCTGTTCGCGCCTTCGATCGGCGTCGTCACCTACGTGCTGAGGAAGGCGGGCTACAACTGGGACTGGGTGCTCCAAGGGGACCAAGCCATGCTCCTCGTCGTAATGGCGGCGACGTGGAAGCAGATCAGCTACAACTTTCTTTTCTTCCTCGCCGGGCTGCAGTCCATCCCGCGCTCGCTCATCGAGGCCGCGGCCATCGACGGCGCCGGTCCCGCGCGGCGCTTCTGGACCATCGTGTTTCCGCTGCTCTCGCCGACCACCTTCTTCCTGCTGGTGGTCAACATCGTGTACGCGTTCTTCGAAACCTTCGGGGTGATCGATTCGACCACCCAGGGCGGGCCCGCCGGCGCGACGCAGATTCTCGTCTACAAGGTCTACTACGACGGCGTGAAGGCGGGCGACCTGGGCGGCTCGTCGGCGCAGTCGGTGATCCTGATGCTGATCGTAGTCGCGCTCACCGTGGTGCAGTTCCGCTTCATCGAGCGCAAGGTCCAGTACTGAGATGGTCGAGAACCGTCCCTGGCTGACCGTCCTCTCGCACGCCGTGCTGATCGCGGGGATCGCCGTCATCGCGTTCCCGCTCTACGTCACGTTCGTCGCCTCGACGCTGACGCTGGACCAGATCCTCACGGTGCCGATGCCGCTCACTCCCGGCGATCAGCTGTGGGAAAACTACACGAAGGCGCTGCTCGCCGGCGCGAAAGGCGGTGCCGCGGCGCCGGTGGCCCGGATGATGCTGAACAGCCTCGTCATGGCGCTCGCGATCGCGTTCGGCAAGATCGCGATCTCGCTCATCGCGTCCTTCGCGATCGTCTATTTCCGCTTCCCGTTGAGGAACTTCTTCTTCTGGATGATCTTCGTCACCCTGATGCTGCCGGTGGAGGTGCGCATCATCCCGACCTACAAGATCGTCTCCGATCTGGGCATGCTGAACTCCTACGCCGGCCTCACCCTGCCCCTGATCGCCTCCGCGACCGCCACGTTCCTCTTCCGGCAGTTCTTCCTCACCATCCCGGAAGAGCTCGCCGAGGCCTCGCGCATCGATGGCGCCGGCCCGATGCGCTTCTTCGTCGACGTGGTGCTGCCGCTTTCAAAGACCAGCATGGCGGCCCTCTTCGTGATCCAGTTCATCTACGGCTGGAACCAGTACCTCTGGCCGTTGCTCGTCACGACGGACGAGTCGATGTACACGGCGGTGATCGGCATCAAGCGCATGATCATCGGCGGCGACGCGCTCACCGAATGGAACGTCGTCATGGCGACCGCCATGCTGGCGCTGCTGCCGCCGGCGCTGGTGGTGATGCTGATGCAGAAATGGTTCGTCCGGGGTCTGGTGGAGACGGAGAAATAGGAGAAATGCCGGCATGGCCGCTGTGAGCTTGCGCGACGTACGAAAGACCTACGCCGACCTTCAGGTCATCCACGGCGTGTCGGTGGATATCGCGGACGGCGAATTCATGGTGATCGTGGGCCCTTCGGGCTGCGGCAAATCCACGCTGCTGCGGATGGTGGCGGGCCTCGAGACCATCAGCGCGGGCGAGATCGTCATCGGCGAGCGGGTGGTGAACGAGCTCGAGCCGAAGGACCGGGACATCGCGATGGTGTTCCAGAACTACGCGCTCTACCCGCATATGAGCGTGTACGAGAACATGTCGTACGGGCTGCGGATCAAAGGATTCTCGAAGACAGAAATCGAGGAACGCGTACGCAAAGCCGCGGACGTTTTGGAGTTACAAAACTTTTTACAAAGAAAACCCCGGGCCCTGTCCGGCGGCCAGCGCCAGCGCGTGGCGATGGGCCGCGCGATCGTGCGCGAGCCGGCGGTGTTCCTGTTCGACGAGCCCCTGTCGAACCTGGACGCCAAGCTGCGGGTGCAGATGCGCGGCGAGCTGCAGGCGCTGCACCGGCGGCTCGAAACCACCAGCCTCTACGTGACGCACGACCAGGTGGAGGCCATGACCCTCGCGCACCGCATGATCGTGATGAACGCCGGCCGCGCCGAGCAGATCGGCGCGCCGCTGGAGGTCTACGCGAAGCCCGCCACGACCTTCGTCGCGAGCTTCATCGGCTCGCCGCCGATGAACCTGATTCCCGGCGAGCGCGGCGGCAAGCCAGTGGTCCTCGGCATCCGGCCGGAGCACCTCGAGCCCTGCGCGGAGAAGGACGCCATGCTGATCGTGGAAATCGACCTGGTCGAGCCCCTGGGCGCCGATACGCTGGTCTACGGACGCCTTGCAGGAAAAAACGAAACTCGGGTCGCTGCGAGAATGGCCGCCACGATGGATGCCCGCACCGGGAAGCTGCCGTTGCGCTACGACCCCGCGCGCGCGCACTATTTCGATCCGGAGACCGGTGCGCGGCTCGAACGGTGATCGGCTGGTGATTGCGGATGAGGTATGACGCGGTAATCGTAGGCGCGGGGCACAACGGCCTCACCTGCGCCTGTTATCTCGCGAAAGCAGGGCTCAAGGTGAAGATGCTCGAGCGGCGCGCGGTGGTGGGCGGCGCCGCGGTCACCGAGGAGTTCCACCCGGGCTTTCGCAACTCCGTCGCCGCGTATACGGTGAGCCTGCTGCAGCCGAAGGTGATCCGCGACCTGCGCCTCGCCGAGCACGGCCTGCGCATCGTCGAGCGGCCGTTCGCGAATTTCCTGCCGCTTGGGGATGGCTACCTGAAAGTGGGCGGCGGACTCGAAGCGACGCAGCGCGAGGTCGCGAAGTTCTCGGAACGCGATGCGGCGCGCCTGCCGGAGTATTACAGGACCGTAGAACGGGTCGCGGATGTTCTGCGTTCGTTGGTCCTACGGTGCCCTCCCAATGTGGGCGGGGGGTTGATGGACATTGTCAGAGCGGTTCAAGCAGGAACTCTATTCAAAAAACTCGATATGGAGGGCCGGCGCGACCTGCTCGCGTTCTTCACGCGCTCGGCGGGCGAGCTGATGGACGGCTGGTTCGAGTCCGACGGCATCAAGGCCGCGTTCGGCTTCGATGCGGTCGTCGGCAACTACGCGAGCCCTTACCACCCGAATACGGCCTACGTGCTCCTGCACCACGTGTTCGGCGAGGTGAACGGCAAGCGCGGCGCCTGGGGCCACGCCATCGGCGGCATGGGCGCGATCAGCGAGGCGCTCGCCGCCGAAGCCCGCCGCCTCGGCGTCGAGATCGAATGCAACGCCGCGGTGAGCCGGGTTTCCGCCGGCAAGGTTTCCCTGGCGAGCGGCGCCGAAATCGAGGCTCGCGCGGTCGTTGCGAATGTGAACCCGAAGCTTTTGTATCTCAAACTCGTGGACCCGTCGCTTTTGCAACCTGAATTCATTTCCAGATTCGAAAATTACAAGTGCGGCTCCGGGACCTTCCGCATGAACGTAGCGATGTCGCGGCTGCCGCGCTTCAGCTGCCTGCCGCAAGACGGCCCGCACCACGCGTCGGGCATCATCATGGCGCCCTCGCTCAAGTACATGGACCGGGCCTATGCCGAGGCGCGTGAGCACGGTATTTCGCGCGCGCCGATCGTGGAGATGGTGATCTCCAGCATGCTGGATTCGACCCTTGTGGCGCCTGCTCACGCCGCGAAGGGGGCGCACGTCGCAAGCCTTTTCTGCCAGCACTTCGATCCTGCGGCGGACTGGGGCGCGAGAAAGGGGGAGGCGGTGCAGCGCATCTTCGAGGTGATCGAGTCCCATGCGCCGGGCTTCAAGGAAAGCGTGATCGGCCACTCCGCGCTTTCGCCGGCCGATCTCGAGCGCGAGTTCGGCCTGATCGGCGGCGACATCTTCCACGGCGCGCTCACGCTCGACCAGCTCTGGTCGGCGCGCCCGCTGCTCGGCTACGCGGACTACCGCGGGCCCATCGAGGGGCTCTATCTCTGTGGCGCGGGCGCGCATCCCGGCGGCGGCGTGACCGGCGCGCCGGGGCACAACTGCGCGCGCGAGGTGCTGCGTGATTTCGGCAAGCGATTCACAGGGAAAAAGAGGCGATGAGGAGGGGATACACGTGGAGGGGTACACGTTGCGGGTAAACTTAGTATCGAGAGAGGTGAACGCATGAGCATCTACCTGCAGACCAAGCCGCGCGCGGCGCGCGAGCTGCCGATGACCGACGCGGAGCGCGAGGCGCGGATCCAGCTCGCCGCGTGCTACCGCGTGTTCGACATGCTCGGCTGGACCGAGATGATCTTCAACCACATCACGCTGCGCGTGCCCGGCCCGGAGCGGCATTTCCTCATCAATCCCTTCGGCCTGCACTACCGCGAAGTCACCGCCTCGAACCTTCTCCTGATCGATCTCGACGGCCAGCCGGTGCGGCCCTCGCCGTGGCCGGTGAACCGCGCCGGCTTCGTGATCCACAGCGCGATCCACGAAGGCATCCGCGGGGCGCACTGCGTCATGCATACGCACACGACGACCGGGACGGCCGTGGCGTGCCTGAAATCGGGCCTGTCGCACGACACGTTCTACGGCGCCATGCTGCATGGCCATGTGGCGTATCACGACTTCGAGGGCATCAGCGTCGACCCGGACGAGAAGGAGCGGCTGGTGCGCGACATCGGCGACAAGCCGGTGGTGATCCTGCGCAACCACGGACTGCTTACCTGGGGCGGCGACCTGCCCGAGGCGTTCCTCAGGCTGTGGACGCTGCAGCGCGCCTGCGACGTCCAGCTCGCCGCCGGCACGGGCGGCGCGCTCAATCCGATCCGCCCGGAGGTGTTCGAGCAGGCCGTGCGCGAAGGCGGCCCGGCGGAGAAGCGGACCTGCGACGACGTGTTCGCCGCCATGGTCCGGCTGGTGGATGCCAGGGATCCTTCGTACAAGCAGTAGGGCTTTGACGTTTACGTAAACGTCAACTACGCTAGCGGAGTCATGACCGATCTCTCGGACCGCTATGACTGACCTTTCGGTCACGGGCAAGCTCGTCTACAAGGCGAAGCACAAGATCCGCCTCGTCACCGCGGCGAGCCTGTTCGACGGCCACGACGCGTCGATCAACATCATGCGGCGCATCCTGCAGGCCTCGGGCGCCGAGGTGATCCACCTCGGCCACAACCGCTCGGTCGACGACATCGTGACGGCGGTGCTGCAGGAGGACGCGCAGGGCGTCGCGGTGTCCTCCTACCAGGGCGGCCACGTCGAGTTCTTCAAGTACATGATCGACCTGCTGCGAGGCGGGAAAAATGCGGCGGCGGGCGCGCGCGTCAAGGTGTTCGGCGGCGGCGGCGGCGTGATCGTCCCCGCCGAGATCAAGGAGCTGGAAGCGTACGGCGTCACGCGGATCTACTCCCCGGAAGACGGCCAGCGCATGGGCCTGCAGGGAATGATCAACGACATGCTGGCGCGCTGCGATTTCGATCCCGCGCAGAAGGAACCGAAGGAGCTGGCGCAGGTCATCACCGCCCTCGAATTGAATGTTTTGGATAAAAACAGAAAACAGGAAATTCTCGAGGAAGCGAAAAGCAAAGCGGCCCCCGTCCTTGGCGTCACCGGCACGGGCGGCGCGGGGAAGAGCTCGCTCACGGACGAGCTGGTGCGCCGCTTTCGCCTGGACCAGCGCGATGCGCTCAGGATCGCGATCCTCTCCGTCGACCCGACGCGCCGCAAGACCGGCGGCGCGCTGCTCGGCGACCGCATCCGGATGAACGCGATCGGCGGGCCGAACATCTTCATGCGCTCGCTCGCGACGCGCGATGCCGGCGCCGAGCTGTCGGCCTCGATCGGCGACGCGATCGCGGCCTGCAAGGCGGGCGGCTTCGACCTGGTCGTGGTCGAGACCGCCGGCATCGGCCAGGGCGACGCGGGCATCGTGCCGCACGCCGACGCCACGCTCTACGTCATGACGCCCGAATTCGGCGCCGCGAGCCAGCTCGAGAAGATCGACATGCTCGACTTCGCGGACTTCGTCGCGATCAACAAGTTCGACCGCAAAGGCGCCGAGGACGCGCTGCGCGACGTGCGCAAGCAGGTGCAGCGCAACCGCCAGGCATTCGGCGCCGCGCCCGAGGCGATGCCGGTTTTCGGCACCATCGCCGCGCGCTTCAACGACGACGGCGTCACCGCGCTTTACCACGCGATCGCGGAGAAGCTCAGCGAGAAGGGACTTAGCCTCCGGGCCGGCGCGCTACCCAAGCCAGCGGCGAAGCGCTCCTCGGACATCAACGTGATCGTCCCGCCGCCGCGCCAGCGCTACCTAGCGGAAATCGCCGAAACGGTGCGCGGCTACCATGCTTTCACGGGTGAGCAGGTAAGGCTTGCGCGCGAGCATCAGCAAGCGACAGCCACGAAAAGCATGCTCGGCAAGACCGCCTCGCCCGAGCTCGACGCGCTTATCGAGTCGAAAGAAAAAAATCTCCATCCGGAAGCGAAGCAGCTTCTTCAAAGCTGGCCGCAGACTGTCGAAGCGTACTCGGGCGAGGAGCAGGTCGTGAAAGTCCGCGGTAAGACCGGGGACGAGATGCGTCGCACCGCGCTCACGACCGTTTCGCTTTCCGGCACCCGGGTTCCAAAAGTCGCCCTGCCGCGCTTCGAGGATCACGGCGAGCTGCTGCGCTGGCGCATGCGGGAGAACCTGCCGGGCGAGTTTCCGTTCACCGCCGGGGTGTTCCACTTCAAGCGGGAGAACGAGGACCCGACGCGCATGTTCGCGGGCGAGGGCGACCCGTTCCGCACCAACAAGCGCTTCCACCTGCTCTCGAAGGACCTGCCGGCGAAGCGCCTGTCGACGGCGTTCGACTCGGTGACGCTCTACGGCTTCGATCCCGACGAGCGGCCCGACATCTACGGCAAGGTGGGCAACTCGGGCGTCTCGATCGCGACGCTCGAGGACATGAAGGTGCTCTATTCGGGCTTCGACCTCTGCGACCCGCAGACCTCGGTGTCGATGACCATCAACGGCCCGGCGCCGACGATCCTGGCGATGTTCTTCAATACTGCGATCGACCAGCAGGTCGAGAGGTTCAGGAAAGAAAATAATAGAGATTTAACTGAAGCTGAATTTAAGAATCTAAAAGCGAAAACCCTGTCGAGCGTTCGCGGAACCGTCCAGGCCGACATCCTGAAAGAGGACCAGGGCCAGAACACCTGCATCTTCTCGACCGAGTTCTCGCTCAAGGTGATGGGCGACATCCAGCAGTACTTCATCGAGAACGAGGTGCGCAACTTCTACTCGGTGTCGATCTCGGGCTACCACATCGCCGAGGCGGGCGCGAACCCGATCTCGCAGCTCGCCTTCACGCTCGCCAACGGCTTCACCTTCGTCGAGGCCTATCTCGCGCGCGGCATGAAGATCGACGATTTCGCGCCGAACCTGTCGTTCTTCTTCTCCTACGGCATGGACCCGGAGTACGCGGTCCTCGGACGCGTGGCGCGGCGCATCTGGGCGGTGGCGATGAAGCGCCGCTACGGCGCCGGCGAGCGCAGCCAGAAGCTCAAGTTCCACTCGCAGACCTCGGGCCGCTCGCTGCACGCGCAGGAGATCGCCTTCAACGACATCCGCACCACGCTGCAGGCGCTGATCTCGACCTACGACAACACCAACTCGCTGCACACCAACGCTTACGACGAGGCGATCACCACCCCCACCGAGGATTCGGTGCGCCGCGCGATGGCGATCCAGATGATCATCAACCGCGAATGGGGCGTGGCGAAGAACGAGAACCCGAACCAGGGCTCGTTCGTCCTCGACGCGCTCACCGATCTCGTCGAGGAGGCGGTGCTCAAGGAATTCGAGGCGATCTCGAGCCGCGGCGGCGTGCTCGGCGCCATGGAGACCGGCTACCAGCGCGGCAAGATCCAGGAGGAGTCGCTCTACTACGAGCACAAGAAGCACGACGGCTCCTATCCCATCGTCGGCGTGAACACCTTCCGCAGTCCGCACGCCGAGGCCGCGCCGCAGAAGCTCGAGCTGATCCGCTCCACCGACGAGGAGAAGAAATCCCAGCTGAAGCGGCTGAGGGATTTTCATGAGAAGCATTCTTCTGCCTCTCAGCAGATGCTGGACAAACTGAAAAAAGCCGTGATGCGGAATGAAAACGTCTTCGCGGTGCTGATGGACGCGGTGCGGGTCTGCTCGCTCGGACAGATCACCCACGCGCTGTTCGAGGTGGGAGGGCAGTACCGGCGCAACATGTAGGCGAATCGGGTGGCGTACTCCGCGCGGAGTATTGCAATGCCTCTGCGGTCGCATATCGTGGTGAGCGGAGTATCGGGTTGGGAATCCGGCTCCATTTCAATCACCTTATTGCGGAGGTGCGTCATGAGGGTAATTTCCATGGAGGAGGCCGGTCAGGTCGCGGGGGGCGAAGGTGAAGTTTGCGTGTGTCCTCTTCCCGATCCGGTCGTTCAGCCCGCTCTGCCGGACGGTTCGTTCTCCGGCTTCCTGGGCGAAGTCTTGCGCGATTTCAGCGGGTTCCTTCAGAGCTTCGGCGACTCGCCGACGGCCCTGCCCGCGAACAACGCGGAGCTCGGGTTTCGCGGCTAGAACTTGTACGTCGTACCCGGCGCAGTAGTAGCTGCGCCGCAGCAAACTCCGGCGGATAGGCCGCCAGTCTAGCCGCCGGAGCGTGCCTCAACTACCATCCCCCGTCGCGGTTTATCGTGAGCCGCCTAAATCAAGGGATGGAACGATGAAATTCATCGGCAGATGGAATCCGGCCGCCTTTCTGATGGCCGGCGCCGCGGCCGTTTTTGCGCTGAACGTTCATGCCCAGGACGCGAAGCACTACCGCTTCGCGCACGACCAGCAGCTCAATTCCGGCTATAGCGTCGCCTACGATATTTTTTCCGCCAAGCTGAAGGAATTGAGCGGCGGCAAGATGCTGGTCGACCAGTATCCCGGCGCGCAGCTCGGCCAGGAGCCGCAGCTGCTGCAGCTGGTGAAGTCGGGCGATCTCGATTTCGCCATCGTCTCGTCGGCGAACACGGCGACCATCTCGCCGCAGGCCGGCGTGATGTCGCTGCACTTCCTGTTCCGCTCGGCCGACCACGTCGTCAAATCCCTCGGCGATCAGAAGGTGTTCGAGGCGATCCGCGACATGATCGACCAGACCACGCAGGGCATCCGCGTGATCGGCCTGGGCACGCAGGGCGTGCGCAACCTGTACGGCAAGCGGGAAATCCGCAACGTCGCGGACCTGAAGGGCCTCAAGGTGCGCGTGCAGGCCACCGCGACCGAGGACACCATGTTCCCGGCGTACGGCGCGCAGACAGTGCACATGCCGTTCGGCAGCGTTTATACCTCGCTGCAGACCGGCGTCGTGGATTTCGCGGAGAATTCGATCAACGTCTATCTCATCAACCGGCACTACGAGGTCGCGCCGGTGCTCTCGATCTCGGAGCACGAGGCGAACAACGCCATCCTCTGGATCAGCGACCGGCTGTGGCAGAGCCTCAACGCCGATCAGAAGAAATGGGTCCTCGCGGCCGGCCGCGACGTCAGCACGCTGGAGCCGAAGAAGGCTTTCGAGCTCGAGAACGCGGCGCTGGCGAAGATCAAGTCGATCGGCATCAAGGTGGTTCCCAACGTCGACAAGTCGGGGTTTCAGAAAATCGCCGATCCCTACCTGGACAAGCTGGCGAAGGAGCTCGGGCCCCACGCCGACAAGGTGAAGACCCTGATTCGGTCGATCAACTGAGCCGGTCGATCCACTGAGCCTCGCCGGCAAGCTGGTGCTGGAGCGCCAGCGCCACCTGAAATGGCGCGCGCTCGACCGGCTCGAGATGGGCCTGATGATCGCCTGCGGGCTGATCCTGTTCGGCTTCTCCGTCACGGTTTGCCTGGACATCGTGACGCGCACGATCGGCCGCCCCTGGCTGTGGCTGCAGGAGGTGACCTCGACGCTGTTCATCTACGGCATCTTCGTCGGCTTTGCCGTCGCGACGCGGCGCAATGACCACCTCTACCTGACCGCCGTCGCGGAATCGATGCACGGGCCGGCGCGCAAGGCGGCCGAGATCATCATCCGCCTGGTCGTGCTCGCGGTCGCGCTCGGCATGATCTATTTCGGCTACCGCAACTTCATGCGAGGCTTCGGCAGCTTCCGCCTGCCGTCGAACACGCCGATCGCCTCGCTCTATGCGGCGATTCCGCTTTCCGGCGCGCTGATCGCCCTGTTCGCGGTCGAGCAGATCGTCAACGGCTGGCGCAACGGCTTCGAGCACGCCGAGCCCGAGGCGCCGGAGGCGGCCGGCGCGCTGGAGCTTCCCGAATTGGCGAAATCCGAATTGGGCAAACGAATATGAGCGCGCCGCTCATCCTTACGATCATGACGATCTGCTTCCTCGCCTTCGGCTACCTCGGCGTGCCGGTGCCGTTCGCGCTCATAGCCGGCGTCTTCGTCGGGGCGACGCTGGCGGACGTCTCGCTCGCGGCGATCCTGCAGAAGGTCTTCGACGGCATGGACAACGAGGCGCTCCTCGCCATCCCGTTCTTTCTCCTCGTGGGCGAATTGATGAGCTCCGCCAACGTCGTCGGGCGCATCGCGAACCTGTCGCTCGCGCTGGTCGGCCATATCCGCGGCGGCCTGTCGCAGGTGGTCACGGTCTTCAGCATGTTCTTTTCCGAGATGTCGGGATCGACCACCGCCGACGTCGCCGTCATGAGCCGCGCGCTCGCGCCGCCGATGAAGAAGGAAGGCTACAGCGGCCCCTTCATCGCGGCGATCATCGCCGCCGCGTCGACCATCGCCGCGCTGGTGCCGCCGAGCATCACCGCCGTCGTCTACGGCGCGGTCGGCAACGTATCGATCGCGGGTCTGTTCATGGCGGGGGTGGTGCCCGGCTTCATGATCGGCTTCGGGCTCATGATCTACTGCTATTTTTTCGGGCCGCCGGGAACGCGGCGCGCGCGGGCGCCGCTCACCGTCGTCGCCCGCGCGACCCGGGACGCGGCGCTGCCGCTGATGATCCCGATGATTCTGCTGGGCGGGATCCTGACCGGCTGGTTCACGCCGACCGAGGCCGGCGTGGTCGCGGTGGCCTGGCTGCTGCTGGTGGTCATTCCGACCTACAACCCGAAGCACCTGCGCCAGCTGCCGTACGACTTCTGCCTGGCCGGCCTGATCTTCTCGCTGCCTCTCA
>Ga0209131_1002024_pt1 | contig 13893 bp, 9 predicted proteins | sample GraSoi_2013_40cm_FD_185826 | JGI IMG/M metagenome (GOLD analysis project Ga0209131, IMG submission 185826) | Grasslands soil microbial communities from the Angelo Coastal Reserve, California, USA - Sample 9_17_2013_40cm (SPAdes) (version 2) | ecosystem: Environmental > Terrestrial > Soil >...
ACCACCGGGGAAAATACCGAAGGGCAGGCCAACCTGGCCCTCTTCCGTCTGGTAGAACTTGATCAACGCCGGATCCCAGACGGAGGTATCGAGCCCGCTGGACTTCATATAGGGACTAATATCAAGCCACTGGCCGTAGAATTCATTCGAGCCAGCCCAACCGACAGGACCAACGATATCGGGGCCATTGCCAGCAGAAATCTCGGTCGCCAGTGTATCGCGGCCGGCGGCATGCGGCACGACTTCGAGGATCATCTGGATCTTGTCCTGCGAAGTGTTGAAGTCTTTCGCGACGTCTTCCTCAACAGCGATCTCCGCGGGGGAAGTACCACCACCCAGGCCAACGAATACGCGCACGCAGGTCTTGCCACTTTCGCAGGTAGCGGGGACGTAAGGAGTCGGGGGAACGGGGGTCGGGACCTCGGTGGGGGCTTCGGTAGCAGCCGGACCCGCTTCAGTAGCGGTGGGTTCTTCAGGAGCGGTTGTGGCGGGTGTTGTGGTTTCAGTTGTCGCAGGACCGCAAGCTGCGAGCAGCATGGATACAACCATGACCAGAGCGGTCAGGATATACAAGCTCTTTCTCATTGTGATTTTTCTCCTCTTGGATTTGTTATAGGATCAAAAGTAACGTAAGGTGGGGTTTACAGGAATTCTTATTTGCGCGTTTCACCTCCCATCTGAACTGTAACAGTCTCGTCTGAATAGCCGCGCGAACGGCGCAGAATAGTGTGTATACGCAGCAAAGAGACCTGTTCGGCAGGCTCTCCATTTATGAGGGGAAATAATGGGTGGAAAGCAGGAACTGGGCTATGGTGGTGCAAATCCGGCGTGATTTGCGGATCAAGTTCAGCCATTTCCTGCAAGAGAGGCGTATTTTGATTAATATTACGACTCACGGTCAGCACAGAGACACCTGTACGCCTGGCGACATCACGAATTGTGACAGAGGAGGATTTATGTGCCATAAATGTAACCGGTTGAATTAAAGCACATTTGAAATCGCGAGTCAATAGCAAATCAATAGCAATCTCAGCTCATTTGCCAAATCGCGTAAAGTTACAGTATTTTGCTCCCCATTACACGAAACACGTGTGAGATTTGGATTACATTAGGCGTGGCAGGCATTTTACCAGGCTGGAAGCGGCCACTGCCGTTTCGAAGATCACACACGCCATACTTTGTCATCGCAGACTACTTTTCAACACCTGTAATGACAATGCCCTGCACAAAGAAGCGCTGGGCAAGAGCAAACAAAATCAATGGCGCGATCATGGCCATTAAGGCGCCGGCCTGGATCAGGGTAGGTTTGGTCCCGTAGATGCCGTTGAATTGTGAAAGCGCCACCGAGATCGGCTGAAGCTCGGGTTTCGTCGAAAGATAGATCAACGGCCCAAAAAAATCGTTCCAGGCCCAAACGATGTGGAAGACGGTGATGGCCATCAAGGCTGGAATGGACTGGGGCAGAATGACCGACCATAGGACGCGCAAGGGCCCGGCGCCATCGATCATGGCAGCTTCGTCCAGCTCACGCGGCAGGATCATGAAGTACTGGCGCAGCAGGAATACATCATACGCATTGGCAAAGAAAGCCGGCACGATCAGCGGCAGCCATGTCCCGACCCACTTAATTTGGACAAAGAAGGTGTAGGTAGGGATCAAGGTGACAGTGGCCGGCAGGAAAATCGTTGAAATCATGACGATGAATAAGATATCCCTGCCTCGATAACGGAACCGGGAGAATCCATAGGCCACCAGCGTGCATGAGATCAACGTTCCAATTTCAGTCATGATGGCATAGAAGGTTGTGTTTAACATCAATCGGGGAAAATTGATTTTTTCCCATACATCCGTGAAATTCGACCAGGTCGGTGACCAGGTCCAGGGACGTTCCAGCGAGCGCCAGGCACCCTGCCAGATAATGGGTTCGGCGTTGGGGTTTTGGGGATCGACAAAAGTAGATTGCTGCCGCCCCGGCTTGAGCATCGCCAGCTCTTTGGTGCTGCCATCGGGCAGTGGGACTTTATAGACATCCAGTATCTCTCCCTGGTACTCAAAAGTAGCCGGCCTGGCCGGATAGATCGGCGAACCCTGCTGGGTCATTTGCTCGGGTGATTTGAGCGAGGTGAAGAGCATATACAAAAATGGGGAAAGGAAGATCCCCAGGATTCCGAGGGTGATCAGGGTAACAACGCTGGCGTTAAACCCGTTCCGGAGGTTCCGAGGAACGCGAGGGCGTTTCACAATAGGCCGGGCTGTAATAGACTGAGTAGTCATTTTTTTTAGAGTTCCTTAGCGGTTGCTTTCGCTGGCATAATAAACCCAGTAACGGGCGGTTGCAAACAGCACAATGGTTACAATCAAGATCACAACGAATAAAAGCCAGGCCATGGTTGCACCGTAAGACATGCTCTGGTAAGTGAAAAATGTCTTATACAAGACCAGATTAAAGAACAACGTTGCACCCCCGGGCTCGCCCGTACCATGGTTAACCACCAGCGGCACCAGGAAGTACTGGAACAACTCGACAATAGTCAAGGTAAGGTTATAAAAGATGACTGGGGAAATCATGGGCAGGGTGATGTTCGTGAAAGTCGCCCACCACCCGGCGCCGTCCACCTTGGCGGCATCATACAATTCGGTGGGGACGCCCTGCAAACCAGACATCAAGATCAGCATGGCGTTGCCAACACCCCAGATACCCATGATGACATAAGACGGATAAACCCAGGTGGTGTCGTTTACCCAGCGCGGCAGGCTTGCCTGGGCCACGCCCATGGCAGCCAGCGCCTGGTTGATCCAGCCATTTTCAGGATTCAACATGCCTCCCCATAGAAAAACAGCCGCCACGAAGGGGATAATAACAGGCAGATAAAAAAGGGAACGGAAAAGCGTTGAGGCCTTGAGCGATTTGGAGTTCATCAGCAGCGCCAGCAGCAGCGGAAAAAGGATTGCGACTGGCAGGGCAAACAGCCCAAACTTGAGCGTTACGCCCAGCGAGTTCCAAACCTGGGAGTCTTTGAACAGCGTTTCATAATTTTGCAACCCGACGAACTTCAGCGGATTGAGGATGCCGTCGGTGATTTTCAGGTCTACAAAAGTGAAGATCAGGGTGGCAATCACCGGGATCAGCGTAAAAGCCAGGAAACCAACAATCCAGAGGGAAATAAACGATAGCCCGTAACGGGCCTCGCGACGCTCGCCTCCTGTGAGGTTACGCCCCTTTCCCGGGATTCTAAGTTTGAAGTTACTCAGTTCTTCAAACATGCTGTGCTCCTTCCGGTCATTCTGTTGGAGAAGGGTGGGCCGGTACATTAACCGGCCCACCCTTGGCATGTGACAACCTGACGCCTATTTGTTGAAGATGACGGTCAGATCATCGATCATTTTATTGTATTCAGCATCGAAGTCCATGGTGGCATTGTTTTGCATCAAGGTCTGGAAGGTGACTGTCCTGTTCCACGCCTCTGTCCAGTTGGGCATGTAACCTTCACCACTTGGAACATCCACATATACCAGATCGACTGTGAAAATATCCCAGTTCTTCACAAATGGATATTGCGTTTTCTCATCATTGAACCAGGCTTCCAGCAAGGATTTTCGCGCGGGCATAGCACCGTAGGTTTTGGTCAATGCCTGGGCAGATGGACCAAGCAGGTAGGCCAACACCTGGAAGGTTTCATCGGGATGCTTGGTGCCCTTCCAGACGCGGAAGGTATCGGCATCTACACGGCCGTTGACCTTGCCATTGGCATCCGCAGGCAGAACGCCCAATTCCCAACTACTACCGGCTTCGGCAATACAGCAGGTGTACCAACTCTGGGTAACCGCCATGGCTACCTTGCCGCCGTCAAACGGGTTTCCGGAGGCATAATCCGCGCTCTGCTCTTTTGCACCGTCCGGGATGAAAGGTTGCGGGCCCCACATACCGTCGTACCACCATTTGAAGGCGGCCTTCCAACCATCGGGGAGCGCAGCCTTGTACTCGCCCTTCTTGTCGCCCGTATAAACCTTGGCAGCGCCGCTGATGTAATCGGCCAGGTGGAACGGAGCCATATACTGCGGATCGAAGCCATACTGCACAATCTGCGTTTTATCGAAGCCATCTTGGGTGGCATCCTTGTTGTTCTTGTCCACAGTCAGCATCTTGGCAATCTTGGTCAGGGTATCCCAATTCCAGTCGACTTCGCTGCCATCCGGCATCTTGTACTTCTCACCATACTTGGCGGGCGGATAAGCCAGACCGGCCTCGTCGAACATCTTCTTCTGGTAGAAGACTGCCCCCGGATAGGTGGCGAAGGGCAGACCCACCGTGCCTTCTTCGGTCTGGTACATGTTGACCAGTGCAGGATCGAAATCTGTGGTGTCGTAATTATTCTTCGCAATCAGATCCTTCAGATCAAGCCACTGGCCATAGAAAGCGTTCGAACCGCTCCAGCCCACCGGGCCAACGATATCCGGGCCATTGCCGGAAGCAATCTCGGTCGACAGCGTGTCGGTAGCAGAATTATAGGGTACTACTTCCAGGATCAGTTGAATCTTGTCCTGCGAGGCGTTGAAGTCATCGGCGATTTTCTTCTGGTCAAGCTGCTGCCCGGGATCAGTGCCTGTGCCAAGGCCGACGAACCATCGGACCTGAATCTTTCCAGCTTCCGGTGTTGCCGGAGGAAGATAGGTGGGGGTAGGCTCGGCGGTTTCCGTCGGCTCAACGCCCGGAGTATCCCCTGCGGCCGGAGCTTCTGTGGCTGTGGGCGCAGGAGCCTGGGTTCCACCGCCGCAAGCGGCGAGCAGCATGGAAGCGACCATGAAAACGGCAATCAAAAGGTACAGATTTTTTTTCATCGTGATTTTCTCCTCTTGCATTTTTATAGGGACGAAAGCAGTGCGGGCTTTGCCTTGGGTTTTATTATGAGTTTCACCTCCTAGTTATATTTTGGCGGTTTCATCGGAACAGCCACAGGAGCGGCGCAGGATGGTTTCTGTCGCCAGCAGCGTGACCTGTTCGGCAGGTTGTTCATGTAAAAGGTTGAATAATTGGTGGGCAGCCATACGGCCGACTTCTTCCGTTGGAGCGCGGACAGTGGTAAGTGGCGGATCAACGAAAGAAGACAGGCGCGAGTCATCGAACCCGGCCACCGAAACATCTTTTGGCACACGTATCCCGGCTTCCTTCAACGCAGCAAGCACGCCGATGGCCGAATCATCATCACCCGTGAAAATACCATCAAAATCACGATTGCCTTTTGACAGATATTCTCCCAGCGCTTTCTGGGCAATAGCACGCTCAAACTCACCGGCCAGGATCATGGTTTCATCGACGGACAGGCCATGGGCTTCCAGCGCTGCACGATAGCCTATCTCGCGCCAGTGCGAGTCTTCCTGATCTTTTGGGCCGCGCATAAAAAGGATGCGCCGCCGTCCATGAACTTCGATCAGATGATCGACAATTTTGCGCGTGGCAGCTTTATTCTCGACTGTAACAAAGGGGATTTTCAGATGGGCAGGAGGTGTGCGATGGATCAGCACCACAGGAAATTTCGTAAGCGATAACTGGGTCAACTGCTCTTCATCGAGAACATCGGCAAAAACCAGCAAGCCATCCGTATTATGAGGGCCAATTGGAATTTGGACTTCCTGCCGCAATGCCGGTTTATAGGTCGCCACCAGCAAGTTATACTTATTATCGTTGACCACACTTTCAATTCCATTGAAGAGAGGCGCAAAAAAATCGTTGTACATATCTGTCAGCAAAAGGCCAACCGCACGCGTGCGGCGAGTGGCCAGATGTCGGGCTGCAGCATGAGGACTATAGTTCAAGTCCAGCATAACCTGAGAAATGCGCTCGGTCACTTCCTGCGAGACGGGGGCATTTTGGTTAATATAACGACTGACGGTCGCCACAGAGACTCCGGCGTATTTAGCGACATCACGGATGGTGACGGAAGAGGATTTTCGTGTCATAAGAGGGTATATTTGTAACCGGTTACTGTAACCGGTTACATTAAAGCACACTTGAAATGATGAGTCAATAGTGGGCTGATGCAAATCTGGAAACTTTAAGGAAAAACGTTCCGGTGGCCGCCGTGGCATCGGAACATTTTTCCTTCCCTATTTGATGAACTTTATGCCAGCCCAGTCCCACCTTTTTAGACTTTACCTCGTCTTGAATTGCAGCAGATAATTCTACTGCTGCGCGAATAACCTTCACTGCCTGCCCTGCTATAAGCGATTTTTGCCGTCAGGGTTATTCTCCCGGCAATTCGAACAGGCTAATTGATTGAGCCGGCAGCGTAAGTTTGCCACTTGAAAGATCAATGGCACCCATGTCTTCGGCATTATGCGCTGCATCGAACAGCCAGGCTCTGGCTTTCGAAGGTACTGCACCCTGAACCTGAAGCGGAACATCCTGCTGCGTATCAGACAGGTTGATTACCATCAACGTCAACGTGCCGTCCTCGCGTTTCGCTGCATAGACCGATACATTTTGGACGCCGGATGCGGCATAAACCTGCTCGCTGCCAAAATGATCGTACATCTGAAAAACATAGTAGGTGGGCCGCAGCGTGCTGCCAAAAATTAACCCGTGCCCGCCATCGCGATTGGCAAAGACCCACACGTTAACGATGAATGCCCGCTGGCGTATCAGCCGGCCGAGCACATCTGCATACCAGATGGCGTTAAAGAACGAATCGGGGGAGGTATCGGCGCCGATTGTGGATGACCAGTACGAGCTCACTTCCGTAACACCAATTGGGATTTCGCGACCGGTGGTTTCGTGGATCAGTCCACGCAGATAAGGCATGGTCTGGTCCCATTCGGCAGAATTGGCGCGCAACTCGTCAATCGAAGCCAGGCTTGCATTCGTTCCCTTTGGGAACGGGTAACGGTGGATCGTCACGACGTCCGTCAGATCGCCGTTTGCCTTCAGGAATTCGGTCATGAAATCGCGCCCGGCAGAATCTTTCGGGTTGGAAGCGGCGTCGCCGGTGAACTGGCTTAGCTCCGGGCCAAGCAACTGAATGCTCGGATCGACAGCTTTCATCGCAACTGCCATGGCGCGCCATTCCCGGTTGAGACGATCCGTGTCGTACGGCTGCTTGATGGCCGGGGCAAATAAATTCGGCTCGTTGCCAATGCTCCAATAGCGGATGTTATAGCCCTTGCGGATATTGGCATACTGCACCAGCGCCGCCGCAGCTTCGGGCGTGCCACCCAGCAAACGGACGCTGATGGTTGGGGTGGCACCCATCTTTTTCAACAAACCCATGAAGGTATCGAGCTGGTAACCCTGGATATTGTTGGCATCACCCCAGTTGCCTCCCGGCCAGCGCAGCACCGTGACGTGCGAATTGAAGGCAGCATCCAGCATGCCGGCCGGGACGGCCACCCAGGGGCCATAGTTCGAACCGTAGACGTATGGGCTGATCGTGCCCAGGTCATCGGCCGGGTCAACGAATAGGGTTCCGACAACGGGCGTGGGGTATGGCGTTGGGCCGGGAGGCAGGGGCGTTTCGGTCGGCCCGGGCGGAGCAGGCGTGGCTGCCGGAGCACAACCCAACAGGATTACCGTCAAAAGAACAATGCTTAAAAGTTTACACGCCATAGACATCTCATGCTCCTTCCAAGTAATGTAGTCAGTACGACCACTCTGATCGGTATGATTATATCCTGCCCACCCGATCAGCATCACTGACAAAACAGGCCGGACGCGGTACACTTGGCCCATGCTTGCCCGTATCTTTTCCTGTGCTGTGATCGGTCTCGAAGGCGTCGTCGTGGATGTGGAAGTAGACTACTCCAGCGGCATGGGCGGCGTGATCATCGTCGGCCTGCCGGATGCCGCCGTGCAGGAAAGCCGCGAGCGCATTCAATCGGCCATCAAAAACGCTGGGCTGCCCTTCCCGCGCAAACGCGTGATCGTCAACCTGGCCCCAGCCGCCGTGCGCAAGGAAGGCCCGTACTACGACCTACCCATCGCACTCGGTGTGCTGGTGATGACCGGCCTGGTCCCGGCCCAAGCCGTCGAAAACACCCTGGTGGTGGGGGAATTATCTTTAGACGGGACCGTCCGTCACGCAAAGGGTGTCCTGCCAATGGCCGCCGCCGCCCGTCAAAACGGTTTCAAGCGCATCATCGTCCCGGAAACGGACGCCGCTGAAGCGGCCTTGATCCCCGGCCTGGACGTGATCCCGGTACTCTCGCTGAAAGCTTTATATCTGCATCTGACGGAGGATACGCCCATCCAGCCGCACCCACCTGCTGAGGCATCCGCCGACGAAAATGACCTTTTCGCCCCGACTAATTTTGCTGAAGTCAAAGGCCAGGAACACGTCAAACGCGCGCTCGAAGTGGCTGCGGCAGGCGGGCATAACGTGCTGATGGTTGGCTCGCCAGGCGCGGGGAAAACCCTGCTGGCGCGCGCCATGCCGGGCATCCTGCCAGAAATGTCCATCGATGAATCGTTGGATGTCACACGCATTTATTCGGTGGCCGACGCCCTGCCACCCGGTACACCGCTGATCCGCAACCGTCCCTTCCGTGCGCCGCACCATACCATCAGCCATGCCGGCCTGGTCGGTGGCGGCAACTGGCCGCATCCGGGGGAGATTTCACTGGCACATCGCGGCGTGCTGTTCCTGGATGAATTCCCCGAATTCGGCACGCGCGTGCTGGAAGTCATGCGCCAGCCTATGGAGGACAAGGTCGTGACGATCAGCCGCGCGCAGGGTTCATTGACCTTCCCGGCCAATTTCCAGTTGATCGCGGCTATGAACCCCTGCCCGCAAGTGTGTCATAATTATTTTATGCGTGGCTGGTCTCGCGCGCCTGGCCCGCAGGTTTTAGGGCTGTGCCACTCAGCGTTTTGGCGGCTCTGCACGAATTCCGCATAAAGCTCAGGTTGCCCAAGAAAGCATCAAGCGGACGTTTCGCTGCGCTCACGCTAAACTGGCTTTGTCCGCTCGAAAAGCTGGTTCCGTTTCGACAGTTGGCTCTCGGCGAAGCGCCGCTTATGCAAACCGTTGGGCAGATTCACCTGCAACAACTTGAAAGGAAACACAAGAATGATACTTTTCCTCGTAATAGCAATAGTATGTTTGCTCATAGCTTTCGGAGCAGGATATGGGGTGGGAAAGATTTACAAGGCCCCTGGTACAACCCCAAGAGAAAATGATGAGATTCTAGAACAGCCGGTATCGTCTCTGGATCGTACCGACCACCACGTCATTCCAGTGGACGCTCAAGATGTGAAGAACTGGTCTGGGATATCGATGCCAGTACGTCTGGACCCGAGCGCGGCTGATATGCGTCCAGCGGGCGATCAACCTAACCCTGACCTCCCGAGTGGAGGGAGCACGGGCGAGGTAGTGGATCCTGGAACTGTCATTGTGGGATCTCCAGAAACCATTCCAGGAATCATTCATGGGAGTTTTGATCCGGTGCCATTTCCAGGAACCGACGTTTTCGTAGTGCGTACCTTGATGGACCCGGGTTATGTGCTCGAGCCCGTTGCCATCACGCTCTCAGGTGGGGGCGCGTTCGGGGCATTCGAGGTTGGTGCGCTCGACTACATCTATAATGAGTTCATGGGGTCCGCCGATGGAGTTGCTACCGGCTTCCCTCGGCCCAGGCCCGATATCGTGACCGGCACCTCGATCGGCGCGGTCAACGGAGCCTGGCTTGCGCAAGGCGATGACAGCAGCATGAAAGAGCTGAAGGACCTATGGTTCGGTCTGCACAGCAATGACAACATGTTTCAGCTCAATGAAGTCTTCCGTAATCTTGTAGGTTTCCCCGGGCAGCCCTATGGTTCGACGGTCGCAAAAATCCTCGGTGACGCGGCGATGAGTCTAGCGGCGACGTTCTTCATACCGTTTGGCTTTCTCACTCTCAGTCAGGTGGGCAATGATGTTTCCACCTTGTACAATCATCTGAACACGCAGGCGTCAGTTTACAACCTTTTCCCGCTTTGGAGTGTATTGTCCGACAGAGAGCGGGATTGGTCCCCGGCAGGACCGGGACTTCGTGGCGCGGGGGTGTCTGTTGCCCGTGACCTCGTGGGCCATCGGATCGTGTTCGTTCGGGGTTACGACGATATGCTCTACGTCCGGTGGCAACTCGACGGCAATCCGGTTTCCGCATCTACGCTTTGGTCGTCGTGGCGGACTCTGGGCGAACCGATCTCAAGCGATCCGGTTACTTACATTACTGGCCTACTTGGCCTTTCCGCCGAAAACCCGCTGCGTGTGGGTGTGATCGCCCGGCGCGCAAACCGAGAAGGTTACGGCGGGCGGACTCTGGATAATTTCAATGATGTGACGCATGTTGATCCCGTTACTCCTCACTATCAACCTTTCCAGGGTTGGGCAAACGTTCCGCCGCTGCCCCCGGCTGAGCTCCCTTACTGCGGTCAGCCAACCATCGTCCAGCGAGCCCCGGATGGCCGCGCCTGGGCCTTCTGTCGCAATAGCCATTTCCTCGACCCTCTCGATAGAATGCGTCATCGTTCGTTTTACAGCCGCTGGGAGGACCTGGGGTGGGGAAGCTGGACTCCGTTCGGCCAGGACTTTCTATCGTTGGAAAGCAATGTCACGGGCTGCAGTTACATCGATGGCGATGCCATACTGGAGTTGTTCGCCTCCGGCCCTAACGGCGTCCTTCACAGCTTCACCAGGGGTGATTCAGCTCCCGTAAACTGGGAAACCTGGCAAGAGACGGAAGCGCACATCGTGGCCACCAGCGATCTGCTGGTTGTTCTCGCTGAGGACCCTCAGATCATCATAGATGTCTTTTGGCGGGGAACCGATGGACAGGTATACACTCGGCGGAAAGTAGGTGGTCGTGGAGCTTGGGGGATGGTAGGCAATCTTGGGGGGATGGTTACCAGCAACCTCGCCTTCGGTAGGAATTCCAGGGGCATTGGTACAGTCTTCGCGCGTGGACTCAACGACCAGCTCTACGAGCTCCGGCAAACTACAGTGAATAGCGAATGGCCGGCGAATATGTGGAATCTTGTGGGTGCGCCGCCCGACCTGACGCTGCTTGCCGATCCATATACGCCCGCGGTTACCCCAACCACACTATCCCCTGCCGAGGATGTTGAGGTCTATGCTGTTGCCTCCGATCATTCGGTCTGGACGACCCGCCAGCTACCTGACGGAACTTACTCTGATTGGATCTCGCTCGGGGGCAAGATTTGGACCGGAATGCAACTCCGCATGTCAATGGTGACACTGGAGACTGGCAAAGATCGCTTTGTTGACGAAGCGGGAAGGTTCGCTGGCACCCTCGAGCCAATTATCTCTGCGGCAGGAGATATCCGATCTTCCCGCACCAACGGGATCATCGCTTCAGCGTCCCTGCCGGCGCTCTTTCCGCCTGTCCGGCTCAACGGGCAAACCTGGGTGGATGGCGGGCTTAGGCGGGGGGTGCCCATCGGGGCGGCCATCGATGCCGGCGCGAAAAGGGTGATCGCGATCTCCACCGTGCCGACTAACGTTGCGCCGGCTGGAAGGATCCTGCCGCGCACCGCCGGCAACACGTTTTTAGACGTTGCGGGTGATTTGATTGATGACTACAGCAGAGCCGGCATCCTCGACATAGCCATGCGTTCACTCATGACAATGATCGATAATATGCACTGGGCCGAGCTCCAGCCCGAGACGAGATGGCCGGTGCCGGTCTCGGTGATCCAGCCGACCTTCAAGATCGCGGAAGGCGACACGATCGATCAGGGACTGATCCGCATCAACTACGCTTACGGCTGGATGCGAGCCTTCGACAGGCTGGTCTTGTCTGGCGAAGACCGGCTTCTGGCGATGGCCTCGACGGACGCGATCATCGAATTGCGATCGCGCATCTGGAGCCGCGAAGTGGAGTTTCGCGCAGAGTACCTGATCGCCACTCTTTTGGTGGCAACTCATCGTGCCAACACCCGCGGTCTTGTAACGGATCCTGTATATGCCGGATACGCAGCCGGGAGCATCGCCAATCTTGTGCATACCTTGCGCGGTATGAAACGGCAGTTGGCGCAGCTCCTGATCGATCGTCGCGCCGCCGATTTTCGGCTCGATCCGGAAACGCCGGAACGGCTCCAGGGCTTCGAATTGTTCAGTAATCCGGACTACTGGAGCAGCGAGTGGACGAGATATGCATTCCCACACGACTCGGTGTTCGATGACATCCAGTTTCATGGAGGGGATGGACAAGACTACCACATCCCTGCAGATGCGGCTCCTCCACCGACAATATAGCGTGGCAGAGAATATGTGCAGCGACTTCACAGACGTGAGCGGTTCCCGTACAGCAAGCAAAAACACAATGAGCTCCAGCGGCGCTATCCCTTTGACTCCGTTTGTGAGAGCCGCTAAGGAATTTGACCGAGAGGCTCACCTTCTTGAATAAGCCATAATCGTGATCGTTCCAGAATTGGTAAAAAGAGATCAGCATGAACAATATTAGAGGATTGGTTACTACTCAGTCCAAATTGGGCTAAGTAGTAACAAGCTTGGATCCCGATCATCGGACTTGGCATAATCGGTGGCATTATTTGCGGGATTGTCATCGGCACTTACGGCATTTAGCTAGCCACACGGTGCAAATATATTAGCTTCGCCCTTGATAGCCCACATTTTAGGGGGCGCAAAGTTGCCTAACGAAGCGTCCACGCGGACCGGGCTATCGCCCTCTGAGGCAGGCGAGATTTGCAAAGTTTTGTGTCATAATATCAGGGAGTCTTGCCAATCCGCCCTGCCGGTAACGCAAACCGTTGAAACTGTCGAAAAAGTCTCTCTTCAAAAATTATTTTTGAAAAGTGGGAGAGAAACGCTGAAAAGTGCCTGGTTTTTGGTGTTCCGCACAACATTTTGGCAACAATTTGTCAATTTTTAAGCCTGTTGTGGGAGATTTTTATGAACATTTTTCGAACCAGGGGTTTTTCGACAGTCTCGTTAGGCGCGGGCGATTAATTGTATGCGGGTCTCCAAAGGGTCGTTACTCCTCACTAGGAGAATATCAACTTTCAAAAATTGGCTTTCCTTGTGCATCAGGCTTGAGAAATGCCTTCAAAACTACCCTTCTATCCTTCATCTCGCATGAAAAAAAAGTGCAATTGCGGGTATCCCTGCCCATCAGACGTGTGCTACGCACACCGCTAGGCGGCTTGATATGTGCAAAAGATTGAAGGCCCCGCGAAAGTGAACCGCAATATGCTTTCTATCAAGCTAGCTGTCGACTTTGCCTCTTCCACTGTAAAGAATAGGTTTGGTCTATTTACGGCCATTCTTTTGACAATCTTCGGCGCTTGGGTCGCTCTTGAGATGGTCGTCATTGCTGGTCAACCGTTTGGCATTGTGGTGTGGGCCGTGGCTCACCTAGCATTTCTCATCTTTTTCGCCGGTATCGAAGTTGGCTTTCTCCAAATCGGCCTGGCATTATACAATGGCGAAGAGCCAACATTTGCTGACACCTTCAAGTACTTGGCTTTGGGGCCAAAGTTCTTGGCAGGCCAAATAGTTTATCTATTGATGGTTTTGGTTGGCTTGGCTCTCTTCGTAGTCCCAGGTGTCTACCTGGGTGTTCGCTACATCCTGTTCGGTTTTAGCATGGTCACCAATGAAGCTAATCTGACCCATAGTTTCCGGCAAAGCGCTATTCTGAGTGAAGGTATAAAGATCTCTCTCTTGGCAATCCTGGTTTCTCTACTCGTCCTCAACTTATTGGGTGCAAGCTTACTTGGGTTGGGCCTCTTCATCACAGTCCCACTATCCGTCCTGTTCATGGCAGCCGTACACCAACAGTTGAGTACACGCTAACAAGTGAAACATCCTATAATTCACCCTAACCTAATACGCCGTCTAACACCTGCTGCGGACAGCGGCTGCGCCGCTTCTTGGCGGG
>Ga0209131_1002025_pt1 | contig 13892 bp, 15 predicted proteins | sample GraSoi_2013_40cm_FD_185826 | JGI IMG/M metagenome (GOLD analysis project Ga0209131, IMG submission 185826) | Grasslands soil microbial communities from the Angelo Coastal Reserve, California, USA - Sample 9_17_2013_40cm (SPAdes) (version 2) | ecosystem: Environmental > Terrestrial > Soil >...
TAGGGGCGGAAATGAGCAGCGCGACGGGCAGGACGATGACGCTGATGAGGCTCTGGCGCAGGAGGGCGGAGGCGTAGTGGGCGATGGTGACCGAGTAGCCGATGTTCGCGATCACCACGGCCCACCAAGCCCACCAGGCCCAGGGGCTGGCGGCGGCGGAACGGGATGGCCACGATCGGCGGGAACAGCACGGCATAAGTCAGCTCGTGCCGGGCGTAGCCGTATTCGAGCTGGGTCACGTACTTTGCGACGCCCGGGGAGGATGACATCGCTGCCGTCCACCAGGTGCCGCCTAGCTTCTGGAAGGCGGCGTGGTGGTCTGCGGGCAGTCCGCTGGAATGGTAAGAGGCTATGTCGGCGATCGGCGCCAAGACGTAGAACGGGCCGAGAACGAGCAGCAGGACCGACGGCCAGGTGGAGGTCATCGAGCTCAGCGCACGGGATATAACGCCTATCATTTCTCAGTTCCGGGCAATGCAGGCCGAGGAGGAGCGGTCAGCTGGGTAGCTTCCCGGGCCCGCTGTGCTATCGCGCCAACCCGTCGCTCCGGTCGGCCCAACTGCTTCTCTGCGCATCCACGCCGGGTTCAATCCGCCGGTCGTCACCTGAGACGACGGCGATGTCCGCTGGCCCGCCGTTAACTGCCCGGGGCAACGGGATCCGGCCACGCACCACCAGGTACACGGGCTCCCAGCGCCGGTGGCTAGGCTCGAAATGTGGATCTTGGTGCCGTGAAGGAAGCACCGGCGTCGGCACTCGCCCGGGGTGCTGTTGCTGCGGCCAGGAATGCGTGCGGCCTGGTCGAGGACGCCGAGCTGCTGTCCGGCGCGGAGCGCCTGGCGCGCGCGTATTCGCTCGCCGGGCTGGCGGTCGAGGAGGTGGGCAAGGCCGACAGCCTGGCCGCGCTGGCGGCCATGCCCGAGCACCTGAGGGCGCGGGCGCCGCTCGGGCGGATGCTCGAGTGGCACCAGATGAAGCTTATTGCGGGCCAGCTGACCGCCGCGGTACCGTTCAGCGCGCCTGGCAAGGCGACCAGGTTTGCGACGATGCCCCTGAGCGAGGTCGCCGAGCTACTTGACCAAGCGCAGGCTTTCGCCGAGGACGTTGACCGGCTCAAGCAACGCGGCCTGTATGTGGACGTGGACCGCAGCGGGCAAATACGGGAGCCGTCCGAGGTCACCGCGGCCGAAGTCCGCGAGCAGCTCGACCGGGCGCGGCAGGCCACCTCGGCGGTGGATGCGCTGCTCAAGCCCGGTGGGCCAGCCATCATCGCTCGTCCGGGGCCCGGTGCCCTCGAGTTCTCCCGGGCGGTGGTCAGCGCGTTCGGCGAGACGAGATCGGGCCGAAGTCCTGAGGCTGCCGCGGACGTGCTGCTGAACGCGATCAGCAAGCTTCAAGGTTAGATGATCTCCGTAGCCGGCCATTCCCAGCGTATTAGGGGTAGTTCAGCGCAGTGGCGGGGGCCTGGATGTACCCGGGCACGTCCTCGCTGAGGTTGAGGTTGTAGATAGGCACCCAGCCGGCATTGACGATGTCGATGAGCATGAGCGTGTCGTGGTCCGGGAAGTGAATGTAGACGTTGTCCGGCGAATGGTTGGAGCCATGCCTGGCGAGCTCAACGCGCTCCCCGGCCACCTCCAGCGTGTAGCGGTCGGCGAATGTCCCCCCCGGCCTGGCCGGTCGCTATCCCGCAGCAGGAGCCTGCGGGTCTCCTCGTGCCCGACGCGAACCGCGTTGTCGAAGAGCGAAGCGGCGCCCGCATGGTCGGCGTGGTGGTGCAGTCGAGCAGGTCAGATTCCTTGCCTCGCCAGTCAGCGGCCAGTCCGACGAGGCTGCCTTTCCTTGCCGGCTGGCCCGTTCCGTGACTATCCATACCGGAGGTTCACCATGGGGCGCGCGGCGAGCGCGCTGGTGTCCGGTACCTGTTCCCGCAGCGTCACCAGCGCGTTGACCAGCTCGCCAGCGCTGACCGCGACAGGTCTCCCCTGCACCCGCAGTACGTGCCCGGACCGTAAGTGGGTCCGCGAGTCCTAGTGAGTTCCGGGTGCTGCGGTATCTGCCGACGAACCTCTCGAGGCCGGAGACCGCCAGCGAGCTATCCGTCTCGGTGAACACCGTCAACACCCATATCCGCAACATTCACGCCAAGCTCTAGGCAGGCCCAGGATCGCTCCTCGGCAGTACAGCGCGCGGGAGAGCTGCGGCTGCTGCAGGCGGGGGTCAATCGCTAGGACCGGGCTCACCCGATCCTGGTGATGCGGTTTCACCTGCCAGGGATCGACCATGGCCCATGGACACGGCATCAGCTCCGCCAGCATCCGTATCAATGGCCACCCCGGTGCCACGTTGTTGTCGGCGTTCCCGGCGATGGTCTCGGAGCAGCAGGGCGCGCCTAACTAACCGTTCTCACCGGCCTGCTGGACCGGTCGGCTATACGGGGTGCTGGCCGAGATCGAGACGCTCGGCCTGGACTTCATCGAGGTGCGCCGGCTCACACCCGAACGCTAATCGCGAATCACCACAACCCGGTGACAACCGGTCACCGCAGTGTAACCTAAATTCAGGTCCAACCAAGCCCTGCGACGAGGGGCAACGGTGCACCGAGCCGCGAGCATGGAAGTCGAGATCGCGGGCTGATGAATGACGCTGGTGAATTGCTCCAGGAAGGTCGTGATTCCCGTGGCTAGCCGGAGTACGCCGCGTTATGTCCTGGGGACGGCAACGGTGTCTCGCGTCGGATTCGGCGCGATGCAGCTTCCGGGTCCGGGGGTGTTCGGACCGCCGCGCGACCGCGGTGCCGCCATCGCAGTGCTTCGCCGGGCGGCTGACCTGGGCGTCGATCACATCGATACTGCCCAGTACTACGGTCCCGATGTCGCAAATGAGCTCATCCGGGCAGCCCTGTATCCCTACCCCGAGGGTCTGGTCCTGGTCAGCAAGGTTGGCGCGCGCCGAGACGAGTCGGGCGGAGTGCTGCGATACGACCGGCCGGCCCAGCTCAGGCGGGGAATCGAGGACAACCTGCGGAGCCTGGGAGTCGGCCATCTCGCCGCGGTCAACTTGCGCCTGATGGACGACGCCGAGCCCGACCAGCGGTTCGACGACCAGCTCGCAGCCATGGTGAAAGCGCGCGACGGCGGGCTGATCGGCGGCGTCGGCCTGAGCAACGTCACCCGCGACCACCTGCTGTACGCGCTTTCCGTCACCGACATCGCCTGCGTGCAGAATCCGATGAACCTCGCGGACCGGGCCTCCATGCCCGTGCTCGAGGAGTGCAATGCGCGCGGGATTGCCTTCGTGCCGTTCTTCCCGCTCGGCTCGGCCTTCGCCCTGGGCAATCCGGTTCTTGGCGACCCGCGGGTCATCGCTACCGCAGCGCGCCTAGGGCACACGCCAGCCCAGATAGCCCTGTTGTGGCTGCTCAGCCTACGGCCAAACGTGCTGCTGATTCCCGGCACATCCTCGATACGCCACCTCGAGGAGAACATGGCCGTCGCGAACGTCGAACTCGACGCAGAAGCACGCGAGCTACTGGCCTCGATGGCATAGCAACTCAAAACCGAGCAGCGCTGGGACTCGCCACGACGCCGGCTCGACCAGCCCGCGGCAGCCGACGCACTGCTCTGGCGATCAGGACAGGAGGATGCCCGATTATGAACCTGACACTCACTGGTTCTACCGGTTTCATCGGCTCTCACATACTGACCGAATTGCAAGAGCACTGCCACGAGGTGACGGTGCTCGTCCGTGACGACGCCCAGGCGGACCGCGTCGCCACCATCGGCGCCACGCCGACGGTAGTCGACCTCTACGACCGGCCGGCGGTCACGAACAAGTTCGGCAGCGCAGACGGCGCTATTCACACCGCCAGTCCCGGCGACGCCACCAGCGCGAACCTCGATTCCGCAGTGGTCGACGCGGCGACCGACGCCTTCGCGGGCGCCGGCAAGCCCTATCTCCACATCAGCGGCGACTGGATCTAGGGGACAATCCCGCTATCACCGAGGAGTCTCCCATCAAATCACCTGCGATGGTTGCTTGGAGGGAGCCGATCGAACGCCGAGTGCTCGACGCGGCAGGCATGCGCGGAGTCGTGATCGTCTCCAGCGTCGCCTACGGGGACGGCGGAGGAGGGATTCCAGGGCTCCTTCTCGGCCCTCCCCGCGACGACGCCGACAACCTGATCATGCTCGGCACCGGGCAACAGCACTGGTCCACAGTGCATGTCGCGGACCTGGCCGACTTCTTCCGGCGCGCCCTGGAAGACGAGTCGGCCCGTGGCCGCTACATCATCGGTGACGGATCGGACCCGACTGTTGCCGAGCTGACGGAGGCGACCGCTGTCGCAGGCCGCGCGCCGGGAGCGGTCGGCGGCTCCGACGATGAGGCCCGGGCACGCCTGGGCGACTATTTCGCCGAAGTCCTTCTGCTCGACCAGGGCACCGACGCGGCCAAGGCTCGAGCCGAGCTCAGTTGGCATCCGTCCCATCCAGGGCTTGCCGACGATTTCCGCCACGGGAGCTACCGAATGAATCGAGGCTGACCGACCAGCGCTTGCCGGAGGATGCGGCTAACTAGGCACGGTCAGCTGCAACCTCGGGCCCAAGCCGCGGTCCGCTCACGGAAGGACAAGTCAGGTGGAACCAGAACGCTCGCCGGTGCCAGGCATGGCTGACTCCAGCAGGTCGCCGCAGCCCCGCTCGGAAATGGCGAGCCGGTCCGATTATCTGCCGGTATCTGAGCATGGGCTGATCGGTGACCTGCACACTGTGGCGCTAGTGGGAACCAACGGGACCATCGACTGGCATTGCAGCCCGTCTTTCGACGCCCCGAGCGTTTTTGGATCGATCCTGGACGCGGACGGCGGCGGGTGCTTTGAGCTGGCCGCCGCCGTGCCCGCGAAGACCCGGCAGTTCTATCTCCCTGATACCAACGTGCTGATCACCCGTTTCTCCGCACAGGATGGCGTGGGTGAGATCCAGGATTTCATGCCGGTCGGCGGCGCGGCTGAGACGCGGCGGCACCGGCTGATCCGGCGGGTGGTGTGCGTGCGGGGGGCTATGCCGTTCCGGGCTCGGATCGCGCCCCGGTTTGGCTACGGGACGGACCCGCACACCCTCACCGAGACGGAGGCTGGCGTAGTTTTCACCTCAGACAGCCTGACTGTGGGTCTCAGCGCGACGGTGCCGGTCGAGCACGACGGCCGTGATGTGACCGCCGTGTTCAAGCTGGCTGAGCGTGAGTCGGCGGTATTCGCCTTGGACGAGGTCTGCGGCGGCGCCGTGCCGCAAGGATGTTCCGGCGAGGAGGCGGAGGAGCTGGGTGACGCCACCATCGCTTTCTGGCGGAGCTGGCTCTCGGCGTCCCGGTACCGGGGCAGGTGGCGGGAGATAGTGCACCGCTCAGCGCTGACGCTGAAGCTGCTGACCTATGCTCCGACCGGCGCCATCGTTGCCGCGCCGACGACCAGCCTGCCCGAGCAGGTCGGCGGGGAGCGGAACTGGGACTACCGCTACGTGTGGGTCCGGGACGCGGCCTTCTGCGTCTACGCGCTGCTGCGGCTGGGCTTCGCCAGCGAGGCCGATGCTTTCGTGCGCTTCATTCTCAGGCACGCCACCGCGGGCGGAGCTGGTGCCTCTGGCCCGATGCAGGTCATGTACGGCATTGACGGGCGGACCGGCCTGCCCGAGCGGGAACTGCCCCACCTGGCTGGCTACCGGGGCTCGCAGCCAGTGCGGATCGGCAACGCCGCGGCCAACCAGCTTCAGCTCGATATCTATGGCGAGCTCATGGACTCGGTCTACCTTTACGACGACTGGCACGAGCCCATCTCCAGCGCCCACTGGGACGCGATCACGACCCGGGCCGAATGGCTCTGCGATCACTGGGATCAGCCCGACGAGGGCATCTGGGAGACCCGCGGCGGCCCCAGGAAGTTCCTGTACTCCCAGCTCATGTGCTGGGTGGCCATGGAACGGGCGATCCGGATGGCGAACCGCAGGGGCCTGCCCGCAGACCTGGAACGCTGGCGGAAGGCCCGCGATGCGATCTACCGGCGGATCATGGACCGCGGCTGGTCACCACAGCTGAAGGCGTTCTCCCAATACGAAGGCGGCGATGTCCTCGACGCCGCCGTCTTGCTGATGCCACTGGTGAAGTTCATCTCACCGACCGACCCCAAGTGGCTATCCACCCTCGACGCACTCACCGCCAGCCTGGTATCCGATTCCCTCGTCTACCGCTACGACCCGCAGGCCAGCCCGGACGGGCTGCGCGGTGAGGAGGGCACTTTCTCGGCCTGCTCGTTCTGGTACGTCGAGGCGCTCACCCGCGCCGGGCGCCTGGAGGAGGCGCGGCTGGCGTTCGAGAAGATGCTCACCTACGCCAACCACCTCGGCCTGTACGCCGAGCAGATCAGCCTCACCGGCGAGCAACAGGGCAACTTCCCGCAGGCACTGACCCACCTAGCGCTGATCAGCGCCGCCTTTAACCTCGACCGCGCCCTGGGCTGAGCAAAGGCCCCTGGCTGGGACCTCCTGTTTCCCCCGCGGCTTGACCGACCACCCGGTCGGCTTCCGGTGGCGGGTCAAATGGCGTAGACGCGCTGGTAAGTGCGCTCGGCGAGCATGATCACCGTCACGTTCGTGACCGTCGAGGGGATCTCGGGGCTGATCGACGCGTCGACGACGCGCAGCCCGGTCGTGTCCTTAACGGCGCCGACGGAGTCGGTGACGGCCCACGGATCACTGGGTCCGCCCATCGGCACCATGGAGGTGGGATGGCCATAGACGGCCGGGTTGCGGGCGATAACCTCGGCCAGCGTGGTGTCGTCGGCGACTGTGTCGCCGGGAATTAACTCGCCTGCGGTGAACGGCGCGAACACTGGATTGCGGGCGATCGCGCGGCCGAAGTTCATGCCTTCGAACATGCGGCGGGCATCGCGGCCACCCGGTGGTCACCTACAAGCCGGACCCGGCCAGACCCTTCCGCAAATCCAGCTGCCTTACCTCTACCTGCCCCTGGCCCGAGAGCGCTGTGATCCGACGCCGTATCCAGGCGGTAACGAGCATGCTGAGCGCAACCAGGCCTCGGCCAGTGACAGGGGCGATCACGTTATTGAGCAGGGGTGTTGCTCACGCAATTGACGAGGCCCTGGCCTTGTCTTGTTCTACCGGAGTGCCTCCGCGCCAAGCGAAGCCCAGAGCGCCAGCAACCCGTGCTTGCCGCTTCGGGCTTCCAGGGACGTTGGCCGACCGTGCGGAAACCTAATCAGCAGCTCCGCCACCGCAGGCTCAGGCGCAGTTCCTGGCGAGCGCCGCAGGACCGCTACATAGACGTCGTTGCGATTTCCAGGCGTGCCTGCTCGGCGAGCTTGTCCCGGGTGAACGCGGGCAGTTCCGCTCCGACGCGCACCGCCAGGACAGCGAACCCCTGGTGCCCCGGCAGCCGCTGCAAGCACTCCTGTGCCAGATCGCGCGCCGTGCCGGCGTCGCCTCGCAGCTCGGCCAGCCGGGCCCGCACGAACGTCAGCTCGGGACCGCCGAGCGCGGGATGCCCTACGAGCCGGTCCAGGCGGTCCTCGGCCTCGGATCCGGCGAGCCGCTCTAGCAGCATCGCGTGCCACTCCGCAAGGTCGCGGGTCCGGTCCTTGCGGACGAAGTCTGAGTCGGGATAGCTGAAGTCGGAGCGCGAAGACGCAGGCTTGCGCGCGCCGGCCCGGGTGATCTCATCCAGCGCGTCCAGGTAGCGGTCTGCGAACACGGTCCACGCATCGGGCACGCTCAGCATGCGGCCCAAAACGGCGGCCAGCGAGGTCTCCTTTCCCGCCAGCCTGCCCCAACCGCTGCGCGACCAGCCGTACGCCGACTCCCACCGAGGCAGTTGCGCCGCGGCCGTCGTGGCGAACCGAGCGAACCCGTGCCGCTCCCGTACCGATTCCCACAGCGCCGCCGCCGTGTCGCTGACCACGAACTGCGCGGCCTCCATCGGATCCTCGGACCGGAAGTAATCGAACCGCCGTGTCTCGCAAGCCAGATCGATGATTAGCGCAACCGCCTCCTCCGCCGGCGTCGGGTCGTCCGCGCGCAGCGCGGCCAGCGCGTCGCCCGACAGCTGGCGGAACGTGAGCCTCCAGCGTGAACGTTCTTTGGGCGAGACCCGCCGGTCGCCGGCCAGGTAAGCACCGGCCCGAGCGAGTTCGGCGAACTCGCGGACCTCGAACAGCACGCTGTCTGGGTCGCACAGCATCGCCGCCGAACGCCTGCGCGCCTCATCCTCGGCGGGGTCCAGTTCGCGCTCGATGCGCTCGCGCATCTGCGCCGAGCCACGCCAATACAGGTTCCACAGGGCCTTCTTGATCTGGTCCTCGCTGAATCCGTCGACCTTGCCGAAGAACTCGTCCCGGTTCATTCGCTTCGGGGGCATACCAGCAAATGTTAGTCACCGGCTATGGCCGAGAGCAGGCGAAGGGCACGGTCTGGGCCGGACACCGGCCAAGCGAATTCCCTGAGCCAGCTAGGGCCCGGTGGCCCGTTCCGCGGCCAGCCGGAGCATCGCGGCGCGTTCTGAGGCACGGAACAACGTCTGCGCCCCGCTGAGCATCCAGTCACCGCCGAGCGGGACGATCCGGGCAGTCATGAACAGGCCAGGCCGCATCGGTGCCAGGGCACCGGAACCGGCGTTGGTGCGGATCCGGTAGGTCAGCTCGTCAACGAGGTTAACGGCGACGATCGCGTCTCCCACCCGCTCGCGGATCTCGAAGACCCCCTCCACCACCTCACGCCACCCGAGCAGCATGTGGCGGTCGGCTTCGGTGAGCTCAGGGTGCTCGGCGGCGAAGATCTCAACCACTATGCGGCCGTCGGCCAGCGGGCGCTGCAAGATGAAGTGGTCAACAAGGTTGGTGAGTTTGCCATCATCAGTGACCGTGCAGCCGATGCCGTGGCTGACGGCCATATCGAGCTGCCGGGAGAAACGCGGCGAACGGGCGAAGCCCACAAGCTGGCGCTTCAGTTCCCTGGATCGCTCCAGCAAGCCGACCACCGCCGGCGCAGCCGCACTGGCCGTCCTCGTTACCGGTGACTCCTCACGCGGCGCTTTGCCGTCCGGGCCGAATGCCGGTACATAAGGGATGAGCCCACGCCGGCAAGCCTCCATCTGAATGTCCATCGGAACGTGCCGAGCGTCCATGGCAACGCCATTCACCTCGATGATCCAAACCAGCGGGTTCCGCCTGGCCACATCTGCCCGCTGGAACTCCGGTGAGAAGGGACTGATCCGCAGCAGGTCACGGACCTGCCTGGCCTTGCTGCCCATCGTGCTCTTCGCCACGCCAAACGCCTCGCTGAGCTGGTCGGCCGTTACGCAGGGCTCACTTGCCGGATCGGACAGGAAATTGGCCTGGCCCAGGGCATACACGATCCCGGCCGCCCACGTGGCCCTGCGCCCGCCGACTAGCGGCGACGGGCGCTTGCGCGCCAGCTTCGCCGCCGCGCGCAGGGCAAGATCGGCATACTCTTCATCGAGGACGGCCAGGCATACCGCGTCGGTGAGGCCGACGATCTCCTCAACGAGCGGCCGCAGCGCTTTCGGCACCTTCAGCTCGCGCCTATCTGTCACGGCAACCTCACATTCAGCGCTCGCTGCGGGCGTTCGTCGTGGCAGCGCTCCGCACCGCCTTCCGCCCCAGTGCCCGGCCGCCCCCACTTCTCCGCTGGCATCACAGTCTGGGGCCGCTCCCGGCCAAACCTCTTGAGATACAGCTGCTCGATGAACTGAGGCAAAGGCGCTTTCCATGGTTCCTGGCGGTGATTGGCGACCTTGCCGAGCTTCCGCGGGTTCAGCCCGAGTTCGCGGCCTATCTGCACCTGCGCATGCGACAGCTGGTACCGCGCGCGTGCCTCAACCCAAGCCTGCGCCGTCGGCGGAAGCGCGCTCCTGTCCTTTCCCATACGGCTCAGCCCAGCCAGTAACGATAGGCGTCGATCCACTCCGCGCGAGCAGGCGGCGGCTCCGGCAGCGGAAGATCCACAACCACGATCGCCTGGCGGATCCCGCCCCGGGCCCAGATGGCCAGGATGCCGGCCTGCTCGTCTTCGTCGTGGGCGTCGATCGTGACCTCCTGGGCCAACGCCGCCAGTTCCGCCTTGCTCAACGCAGCCATCGGGCTAGCGTAACGGGGCGCACCCAACCGCCCGCTCCGTTAGGTTAAGCCGGAGCGGCAGCCCTCTAGGCCACACCGTTTTTGACCCATGCTTCATGATGGGACGAAGTATGGAATTGCGGGCCGGTGGCGCCCAGGGCGTCTGCCGATAATGTACGGCACTGACCCGTCCGGCTAGCAGCCCTTGGGCGAGCCGCCGGTGAGGATGGAAAGGTCGAAGGCCTGGCTCGCCGCGCTCTACTGGATCTTCTGCTCGCGGCGGGCGGGCTCGCGACCCCGCGGCTGGCGCGGCCGGGCGCGGGCCTGAGCCGCAGGGATGGGCCGCTCCTGCGGCTCCCCGGTGCTCACCGTCAGCTGCTCGCCGTGGTGGACAATCTCCAGCGGCTCGCCTTCCGCCATGACATACCTGGCCTTTCCATGACTCACTTCGACCCGCAGCCACCGGCCGCGAAGGGTCACGTTGAAGGCGATCCTGGTCAGGCCCTCGGCAAGCTGCGGGGCGAAGCTCGTCGGCGCCCGGTGCGTGCGCATCCCGCCGAAGCCGCCGACCAGCACGATCCACGCGCCCGCCAGCGAGGCGATATGGAGGCCGTCGCGCGTGTCGTTCTGGACGTCGTGCAGATCTATGAGGGCAGCCTCGCCCAAGTAGTCGTAGGCCAGGCCGAGGTGCCCGACCTCTGCGGCGACCACCGCCTGCGTGGAGGCTGACAGCGAGGAATCTCGCACGGTCAGCGGCTCGTAGAAGTCGAAGTTCCGGGTCTTCTGCTCCGCCGCGAACTCAGCACCGCGAAGGTACATCGCGAGCACCAAATCGGCCTGTTTGATTACTTGCTTGCGGTACAGGTCGAAGTATGGGAAATGCAGTAGCAACGGATACTGGTCGGGCCTGGTGTTCTCGAAGTCCCATGGCTGGTGCCTGGTGAACCGCTCGGCCTGCGAGTGGACGCCGAGCACATCGTCGAACGGGATGTGCATGCCGATGGCGGCGTCCCGCCAGCTCGCCGCCTCTTCCATGGTGATGCCCACTTCTAGGGCGCGGTGGGGATACCGGCGGACGACGTCGGCGGCGGCTTCGAGGTTCTGCCGCGCCATCAAGTTCGTGTAAACGTTGTCGTCGGCGATCGCGCTGTACTCGTCCGGTCCGGTCACCCCGTCGATATGGAACTTGCCGAACGGGTCATGATGGCCCAGCGACCGCCAGAACCGCGCCGTCTGTACTAGCAGGTCCAGGCCCGGCCCGCGCTCGAATTCCGTATCGCCGGTAACGTCCACGTACCGCACCACGGCATCCGCCACATCAGCGCTCACATGGACGGCCGCTGTGCTGGCTGGCCAGTAGCCGGAGGTCTCCTCGCCGGTGATCGTCCGCCACGGGAACGCCGCCCCGGCGTAGCCGAGCTCGCGCGCTCGTTTCATCGCAAGCGGGAGCGCGCTGTGCCGCCAGCGCAGCGCGCTGGCAGCCGCGTCCGGCGCGATCATGGTCAGCACCGGAAGCACGAAGGTCTCGGTATCCCAGAAGGCATGACCGTCGTACCCGACCCCGGTCAATCCTTTGGCCGGGAGAGGGCGGTTCTCGCCCCGCGCGCCTGCCTGCAGCACGTGGAACAGGCCGAAGCGCACAGCCTGCTGAATCTCCGTATCGCCGTCCACCTCCACGTCAGCTCGCTTCCAGAAAGTGTCAAGATAGGCCCTCTGGTCGGCGAGCAGGCCATCCCAGCCTGTCTGCCTGGCCGCGCTTAGCGCGGCCCAGACCTGGTCGCGCACTGCGGGCAGCGACCGCTCGCTTGACCAGCCGTACGCCACGAACTTGATCACGCGCAGCCGCTCGCCCGGCGTCAGCGCTGCCGCCGCCGTGACGATGCCGACGTCGCCAGACACGCGGGATTCCACAGCGATGGCGTCCGGCCCCTCGATCAGATGATCCACCGCCGTGCCCACCCGAAGCCCGCTACGGTTCGTGCGATAGACCATCACCACCGCCGGGCCGTCGGCTTCCGCGTCCTCACGTGTCAGCGGCTGCTCCAGCACGGCGGCCACGCGGGGATCGCTGCCGAGGGGCGGGAGCTCCTCGTTGGCAAGCAGCACCGACTGGACCGCGATGTGCACCGGCTCGCCGACCGGCTCCACCTCGTAGCTGATCGCTGCCACAGCCCGCTGCGTGAATGACACCATCCGGGTCGAAAGCACGCGGACCATGGCTCCGGCCGGCGAGACCCATTCAGCGCGGCGGTGCAGGACCCCAGCCCGGAAGTCGAGCACCCGCTCGTGCGACCGCAACTCGCCGTAGCGCAGGTCAAATGGTTCGTCGTCGACCAAGAGGCGGATCAGCTTGCCGTTGATGACGTTGACCAGGGTCTGTCCCGATTCCGGCATGCCGTAAGACGTCTCCGCGTAGGGCTGCGGATGCGCTTCGTACACGCCGTTGAGGTAGCTGCCCGGCAAGATGTGCGGCTCGCCCTCGTCGAGGTTGCCGCGCCAGCCCAGGTGGCCGTTGGACAGGGCGAACAGCGACTCGGTCTGGGCGATCAGCTCCGGATCGAACCTCGTCTCCGTCAGGCACCACGGTTCGACCGCGAACGTGGCCTGCTTGATCACGGCCGGTCCGCAAGCTCAGCAAGATCGGCGACGACGATGTCCGCCCCGTGCTCGGCGAGCTGTGCTGCCTGGCGGACCCGGTCCACACCGACGACCAGTCCGAATCCGCCGGCCCGCCCGGCCTCGACCCCGGCCAGTGCATCGTCGAAGACCGCCGCCTGGGCAGGCTCAAGCCCGAGCGCCCGGGCGCCAGCGAGGAATGTGTCCGGCGCGGGCTTGCCGCGCAGGTGCTCGCGCTCGGCGACGATCCCGTCGATCCGCACATCGAACAGGTCCGAGATCCCCGCCGCCGCGAGCACCTCCGCGCAGTTGGCGCTGGACGTCACCACCGCCGGGCACAGTCCCGCGTCCCTGACAGCTCGCACATAGCGCACCGAGCCGTCGTATACCTGCACTCCGTCGGCCCGCATCCGGCGGAGCACGAGCTCGTTCTTGCGGTTGCCCAGGCCGCTGATCGTCTCCGCCCCAGGCGGATCCGCCGGCTCGCCCTCCGGCAACTCGATGCCCCGCGAGGCCAGGAAAACCCGCGTTCCCTCGGCGCGCGGTCTGCCGTCAACATACTCGTCGTAGTCACGGACCGGGTCGAACGGAACAAAAGGCTGGCCGGTCCGCTTGGCGCGGCCACGCAAGAAGTCGTCGAACATTTCCTGCCACGCCGCGTCGTGAACCAGCGCAGTCTTGGTCAAGACGCCGTCGAGGTCGAACAGGCACCCGCGCACCTGGTCAGGAAGGCCCAGCACCCTCTCCAGCCTACGGACAGCAAAGCCCCCGTCTCGCTCGCCCTGCTTGCTGGCGGACCCGGGTCGCCGTGGGCTGGCCCTGCCGCCGAAGACGGACTTGCTCGAACCAGCAGGCCCTCTTCAGTGCATGGGCGAAGGCTCTTGCGACGACAGCTGGGTCGTTGCCGAACATACCCCCAGCCCCGGGCGCCCCAGCACTGGGCGAACGGTCATGGCGGCCTGTGGCCGGGCGTGGTTATGGCGGCCAGGCTCGGCCGGTCGCTGTATCGCGGTCACGGGAGCAGGAGCAGCTTGCCTACGGTCTTTCCGGACTCGATATCGCGGCGCGATGTCCACGCCGCCGCCGCTGGTGAGGTCCCGGATCGCCGCGCCGAGGTCCTCGGTCTCGTCGCGCA
>Ga0209131_1002029_pt1 | contig 13881 bp, 19 predicted proteins | sample GraSoi_2013_40cm_FD_185826 | JGI IMG/M metagenome (GOLD analysis project Ga0209131, IMG submission 185826) | Grasslands soil microbial communities from the Angelo Coastal Reserve, California, USA - Sample 9_17_2013_40cm (SPAdes) (version 2) | ecosystem: Environmental > Terrestrial > Soil >...
GTTTGGTCCGCCGGTGCTTTGTATGTGTACGATATGGAGCGGAGCACCTGTGATCGCTGCATCCGCCATCACTTCCTCAAATCCGCTGAAATTCCCTTCGATCGGCGGTCCTGACCCGCGAATGTGCACGTGGCAGGACGCGTGATACTTCGCCGCCACGCGAAACACGTCCAGGATTTCCAGATTTGTCGCGGCTTCGGTGTAGGCGGGCCCAAGTCCCACGGAAAGCGCGCCGCGCTTCAAACCTTTCTCCATCAGAGCGCTGATCTCTTCCGTCTCTGCCGTTGTTGCGACTCGGTGAGCGGCATCTCCGCTGGGCAGTAATCCGCCAGGGTCGTGCATCACAGCCATGCGCACCGGAATGTGCCCAACGCTTGCTCCGTAGTTGATGCGCGCCTTCCCTTCCCGCTCGCCGTACCATCCATTGACATCCGCAACCCCAACTTCGAGTTCCAGCGCGGTGGTCACGCCGTCCGCAGCTTTCACCGCGTAGTTCTCCGCGTCCTGCCCATGCTGGTGTAGATCGATGAATCCCGGCACGACAACCAGGCCCCGCGCATCAATCGTCTGCTTCCCTTCAAGAGGACCGCTCGAAATCACCGCGATTTTCCCGCTGCGAATTCCAACGTTCCGCACCGCATCCAGCCCCGATTCCGGATCCATTACTCGCCCGTTGGCGATGACCACGTCATAGGTTTCGGTTCCATTGCTTGCGCCGCTTCCTGCGTGCATTCCGGCTGCGCCCGCGAGTAACAGCGCCGCCGCTGCCCGCTTCCACCATCCACGAACTCTAGATCGTGACATTTGACCGACGCCCCTCCCGTGCGGCGCTAAGTCTCTTCGCGCGGACTCCGTCTGTCAAAGGTTTTCTAAACCAATTCAACGAACGCGAATCGCTCGCTTGGGATCTTCAGCGAAAAGAAAAACCCCGGATCGCTGGGGGGAGCGACCCGGGGTGGGGGTACTGCTGAGGGGGGCCGGAGGAAACTCGTTTTTGTCTAGTGCACCTGCTGTACAGCCAACAGGCAGATTTGTCGCAGCTCTTCGTAGGTGAAATACGTCTCTTCCTGGCCCTCTGCGACTTCTTTGTGTCCGAATCCCGATTCGCTCGAGATGCGGCTCAATTCCATTTCCGATAGACCCAAGAGCACCGCCGCGCGGCGCCGGGTTACGTATTTGAGCTCTTGCGTTTTCATCGCGTTATCCCTCACGCAGGAAGCATAACCATGGAATCTGCTTCGACAGCCAGGATCATGGCCTTATAGATGTCCACGTCCCAACCTTCACCGATCCGCATCCGTATGGTATCGCTGCCATCTTTCAGCAGTTTCCCCCGCAGCGGCACCTTGACATTTCCAAGCGCCACCTGCAGGACCACCGGCTGCCCGATCCAAGCTTTGAACTCTGCGTCCATTGTTCTTGGCCCTCTCAGTGATTCAGCCTGACGGGATAGAGAATCGCGCAGCGCGTTGCCGTTCACAATGGTACAGAGAGGGCACCGGACTAGTAAGAAGGTACTGTCAAGGATTCGAGCAGCGATCTACGCTCGATTTCCATCGCAGTACAGAAGTACTGTTCTTTCAGGACGCCTGAACCATAGGACAAAGACGTTCTCGCTGCGATCATGCCGGTATGACGAGGCACGCGCACACTTCGCGCAAAGTCCTGAACGAAAGTCCAGCCGCCATGTCCAACCGGGCAGGCGCAAGCCTCGCCCTCGGCGGAGGTTTCGCGCGCGGCTTCGCGCATCTCGGCGTTCTGCAAGTCCTCGAACAGAACCACATCCCCATCTCTCACATCGCGGGAACCAGCGTGGGCAGCATTCTCGGCGCTGCCTATGCCAGCGGCGCGCCTCTTGCGCGCATCATTGAGACCTGCCGTACGCTCCGCTTTCGGGACATCGCTCGATGGCGCGTCTCCCGGCTCGGCTTGGCAAGCAACCAGCGTCTTGGGAATTTAATCGAACGCGTTTTCGAATCGCGCCGGTTTGAAGATCTCCGCATTCCTCTTGCCGTGGTGGCCACGGACCTGAACTCTGGCGAACCCGTGGTGTTCACGCAAGGCAATCTTGTGGACGCCATCCGCGCGAGTTGCGCTTTCCCGGGCTTGTTCGAACCGGTGGAGATCGGCACGCGGTGTCTTGCGGACGGCGGGCTCGTCGCCCCTGTTCCAACGCGCGCCGCTCGCGACCTCGGCGCTGCCACGGTAATCGGTGTCTCCGTCGGAATGCAGGACGGCCACCGCGGCGCCCCCACGAACATTTTTCAGGTCGTGAGCCGGGCGGTGAGCGCAGCGCAAAAGCACCAGCTCGAAATATGGGAACGCCACGCCGACCTCGTCCTCCGCCCCGACGTGCAATCCCTGGCTTGGGACGACTTTGACCGCGCTGATGAAGCTATCGCTGCGGGCGCCGCTGCCGCGCTCCGCGCTCTCCCGCGTATTGAAAAAATGCTGGGGCAGAAGCAAGACGCCGCGCGGGGTCTCCAAGCCCGGCTCGACGCTGAAGATAAAGGTTACCTATGGCTCGCGGAGGCGCTCCGATGACTCGCATCAGCATTTGGCTTGCAGCTCTTACCATTCCACTCCTTCTCTGGCATGAATGTGGAGAGGATATTGGCGTTTTCTGCTACCGTATAGGACTGGGTGCTTTCACGAGCCTGCGCTCGCGCGCGCTCGTTCCCGTGCCTGTAAGAGATGCACTTCATCCATTCGCCGCGAGGAACAACACCGAGTGCTCGACGCCATCCTTCACTTCTTCCACTCACTCTTTGACCCCGACGGACTCCGGGAACTAATCCGCGCGGGGGGCGCTCCGCTCATTTGCACAATCGTTTTTATTGAGACTGGTTTCTTCGTTGGCTTTTTCCTTCCCGGAGATTCCCTCCTGGTCACCGCAGGCATTCTTTCCGCGGGCAGCGTCATCCCCCTTAGATGGCTGCTTATCCCCGTGATGCTCTGCGCGATCGTGGGAGACCAGATCGGCTACTGGATCGGCCGGTCCGCAGGCGCGGCATTGTATCGCCGCAAAGATTCGCTCTTCTTCCGGAGAAGCCATCTCCAGCGCGCCCATGATTTTTACGAAAAGTATGGCGGGCGCGCGGTGATTCTCGCGCGCTTCATTCCCATTGTCCGAACGTTCTGCCCTCCGGTAGCCGGCGCCGCCAGAATGCCCTACACCCGTTTCCTCGCTTTCGATATCTTCGGCGGCATCTTCTGGGTGGGCACCATGATCCTGGGCAGCTATTCTCTTGGGCATTTAATCCCCAACATCGCCCAGCGCATCCACTACGTGATTGCTGTGGTGATTCTGCTTTCCATGCTTCCAGTGATAGTCAGTCTGTTGCGCGCCAGGGGCACCGCGGCTGCACCGACGGCCGAGGAAAAATAGGTCGTGCCTAAGGCCAAGTTCCGCGCCATCATCTTCGATATCGGCCGCGTCCTGATCCGCGTTGACGTTTCCCGCGCCATGGACGGCTTGGCTTCCGGCCTCTCGCTCACACCTCAAGAGGCCTGGTCGGCTATCGAAAAGGACCCTCGCTGGCTCGACTGGCAGGAGGGGCGCATTTCTCCCCGCGACTGGCATCTTCATCTTTCCAAACGTCTTGGCAGCTCGCTTACTTTCGAGCAATTCAACGAAGTCTGGAATCGCGCCCTCGACCCCAGCCCGATCCATGCGGAATCGTTTTTCGAGAATCTCTCGAAGAACTACCGCCTCGCCTTACTTTCGAATACCGACCCTATCCACATGTCCAATGAAGAGGCCCGTTTCTCCTTCTTCCGCTTCTTTCCCATCCGCATCTATTCCTACCGCGTCGGCGCCAGCAAGCCCGATCCGCTCATCTACCGTGAAGCCCTCCAAGCCTGCCAGGTCCGGGCCGAGGAAGCCGTTTATATTGACGATATTGCCGCGTATGCGGAGGCCGCGCGGCGCCTCGGGATGACCGGGATCGTCTTCCAATCGCCCGAACAGCTCCAATCCGACTTCCGGGATCTCGGCATCCGCTTCGACTGATCCCTCGCCAAGCAAAAAATCCGCTGTTCTCTCTCTCTTCGCGTAAACTTTGCTAGGACTAGTACTGCCCCCTCCTTTCCCCGCCCTCACAACCGCCCATCCTTCTATCACTTACCGCAACCCTCGCTTTTCCCCTTTTGGCTCCGTGCATGCAGTCATTCCGTTACAGGCCGATTAAGGCGGCATTGCCCCCAGGTGGGGTGAGGAGAAAGATTGACTATGTCGGACGAAAGATTTGTGGAAACCCGTACGGAATCACCAGCTTGGATGTTACCCGCGATCATTGTTCTGGGATTAATCGCCATTGGTGGACTGGCATTTGGCTGGAATGCATCTTCGAAGCTCGATGCCACCCAGCAGTCGGTTGCTGCGCAATTGAAAACCACGCAACAGGCTGTACAGCAAGACATGTCCTCCTTGAAGGACCGTCTCGCTCAAGACGAAAAGGCCAACACTGATCTTCAGGGCGACCTGAAGGTTGTCACAGGTAAGCTGAAGATCACACAGGGGCAGCTCAAGAAGGCTCGCGATGAAGCTGCGAAGCTCAACTACGCCACTACCGAAAAGCTGACCGCGCTTGACACCTCGGTTCATTCGGAACTCGCTACCAAGGCCACCAGCGATGACGTCAAGGTCGTGGACACCAAAGTTGTCGGCGTCAAGACCGATCTCGACGCCACCCGCGAAGACTTGAAAATGGCTCGCAGCGAGATGGGCACGCTCATCGCGCGCAACCATGACGAAATCGACCAGCTCCGCCGCCTCGGCGAACGCGACTACATTGAATTCACCATCGTTGGCAAGAACAAGCCGCAAAAGGTGGGCAATATCACCGTCGAACTGAAAGGCGTCAACGAAAAGCGCAACCAATTCAGCGCTGCCGTGACCATCGAAGACAAGCTATTCGAAAAGAAGAACCGCCCCATGAACGAGCCGATCTTCTTCTATACCTCAGGCACGCATATTCCCGAAGAGATCGTCGTCAATAAGGTGGGTAAGAACACCATCAGCGGGTACGTCAGCATCCCAAAGGCGAATTCGCAAACGACCGCGAGCACCGCAAAGTCTGGCAACTAAATAGATAGAGATGCGTCCCGGCTGAGATTGTCGGGCACAGCATGAGGCGGGCAGATTACTCTGCCCGCCTCATTTCTTTTGCCCCGAAAGCGGCCAGCCTTGGAATTCCGGATAGAATGGGCTTCGCAACTTCGGAGCCTTGCTTGCGCCAGACGTCCAGTGTCCTCTACATCGCCGTTGATGCTCTGATCCCCCTCCGCGGAGGCAGCCTCCCTGGCCTCGATGAATTCACCGCGGCACTCGACCACGAAGCCATTCCCGCCGTCTGGCTGACCAGCCGTTCGCGTCTCCAATTCGACGATGCCCGCCGCAAACACGGCCACACGCATCCCTTCATCGCTGAAGATGGCTGCGCGGTCTATCTGCCGGAGGACTATTTCCACCTGCGGCCCGCGTCCGGCGCCCCTCGCACCAGGAAGGCAGCGACATTGCGCCTCGGACGGTTTACCTGCATTCCCGTCGCGGAAGGCCTGCCCGCAGCAGCTGAGGCCCTGCAAACACTCTCCCAGGATACCAGCGTCCCCGTTGTGACCTTGCGCTCACTCTCTCCCCGCGAGCTAATGCAAAACACGGGCCTGCCGCAGAAGGAGGCCGAACTTGCCCGGCAACGCGACTTTGACGACATTTTTTTCTTTGCCGGCGCCTCTGATGAAGAAGTCGGGAGGTTCCTGACTGAGGGGCGCAATCGCAACCTGCAATTCCGCCAGCACGGCGTTCTCTGGTCCGCCGCCATCGGCCCCAGCGTCCAGCGTTGCATCCGCGATCTTGCGAAGCTCTACGACCGGGCGCTCCGTTACCACGCCCACACTCTTGGGATCGCCTCTCCCGATTTGGCTGCCGGACTCTTCCCTTTCTGCGAGCGCAACATACTTCTTACCGACCGCAAGTCCGACGAGGCCTCCCAGGATCAGCCGGACACCCCTCGCGCGCGGCGTCTGCCACTCCACGCACCGGACGTTTGGGAGCGCTTGCTCGCGGCCATCGCAACAAGAAATTAGCCGCCTCGGAAAAAATGTTGCACACATGCCCGTCGAATTGGACACCATCGATTCGACTCAAAGAGCCCGTCAACACACCGCTGGTTCCACAAACCATCCATTTTCCGTAGGATAAGAGGTTCAACTCATCCGTTAAGTCTTGGCCCCTAAATTGCCCCGAGATTATTTGGCAGACGCTGTTCGCTGGCGCTGCCGACTCGGATTCTAGCGGACAACGGCTAGCAGATCGAACCGAGTACTAGGAGACCCCTTACCATGGCTTGGCTTCGCCGCGTTTTGCGCCTTCCTGCTCACGAGTCCAACGTTGGCCTCGTTCTCATCTTTTGCGTCATCTCCATGAGCTTCATGTCCATTGCTCTGGTCTGGCAGGCGCAGATTATCTCCAACCAGCGCGAAGCCATCCAGTGGCTCGAACGACTCAAGTTTGGCGGTTAGTCGCCGCCTTTCTGTCGACTCACTCGACGCCTCAGGAGTTCTTTGCGCCTGGAACACACCAACCCTGCGTTGGCCGCAGGTCCGCACCACTTGAATTTTAGGTACAGTTTGAAAAGTATTTCCCGGAGACTTTCTCTGCAACCTGTGATTCAATAACCTCACCGGAGATTTCTCTTGGGAGAATTGCCGTGAAACGTGTCGTTCAATTCCTCTTGCTGGCAGCGACGCCGGCGCTCTTTGTCTCCGCGCGGCAAGCTTCTGCCAAGCGGCCGGCTCCGCAAACTAGTGCGAACTCGGCACAGCCGCAGGCGGCCAACCAGGCCTCCTCGCATGATCGCCACCATCGCCGGCACAGCAGTGGCAAGCGTCACCTTCATCATCACAAGTCTTCGACGCAACACTAATTCGAATCATCAACGCGGAAAGCGAAAAGGGGAGCCGGGTGGCTCCCCTTTTCGCTTTTTTACTCTGTCGTCTCGGAAGCGCGCTAAAAGCACGTATGTTTCGCGAGCGACGCGCACCGCAAAAGCGGTGTGATTAGTTGTAGTGCAGCTCTAAGCCCGGTGGAGTCATAGTCCCTCCGGAGCTCCTTGAGCTCACGTCTCGCTTGTACTCCTCTGATTCGTCGAATGCAAGCGAAGAGAGGGTGAACGCGCGATTTGCACAGCACTGGCTTGGATTGGAAACTCCGGACAACTACTTAATGAAGAGTGTCTCTCGCAGTTGGTCGCGGCCAACGAACGATTTCGTGGTTCGAAAGCGGGCGAACAGGTCCTGGATCTCGCGGTTCTGATAAACCTTTTGCGCCGGGCAGATCACCGCGGACGAGATCACTTGCAGTGTATTCGAATCAGCCACTCGATAACGCTGAAAGCCCTCCGGCTTTTTGCTGTGGAACATCGCCAGAATCACTCCGCCGGGCCGCAGCAGTTCCGCCAGGTTCGCAACCATCTGCTTCACGAGTGTCGGCTCAAGGTAGTCCAGCAAGTCCCACAACAGCACAGCGTCGAAGGTTGCGCGCGGATATTGCAGGTTCCCCGCCAGGAAGCGCGTCGCACGGCCACTCGGCGTCATGTCCAGCGTTTCGCAAGCACCGGCGTCCTCGCGCAAGCGCGTCTCTTCCTCGGTCAGAAACGCCTTCCATCCTCGGAGGATGTCTTCCGACGAAACGCGGAAACCGCGCTCGATAAAGAAATTCAAAGTTGTCTGCCAGGCCGGCCCTAGATCCAGCAGCGTACCCCTCCCCAGGCCGTCGAGATTCCACAAGAACTCTTTCAGCCCATTCGAAACCCGCGTCGATTCATGCGCGTCCGGCGCGCGCGTAGGGCCCACTGCGGAGATGGGCGCGCCGGGGGTGCGTGAGCGCGAATTCGAATGTAGCGGCAGGGAAACGCCGCGGCTCGTCCCATTTCCCATGCCAAGGCCCAGTTTATGCAGGAAGCTCATCGTCAGTCCGCCGCCGTTCCGGAGTTCAAGGGTGTCGTGTCCGCAGCCTTGCCTGTTGCCGTTGCCGCTGAAGCCTTGATCTCTGTAGTCTTGTTCGTCTGCCTTCCCGCTTCGACTTTTCCGCGCAACACCGCACCGTCCTCAATAGCCAGGCGATCCGTCTGCACTTCTCCCGTGACTTGGCCGGTGCTCCAGAGCTGAACCCTGTCCCTCCCCGTAACTTTTCCTTCGATCTTCCCGCGCACGATGACTTCGCGCGCGACTACGTCCGCTTTCACGCTTCCGTTCGGTCCAATGGTCAGGCAGCTGTTTGTCGTGAGACTGAGTTTTCCCTCCACCACGCCGTCAACGAAAAGATCCTCGCTCCCCGTCACTTCACCTTTAATCTTGATTCCCTGGCTGATGCATGCGGCCGCGGGCGACGAACTGGGAAGCCCCCCGGACAGTGAAGGCGTACTGGCGGGAGCACTGCTGGACGAACTGGCAGAATTTGCGGGAGGTGCCGTTGTGCCGGAAACTCCTTCAGGCTTCGAATCTTCTTTTTTCCACATCAAACACCTCGACATCGAAAACTGGATTTTCGAAGCCGCTTATCGCAGGGCTGGTTGGAACTGCGACTAGGAAGAGTGAACATATTACACGACTTAATCGCTGTAAACAAGGGATGCCGGGTAGCAAATCTGGGGGCTTTCTTGAAGAGCTACACCACTAATTGCGGATTTAGTCCTCCCAATCCCACTACGGATTGCGATGTCTCACTCGTCTCACTTCTGCCTCGCAGCTCCCAGACAGCCACCACCATGCCCGCAAATTCCCGTGTTAACTCTTTGATAGATTTACGCTTTTCCCACCAACGCTGCGGATCAAAGTCTCCGTCGCGGGCGCTGGCGACGCGCACCTCCATGCCCTGTGGAAAAACTCGTCGGATAATATAGCGCGCGCGTCGCGTGTGAAAATTCGCTGTCACCACGATGACGCTGTGCCATTTTCTTTCTTTTGCGAGTCGCGCAAGACCTTGCGCCTCTTCCAGCGTGCTGTCCGCGTCGTGGGCAAACCGCACGATCTTATCTCTGGGCACTCCGCGCTCGACCAGATCGTGTTCCATCAACTCCGCCATCCCCGCATTCGGCCGCAGGCGTCTCCCGCTCGCGACAACCCCGGGCGCCTTCCCTTCCCTGAACAATTCCGCTGCCCGCGTTGCCCGATCGGCATAAAAATTATCGTCGCCTAAAACGATGATCGCGTCCGCTTTGTCGAGAGGGTCCTCGATGATCCACGATTCCGCCGTAAAGCGAAGAATGGGACGCCTCACCAGGTACAAAACGGCGCAAAAAATCACCAAAAACAGCAGAATAATCAAGTGCAGGAAGATACCGCCCAGCTCATCTGGGTTCGCATGGCCATGCTTCATGAATTGGGGTCCAGCGCTCTCAAGTTCGCGGCCGCCTGCTCCGGCAATTCGGCGTTGAAATACACTTCTTTGATGCTGTAAGACTTGCTGGTTTTCTCCACAATGGGCAGGATCTCGATGTGCCAATGGTAATCGTCTGCCAGGGTCTTCCAGTAGCCGGCCAACTCTCCCTTTTTGTTCTTCGTATTGGGTGATGTGTGCACGACCAGATGAAATGCCGGCGCCACTTTCTCCAGCCGGCGCAAGACACGTCCCAGTAGCGCCGCCATCTGCCTGCGGTTCGATCCCGGCCGCGGCTGTTCGAATAAATGATTGTGCCGCCGGTGCATCAGCCAAACTTCGTACGGCACGCGCGACGCATAGGGGCACAGCGCATAGTAATCTCCCTGCACGTCCACGATGCGCTTCCCCTGCTTCTCCTCCTGACGCACGGTGTCGCAGAAAATACAGCGCTCTTTGTCCTTGAACCATTCGTGCGCGGAGCTGAGTTCGTACTTGATTCGGCGCGGCACGAAGATCGTGGCCGTCACCTGCGAATGCGCATGCAGCCATTCTTCTCCCGCTAGCGCGCCCTGATTCTTAAATACGCTGACGTACTTGAATCGCGCATCCTTCTTCAAATCGGCAATGCGCGACGCCCACACCCATAACACCCGCTCGATCTCTTCGTCGCTGAACTGCGACATTCGTCTGTCGTGCAGCGGCGTCTCCACCACAACCTCGTGGGCGCCGAGCGCCCCCATCTTGTCGTACATTCCTTCGGCCAATCGCGCGGGTTCGCCCTCAACGTGGTACAGCGGATCCGGGTGCGGCAGCACACGCACCTGCCATACTCCTTCCGCCGGCCACGTCAGAATGGACCGCAGCTTCTCGATCTTGGCCGGCTCCAGCGGGCATTCCTCCGCCGCGGCGCCAGGTGCTTCTCTCTGCCCCAGGATGACCCAGCTTTGTGTAATGGGATCTTTGCGAAGTTCCATTCGGTGTCTTCAGCGGGTGTAGCGGGCGGGCGTCGGCCCTTGTTCGAGGCGGTGACGATCCCAAATCGCGCCTTCGCGCGTGAAGTACGCCATTTCGAAATCCTGCGTCAGTTCCAATGCATCCACCGGGCAAGCGTCTTCGCAAAGTCCGCAGAACATGCACCGCGAAGTATCGTACGTGAAGGTAGTCAGCACTTTTCTTCGCGTGGCGTCGTCACGTTCCCAGCCCACCACGATGAGGTTCTCCGGGCAGGCTAATGCGCACAAATTGCAGCCAATACACAGCGTCTCGCCCGTCTCCGGATTATTGTTGAGCCGGGGCGCGCCGCGATACCGCTCCGCCACCATCGGACGCTCCAGAGGATATTGCTCCGTCACAATATTCTTGGGATGCTGCGTTCGAAACGTGACCGCGAGGCCCTTCAAAAAATCAACTTGAAACAATCGTTCGAGGAGTTCCCGCATGCGCCTAGTTTGTTTCTCCCCCCCGCAATTGTCAAGCAATCACCGCGAACCGTCCACGCGCTTCTTGGATGTTTGCATCCTGAGTACAGACAGAATCAACCCGGCAAACGCAATTGAGACTAGGCCGAAGAGTATTCCAATGCGGTGTAGCCCAAATCCAAGGTAAAGAGTGAGAGAAAATACGATGAGGCTCGCAACACCGAAATACACCGAGAGCAGCCGTTTCTTCATGGGTCTTCAAGGAGACACCTCACTCGCGTTTCACCTGAATCTTGCCACTGCACGCTCGCTTGGTAAAGGCTTCCGTGGAACGTGTTATCCTCTCGCGGCAGATGGAAACCGAGATCCAATTCATGCGGGAAGCCTTGGCCGAAGCTCGTTCCGCCGCCGCCGCCGGTGAGGTCCCCATCGGCGCCGTCCTTGTGCATGACGGCAAGATTCTCACCCGCTCCGGCAATCGCACCATCCGCGATTGCGACCCCACCGCCCACGCCGAAGTGGTCGCTCTGCGTGAAGCCGCCCGCCTTCTTGGCAACTACCGCCTCACTGGTACCTCGCTCTATGTCACCATCGAACCCTGCAGTATGTGCGCTGGCGCCATCATCCAAGCACGCGTCTCACGCCTCGTCTACGGCGCCGACGACCCCAAGGGCGGCGCTGTGCGCTCCTGCTTCGAAATCCTCTCGCACTCGCGCCTTAATCATCAGGTAGAAGTCGCGTCCGGCGTCCTCGCCCCCGACTGTGCGGCCATAATCCAGTCTTTCTTCGCTGCACGCCGCGACTAGCGCATGCTTTAGCCTGCGCACTTCGCGATTTTCGCAACGCCGCCGCCCTCCACCGGCAATACACAGACTCAGGTCCATGCTACCCAGCGCATTAGTGTCCGCTCCCCGGATTGCCGAAAAACGTAAGGCTCTGCTACGATTGAGTCTGCAACGACCGCGGAGAGGTGACTGAGCGGTTGAAAGTACTCGCCTCGAAAGCGAGCGTACGGGAAACCGTACCGTGGGTTCGAATCCCACCCTCTCCGCCACTTCCTTTATTTTCTTGTATTTAGAGCCCTTGGTGTCTATCATGGTGTCTGCTTTGCACTGGTTTTCCGCCAATTATCGGCGGAAAAGAGGCTTGCAGACATGTCCAAACGAGGCAACGGCTACGGCAGTGAAACTCGCGTCAATATCCTCAAAAAAATCAAAATCGACTCGAACTGGAATCTTTACCCTGCCGTTGTCGAGCCTAACGGTAAACTCCGTGACAAGGTCCGTGTGCGCGGCAAAGTCGAAGTTCATCCCGAGGGATACTACTACATCGAGTGGTGGCAGGACGGAAGAAAGCGCGAGCAGATAAAAGATCGCGCGGAGGTCATAGACCGTGCGCGTCGTAAAGCCCTCGAACTCGAAGCGAACCGCGCGGGCATTGAGACCGTTCAAGAAAACGGCAACGGCAAGGGGCTCACTGTGGCCGAAGCCGTGGCTTCATACCTCAAGGACATGGAGCCACCTCAGCGCGAACCAAGAACCTACCAGGCGTATAAGCATTGCTTGGAGGTCTTCGCAAATAACTGCGCGAAGAAGTTTATCCAGGATGTGAAACGCGAGGATGTGCTTGTATTCATTCGCAAGCTCTATGAACTCGGCTGTGGCCCGCGCACCGCTTACAACCGGGCGGTGATTGTTTCGCAGCTCCTCAAAGCGAACGGCATCATCAAGTTGCTCCACAACCGCGACTGGCCTGAGTACGTTGAACCGATTCGTCCGATGTACGAGGACGAGGACATCCAGGCGCTCTTCAAAGCGTGCGATGCAGATGAGCGCGTTTTGTATCTCTGCTACCTGCTGACAGGGCTTCGAGACATGGAAATGCGCCATGTGAGTTGGCGGGACATAGACTTCCGAACTCACGTGGTCCGCGTAACCAGAAAACCTCTCTATGGGTTCAAGCCCAAGAACAAAGAGGAACGAGAAGTGCCCGTTCCTGAGTCGCTGATAGCCTCGCTCAAGAAATACAAGGCGTCAAAGAAGCCGAACGCGGATGGGCTCGTCTTTCCCAACGAGTCGGGCCGGCCAGACAAGCGGCACGAATTCAAACTCAAGCGCATCGCCTTCCACGCGAAACTAAATTGCCGGCACTGCGTGTCGAAACACGGGAATAGGTGTTCGGAAGGACCCTATTGCTCGAATTTCTTCCTTCATAAATTCCGGCATACATTCGCGACACGCAATCTGCAAGATCACGTCTGCGACATCAAAACCCTGCAGAATTGGATGGGGCACAAAGACTTGGCTTCGACAATGGTTTACCTGAAGGCGGTCCGAAATAAGGATGTCATGGCACGCGTGAATTCTAGCGAATTGGCGGCTCTGGCTGTCTGAAGTTGGCTGTATGGCTGAAGACACTTACTCTCGGGCAGTGCGGCTTGCGAAAGCCCTGCAAAACGACCTGGAAGAGCGTTTGAATCGTACCTTTCGGAACCTAGGCGATCCGTACCTTGTGCGAGCGCGGCTGATCAGCTCTCGCGTGAAGAGCCAATCTAGTTTGGATGGGAAGGCTCAGGCAAGGGGTTGGACGTCGGAACAAGCCGTTGAACATGCAGAAGATTTTCTAGGACTGCGAATTGTCTGCAATAACCTCCAGGATGTACATCGTACAGCCCAACTTGTTACAGAGGCCCTCGAAGCCGAGAAAATAGACGTAACTCGCAGAGACTACATCGAAGTCCCGAGGAGCTCCGGCTACCGCGCCATTCATCTCCTGTTGAAGAGCGAGATGAAAATTGGAACAGACGCGATGACGATCGGTTGCGAGATTCAGATCCGCACTCTTGCTCAGGACGTGTGGGGCCATTTGTCGCATGAAGACATATATAAGGGAAACGCGTCCGCCGCCCTAATAGAAAAAACAAGAAGGCTCTCTGGGATTTTGTCGAGAGCCGACCGAATTGCTGAAGAAATTCGTAGAGAGGTCGTTAGGCCAAGGAGAGGTCGTAAGCCTGCAGCGGGGGCACTGCTCAACAGATCTTCCGTTGCATTTCTGTATCACCGCGCTTTCGGCGAATACGCT
>Ga0209131_1002037_pt1 | contig 13836 bp, 7 predicted proteins | sample GraSoi_2013_40cm_FD_185826 | JGI IMG/M metagenome (GOLD analysis project Ga0209131, IMG submission 185826) | Grasslands soil microbial communities from the Angelo Coastal Reserve, California, USA - Sample 9_17_2013_40cm (SPAdes) (version 2) | ecosystem: Environmental > Terrestrial > Soil >...
GAGCAGGCAACCCAGGCCGAGCTCCCAGGCGCGCGTGGGCGCGAGATAGAACGCTGCCTCGCGGTAGTTCTGCGTGCCGACCGCGCACAGCACGAACGAGACGAACACGGTCGCGATCGTCGGCGCGACGTAGCGCCCCCCGAGCCGGCGCCGCGCGAGCAGGAGCAGGGCCGGAAACACGATGTAGAACTGCTCTTCGACCGCGAGCGACCAGGTGTGGAGCAGCGGCTTGGTCCACGACGCAGCTTCGAAATAGCCGGCCTGGGCGAGGAACAGGAAGTTCGCCGAGAAGAACGTGGTCGCCACCGCGCTCCGCGCCAGCGCGACGAGGTCGTCCGGAAGGAGCAGCCAGCAGCCGATCGCCAGGGTGACGAGCTGCACGACGAAGAGCGCCGGGAAGATGCGGCGGATTCGCCGCTCGTAGAACCCGAGCACCGAGAACGCGCCGCGGTCGAGCTCGCGCGTGAGGATCTGAGTGATCAGATACCCCGAGATCACGAAGAAGACGTCGACGCCGACATAGCCGCCGGCGAAGCCCGGCAGCCGAGCGTGGTCGAAGGCGACCGCGAGCACCGCGATCGCGCGGAGCCCGTCGATGTCTCGACGATAGGCGACGGGCGCACGGTCGCGATGGACGGCGGCAGGCGCCGTCGCCTCGCGCGATCCGGGATTCACCACACGTGCGGAATCAGTCGGGCGCGCACCTTGGCGCGCTATGCTAACCCCGCCACAAGCTCTCGTCAGGCTTGCGCGCGGCGGCAGGCGAGCGCGCAGCAGCGCCGTTACGATACGCCCGATGTCCGGGCGGGCCGACACTGCGCGAACCATGAGCTTCGCGCGCAACGCGTCGTCGACCGCGCTGACGCAGGTGGTGCGCACCTTCCTCGGGCTCGGCCTCGCGGTGCTGCTGGCGCGTTGGCTCTCGGAGGCGGACCGCGGCATCTACGCGGTGGTCGCCACGCTCGCGCTCTTCTGCGATCAGCTGAGTCAGCTCGGCATGCGCATGGCCGTGATCTACCGGATGTCACAGCGTCCGGAGTCGCGGCCGCGCGCGGTCGGCGCGGCGCTCGAGCTCACGCTCGTCGCCTTCGCGGTGCTCGCTCTGCTCGCGGCACTCTCCGTCGATCCGCTGCGCGAGCGCTTCCTCCTGGGCGCGGATCGTGCGTTCGTGTACCTCGCCCTGGTGCTCGCGGCGGCCGATCTGCTCTCCGGTCTCGGGGACGCGATCGCGCGCGGCATCGACCGCTTCGACCTGCGCAATGCGGACCAGATGGCGATCTCGCTCGTGACTCTCGCCGCGACCTGGGTGTCGCTCGTGGTGTTTCAGAGCGGGCTCCTCGGGCTGCTCGCAGCGATCGCGGGCGCGCGCCTCGCCACGCTCCTGGTCTTCGGCGCGCTCACCCTGCGCCGCAGCGGCATCGACCTCGCGCTCGACCCGCGCGAGCTCCGCGAGTCGCTGCGCTTCGGAACGAAGGGGCACCTGCAGACGCTGCTCACCAGGTTGCACGAGCGCGCCGACGTGATGCTCATGGCGGCGCTGCGGGTCGACCCGGCGCAGATCGCGGTCTACGCGATCGCGGTCGGCGTGATCGACCGCCTCCAGGTCGTGCCCGACTCGATCAGCTCCGCCCTGCTGCCGAAGCTCGCGACACTGAGTCCGGTGGAGATGGGTCCCTACACGGCGCGAGTCACTCGCCATCTGGTGTTCTGGGTCGCTCTCTCGGGGATCGCCCTCGCGGCCGTGGCGCCATTCGGCGTCCCACTGCTGTTCGGGCCGAAGTACGCCGCGTCGGTGCTGCCGCTGTTCGTGCTGCTGCCCGCGACCGCCATGCTCGCCGTGCGCACCGTGGTGTCGAGCTACTTCGTCGCCGTCGGCAAGCCCGGATTCAACGCGAAGGTGCAGGCACTGGCGCTCGCGGTGAACGTCGCGCTGAATCTATGGGTGATCCCGCGCTTCGGAATCGTCGGCGCCGCGTTCGCGAGCCTCGTGTCGTACGCCGTCGAGGCGATCGCGACCGTGGCGGCGTTCCGCGGCGCGACACGCTGCGGTGTCGGCGAGACGCTCGTCGCGAACCGGAAGGATCTCGCGCCGTACCTGGGCCACGTGCGGCGTCTGCGCGCACGGCTCGGCGGAGCCTGACCGTGGCGGGGGGCGTCGAGCTCGCGACCGGGGTCCCGATCGTCGTGCTGGCGAGTGCGGTCTGGGACACGCCGAACCCCGTCAACTGCCATCAGCTCGCGACGCGGCTCGCGCTCGCGGGACACCGCGTGCTGTTCGTCGACTCGAGCGGGCTGCGCGCGCCGGCGCTGCTCGGCTCGGCGCACGATCGGCGGCGGGTCTTCGCGCGCCTCTCGCGCGGCCTCGGCGGCGCGCGCGAGGTCGCGCCGAAGCTCGAGGTGCTGTCGCCGCTGACGCTGCCTGCGGCCTGGCCGGAGCCGCTGCGCTCGCTCTCACAGTGGCTGTCCGCGCGCGCGTTGCGCGGCGCGGCGCGTTCGCGGGGACTCGCGCGGCCGATCGCGTGGGCGATGTTGCCGACACAGCTCGCCGCTGCGCGCGCGCTCGAGCCCCGGCTGCTCGTGTATCACGCGGTCGACGACTACGCGGCGAATCCCGGCGTCGACGCGGCGTGGCTGCGCGCGCGCGAGTCGGAGATGCTGCGCGTCGCGGACCTCGTGTTCGCCGCGAGCCCGAGCCTGGCGGAGCGGCTGCGCGCCGAGCGCCCCGACGTCGAGCTGCTCGCAAACGTCGCCGACGTCGAGCTGTTCTCGCGCGCGCTGACGCAGAGCCTCGCCGAGCCCGAGCGGCTCGCCGGTCTGCGGCGACCGCGCGCGGTGTACGTCGGCAATCTCGCCGCGTACCGCTTCGACTTCGAGCTGTTGCGCGCCGCCGCGCGCGCGCTGCCCGAGGTCGAGTTCGTGCTCGTCGGGCCGATCGGCCTGGGCGATCCGAAGACTCCGGGGGGGCCGGCGGAGGCGCTCGCCGCGGAGCGCAACGTCCATTTTCTGGGCGCGCTCCCGCAGACCGAGCTTCCCGCGCTGCTCGCGCACTGCGACGTCGCGCTGCTCCCGCTGCTCGAGAACCCCCACACACTCTCGTGTATGCCGCTGAAGCTCTGGGAGTATCTCGCCGCGGGGCTCCCGGTCGTCGCGCGCGATCTCCCCAACCTGCGCGGGCTCGGCGACGAGCGCGCCATCCGCCCGTACGCCGACCCGCGCGGCTTCGTGCCCGCGCTCGCGAAGGCGCTGGACGAGTCGCGCCTCGGCCGCGAAGCGCGCCTCGAGCTCGCGCGCCCTCACGGTTGGCCGGCGCGCATCGCCGAGATCAGACGGCGTCTCGCCGCGGCACTCACCGCCAGGGGTGAGCGAGATTAAGTCTCTCTCGCGGACCGCCGGTAACTCGCGGTCGTGTGCTACCTCCGGCGCGGAGGCCACACTTCGTGCGCACGCTCTTTCTGGTCCGCGATTTCTCGCCCACCGTCGGTGGAGTCCCGCTGCTGCTCGAGGAGCTGACTCGACTTTGGCCGGGCGAGGTACGCGTGATCGCGCTCGCGACGCCGAAGGACGCCGCGGAGGGCGCCGGTAATGCCGTCTCGATCACGCGGATTCCCGCGTGGCGTCGAGCCCCACGCCCGCTCGCGCTGCTCCTGCGACAGATCTCGTACGCTCGTGCGCTGCGGCGCACGTGGCGTGACTGGCCCTTCGATCGGATCGTCTGCGGGTATCTCGCGACCAACGGTCCGCTCGCCTGGTGGTGGCGGCTGCGACGAGGCGTGCCCTTCGTGGTGTTGACTTACGGCACCGAGCTGCTGCGCGCGCGGCATTCGCGCGCCGCGCCGGTCTGGCGCGCCCTGCTCGCGCGCGCGGAGCTCGTCGTCACGATCTCGGACCCGTTCACGCGCTTGATCCACGCCTTCGCGCCGACGGCGCATGTGCGGAAGGTCCCGCTGGGCTGTCGCAGCGCCCTGGCGGCGGCGCTCCGGGCGCGGCCTCCGGAGCCACGAGCGCGCGACGGAAGGCGAGTCATTCTGAGCGTTGGACGGCTGGTGCCGCACAAGGGGTTCGACGTGGCGTTGCGCGCGCTCGCGCTGCTGCGCCGGACTCGCTCGGATTGGGAGTATCTCGTGGTCGGCGTGGGCCCGGACCGCGCGCGACTGGAGCGACTGGCGCTCGAGCTCGACCTGGCCGATCACGCGGGCTTCGTCGGGTCCGTCGACGATGCGCAGCTCGCTGCGCTCTACGCGCGCGCGGATCTGTTCGTGATGCCGAGTCGCGCGGAGGGCACGACGGTCGAGGGCTTCGGTCTCGTCTTCGTGGAGGCCGGGTCGGCGGGAGTGCCAGTCATCGGCGGGCGATCCGGCGGCGTGGCGGAGGTCGTGCACGACGGGCTGAACGGCTTCCTGGTCGATCCCACCGATCCCGCGGATCTCGCCGCGAAGATCGAGCGCCTGCTCGCGGACCCTGGCCTCGCGCGGCGCATGGGAGCGGAGGGCCGGCGCATCGCGCGAGAGGTCTTCACCTTCGAGGCGATGCGCGACGCGATCCTCGCGGGGTTGCCCGGCGCCCCCGAGACCGGCGCCGCCGCCCCCCGCTAGGGTTGGTATCCTCCGGCGCGTGGGAGCGCCGATGCGGTTCGCGTTTCTCGTCTATCTCGGGCGCTCCGGCTCGACGTTCCTCGCGCGCGGTCTCGACGCCGTCTCGCGCGACCTGCTGGTCACTCCCGAGCTGAACTTCATCGTGTCCGCGGCGCTCGCCGGCGACGCCGCGCTGCGCGCGCTCTCGGGCGACGAGCTCGTGCGCTTCGTCCGCCGCGATCTGCAGATCGCCAATCTCGATCTGTCCGCCGCGGAGCTCGACGCGTGCGCGCGGGCCTGCGCCGGACAGGGAGTTCGCGCGCTGGCCGAGACGTTGGTCGCCGCGCACGCCGAGAAGCGCGGCCGCACGCCCCGCGCCGTCGTCGTCAAGAAGTCGGTCGCGCACCTCGCGGTCGAGCGGCTGCTCGAGGTCTTCCCGGAAGCGCTCTTCGTGCACATCCGGCGCGACGGGCGCGCGGTCGTGAATTCGCTGATCCACACGGAGAGCGTCTACGACCCCGGACACATGCTGGGCCGCGGCGATCCCGTGCACGCGGCGCGTCTCTGGGTGAAGCAGCTGCAGAGCGTCGCGGAGGTCGCGGCGCGGCACCCCGAGCGCGTGCTCGAGGTGGCCTACGAGTCCCTGCTGCGCGCGCCCGAGGCCGAGCTCGAGTCACTCCGCGCGGCGCTGGCGAGCCGGCTGGGGGTCGAGCTGCGCGCGCCCGGCGGCGACTCCGCGTTCGTGGTGCCCGAGCGCGAGCGCCAGCTACACCAGCTGGTGTCAGAGCCGGCGGTCGGGGAGCGCGCCGAGGGCTGGCGCAGGGAGCTCGGCCGCGCGAACGGCATCGCGGTCGAGGCGATCGAGCGCGAGTGGCTGCGCCGCTCCGGCTACCCCGAGCATTTCCTCGCGGACGCGAGCCCGGCGGCGATCGCCGCTGCGCGCCTGCCGCTCGAGCTCCGGCACCTGTGGATCACCGGGCGACACGTGCTGTGGCGCGCCGGTATCCTCGCGCGCCTGCTGGTCTCCGATCCCGGGCTCGCGGCGTCGCGACTCCGCGAGGCGCTGTTCCAGCGCTTCGGCGCGCGCTAGCCGCGCAGCTCGAACACGAACGCCGCGTGCCCGTCCAGCTCCTCCCGGCGGCGCTCGGCGAGCGCATCCGGCGCCTTTGCGGTGAGTCGCAGCAGCTCCTCGCGCTCGTGTTCGTCTACCACCACGTAGCGCACGCGCTCGCGCCGCAGATACTCGAGCAACACGTCCGGGTGCGGCGCGCGGCGCAGGTCGACGAAGCGCGCGCCCGCGTAGTAGCCGACGCGCTGCTTCACGGCGGCCACCGCCTCGTCGGGCGCGAGGGCGCCCTCGGAGCGGATCCACTCCGCGGCGCGGCGCTCGGGCAGGGCGTCGGCGCGGTCCGGGCGCAGGGCCTTCCCGAGCCCGAGCCCGGCGACGAGCAGCAGGGGAAGCGCTGTGCGCAGCGCCGGGCGCGCCGCGAGCCCGGGCACGCGGCCGAGCGCGTCCGCAAGCGCGAGCGCGCCCAGCGCGGCGTAGCCGAAGAGCAGCGCCGCCGGCGGAAGCACGTGCCGCCGGCTCAGGTAGTCCGAGCTCGCGGCGAGGCCGAAGAACACCACGAGATACAGCCCGGTGCAGGCCGCGAAGAACCAGCCGCGCCGGGTCGGCCGCCCGCGCGCGGCGAAGAGTCCGAGCGCGAGCAGGAGCACTCCCTCGGCGCGGAGCGCCTTCAGCACCTCGAGGGGCACGAGCTTCGCCGCAAACGCCAGCCTGCCCGTGCCGGTCGCGACCGGGACGTTGCGGAACGCGCGCACGCCCTGCGGCAGCGGCTTCAAGTCACTGCGCTCGGCGAGCAGCGGGTCGAGCCGTGGCGCGCGCCTCGCGGCGCCGTCCGAGAGGCCGAGCAGCTGACCCACCGACTTCTTCTGCGTGAGCGAGAGCTCGCCCGATTGCAGCGAGACGACGGCCACGTACGGCGACATCCCCAGCGCCGCGCCCAGGCACAGCGGGGCAGCGAAGCGCAGCGCCTGCGACACCGTCCAGTGTCGCCGGAGGGTCTCGAACGCGGCGAGCGCCACGCCGACGACGACCGTGCCGACGCCCTCCGGCCGCGTGACGTAGGCGAACGCCGCCACGCCGCCCGCGCACAGCGCGCTCGCGGCGCTCTCGCGCAGATAGGCGCGCAGCAGCAGCGCGGCGCTCGCCAGGAACAGCGCGAGATACAGCGGATCGCTCTGCACGTCCGAGAGCTCGACCGCGACCGGGTGCACCGCGAGGAGAAAACCCCCGATCGCCGCGGTTCGCCGCTCGAAGCCCTCGCGCAGGAGCGCGTACAGGGCGCCGACCGCGAGCGCCCCGGCGAGCACCGACACGGCCAGCGCCGCGCGCTCCCAATCCGGCGTGAACAGGTGCGCCGCCGCGATCGCCGCCGGATAGCCCGGGTGATACTTGTGAGCCAGCGCGGTGGTCCAATCGCCGGCGGCGATGAGCTGCGCGAGTCGGATGAACTCCGGTCCGTCGTTCATCATGGCCGCGGTCTGGAGCCAGCGCAGCTCCCGCACGACCCATGCGAACAGCACGAGCGCCACGGGCACGATCCAATCGCGGCGGGTCGCTGTCGCCGACTCTTCCAGATTTCCCTCGACGGGCCGCCCCGCGCAACGTTTGGCCCGCGCCGATCTCGGGGCCGATCGAAGGGTAGTGGACCTGCGTCACAGAAAATAGCCGGGGCGCGAGCAGGATTGGATACGATCGGCTTCGCATGCAGGGCGCCTACACGTTTCGGCCGCTCAAGGAAGGGGACGAGGCGGCGGAAGCCGCTGCGCGCGCGTTTGCGCGCGCGTCAATCTACGAGCGGGTCTGGCTGCACGCCGCCCTCGAGCTCCCGATCCTGCGCGCACGCGCCGAGCCCCTGGCTGCATTTCACGGCGCGCGGGTGGTCGGGCTCGCAGCCGCGATCGCGGGCGTCTTCCCGTTCCGCGCGGTCGCGATCGACGCCGCACTCCCGGGCATCGCGCGCGCGCTCTTCGCGCGGCTCGAGTCGCCGTTCGTGTGTCGCGTCCCGCTGCGACTCACCAGCGAGCTCACCCGCGCAGGCGCGCGCCCGATCCGCGCCGAGCGCCAGATGGTGCGGCTCGATCCGTGTGCGGCATCGGCGCTGATCGATCCCCAGATCGAGCGTCTCTCCGACGCAGGCGAGCTTGCGCGCTTCTGCGGGCCGCGCTTCACGCCACTGGCGCTGGAGCTCGGCCCGTTCTTCGGCGTCCGCGACGCGTTCGGCGACCTCACCGCGGTGGCTGGAACTCACCTGCTCAGCGAGCGCATCGCCTTGATCGGGCACCTCGAGACGCGCGAGGACTGCCGCCGCCAAGGCGCGGCGCGCGCGCTCGCCGCCGCTCTGGCGTGCGGCCTCGAGACTCCGGAGCGCCGCGTGGTCGTGCACCTGAATCACGGCGACCGCCCCGCCGAGCATCTCTTCGCTGAGCTCGGCTTCCGCGGAGTCCACGACTTCTCCGTCTTCGCACGCTGACCGACGGGTCCCGGCGCGCCCCCGCGGGACATCGGCCCGCGGGCCGATGTCGGGCCGCGCGCCACCGGGCTTCGTTCGCCTTCGGCTCATTGGGCGCTTCGCGCACGGCGCTCGCTTGCAGCTCCGGCCCCTGCCGACGCCCCGCTAAGATGTCCGCGGGGAGGGATGCAGTGCACGAGGGCAGTCGCCGCGCGATCATCGCGGCGTTCGCGGCGAACCTGGGCATCGCGGTCGCGAAGTTCGCGGCGTTCGCGTTCACGGGCGCCGCGTCGATGCTCGCCGAAGCGGTCCACTCCGTCGCGGATACCGGCAACCAGGCGCTGCTGTTTCTCGGGGGCGCCCGCGCGCGCCGCGCGCCCACCGAGGAGCACCCGTTCGGCTACGGCCGCGAGCGCTACTTCTGGGCGTTCGTCGTCGCGCTCGTCTTGTTCTCGATCGGCGCGCTGTTCGCGGTCGCCGAGGGCATCGACAAGTTCCGCAACCCGGACGAGCTCGAGAGCCCCGTCTGGGCGCTGATCGTGCTCGCGGTCTCGCTGGCGCTCGAGACCGGCTCGTTCCTCACCGCGCAGCGCGAGGCGAACCGCGTGCGCCGCGGTGAGTCGTGGCTCGCGTTCATTCGCCACACCAAGAGCCCCGAGCTGCCCGTCGTGTTGCTCGAGGATCTGGCCGCGCTCACCGGTTTGGCGATCGCGGGGCTAGGCATCGGCCTCGCGATCTGGACCGGCGATCCGCGCTTCGACGCCGCGGGCTCGATCGCGATCGGTGTCTTGCTCGGCGTGGTCGCCGTCACGCTGGCGATCGAGATGAAGAGTCTCTTGATCGGCGAAGCCGCGTCGCCCAGGGACATCGCGAAGATTCGCCTCGCCATGGAGAGCGCGCCGCACGTGGCGCGGATCATTCACCTGCGCACGATGCACCTGGGTCCGGACGACTTACTCGTCGCGAGCAAGGTCGCCTTCGACCCCAGCCTCGATTTCGCCTCGCTCGCGAAGGCGATCGACGAGACCGAGCGCCGCGTGCGCGCCGTGGCCCCGGCCGCGCGCCTGATCTTTCTCGAGCCGGACGTGGATCGGGGCTCGGAGGACTGACTCTCCGCCCGACTCACTCGCTCCACTCCAGCAGCTCTCTGACGGTCTGCTGGTCGAACTTGTAGCGGAACGAGACGAACGGGCCCTGGGTGGTCCAGTCCTTCTTCGAGAAGTCGTTGTCGCGGTAGCCGCCCCAGTTGTAGCCGGCGGTGACCCACAGGTTCTTCATCACCACGTAGCCGAGCGACGCGCTGTAGAGCTGGTCCGTCGTGCCCTCGGTGTACGAGTGGCGCAGGGCCGTGCGCGCGCCGATGTCGAAGCCGCCCCAGAGATCGCGGCGCAGCTCGACGCCGGCGACGTCGGTGTAGCCGGAGAGGTTCTGGGCGTCGATCTTCTCGAGCAGATACTTGGCGCCGTACTGGAACGAGAGCTGCGTCTTGCGGTCGAGCTTCATGTTCAGGTTGGCGTTGTTGACGATGCGGTTCGAGAGGCTCCCGAACACGTCGCCGGCGAGGCGCTCGCGGCGGAATTCGGTCGAGTCGAGCAGGATGAAGCGGCTGCCGACCGGGCGATACACCGCCGAGAAGCGCAGCCGGCCGAGTGACTGCACGCCGTAGAGCGACGAGAGGGCGCTGTCCGAGCTGGTCGTGGCCGTGCTGGAGTCGTACGAGGACGAATAGGTCGGGGTCGTGCCGAGCGGCGCGGGGGAGCCGTCCATGTTGAAGAACTCCGCGCGCAGGGCGACGCCGACGCCTTCGTCGAGCTGGCGGTACGCGCCGGCGGTGACTCCCCACTTGTCGCGCGCGCTGCCCTGGCGCGTCTCGACGCGCAGGTTCGCGGCCCAGACGCTCTCGGCGTAGGTCGTGCCGATGGAGATCGAGGTGAAGTCGTCGCCGGCTGGATCGCCCGCGAGGCCGTTCGCCACCGGCTGCTTGTCGCCGAAGGGCGAGATCTGGCTCGGGGCCGCGCCGTCGCCGTGCAGGGTGATCGAGTTGTCGACGCCGAAGTCCAAGCTCCAGGCATCGCTGAGCTGGAAGGTCTGCAGCGCGCCGACCGTGGTGAACAGGCGCTGCGCGTCCTGCTGCGCACGCTGGCCGACCGAGGCGCTCACTTGGCCGCCCTGCCATGGACTCGTGCGCAGGCCGACGCGCGTCGAGGTCACGCTGCGCTGGCCCGCGAGCGCGAGCTCTTCCTCGCCGAACACGGTCAGCGAAGGCAGCAGCGCGAAGTCGGCGCCGACCAGGAAGCGCGTGGGGAACTCGAGGCTGTCGCTCCCGCCCAGGGTCACTTCGCTGTCCGCGCGCAGCTTCAGCCGGCTGCCGTAGGTCGTGTAGCTCGCGCCGCCCAGAATCTGCGGCGCGACCGCGTCGCTGCCGTCCGAGAACTGGTCGTGCGCCCAGCGGAAGCCGCCGTAGCCGGCGAGCGGGCCGTCGTGCGCTTCGCTGCGGGCCTCGAAGACGTCGCGCTTCGCGCTCGAGGAGAGGTCGCTCTCGCGGAAGGCCTGGCCCGCGAGGCGCCACTCCGGAGTCAGCGCGTAGCGCGCGTCGAGGCCCATCTTGCGCGTCGACGTCTGGCTCGCGGACTGCTGCCCGACGCCGAAGCCGGCGCGCTGCTCGCGGTAGTAAGCGCGCGTGTCGAGGTCCGCGTCGCGCCGGGTGAGCTCGGCGAGCCATGCGCCGCCCTGGCCGTCCTTGGTCGGATCGAGCAGCGCTGATTGAGTCGCCGCGTATTCTCCGCGGAAGCGCGTCGCGTCGTCGAGCTCGACCCGCACGTCGCCGCCGTACAGGCTCGAGGTGCGGCCGACGGTGCCCTCGTGCAGGACGGTCGTGCCGATCTCGACGCTGTCGTCCAACAGCTTCAGCGCGCCCCGGCCGCCGCCCGAGAGCTTCTGATCGCCGCTGTTCTCGGCCTCGTACTCGACCACGATGAACAGCGGGTTGAAGCCCTCGCCGTGACTCGGGATGGGCTGCTTGAAGAAGATCGTGCCCATCTGGTAGTCGATGTTGTAGTCGACGTAGCGCGCCTGCGGCTGCTCGTTCAGCAGGGTCTCGGAGTGGAAGCGATCGCGCGTCTCGAGCCGCACTTTCTCGCTGTTCACCACGATCGACCGGCGCGAGAGCTGGTACAGGCCCGACGTGCCGTCGCCGCGGATCTCGTCGCGCACGAACGCCTGGTTCGTGTCCGTGCCGAACGCCGACAGCGCGAAGTGATCGCTCTCGTACTCGGTGTGCAAGCCGTTCAAGCTGCGGTTGTAGCGCCCGAGCTCGGTGGTCGTGAGGCCGGTCGTGTAGTCGCCGAACAGCGCGAGGAACTGCTTGCGCTCGAGCTTCACGTACAGCGGCCGCTGACTCGGCGCCTCGAGGCGCTGCTCGCTCGTGTCGCCGTACAGCGTGTAGTACTGGTTGGGGTCGATGCCGCCCTCGAGCGCGCGGCGGAACAGCTCGTCCGACTCACTCTTCTGGCGCTGTGAGTCGTAGGCGGCGGTGAGCAGCCACGAGCCCTTCACGCGGCCCTTCGCGAAGAAGGAAGTGCCGCGGTCCAGGGAGAAGCCGTCGGCGGGCGCGCCGGGCTCCAGGTGATTCGCGACGTCGGCGTGCGCGACCGTGCCGCCGGTGAGACCGACCAACACCCACTCGCGCGCCTCGGCCTCGAGCCAGGGGTGCAGCTCCTTCTTGTGTAGCCCGGCGAGCATGAAGCGCAGCGTCAGCTTGCCCGAAGTCGTGGTGGGCGCGAGCTGGATGCGCGCGATGCCGTCGGCGCCGACGCGGTACGACGGGGCCTCGGTCGCCAGCCCCGCCTGGCGGCGCAGCTCGCGCACGCTCGGATCGAGCTTGGGAGCGTACGGAGGATCGATCTCGAAGTTCCCGGTCACGCCCTCGCGCACCGGCTTCCCGTCGCGGTCCGTGAGGCGCACCGCGATCACCGGCGTCGTGCGGCCGTCCGCGACGAGCACCGAGCCCTCGGGCGCGAGCTCCACCTTGAACGGCGGGCCGGCGTAGTGAATCAGTCGCTCGATCGAGCCGCGCACGTCGCCGTTCTCACCGATCTCCTTCGCGACGAAGCGGTTGTCGCCGTCCACCAGATCCACGCCGCGCCAGCGCGACAGCGCCACGGTGGCGGCGGGGTTCTTGAACGTGCCTTCGAAGTTGAACTTCGAGACGAGCGCGTCGTTCTGCCACAGCTCGATCCGCGCGTCGGGCTCGTGCTTGATCGCGATGTGCACGCTCGCGATCGGCGGCGCGAAGCCGGTCTCGGGCGAGAGCCACTCGAAGCCGGGGGTCGCCTGCTCGAGCCACGCCTTGTTGTAGACCGCCGGCTTCGGCGGCTCGGGCGCGGGCTCGTCGGCAGGCTTCCAGTCCTCGCCCAGGCGCAGCCCGAGTGTCTCGATGCCCTGCATGCCGCTGCCCGCGCTCGACTGACCCTGCAGGAGGTTCAGCGCGATCGGCGTCTTGCTCGCCTTGTCGGTCGGCGTCTCGAAGAGCACGACCGACCGGGTCTCGAGCTCGGCGCCCTTCGGCGCCGTCACGCGCGCGTCCAGGTTGAGCTGCATCGCCCAATCGTCGAGTGTCTCCTCGCCGAGGCGGAAGGTGAGCGCGTTGCCGTCGACCTGCGGATCGGGGAACGGCGCGTCCCCGCTCTTGGCGCTGCCGGGCACGTACTCGACGCCGTCGGGCAGCATCAGCACCGCGCGCGGATTGCGCAGTCCGACGCCGTTGCCGTTCAGCGCGAGCTGGTAGTGGATCAGATCGTCGATGCGCTGACTCTCGAGGCGCTGGGTCACGGCGCCCGCGCGCTGCGGCCGCGGCTGCACGCGGAAGTCGTTGCGCCACAGGGTTCCGCCCTGCAGGTCGGCGAACTGCGAGAACGGCCGGCCCGCGAACAGGTGGCCTTCGTCGTCGGGGCAGGGCAGGGGCTCGACCCAGGCGGGCAGGCTGTCGAGGTCGAGCTGCACCACGTGAGCGCCCGGGCGCAGGCCCGCGAAGTGATAGAAGCCGTTGGCGTCGGTGACCGCATACGTGCCGTCCTCGAGATACACGCGCGCGCCGACCATCGGCTCGCCGCCGAAGTCGTCGTCCGTGCACACGCCCTTCGAGACGCGCCCGAGGATGAACGACTTGGTGCCGAGCAGCTCCTGCTCGACGCGCACCACCGCGACCGCGCTGCTGGTGCGCGTGCCGCCGATCGCCTCCGCGGTCGCCTTCGTGCGGTTCGGGCCCGCCCGCGCGCCCGTGGCGACCCCGACGGTGAAGCGGATGTGATTCACCTGCGGCACCGCGCTCATGGGCAGGGTCCAGGTGAGCGTGCGGCCGTCGGGCGACAGGACCGGATCCGGCTGCTTCACGTCGTCGATGCGCACGCTGCCGCGCTTGTAGCGGAAGCCGACTGGCAGCACGACGCTCACCAACACGCCGCCGGGGGCGGCGCCCGGACCCGGGTTCGCGACGCGCACGTCGAACTGCAGGTGGTCGCCGATCGAGATCACGTCGCGGCTGGCGCGGATCGAGATGAAGCCCGAGTTGCCGGTGTCGGCGTCGAGCGGAACGTCGAGCGAGAACGTCGGGCCGGCGGACAACACGAAGGGCGCCCCGCGCGAGCCCGCCCCCAGCGCGAAGGGCGCGCCGGGCAATGCCTGCAGACTCACGTCCGGCACCACCGACGGGAACAGGTAGCTGGCCGGCGGAGTCACTTGCAGGTGATAGG
>Ga0209131_1002038_pt1 | contig 13833 bp, 10 predicted proteins | sample GraSoi_2013_40cm_FD_185826 | JGI IMG/M metagenome (GOLD analysis project Ga0209131, IMG submission 185826) | Grasslands soil microbial communities from the Angelo Coastal Reserve, California, USA - Sample 9_17_2013_40cm (SPAdes) (version 2) | ecosystem: Environmental > Terrestrial > Soil >...
GGCGACGGCTAATCACTGTGAGTCGACTACGCCGGGCAGCAGCCAGCCGGCCGAGGCTGCGCTGGCGGGCCGATGTCCTGGTGGCACTCGAAGAGATCGCCGAAGGAGTTCTCTCGAACCTGGAGCGCGGGTATCTGCGAGACGTTGAACGCCCCCATGGTTTGCCCAGGCCACGGCGCCAGGTTCGGCAGAGGCAAGGCTTGCGGTCGGCTTATCTGGACAACCTCTTCGACGAGTTCGCGCTGGCCGTCGAACTCGATGGACTCGGCGCGCACCCGGCCGAAGCCCGCTGGCAGGACATCCACAGGGATAACCATTTCGCCGGCTCTGGGATCCTTACCCTCCGCTATAGCTGGGCGGACATCACGGCCAGACCATGCCAGGTGGCCGCTCAGATCGCCCAGGTGCTCCGTATTCGTGGTTGGACCGGCACACCGCGTAGCTGCCGGCCCGGATGCCAGGTAGGAATCACATGATGGTGGATGATTCTCAGCACGATCGCCGAATATCATCCACGATCTGCCGAGAACAGCGTTCTAGTGCTCTAGGCGCGGGTCGGTGCCGCGGGGGCCGAAGCCGACGCCGGCGGGCTGCTTCGGATCCCAGTCGAATACCACCGAATTGTCCTCTTCGCCGATCAGCACCTCGGCTCCTGGCTCGGCGCCAGCTCCGGCGAGCGCTTCCTCGACACCGAGCTTGGCGAGCCGGTCGGCCAGGTAGCCCACGGCCTCGTCGTTACTGAAGTCGGTTTGCTGGATCCACCTGCGCGGCTTCGCGCCGCGGATGCGGAACGCGTTCTCGCCGACCCGCACCAGCTCGAAGTCAGGCCCGGCCACCGGCTCGGGCCTGAGGACGAGCCTCGTCGGAAGCGGCTCCGGTGCGGCGCTCCTGGCCTCGGCGATGATCGCCGCCAGGGCGAACGCGAGGTCACGCAAACCCTCCCCGGTGGCGGCCGACACCTGATGCACGGGCAGGCCCCTGGCCTGCAGGTCGGGCAGGACGAGCTCGGCGAGATCGCGTGCCTCGGGCACGTCGATCTTGTTGAGCACCACGATCCGCGGCCGTCCGGCCATGTCGGCGCCGGTCATCTCGGCATGGGCGGCGAGCTCGGCCTCGAGCACGTCGAGGTCGGTGATGGGATCACGGCCAGGTTCGTTCGTGGCGCAGTCGATGACATGCACGAGGACGGTGCAGCGCTCGACGTGCCTGAGGAAGTCATGGCCGAGGCCGCGGCCCTGGCTGGCCCCAGGGATCAGGCCGGGTACGTCCGCCACGACGAATTGGGTGTCCCCCGCCTCGACCACACCCAGGTTCGGGGTCAGCGTGGTAAACGGGTAGTTAGCGATTTTAGGGCGGGCCGCCGATATGGCCGAGATGAGCGACGACTTGCCGGCGTTCGGGAATCCGACGAGGCCTGCGTCGGCGATCGTCTTGAGCTCCAGCAGGAGTTCCTTATGTTCGCCGGGTTCGCCACGCAACGCGAAGCCTGGAGCCTTGCGCTTGGTCGAAGCGAGCGCGGCGTTGCCTAGGCCGCCATGCCCGCCTTGCGCGGCTACGAACTCCGTCCAGGCTCCAATCAGGTCGGCAAGCACCTCGCCGTCGCCGGTCTTCACCACCGTTCCGTCCGGCACATTGACGATCAGGTCGGCGCCGTCAGCGCCGCTGCGGTGCGAACCCGCGCCTGCCTTGCCGTTGCCAGCCCGGCGCAGCGGCCTGCGGTGGAAGTCGAGCAGCGTCGCGGTGCTGGGGTCGACCCGGAAGATGACGTCGCCGCCCCGGCCCCCATTGCCGCCGTCCGGGCCGCCGAGCGGCTTGAACTTCTCCCGGTGAATCGACGCGCAGCCGTTGCCGCCGCTGCCCGCCTGGATCCTGACCACGGCCTGATCAGCGAATTCCGCCACGTCAGCCCCCTTTCGAGACCTGGAACCGCCGCTGAGCGGCCCGCAGCAGCTTGTGCCCAGCCGACCAGCAACAGCTATGGGCCATCACCGCTGCTGATACGACGGTGATGGCCCATAGCTGTTGATCAACCGATCTGCGCCGGTCCGGCGCGCCGCGAAAGCCAGGGCGCCAGCCGCGCTAGCTGGCCTTGGCTGACACCGTCTCGACCGGCGCGGTCTGGGCCGCGACCGGGATCACGCTGACCGCCCGCCTGCCCCGCCGTGAGCCGAACTCAACCCGGCCGGTTACGAGCGCGAACAGGGTGTCGTCACCGCCGCGACCGACGCCGACGCCGGGGTGGAAATGCGTGCCGCGCTGGCGAACCAGGATCTCGCCGGCATTGACGACCTGGCCGCCGAATCGCTTGACGCCAAGCCGCTGGGCGTTGGAGTCACGCCCGTTCCTGCTCGACGAAGCGCCTTTCTTGTGTGCCATCTCAGACCTTCTTCTTCTGGCTGGCGCTGGCCTTGCCCGTTCCGATGCCGGTGATCTTCACCTGCGTGTACTTCTGCCGGTGGCCCTGGCGGCGCCGGTAACCGGTCTTGTTCTTGTAGTGGATCATGTTGATCTTCGGGCCGGTGGCTGGCCCGATGATCTCGGCGGTGACCTCGTAGGTGCCCAGCTCGGCGCTGTCGCTGATCACCTTCCCGTCATCCACGATAAGCACGGCGGGCAGCGTCACGGTGGAGCCGACCTGACCGGCGAGCTTGTCGACGGTCAGGACGTCGTCAACAGACGCCCTGCTCTGCTTGCCGCCGCAGCGAACGATCGCGTACACGAAAGAACTCTCCCTGGTGTCAGCCCGCCGCGTGAACCGCGGCCTCGTCCGAGCGTCGAGGCGACCGGGCCTGCCGACATTACGCGCCACTCGCCTGCCGAACTTCCGATCCTGGTCTCTCGCCGGTCGTGCTGACCGCCAAGCGCCCACGATCGCTGCCCTGGGCAGCAAGACACGCCGACGACAAAGAGTACCAGACCACGCGCCCTCATTCGGTCGGAGATGCGCTGGGCGACCGCTCGGCCGCCTGGTTCTCATCGCCCTCCCCCGGTGAGTTCACGTCCGCAGGCTGCTCAGTCGCTGGCAGCTTCCCGTCCGCCAACGCCGGCCCATCGGCGGGTGTCGCATCGGCGGCAGCCACATCGGCGGCGGCCGTCGCCGTCCTCGCGGCCAGCACGGAGTCGGGCGGGCCAGCCTCACGATGCGCGGATCGCCTCGGCCGACGGCGCGGAGCATCCTCGGTCGCCGCGGCTTGGTCCTGCTGCTCGCGATCGGTCCCATCCGCCAGTGCTGCTTCGCCTGCGGCTGAGCCGCCGCCAGCAGACTTTCCTGCAGTCGCGCCATCGCGGCCGGCTGGGCTGGCCGGGGCGGCGGCGCGCGCGGCCGGAACACGCAGATCGGCTCCGCTCGCAACGGACTCCGGCTCGGCTGACTCGGGCTCGGCAGCTGCACCGTCCGGCCTGGCAGCCTCTGAGTCCACCGTCTTCGCGGCCACCTGCGCGATCGCCTTGCTCCTTGCGGACCTCGACCTAGCCGGGCCCGGCTTCGGCGTTCCTGCCTGCTGGTCGTTGCGCCCGTGCGAATGGGGCAGCTCCGTGAGGTCGGTGGAGACGATGATGCCCCGGCCGTTGCAGTGCTCGCACGGCACCGAGAACGCGGCGAGCAAGCCGGAACCGACCCGCTTCCTGGTCATCTGGACTAGGCCGAGCGAGGTCACTTCGGCGACCTGGTGCTTGGTCCGGTCGCGCGCGAGGCACTCGATCAGCCGCCGCAGTACGAGATCGCGGTTGCTCTCGAGCACCATGTCGATGAAGTCGATGACGATGATGCCGCCGATGTCCCTGAGCCTGAGCTGCCGGACGATCTCCTCGGCCGCTTCCAGGTTGTTCCTGGTGACGGTCTGCTCCAGGTTGCCGCCCTGGCCGGTGAATTTGCCCGTGTTGACGTCGATCACGGTCATCGCCTCGGTGGTGTCGATGACCAGCGAGCCGCCGCTGGGTAGCCAGACCTTCCTGTCCAGCGCCTTGGCGAGCTGCTCATCGATCCGGTAAGCGGTGAACAACTCCTTGTCGTCGGTCCACCGCTCGAGACGGTCGGCCAGGTTGGGCGCCACGTACCGCACGTACTCGTCGACCAGGTCCCATTCGCTGTCGCTTGCGATGACGAGCTTGGTGAAGTCCTCGTTAAATATGTCCCTGACAACCCGGATCGTCAGGTCGGGCTCGCCGTACAACAGGTCGGGGGCGCTCGCCGTCTTGGCCTTGCGCTCGATCGCCTGCCACTGGGCCACGAGCCTGGTGACGTCGTGCTGCAGTTCCTCCTCGGACGCGCCCTCCGCGGCGGTCCTGACGATGATCCCGCCTTCTTCCGGCGCGACCTTCTTCAGAATCTGCTTGAGCCTGTTGCGCTCGGTGTCAGGCAGCTTTCGGCTGATCCCGGTCATGGAGGCGCCAGGGACATACACGAGATACCGCCCCGGCAAGCTGATCTGGCTGGTCAGGCGCGCGCCCTTGTGACCGATCGGGTCCTTGGTGACCTGGACCATGATCGACTGACCGGACTTGAGCGCCGATTCGATCCGCTTCGCGACACCCTCGAGGCCGCTCGCGTCGAAGTTGACCTCGCCGGCATACAGAACCGCGTTGCGCCCCTTGCCGATGTCGACGAAGGCCGCCTCCATCGAGGGCAGCACGTTCTGCACCTTGCCGAGGTAGACATTGCCCACGAAGGATTGGTGGCTCGCCTTATCCACGTAGTGCTCGACCAGAACCCCGTCCTCGAGCACGGCGATCTGGGTCCTGTCGCCCTGCTGGCGCACCACCATGACCCGCTCCACCGCTTCTCGGCGGGCCAGGAACTCCGACTCGCTGACAATCGGTGGCCGGCGCCGTCCTGTGTCGCGTCCCTCGCGGCGGCGCTGCCGCTTGGCCTCAAGCCGGGTGGAGCCCTTGACCCCCCGGACGTCGTCGGGCTCGCTCGCGGGCCGGGGCTCACGAATGTGGACCACCGTGTCAGCCGGCTCGTCAGGCGCCGGCACCTCACCGCCGGGCACCAGCGTGCCATTGCGCTGCCTGCGGCGCCGGCGGCGCCTGCTCGATGAGCCGCCTCCCTCGCCTTCCGCGCCTTCGTCGCCGGCCTGCTCGCGTCCGCCGTCGCTAGCTCCGCGGGCCCTGGCAGCCCGCTGTGTGGCGGCGTCGGCGGTGTTCTCCGTGCCTCCGCCGCGCCTGTCCGCGGTTGCCTGACCGGTGTCGCCGTCCCCGCCATGGCCGGCGCCGCGATCGGCGGAAGCGCCCTGAACAGCGCCCGCCTGGACGTCGCCTTGCGCTGAACTGCCGCCCGGCTGACCCGCGCCGCCATCGCCTGAGCCGCCTTTGCCCCGGCCGCGGCCGCCTCGCCGGCGCCTGCGCGAACCACCGCCGCCGTCGCCCTCGCCGCCGCCGTCGCCGTCGCCGTCGCTCTGGCCCGCGTCGACGCGGGGGCGGTCGGCCTCAGCTGGCCCGTCGGCCAGATCGGGCGGCTGGAAGACTAGGACGGGCGGCTGGAACGCCGCGGCTGGCACTGGCTGCTGCGTGCCCCCGCCTGACCTGCCGCCGCCTGGCGACCCTGGATCCGCGCCGGCCGGGACGCCTGGCACGGCTGGAACGGCGCCCGCGGCCTGCCCGGCGCGACCCGCGCCTGACCGTGCGCCTGAGCCTGTGCCCTGGCCGGAACCCTGTGGGCCAGCCTGGCTGGAACCCTGTGGGCCAGCCCGGCCGGAACTTGGCTCGCTTTCTGGAGCAGCTGACTTGAAGGCGGGTGGCTCGGCTGGCCTGCTTACGGCGCGGCGGCCCCGGCGCAGCAAGCCGCGCCTCTGGCCGCCTTCTTGACCGGTGGCTTGGGCCTGACCTGCTTCTTGGCCGGTGGTCTGAGCCTGACCGGTATTTGCTGATGATTCATTGGATTCTGACTGTCGATTCTGTGGCTCGGTTTCGAGCATCCGGGCGATCTCTTCCGTAGGGCTCCCGGGCGCGCTGGTCAGCGAGCTGACCGGGCGTGCCGCGCGGGGGCTGTTCGTTCGCACGCAGCCGGCTGGCTGGCGCCTCCTGGGCGCTCTCCGCCGTGGGCTGCATTGCCTTGTCTGTTGTGCGTGGTGGCAGGTGTACTTCGTGCCTGGGAACCGGGTCCTCGTGGTGCTGCCTCAGTTCCGGCATGCGTTCTGGTAGCTCACCGATGACAGGGCCGGTAGCGGCGCTTGCTTCAGTCATCCCTGTCTGAGCTCCCATCTGACCCGCGGTGAGCGCACTCATCGGCCCCTGCCACAACCTGGTCACCAGCGCGGGCGACGTAGGCTCCGGAGCCGACAACTGGCGGAGCGCGGCCAGGATGTCATCTGGGCGGACGGCAGGTGTCATCTGCCGAACAATCATTCGAAGTATCGCACATCCGGCAACCGGGTCGATTCCGGGCTGCTGCGCGCTGGTCAGCCCGACCCGGCTGGTCAGGCTGATCACCGCGGCGCGCGCGTCCAGCGTCCGCGTCCCCTTGCTGGTCAGGCGCTCCACCTGAACGCTGGGTGCGGCAAGGAACGCCTGCACGGCGCATGCGGCAGCATCGGCCGGAACGCCCGGCCAGATGACCTCCCACTCGGAGGCCTCAAGCTGCACCCCCGCGGACCTTCCGCCCGCTTCGACAACCTCGATCACGTCAATCCCGTCCGGCAGCGCAGCGTTGAGCCGCCGACCAACGTCGTCCGGCTCGCAACGACGGGTCACAGCGAGTTCGAGGTACTCTGCCTCGCTCGCCGACCCCGTCGGAGCCCCGCCCGAATACGAAATCCTCGGATGCGGTGAGAACCCGGCAGAGTAAGCGACCGGCACGCCGGCCTTGCGTACTCCCCGCTCCATCGCGCGCGCTACATCTCTGTGGCTCGCGAAGCGCATCCTGCCTCTTTTAGCGTACCTGATGGTCAGCCGCTGGACCGGGGGTGCAGGTGGCGGCCCTGATGGCAGGGGCCTGGCCATCTAAGCGTCGCTCCCCTGGCCGGCCGCCACCGACGCCGACGGGGCGCGGTCGAGCACGGTCAGCGGCAGCAGCCGCGCGCCCGTCGGCCCGGTCTCGATCTCGGTGTCCATCGCGGGGCAGACCCCGCACTCGAAGCACGGAGTCCACCGGCAGTCATCGACCTCGGCGGCGCCTTCCGGGTCGATGGAGGCCAGCCAGTCCTGCCAGAGCCAGTCCCTTTCCAGGCCGGCGTCCAGGTGATCCCACGGCAGGATCTCGCCGTACGAGCGCTCGCGTGTCGTGTACCAGGCCAGGTCGACGCCGTCTTGCGCCAGTGCCCGCTGCGCGCAGCTCTCCCAGCGCTCGAACGAGAAATACTCGCTCCAGCCGTCGAATCTGCCGCCATCCTCCCAGACGGCCCTGATCACCTTGGCAACCCTGCGGTCACCGCGGGACAGCAGTCCCTCCACCACCGACGGCTTGCCGTCGTGGTAGCGGAAGCCGATCGACGAGCCGTAACCGCGATCGGCCCGCATCGCCGCGCCGAGCGCCTTCAGCCGCGCGTCGACCGTCTCGTGGTCGCATTGCGCGGCCCACTGGAAGGGAGTATGCGGCTTTGGTACGAAGCCGCCTATCGACACCGTGCACCTGATATCCCGCCGGCCGGTCGCCTTCCGACCGGCCTCGATCACGCGGTGCGCGACCCTGGCGATCGCGACCACGTCCTCGTCGGTCTCGGTCGGCAGCCCGCACATGAAATACAGCTTGACCTGCCGCCACCCGCTCGCGTAGGCGGTCGTCACGGTGGAGATCAGGTCATCCTCGCTGACCATCTTGTTGATCACCTTGCGGATCCGGTCGGTGCCGCCTTCGGGCGCGAAGGTGAGGCCGGACCGGCGGCCGTTCCTGCTCAGCTCGTTGGCCAGCGTCACGTTGAACGCGTCCACCCTCGTCGACGGCAGCGAGAGGCCGGTGTTGGTGCCTTCGTACCGGTCAGCAAGATCGGTGGCGATCTCGTTGATCTCGCTGTGGTCGGCACTGGACAGCGAGAGCAGCCCGACCTCGGTAAAGCCGCTGGCGGCCAGCCCCGCCTCGGTCATCTCACCGATCGTGGTAATCGACCGCTCCCGAACGGGCCTGGTGATCATGCCGGCCTGGCAGAACCGGCAGCCTCTGGTGCAGCCGCGGAAGATCTCCACGCTGAACCGCTCGTGCACGGACTCGGCGATCGGGACGAGTGGCTTGCTCGGGTACGGCCACGAGTCGAGGTCCGTGACGGTGTGCTTGGCGACCGCGCGCGGTACGCCAGGCCGGTTCGGCACCACGCGGCCGATGGTCCCGTCCGGCAGGTAGCTGACGTCGTAGAAGCGCGGGACGTAGACGCCGCCCCGCGAGGCCAGCTGCAGGAGCAGGCCATCCCGCCCGCCAGGTCGTCCCGCCCGCTTCCAGGCCCTGATCAAGTCGGTGATGGTCAGCACCGCCTGCTCGCCGTCGCCGAGGACGGCGCCGTCGATGAACTCGGCGACTGGCTCAGGGTTGAACGCGGCATGGCCGCCAGCCAGCACCACCGGGTCGCTGTCCCCGCGGTCAGCCGCCGCGAGCGGAATCTGTGCCAGGTCAAGGGCCGTCAGCAAGTTCGTGTAGCCGAGCTCGGTGGCGAAGCTGACTCCGAGCACGTCGAAGGCACGGACCGGGCGATGCGCGTCGACCGTGAACTGCGGGACCTGATGCTCGCGCATCAGGTCCTCCAGATCCGGCCAGACACAGTAGCTGCGCTCGGCGAGCACGTCCGCGCGTTCGTTAAGGACCTCGTAAAGAATCTGGATCCCCTGGTTGGGCACCCCTACCTCGTACGCGTCCGGGTACATCAGCGCCCAGCGCACGTCGACAGCATCCCAGTCCTTAACGACGCTGTTGAGTTCCCCGCCGACGTACTGGATCGGCTTGCGGATCAGCGGGAGCAGCGACTCAAGCCGCGGATAGACCGACTGTATAGGCATCGCTACAGCTTACCGACCGCCAATGGCCGCCTGCCGCTGGCGACGGGCACGGAAGATCGAGCAACCGGTCAAGAGGTTGCTAACATACGCTACATTCTAGGTCGCAACGGTAGGCATTCCCGAAGGTCGGAGCACTGGGAGGCAACGGCCCCGCGGACGAGGAACGGACGTCGATGCACCTGAACCCCTACATGATCATCGGCAGCGCCGTTGTCGGCCTGCTTGTCGGTCTGACCGGCGCGGGCGGCGGCGCGCTGATGACCCCGATGCTGATCCTGCTCTTCAGGGTCACACCGACGGCGGCCATCTCGAGCGACCTGGTCGCGGCAGTGCTGATGCGGCCCTTCGGAGCTGCCGTGCACCTGCGCAAGGGCACGGTCAACATGCGCTTGGTCGGCCTGATGGTGCTCGGATCCGTGCCGATGGCATTCCTCGGCTCGTACCTGCTGCACCTGCTCGGCAGCGGCGGCGCGGCTGACCAGACGCATGTCGAGATCGTGCTAGGGAGCGCGCTTCTCGTGGGCGCCGCCGCGATGGTGATCCGCTACGTGCTTGACCGGCGCTCCGGCCAGCAGCGTCTGGGCACGATCACGAACGTCGTCGCGCGACCTATCCCCACGATCGCGATCGGCATCGTAGGCGGCCTGATCGTCGGGCTGACGTCGGTCGGCTCCGGCTCGCTGATGATCGTGCTGCTGCTCTTCGTCTATCCGCTGATCGGCGCCAACCAGCTGGTCGGCACCGACCTGACCCAGGCCGTTCCGCTCACGGCAGCGGCCGCTCTGGGCGCCCTAGCATTCGGCCATCCTCAGTTCGGCGTGACCGCCTCGGTTGCGATCGGCAGCGTCCCCGCCGTCCTGGTCGGGTCCTTGCTATCCTCCCGTGCGCCCGACCGCTACATCCGGCCGGTCATCACGTACGTAATCTTCGCGTCCGGCCTGAAATATGTCGGTGTCCCTACGGCGCCCCTCGGCATCACGCTGGCTGCAGTGGCCGTCGGCGGGCTGAGCTTCTGGCTGGTTCGTGCTCAGCCATGGCGCCGCGGCGTGCCCGCGGCGCGGACCGCCGTCGCGGCCGGGCCCGATGGCCATGCTCAGGTGCCTACTCCGGTCACCGTGCCGCTCAATGAGGCGGCGGTACCCCGCGAGAGCCATGGCCCGCCCGGCAGAGGCCTCGACTAGTCCGCACCACGTGTATGGGTGATCCACGGGTGTGGCTCTTCTGGAGTGATGTCTCCGGGTAGGCGCTGCACGACTCACTCCAAAAGAGCCACAGCTATGGCCCATCGACGTTCAAAGAAGACAGTCGATGGGCCATAGCTGTTCAATGAGGCCGGGGCAAGGGCTCCCGGGCTGGCGGGACGAGCGAGCTGTGCTGGCGGGACGAGCGAACCGGGCTGAATCCTCAGCTCGCGAACACGTTGCGTGGCCGGCGAATGGACTGGAGCAGACCCACCGCGATCATGTCGGCAAACATCGCCGAGCCGCCGTACGACACGAACGGAAGCGGCAAGCCGGTCACTGGCATGATGCCCATGGTCATCCCGATATTGACGAACGCCTGGCCAGCGAACCAGATCGCGATACCTGCGGCGACCAGCATCCCGAACTGATCCTCAGCGCGCGCCGCTATCCGCAGCGCGCAGGTCAGGAGCAGCCCGAGCAGCCCGATAACCAGCAGCGAGCCGACGAAGCCAAGCTCATTGCCGGCCACGGCGAAGATGAAGTCGGTGTGCTGCTCGGGTACGAAACTTCCGGCGATGATCGGACTGTGGAACAGGCCGGTGCCGTGCAGGCCGCCTGACCCGATCGCCATCTTCGACTGAGCGGCGCTGTAGCCCGTGCCCAGCGGGTCGGCCGATGGGTTGATGAACGATGTCAGCCGACCCACCTGGTACGCCTTGAGCAGATGCAGCTTCGCGACCGCGGCGACCACGAGTGCGGTAGCGGCGATCATGCCGACGATCCACCAGAGCCTGACGCCGGACAGCGCGATCAGCCCCCCGACGATCACCACGAGCACGATCATCACGCCTAGGTCGGGCTCGGCGGCCACAAGCAGGATCGGGAGCGCGGCGAGCCCGAGCGTGCGGGCGATGGCCCGCGCCCCCGGCCTCTCACCGGAACGCAGACCCGACAGGAGCATCGCGCTGATCACGATCACGGACAACTTGGCGAACTCCGATGGCTCGATCTGGAAGCCCGCGCCGATCGAGATCCACGCTCTGGCGCCGTTGACGATGCTGCCCAGCGGGGTGAGAACCGCAAGCAGGCCGAGGCAGGACAGCCCGTACACGATCGGCGCGTACAGCCTGATCTGCCGGGTACTCAGGGTGCCGACTATCAGCATCAGGACGAGCCCGAGCGAGACATCGAGCACTTGCTTCAGCAAGAACTCATCCGGGTTGGAGCCCTGCCCGATAAGCGTCGGCTGGGTGGCCGACCAGATCAGGAGCGTGCCCAGCAGGGTCAGCGCGAGCACGACGGCCAGCAACAGCCAGTCGGCATGCCTCAGCGCCGAATCGCGGCTCGCCGCCCGCGCTGCGAGCCGCCTGAAGACGGCCCAGGCCGGGTTGCCGTGGCTGCGCGACGGGCTGCTTACCCAGCTCACCGATGCCTCTTCCGGTGCCTGGCCTGCGCCGCCTTGGCGGCCGCCCGGTGCGCCGGTAGACCGAACCCAGGCGGCGGCACCATCTGGCCGACCTGGTTCAGATGCGGCAGGCCAGGCAGCACACCGCCGGGCAGCGCTGCGGTGTGCCCTTCCAGGCCATAGATGCTGTCCCAGATCTGGCGGGCGGCTGGACCTGCGACATCCGCGCCGAAACCGGCATTGGGGATCACCACGACCACCACGTACTTAGGGTCATCGCACGGCGCGAAGGAGGCGAATACCGACGTCGCCTGGTTACCTACGACCTCGGCAGTACCGGTCTTGGCAGCCACGCAGACGCGGCTGAGCGGGAAGCCCCCGAAGGTGCCGGCCGCGGTTCCGCTTGTCACCACCCCGGCGAGTGCGTGCCTGATGTAGGCGAGCGTCGACTTCGCCACGGGCAGATGCCCGGTTACCGGCGGCGTGATCTTCCGCACCGTCTTACCGTCCGCGCTGATCAGTGCCTCACCGACGCGCGGGCTGTAGAGCGTGCCGCCGTTGGCGAGCGCTGCGTAGGCGCCGGCTAGCTGCAGCGGAGTCACCGAGACATATCCCTGGCCGATCGAGGCGATCACCGACTGGCCCGCCGTCCAGTCATTGCCTGAGCGGCAGTTCTCCCACTCGACCTGCTGGATGAAGTCGCCGTGCTCTTTGCCGTACTTGCACCAGTTCTGGCCTTGATGTGCATTGTCCTTCCACAGCCAGTACAGCCAGGCGCGAGTCGGCACGCTGCCCGGGCTCTCCGGAACGTCGATGCCGGTCGGCCGGCCGAAGCCCCAGGCGAGCTGCATTGCCTGCATCTCCTGCACGGGCGCGCGCGCCGTCGTCACGTTGTTAGCCTCCGGATTGTCCTTCAGGTAGATGTGGTAGGCGAGGTTGTAGAAGACGGTGTCGCAGGATTGCACTAGTGCGGTGTAGAAGCTCATAGGGCCCGCCGACGGCCTTCCGTCGTTGCCGTAGGTCCGGGAGCCGATCGTCACCTGCGCCGGACACTGATAGGTGCCGTCCAGCGGGTACCCAGCGGCAACCGCCGCGGCGACCGAGGTCACCTTCCAGGTCGATCCTGGCGCGTATTGGCCCTGAGTGGCCCGGTTCAGTACCGGCGTCCCGTCGGCCGTGCCGAACAGGTGCCGGAACTCAGCCTCCGTGATCCCGCCCGCCCAGATTTCCGGGTTGTATGTGGGGTAGCTGGCCAGGGCCAGCACCCGCCCCGTGGTCGTCATCACGACCGCGGCGCCGCCGCTTTGGCTGACCGGGTTTCCTACGGACTGAACCGCGGAGGCGAGCGCCGCCTGAGTGTCCTGCTGCAGGGCGGAATTGATGCTGGTGACCAGGTAGTCGCCCGGTTGCGGCCTGACCGCGCTGAGGGTGGCTGTCACCCGGCCGGCCGCATTGACCGTGAACTTGTTAACGGCCGGCCTGCCGCGCAGCTGAGGGTCGTACTGCAGCTCGAGGCCGGCCTGGCCGGCGAGGTAGTCGCTGGTGAACCCGGTCGCGGGCAGGCCTTGCTGCTTGAGCTCGGTCGCCGTGATGGGCGCCAGGTATCCAAGGGTCTGGGCCAGGCTGGTCGCGATCGGCTGGTGATAGTGAGTCACTGGCTGGACGGCGGCAGTGACGCCGGGGTACAGCCGCTGGTTCTCGAGCACTTGGAGCGCGACCTTAGGCGTGACGTTCTGGGCGACAGGGATCGGCTGGTATGGCGAGCCTGGCCAGCACGGCTGGCTCACACCCACCGCGCACAGGCGGACTTGCTGGAGCAGCCGGTGCTTCCTGATGTGCAGCAGACTGGCCAGGCGGCCTAGGACAGCGGCCCCGCTATCGGCCTGCTGCCACAGCGTCGGCATGCTGACCGAGACGACCAGGGCCGAGCGGCTGTTTACGATCGGGCTGCCGAGGTCATCGACGATCGGGCCGCGCACCGACGGTTGGATCACTTCCCTGATCCGTTCCGACGTGGCCTGCGCCACGTACTGGCTGCCCGTCTTGACTTGCAGATACCAAACCCTCGTGGCCAGTCCGAGCAGCAGCGCCGCGACGACCAGGTACAGAACGAACAACCGCCGTCGCGAGGCCGGGATCATCGCAAACCACTCATTCGGCTGCTCCCTATCCGCCAGACCGCCGACCGATCTCCCGCCCGCCTCATCCACGGCAGCCGGCGAAGCAAGCCGTGCCTGGCGCTCATCCGTGCGGTCTTGGGCTGTCGTGGCCGCGAGGGATGACGACCGGAGGTGCTACGCGCGAATCTTGGCTGCCTGCGCTTGC
>Ga0209131_1002039_pt1 | contig 13833 bp, 11 predicted proteins | sample GraSoi_2013_40cm_FD_185826 | JGI IMG/M metagenome (GOLD analysis project Ga0209131, IMG submission 185826) | Grasslands soil microbial communities from the Angelo Coastal Reserve, California, USA - Sample 9_17_2013_40cm (SPAdes) (version 2) | ecosystem: Environmental > Terrestrial > Soil >...
TTGGGCCGAAAGACCCCCTTATTGACTGCACCGTGGTTGACTATTCCCCCGGTGGCGCCTGCCTCGAAGTCTTTGGGCAGCCCAGGCTGCCTAATCGATTTGAGTTGCTATTCGGTGGCACCAAGAAGCGTTGCCGGGTCGTTTGGAGCGCCGGACGACGTTTGGGGGTCGCTTTTTAAGCGAGGCCCCGTTCGCCGAAATTCCCGAGAACCGGCTTTCGACCCGCTCCGACAGCGGCGGCGCTGCTCATTGCGCTGATATCGGCCGCCCGGCGATGGCCGCGAGGATGTCCCGCTTGCCGCTCTCATATCGTTCGGCGTCGTCCGACATCACCCGGTACAGAGGGCTTTCGCCAGATAGACCCGCTCGACACTATCCGAACCCTGTTCGGCTTCCAACAGCTGCACCAGCGCGGTCTCAGCGCGGCGCGAACCCAGCGCGCCCAGACCGATCACGCCGCGCGCGTCGGGCAGATATTGAAGCAGCATGTCCTCCGCCCGGCTGCGCTCCTCTCCTTCGAGCGCGGCGAGCGCTTCCATGTCGAGCCCGTTGCGCGGCGAATCAGGGTCTTCGAAGAAACTGAACCGGAAACGTTCGAATGCGGTAGATGCCATGGCTTTGACCTATATACCGCGAGGTTCACCGCAGCTTGCTCAATAGCGCGACCAGCGTCTCGCGCTCCTTGGCATCGAGCGGCGCAAGGGTCTCCTTGGTGATCGCGAGCGCGTTCGGCGCGGCTTTTTCGGCCAGCTGCTGACCTGCGCGCGTCAGGCTGACCAAGAGGCGGCGGCCATCTTCGGGGTCGGGGCTGGTCTCGGTCAGGCCTCGCGCGGTGAGGCGGTCGATCACGCCCTTGATGGTAGCGACATCCATCGCCGTCAGCCGTCCGAGCTGGTTCTGCGAGCACGGTCCGGTCTCGGTGAGTTTTGCCAGCGCCGCCCACTGCGTTGGCGTCAGATTGATTCCGATCTCGCGGGCGAAGATCGTGGCGTGGCGCTGCCACACTTGGCGCAGGATGAAGCCGATCTGCTCCTCGAGCACGTATGGCAGGCGCGACGGTTTTACATTCCGCTTGGCCGAAACATTCCTGCCCATCTGCGCTCCCCGCCGTTTTTCTTTCTCTGCCTCGATGGTCACAGCGCCAGATGGGCGTCTCTGACGTCCGGACGGGCGTCGAGCTCGCGCATGGTGCCGCTGAAGCAGATGCGGCCGCGCTCGATGATGTAGGCGCGGTCGGAAATCAATTTTGCGAAATGCAGGTTTTGCTCGGAGACGACGATGCTGACGCCTTCCTTCTTCATGGTCAGGATGGCGTCGACCATCTGCTCCACGATCTTCGGCGACAATCCCTCCGACGGTTCGTCGAGCAGCACCAGCGACGGGTTTCCCATCAAGGTCCGCGCGATCGTCAACATCTGCTGCTCGCCGCCGCTCATGCGTCCGCCGTGACGGCCGCGCATCTCGGCGAGATTTGGAAACAGCATGAACAGTTTTTCCTTGGTCCAGTGCGGCGCGTTCGGCCGGACCGGCTGGCGGCCCACTTCCAGGTTTTCATCGACGGTCAAGTCGGTGAAGATGCGCCGCTCTTCCGGCACGTAGCCGAGCCCGCCGCTGACGATCGCATGGGTCGGCTGAGAGGAGACATCCCTGCCCTCGAACATGATGCGGCCGGTGCGTTGCTCGACCAGACCGACGATGGAGCGAAAGGTCGTCGACTTGCCGGCGCCATTGCGCCCAAGCAGCGCGACAACTTCGCCCTGGCCCACTTCAAGCGCGATGTCGAACAGGATGTGAGCGGGGCCGTAATAGCTGTTGAGCCCCTCGACCATGAGCTTCATACGCCCGCTCCCTCGCGATGGCGCGCGTCGTAGACCAGGCCTTCGCCGAGATAGATGGCGCGGACCTGCGGGTTGCGCCGGACTTCTTCCGGCGAGCCCTCGGCGATCAATGTGCCGCGATTGAGCACCAGGATGCGATCGGCATGCTCGAACACCACGTCCATGTCGTGCTCGGTAAAGAGAACGCCGATCGCTTGATCCCGCGCAATTTGTGCGGTGAGCCGCATCAACTCGATCCGCTCGCGCGGCGCCATGCCGGCGGTCGGCTCATCCATCAGCAGCAGTTTGGGCTGATTGGCGAGCGCGATAGCCAGTTCCAGCCGCTTGAGATCGCCATAGGCGAGCTCGCCGCACGGGCGTTCCGCAAAACCGCTCATGCCGACGAGTTCGAGCAGCCGGTTGGCCTCCGCTTGCGCGAATTTCGGAGTCGAGGCCCAGAGATTGAACAACTGCCGGTCATAGGACAGCAGCGCGACCTGAACATTCTCGCGCACCGTCATGGTCGGGAATGTCGCGGTGATCTGGAAGGTTCGTCCGACGCCCAGGCGCCAGATCGCGCGCGGCTTGTTGCCGGTGGTGTCCTGGCCGAGCAGATTGATCCGTCCGCTGTCAGGAATGTTCTGGCCGTTGAGCATATCGAAGCAGGTGCTCTTGCCCGCGCCGTTCGGACCGATCAGCGCCAGGATCTCGCCGGCATGAAGCGCAAACGACACGCCGCGCACCGCATGGACGCCGCCATAGGATTTGCTCAGGTTCTCGACTGAAAGCAGCGTGGGCGTGATGCTCATTCGGCGATCTCGACGCGGGAGCCAAGCAATGCGGACGATTGAGTTCGGCGATTGCGGATCGTCTCCAGCATGCCGACGATGCCCTTCGGGAAAGCCACCACGATCAGAACGATGACGGCGCCCAGCACCAGTTTTGACAGATCGGTTTGGCTCACCAGCCAGATGGAAAGCGCCTTGTAGACGATGGCGCCGATAACCGCGCCGGAGACGGTCTCGACGCCGCCAAGCAGCACCATGACCAGCGCATCGACCGAGAGCGAGATGCCGAGGCTGTCGGGAAAGACGCTGCCCTTGAGATACGCAAACAACGCGCCCGCAATACCCGCCACCGTGCCGGCGATCACAAAGGCCGTCCACTGGACGCGTTTCCCGTCGATGCCGATGGCCTCGCTGCGCAACGGCGAGTCGCGCGTGGCCCGCAGGGCGAAGCCAAAGGGCGAGAATACGATGATCCGAAGGGAGGCGACCGCAAGCGCGGCGACGCCGAGCGAAAGCCAGTAGAAGTGCGAAGGCGACGCCGCCCATCGCTCCGGCCAGACGCCGAGGATACCGTTGTCGCCGCCGGTCACCGCGACCCACTGGAACGCGATCGACCAGACGATCTGCGCGAATGCCAGCGTCAGCATCGCGAAATAGACGCCGGACAGCTGGACTGCAAAGAATCCGAACACCGCCGCGCCGAGGCACCCGAGCAGCGGGCCAAGCACCAGGCAGGCAATCATCGGCAGGCCTGCGAGCTTGGCGAGGAAGGCGACGCCATAGGCGCCGAGCCCGAAATAGGCGGCGTGGCCGAACGAGGCGAGCCCGCCGACCGACATCAGGAAATGCAGACTCGCGGCGAAAATTACGAAGATCGCAATTTCCGAGCCGACCGTGAGCGCATAGTTGCCGCCGATCAGCGGCAGCGCCGCCGCCAGCGCCAGCGCGGCCATCGCCGCTAGCCGTTCGCCTGAGGTCAGCGGGCGCCAGGGATTGACGGTCAGCCCAGGCGTGCGGCGCGCGGCCGCTTCCTGCTTTCCGAACAGGCCCCATGGCCGCACGATCAACACCGCGGCCATCACCAGAAACACCAGGATGATGGAAATCTTCGGGAAAATCAGGATGCCGAATGCATTCAGCTCCGATACAAGCACCGCCGCGACAAAGGCGCCGATGATGCTGCCGAGACCGCCGATCACCACCACCACAAATACGTCCACGATGATCCGCAAATCCAGCGCGTGGTGCACCGCGTCGCGCGGAATCTGCAAGCCTCCGCCGAGCGCCGCGAGAAAAACCCCGAGCGCGAATACGCTGGTGAACAGCCATTTCTGATTGACGCCGAGCGCGGCCACCATATCGCGATCCTGGGTCGCCGCGCGAACCAGAACCCCCCAGCGCGTTCGCTGGAACATCAGCCACAGAACTCCGAGCACGACCGGACCGAGGCCGATCAGGAACAGGTCGTAAGTCGGAATGTTCTGGCCGAAGAAATCAACCGCGCCCTTGAATCCCGGCGCGCGGCGGCCCAACAGGTCGCTCGGCCCCCAGATCAGCACCACGAGATCCTCGACCATCAAAGTGAGGCCGAACGTCGCCAACAGCTGAAACAATTCGGGCGCATGGTAGATCCGCCGCAGCAGCACCATCTCGACCAGGACACCGACGGCTGCCACGATCAGCGCGGCGGCGAAAATGCCGCCCCAGAATCCGATCGCGCCGGAAAATCGCTCGGTCAGCGTGAAGGCAACATAAGCGCCGAGCATGTAAAACGCGCCATGGGCGAAATTGACGATGCGCGTCACGCCGAAAATGATCGACAGCCCCGACGCGACCAGAAACAGCGACGCCGCGCTGGCAAGACCGGTCAGGAACTGAACGAAGTAAAATGCCATTTGCGCATCCGCTCCAGCGCGCTTTTCAGTGCAGTGGCTTCATCCTTTCGAGACGGCGCTGAGTTTATCATCACGCATTCGCGCGACCGGGTGGCGCCTCCTCAGAATGAGGTCCTCCTTTTTCACCTCTCTCCGCAAACGGGAGGGAGAAGCGGGTTCAATCCTTCGGGCGCAGCTTCGCGACCTCCGCGTCACTCGGCAGATAGTCGGAGCCCTTCCGATAGACCGTATCCACCATGATGCCCTTGCCGTCCTTGAGCGCGGTCTTGCCGACGAAGGCGCCCAAGGTCGACTGATGGTCGATCTTGCGGAAGGTGATCTCGCCGAACGGCGACGGCAGCGACAGCCCTTCCGCCGTGGCAATCAGTTTTTCCGGATCGGTCGAATTTGCCTTGGCGAGGATCGCCGCGGCCGATTTGATGGTCTGATAGCCGACGATCGAGCCGAGCCGCGGATAGTCATTATATTTGGCCTGATAGGCCTTCAAGAACGCGGCGTGCTCCGGCATCTTGATGTCGTACCAGGGATAGCCGGTGACGATCCACCCTTGCGGCGTTTCCTCCTTCAGCGGATCGAGATATTCCGGTTCGCCGGTAAGGAACGAAACCACCGCGCGATCCTTGAACAGCCCGCGGGTGTTGCCTTCGCGCACGAGCTTTACGAGATCGGCGCCGAAGGTGGCGTTGAGGATGGCTTCCGGATTGGCTTGTGCGACAGCCTGCACCACGGGACCTGCGTCGATCTTGCCCTGCGGCGGCCATTGTTCGTCGACCCACTGGATATCGGGCCGCTTTTCCGACATCAGTTTCTTGAACACCGCCACCGCGGACTGGCCATATTCATAATTCGGCGCGATCGTCGCCCAGCGTTTCGCAGGCAGCTTTGCCGCCTCTTCCACCAGCATGGCGGCCTGCATGTAGTTGGATGGACGCAGGCGGAAAGTGTAGCGGTTGCCTTTGGCCCAGGTGATGGCATCGGTCAGCGGCTCAGCCGCCAGGAAGAAAATCTTTTTCTGATTGGCGAAATCGCTCACCGCCAGACCGATATTGGAGAGGAAGGTGCCGGTGAGCATCGCCACATTCTCGCTCGACACCAGTTCATTGGCGGCGGTCTGCGCGTCGGCGGGCTTGCCGCCGTCGTCCTTGGAGACGACGACGAGCTTCTTGCCGTTGATGCCGCCGGCGGCATTGATTTCCTCGAGCGCGAGTTGCCAGCCCTTGCGATAGGGTTCGGTGAAGGCCGGCAACAACGAGTAGCTGTTGATCTCGCCGATTTTTATCTCGCTTTGCGCGATGGCGGAGTTCGCCATGCCGCCGATCATGATCGCCAGTCCCGCGCCCAGAAAATATCTGCTCCGTCGCATCCCTTACCTCCACTGTTGAAAACTATCGTAGACCGTCCTCGCCCTTGATTTCAGCAGCCGTCAGGCCGCCGACGCGCGGCAGTGGCCTGCCGCTATCGGTGATCGCGACCGCCACCATGATCTCGTTGGCGCGCGGCGCATCGTTGATCTGCACCTCCATGCCGTCGAAATGGCTGCGCACGAACGCCGCATCCTTGTGGCCGAGCGGAATGTCGAGCGTCGTGCCCGGCCCGCTGCGCTTCTTCGATGACGGAATCAGCGCCGCGCCCTTGCCCAGCACCTTGCGCACCGGCGCGCCCATCTTCGGATGCAGGATCGCGGCCGCATGTTCGAGCTCGCCATTCTCGCCGACGGCCGCCGCCTTGCCGTAGCTTTGCGCCTTGGCGCCGTCGATGCCGAGCGCGGCAACCGCCTTTTTCGAAAGCAGCTCACCGAGTTCCTCGCCAATGGCGATCAAAGGCGAGAGGTCTTCGACGTATTTTCCGGCGAATGGATTTTCGATCACAGCGATCGCCGCCGCGCGCCGCGTTGGCGGGGCGACGGTCTGACCCATCTCGCGATGCGTCTCCTCGACCACCGTGACGATCTTGCGAATGATCGCGCTCATCGTTGTCCGCCCCGTTGTCTGATGTAAGTGAGCTTAAACATGCATCGCACTTTCCGTGACGCCCCCGCGCAGCAGCGCCTGCGCGTTCGGCATCTCGATTGCTCTTGCCCCCACCGTGATCATCTCGCCATGCAACCGCAATGCGGCGCCGTCGATCAATCCCGCGGCGAGCAGTTTTCGCGCACAAGCGGCGCCGGATTCGAGCGCAGCCTCAATCTCGCCCGTCGACAATTCGCCGACGCCGCGCGTGACCAGCCGTGCACCAAGATCGCTGTCGGGCTGCAGATCGTGCGCCGGACAGCGGGCGATGGCGGGATGTCCGGGCAAATCGACGGCATTGGCAATGATGGTGGCGGTGGCGTCGGCTTGCGAGGCGGTCCGCGCCAGCACGGTGACGGCGTCGGCAATGCCGAGCGAAAAACTGCGGCCGTGGCGACCGCTGGTCGCAACACCCCGCGAGGGATCGTCGGCATGAACGACCATCGTTCGCATCAAAGCAGGCGCGTCCGGCCGCTCCGCGAGGCCCACGGTAAAATGTTCGCCATCGGCCAGATGCAGCGCGATGTCGCCGCCATTGTTGACATAAGCGCGCTCGAGTGGGGCGCTCTGCAGCATGACGCCGAGAATTTCTTCCGCGACGGAGCCCGCGACCGCCGCCATCGGCGTAATGAAATGTTCTGACGCAAACGGCACCACCGCTTCATACATGCGGCGCGCGACCGCGCCTTGCAGCGGGCATCGTGCCGGATCGGCCGCCTGGCGCAGCAGCAGCAACTCCTCGCAGAGTTCATCGAGCAAACCGGTAAAACGCCGTACCGCGGCCTCATAGGCCGCACGCACATTTGCCTCGCTGCCGCGCGCCTCTACAATCAGATCGATCGGGCCGTCCTGCAGATGAAGCCGCCTGCCGTCGGCCAGAAGCGCGATTTGCGGAACCCTCGTCATGCGCGTCGTCCCGGTGCCGATTGCAGCGAAGGCGTTTGACGGAGTTCAGCGTTGTCCTTCAACGACGCCAGCGGCCGCACGTGATCCATATGGCCGCCCAGCGCCGCATAGTCCGACAATTTTAGGGTAAACTCGATCGGCGCCACCAGCGCCGGCGTCGGCACGTAGCCGAAGGCGCCCGCGGGCAATCGCGTGACATCGACCATGAAGGTGATGCCGCCGCCGGGCCAGACATAGACCGGCGCACCACCGCTGGTGACGCGCGTCAGTGCCTCCTTGACCGATCGCGTCAGCCGCACCGGATTATCGGTGATGCCGGCCCGCAACGATCCGCCCGCCCCGCCCATGAACAGCACGGTGCACAGCGCCGGTTCGCAATTCTCCTGGATCCGCTCGACCGAGTGCTTGAGATCGGCCGGTATCTCTTTCTCGACGGGTTTGAGTGTTTCGTCGAGCTCATAGTAAGCCGCATGCTCCCCGGTCGTTGAGACCATCAGCATGGTCATGCCGGGACGCGACTTCTTCGGATCGAACGGACCCAGCACCGAGAGTGGATCGGAGATCTTGGTGCCGCCCCAGCCGGTGCCGGGCTCGGCCACCTGGAAGTAGCGGCCCGGCGTCGAGCGCCGTCCCTTCATCTTGATCCCGGTGTCGGGAATATCGAGCAGCTTGCCGGCCTGATGTTCCGAGAGAACGCCGGTGATGTGGTCATCCACCACCACGACTTCATCGACCTTGCCGTGCCATTGCTTTGCGAACATGCCGATGGTCGCAGAGCCGCAGCCGACCCGCATGCGCTCCTCGGGGACACCATTGACGATCGGCGGATATCCGGCCTGCACCACCACGGTTGCACCGCCGTCGATCGTCAACTCGACCGGCTTGCAGTTGCTCAAATCCATCAGCGTGTCGCAGGTGACACGGCCCTCTTTCTTGGAGCCGCCGGTAAGATGATGCACGCCGCCGAGCGACAGCATCTGCGAGCCGTATTCGCCGGTGGTGACGTGACCCACGGCCTCGCCCTGCGCCCGCACCGTCGCCGTCTCCGGACCGAGATATCGATCGGTGTCGATCTTCACCTTGACGCCGCAGTAACTGAAGATGCCTTCGGTCACCACGGTGACCATGTCGATGCCGTCGATCTCGGACGAGACGATGAAGGGCGCCGGCTTGTAGTCGGGATAGGTGGTGCCGGCGCCGATCGCGGTCACGAACACGCTTGGCTCGTGGACGATCTTGCCGTCCCAGTCGCCGCCGGCCTGGAAAGGCACCAGCCGTCCGCCATGCGACACCGTTCGCTCCAGAACGATATGAGGATCGACGCGCACCAGCTCGCCATTGTGGTTGGCATAACGATCGCAGGCACCCGCCGCCCCCGGCTTGATGTAGCACATCACGGGACAAGCATCGCAGCGGATCTTGTCGTCGACGGGAGCGGTCGTCGTATCAGTCATCATGAACACGCTCTCAAAGCCAGCGTCAGACTGTCGGATAAGCCAATTGGTAGCGACGTATCGTCAACGAGAGTTCAGGCGGCCTTCGTAGTATCGTATCTCCCCCGCCGGGCATTTTGTTCGTATACAAACGATGTTGCGCGCGTGCCGAAAAACTGTCAAGCGTGTTTGGAAGCTAAAAAGCCCGTTGCCGAATAAAAGTTCAATTGCCCTGGCGTCCTGTTTACAAACCGGGCAGACAGCTTCGCTTGGGACGGCCGGCTTGCACGTTTGTATGCAAACGGTATCTTCGCAAGGGTTTATCGCGATGTTTTGCAGCGCAACCAGCGGGCGGGAACCAGCAGCATGACGCAGCCCACGATCGGCCTGACTGTCAACGGCAGGATGCACGACGTCAACGCTGACCCCGATACCGCGCTGCTTTACGTTTTGCGCAACGATCTCGAATTGAACGGACCGAAATACGGCTGCGGCCTCGGCGAATGCGGGGCCTGCGCGGTGCTGATCGACGGCGTCGCAGCACGTTCCTGCGTCATACCGATCAGCGGCTGCGTCGACCGCGACATTGTGACGCTTGAGGGCCTCGGCTCGCGCGATCATCCCGACCCGGTGCAGCAGGCCTTCATCGCCGAACAGGCCGCGCAATGCGGCTACTGCCTCAACGGCATGATCATGAGCACCAAGGCACTGCTGCTGCGTAGCCCTCACCCATCGGAGACCGAGTTGATCGAAGCGCTGCGTTACAATTTGTGCCGATGTGGCGCGCATATCGAGATCATGCGCGCGGCAAGGCGCGCGACAGGTGCTGTCGCCGAGGCGCAAGATTGATGGCGCCAGGACCTGCGGACAATCGTGAGGTTCGGCCCGGATCGCTGTCGGTCGTCCGCCCGGCTGCTTCCGGCGCGCAAGGCGCATTCGAAACCTTCGTCAAAATAACGGCCGACGGTTCGGTCACCGCTTTCAACGGTCATGTCGATCTCGGCACCGGCATTCGCACCGCGCTTGGACAAATCGTCGCCGAGGAACTCGACGTGTCCTTTGCGCGCGTCGTCGTCGTGCTTGGCGATACCTCGCGCGTCCCAAATCAGGGCGCGACCATCGCCAGCGAAACCATCCAGATCACGTCCGTCCCCTTGCGCAAAGCAGCCGCGCAAGCGCGGCATTTTCTGGTCGCGCGCGCGGCGGAACGGCTTGAGCTTCGCGTCGAGGATCTTGCGATCGAAGACGGCCTGATCCGCGGGAAGGACAACCGCAGCGTCAGCTATGGTGAATTGATCGCCGGCGAGACCATCCGGCTTGAATTGGCCGACGACGTTCCGGTGAAAGCGGTTAACGCCTACATCATCGTCGGGCAGTCGGTGCCACGCATCGATCTGCCGGCGAAGGCGACCGGCGAAACCGTCTATGTTCACGACGTGCGCGTGCCCGGCATGCTGCACGGCCGCGTCGTGCGTCCGCCCTACGCCGGCGTCGATGCCGGCGCCTTCGTCGGCAACAGTTTGATCGGGGTCGATGAGGCTTCGGTGCGCGATATTCCAGGGCTGGTCGCGGTCGTCAGGATCGGCGATTTCGTCGGCGTCATCGCCGAGCGCGAGGAAAATGCGGTCAAGGCGGCGGCGCAGCTCAAGGTGAGCTGGAAGCCTGTGCCGACGCTGCCCGATCTGAAGCACGTCGAAACGGCGCTGCGCGCCAATCCGTCGACGCCGCGGACCCTGATCGACAAAGGCGACGTCGATGCGGCGATCGCCGCCGCCGCAAAGCCGATGCATCGGACCTATGTGTGGCCCTACCAGATGCATGGTTCGATCGGCCCGTCCTGTGCCGTCGCAGACTATCAAGAGGGTCACGTCAGGGTATGGTCCGGCACGCAAAATCCTCACATTTTGCGCGCCGACCTCGCGCTGCTGCTGCAGCGTCCAGAGACAGACATCGACGTGATCCGGATGGAGGCCGCCGGCTGCTATGGACGCAACTGCGCCGACGACGTTTCGGCCGATGCGGTTCTGTTGTCGCGCGCGGCCGGCCGACCGGTTCGCGTGCAATTGACGCGCGAGCAGGAGCACGCCTGGGAGCCGAAGGGCACCGCACAACTGATGGACATCAAGGGCGGACTGCGCACCGACGGCAGCGTCGCCGGATATGATTTTGCGACACGCTATCCCTCCAACGGCGCCCCTACCCTGGCGCTGCTGCTTACCGGAACGATTGCGCCGGTCCCTGATGTCTTCGAGATGGGCGACCGCACCGCGATCCCGCCTTACGATTACGACAACATGCGCGTGGTCGCGCACGACATGCCGCCGATCGTGCGCGCATCGTGGTTTCGTGGAGTCTCGGCGCTGCCCAATACGTTCGCGCATGAATCCTATATCGACGAAATGGCTACCGAAGCCGGCGTCGATCCGATCGAATATCGCCTGCGCTATCTCAAAGATCCGCGCGCGATCGATCTGGTCAAGGCTGTCGCCGGGCGGGCCGGCTGGACCCCTCGCCCGGCCTGGAAAGAACCTGTCGCCGAAGGTGATATCGTCCGCGGGCGCGGTTTTGCCTATGCGCTCTATGTCCACAGTCAGTTTCCGGGCTACGGCGCGGCGTGGTCGGCCTGGATTGCCGACGTCGCCGTCAACAAGGCGACCGGCGATGTCAGCGTGACCCGCGTGGTGGCCGGCCAGGATTCCGGCCTGATGATCAATCCCGACGGCGTCCGCCACCAGATCCATGGCAACGTCATCCAGTCCACCAGCCGCGCGCTCATGGAAGAGGTTTCGTTCGATCGCAGTTCGGTGACGAGCCGTGAATGGGGCGCCTACCCCATCATCACCTTCGCGGACATTCCCAAGATCGATGTCTTGATGCTGCCGCGGCAGGATCAGCCAGCGCTCGGGGTCGGCGAGTCCGCTTCCGTTCCGAGCGCCGCGGCGATCGCCAATGCAATCTTCGACGCTACCGGCGTGCGTTTTCGCGAATTGCCGTTCACGCCGGAGCGAATCCTCAGGGGATTGCGCGGCGAGCAGGATGCAGCACAAGACGCATCATCGTTAGCGGCACCGAAGCCCCCGGGCCCGATCGACAAATGGAAAAATCCGTTTGCCGGGCGGCGTGGTGCGCTGGCAACTGTCGCAGTACTATGCGCCGCGTTGGTCGGCGTCGCCGCGGCCGCATTGCCGTGGCGCTCGATCGCGCCCATCGCGCGGCCGGATGCGTCGGTGTATTCGGCCGCCACCATTGCCCACGGCCGACAGCTTGCCGCACTCGGCGACTGCGCGGTTTGTCACACCGAGGCCAATGGTGCTCTCAACGCGGGCGGCCGACCTCTCGAGACGCCGTTTGGGATCATCTACTCAACCAACATCACGCCCGATCTCGAGACCGGGATCGGCGCCTGGTCCTACCCCGCCTTCGAGCGCGCCATGCGTGAGGGCATCCATCGCGACGGAAGGCATCTCTATCCGGCATTTCCTTACACGCACTTCGCCAAGGCAACCGACGCCGACCTGCAGGCGCTCTATGCTTATCTGATGGTGCAAGCGCCAGTGCGTGCCGACGCTCCAAACAACGCGCTGGCGTTTCCGTTCAACTGGCGTCCGCTGATGGCGGGTTGGAACGCGTTGTTTCACGAGCCAGGTGTGTTCGAGGCTAACGCAACGAAGTCGGCAATGTGGAATCGCGGCGCCTGGCCGGCGGTCTTGCGGAAGGCTGGGAGGCCCCGCCGCTGACCTCGCTTTCGCATGCACCAATCCCCTGGAGCGAGGATGAGCTGTACGCCTATTTGCGGACAGGCGAATCTCGCTTTCACGGCGTCGCCGCAGGTCCGATGGCGCCGGTGGTGAAAGAGCTCGCCGGCTTGCCCGACGAGGACGTCCGCGCCATGGCGATCTATCTCGGCTCGTTCAACGACACCGCCATCAGTGAACCGGCGCAAGCCGCGCTCGCCGCCAAACTTGAAACTTTGACCAGCACAAGAACAGTTTCAGCCTCGACCACTGGCGCGCGCATCTATCAAGGCGCCTGCGCGGTTTGCCATGCGGTCGGCGGCGCGCCGCTGTTCGGCAGCCGGCCGTCGCTGGCGCTGAACAGCAATTTGCATAGTGCCGTGCCGGACAACCTGATCCAGGTGATTCTGCACGGTATTGCTTCCCCGGTGTCGAGCGATCTCGGTTACATGCCCGCTTTCAAGGACAGCATGACCGACGATCAGGTCGCCGAGCTTGTATCCTACCTGCGGCAGCAATTCGCACCGGAAAAGCCGCCCTGGACCGGTGTACACGCGGCCGTGAACCGGGCCAGGCAGGGCAAATCACGCTAACCTCTCCTCACAACGCGTGAACAGCCGCGCGCGGATGCATGGCGGGAAACGGCCGGCGCATCGAAACAAACGAATAAAGCAAAAATCAAGATTTCGTGGAGGTTGCGTGGAGCCTGGCTTGAAGCGCCGGGAACCAGTTTGAGCCATATTCGCTCTCCCTCAGATCGGCTCAATCTCAAAATAGAGAATATTGATGGCTAATATTTTTTCGGCCTTGATCGGCACACTACATAAATCACGACGACGCCAGGCGGTGCAGATTATTCGCAGCTACCCACATCTTCTGCACGATGACGCCGGAATATTCGAGAAAATACCGGAGCGGAGCCGCGTTTACACCAAGCCAGCGCGCGGAGAGTCCGTTAGCTGGAAGGGATTGGGCGCAAAGTCCTTGATCACCGCCCTTGTTCTCGGGTTCGCCATTCTTCATGTGATTGGCGGTACTTTGATTGACCATGCCAGAGCCGCGCACGCCGGCCAAAGCGCCGACGTCACCGCCCAGGGTGACTGAGTCCTTCGGGCGCAGTCCAATCCATCCCGTTGCCTCACGCCTCAGCTTTCGGGCGTGAGGCCGCATAGGTTTTGCCACCCGAGCCATCGCAACGCGGCAAACCATGAAGCGAACATCGCCTTCCAAGGCATTGGCGAACCTTCCGGA
>Ga0209131_1002041_pt1 | contig 13826 bp, 12 predicted proteins | sample GraSoi_2013_40cm_FD_185826 | JGI IMG/M metagenome (GOLD analysis project Ga0209131, IMG submission 185826) | Grasslands soil microbial communities from the Angelo Coastal Reserve, California, USA - Sample 9_17_2013_40cm (SPAdes) (version 2) | ecosystem: Environmental > Terrestrial > Soil >...
GAATCCCTCCGTATACTTCGCATCCATCGTTATGGTTACGATGGCTGAAGAAGAAAGCGTGTAATAACCCCAGATCTGCTTCGTATTTTTCGGATTGACAACAACGAAGACGCGACAAAGCCTCTGCTCTTGCCAATCAGCGGCTTGATTTCGCAGGAACCCGGTGACGTTTCTACTTCTTCGACAGACGAAGCTGCCTACATCGTGGTCGCGAGACAGCGGGACAGTGACTAACGATTCTTGTCGAGCAATTCCCGCAGCTTTTTGAACCCCGCCTTGAACTCCGCTGTCGGCTCCTTCGGTTTCGTCATGCATTCTTGGAAATGCTTGTATTGTTGTTCGTTAAGAACGAGAACACCACTAGCCTTTCCTTCTTCAGGGGTAACCGAAGTCGGCGCAGTCTTTGCGTGAATATATTCTCTGAGACCCATGACAATAATCCGAATTAAGAAATTCTCTTAGGGCTGTCTAAGACAGCATCGTTAAGCAACCGTTCAAATCTCTGCTTGTGTCCTAACGAGGTTATAGGGCGTTTTTTTCCCTTTGATTTCACTCGTTTTTTAATAACCCGAGCTGTCTTTTCAGGCCTCATCGGATGCAAACGATACCATGTGGATTCCGGCTATTCACAGGATGAACAAACAATATTAGTTCAATTACAATCAACTAGATAAATCAGTTCATCCAAAATATCCACAGAGTTATCCCTACCCAGCGCCAGATATCGGACAATCCGCATCAAATAGTTGCGCCGCATAAAAACGCAGGATAGAATCATATCTATCGTCTTTCGAAAGTGGGGAGTTGACCATGGTTGGCGGGCAAACACCAAACATCAACCGTAGTAAGTCGGATGAACCGAGTCGCGGACGCTCGACTATCGAATTTCCATACTTTGACTTGGATAGCGCGATCGAAGTCGCCGTAGCGGTGCATGAGGTAGGAGGATCATCTTGCGATTGGGATCAACTAGCCGCGCAAATGAAACAGGCCCCTGGTGGGGGCGGCTTTCGGATTCGATTAATGGCAGCGCGAACATTTGGACTTCTAACTTATGATCGTGGTGCCGTTTCACTTACAGATTTGGGCATTCGGGCAGTTGATCCAAAGTTTGAACGGAGCGCAAGAGTAGAGTCCTTTCTAACGGTACCTCTCTTTAAAGGGGCCTATGAGAAATTGAAAGGTGGGATGCTTCCGCCCATTGCCGCCATTGATCGAACGATAGAAGGACTTGGAGTGCCCTCGAAAACAAAGGAAAAAGCGCGCCAAGTATTCATCCGTTCTGCGAAGCAAGCTGGTTTTTTCCTTTGTTTTCGAGGTCTGACGCTTCCGCCGATCAAACTGGGCGCGCCTCAAAAGGACACCGCGCCCGCGCCGCAAGATAAATTCAACGATGGCGGACGTGGTGTTATTGGCGGTGGGGATGGCGGTGGCCCGACCGGAGTTCATTTCGCCATTCTCGGATTACTGCGCGAGCTTCCTCCGCCAGGAACGCCCTGGAACGCACAGAAGAAGGAGCGATTCCTACTGGCATTTAAATCTACTATCGACGTTATCTACCCCGAGGAGGAAGCGTCATGAGGATCTGATACTGCGGCTCGGAAAGCCATTGCCACCGGCACCGAGCCCCAATGGACAAGGCCCGTATGGTCTGCGGTCTTGGCAGACTGACCATACGGGCCCGGAGTGGCACTACTGCTTTTCGGGGTGCGCCGGTGCCGCCCAGGCCTTCTAATCCACGGGCGCGGAGTTCAACTCTCCGGCACTCCACTTTTCTATTGTAAACTCCTCCCTCGCAGTAAACAACGGGATTTATTTCTAGGCAACCTTGCCAAGGTGGCATGAGTATCTATCTGGCGCTACTTGTCGTCAAGGGATACATGCCATAATTTTATCATCCACCCGTCGCGCCAAGCCAACACAAATCCCTTTCCGGAGCAAATCGTGGACCTCAAAATTCGCGGCAAGGCCGCGCTCGTATGCGGCGCAAGCAAGGGGCTCGGGCGGGGATGCGCGACCTCGCTCGCGCGCGAAGGCTGCCGCGTCACCCTGGTCGCGCGCGAGCGCCAGACGCTGGAGAAGACAGCGGATGAGATCCGCGCCGCCACCGGCGCGACCGTGGTCACCGTGGCGGCGGACATCACCAGCGAACAGGGCCGCATCGCGGCGCTCGCCGCCTGCCCGCAGCCGGACATCCTCGTCACCAACGCCGGCGGCCCTCCTCCGGGGGACTTCCGCAAGTTCTCGCGCGAGGAGTGGCTGAAAGCCGTCGGCGCGAACATGCTGACGCCGATCGAGCTGATCAAGGCCACGGTGGACGGGATGATCGCGAAGCGCTTCGGGCGCATCGTCAACATCACCTCGAGCGCGGTGAAGGCGCCGATCGCGGAGCTCGCGCTCTCGAACGGCGCGCGCAGCGGCCTCACCGGCTTCGTCGCGGGCCTCGCGCGCGAAACGGTCGCGCACAACGTCACGATCAACAATATCCTTCCCGGGCGCTTCTGGACCGACCGGCTGATCAGCAACGCCGAGTTTGCCGCGAAGGAGCAGGGCAAGACGCCCGAGCAGATCAAGCGCGAGCGGGAGAAGGCGATTCCGGCCGGCCGCTTCGGCACGCCCGAGGAGTTCGGCGAGCTCTGCGCCTATCTGTGCAGCGCCCAGGCGGGCTACATCACCGGCCAGAACTTCCTGATCGACGGCGGCATCTACCCCGGTACCTTCTAGAGCGCCGTCGGGCGTCGACCGGAGTGTCGGGCGGCTCTCCGGCGCCGCCTCTGCGGCCCTCATCCCCCTTTCTTGTCTCCATGGTCCTCTACGCCGTCACGATTTTCCTGAGCGCCTTCCTGCTTTTCCAGGTGCAGCCGCTCATCGCCAAGCTCATCCTTCCCTGGTTCGGCGGCAGCGCGGCGGTGTGGACGATCTGCATGCTGTTCTTCCAGGTATTGCTGCTGGCGGGCTACGTCTATTCGCACGCCTACGTCCGGCTGCGGATCCCGGCGCGGCGCGCGATTCACGTCGCGATGCTCGCCCTCGCCGCGGCGGCGCTGCCGCTCGCCGCGAGCGCCGCCTGGAAGCCCGCAGGCGGCGAAGACCCGACGTGGCGGATACTCGGGCTTCTCGCGACGAGCGTCGGGCTGCCTTATTTCATGCTCTCCACCACCGGTCCCCTGGTGCAGGCCTGGTACGCGCGCTCGCACGAAGGCGCCGCACCCTATCGCCTGTTCGCGCTCTCCAATCTGGGCTCGATGCTCGCGCTCCTCTCGTATCCTCTTGCCGTCGAGCCGCTGCTCACCCTGGGCCGGCAGGCTGCGGTCTGGTCGGCCGGCTTTGTCCTGTTCGCGCTTGCCTGCGCGATGCTCGCCTGGCGCGAGAGGGGTGCCGAAGCGCAGCGCCTAGCCCAAGGCGACGCGGGCAAGCCCGGACCGGGCCTGCAGGCGCTGTGGGCATCGCTTGCGTGCTGCGCTTCCCTGCTGCTGCTCGCCTTTACCGGCTACATGACGCTCAACATCGCGGCCATCCCGTTCCTGTGGGTCCTGCCTCTCGCGCTTTATCTCTTGAGCTTCGTGCTCTGCTTCGAAGCTTCGGGCTGGTACCGGCGGTGGCTGTTCCTGCCTCTGCTCGCCGCGGGACTCGCGGGAGTCTGCGTGACGCTCACCCGCTCCAATCCGAGCATCTGGGCCTTGATCCCGCTCTACTGCGCGACGCTCTTCGCGGCGTGCATGGTCTGCCACGGAGAGCTGGCCCGTTCCAAGCCCCATCCGCAGCATCTGACCGGCTTCTATCTCATGCTTGCGCTGGGCGGGGCGGCGGGCGGCGTGCTCGTCGGGCTGGTTGCACCCAACCTGTTCCGCGACCTCTACGAGCTGCCGATCGGCATGCTCGCGCTCTCGCTGCTCGTGATCGCCGCGCTGCTGCGGGACCGTGCGAGCCTCTTTCACGGGCGCTTTGGAATCGCCGCCCGGGTCGTATTCCTCGCGCTGACCGCCGCCCTGGGCGTCGCACTGGTGCGAACCTATTCGGAAAACTCGGCCGACACCCGGGTCACTTCGCGCAACTTCTACGGCGTGCTCAACGTGCGTGATTCGGGCGAGGGGCCGGAGGCCATGCGAATGCTCTCGCACGGCACCATCGTTCACGGCAAGCAGTTCCTGGAAGCCGACCGGCGCGACTGGCCCACGAGCTACTACGGACTGAGATCGGGCATCGGGCTCGCTCTGCTCGACGCGCGGGAGCGCGGCCCCTTGCGCGTGGGCGTGGTCGGCCTGGGCGCGGGGACGCTCGCGGCCTACGGCAGAACGGGCGACGTCTTCCGCTTCTACGACATCAATCCCGACGTGGTCGAGCTCGCCCGTTCGGAATTCACGTTTCTCAAGGACAGCCCGGCGAAGGTGGAAGTGGCTTTGGGCGACGCGCGGCTGTCGCTAGAGCGCGAGCCGCCCGGGAATTTCGACGTTCTCGCGCTCGACGCCTTCTCGAGCGATGCCATTCCGGTGCATCTGCTCACGGTGGAGGCCTTCAAGACCTACCTGCGCCATCTCAAGCAGGGCGGCATTCTCGCCGTGCACATCTCCAACCGCTACCTCGATCTCGTTCCGGTGGTGCAGCAGGCGGCGCGCCATTTGTCGCTCGAGGTGCGCCAGGTGGAAAACGACGACGACGACGACGCGGGAGTGTACCGTTCCGACTGGATGCTCGTTTCCGTCTCGCCCGCCGCCTTCGAAGGAAAGCTGTTGAAGGAAGCGGCGGAACGGATCGACGCGGTGCCGCGCGTGAGGCTGTGGACCGACGACTACAGCGACTTGTACCGGATACTGAAGTAGAGCGCGCCGGCAGCACCATGCGTCCTGTCACGCAATTTCAAACGTCGCCCATTCCGAAAACAACTGACCGCTCCATTGGTCGGCGTCGGGGTTTCGCGGCTGAAAAAGATATCGCAGCCGCGCCCGATATTTGCCCTTCCCGGTCCACTGCGGGACGAATGCGCTGAATTCGACAACGTAGCTTTCGCCCGGCGCAAGCCGCGTTTCAGGCATCGCGCCGGGTACCGCGGGTGGCGGCAATGGGACGCGTTCACCTCCCGCGCGGACGATTTCCAACGCGAGCGAGGGCGAGCTCAGCGGGGCAATGCTCAGTCGCAGTCCCCGACCGCCGACGTTGCGGATTTCACCGCGCGCGGTGAAATCCTCCGGGCGCGAGGACTGCGCCGGTCGAATGCTGAAATCCGCGATCAATTCTCCGGACATGTTTCCCTAACAATTATTTGCGACCGGGATCGTCGAGCAAGCGGTGCCGAGCAGGGCGCTTGTGGTCGCGCGCACCAATTCGTAATGCGCGGCGATGGGCTGGTTCGCGGGATTGTTCATGATGTCTCCGGTGGCCTGGCGTCCCGCGCCATAGTCCACACCGTTCACGGTGAAATATTCGTCGAGGGCGCCAAGCATATGCCCGTATTCATGATTCACGTCCACCGTGTCGGTCGCGCCCCAGCTGGTCATGCTCGTCGTCGAAGTGCCGACGGTGACAACTTGATGCTCTCCGCTGGAGACATATTGCAGTTCACAACGGATGGTGTAGCCGTTCCCGCAGCAGCACCCCCCCGCACAATTCTTGAAGCGATTGCTCCACGCGCTATCAATCGCAGTCTGCCATGCACTCTGCTGTGCGGCCGTCAAGGTCCCGACCAAGCGCACGCGCACCGTGACGAGGACGCGGCACGTCGGCTGCTCCACGCGCTGATGAAATCGCGCGCGCCAGCCGTACGTCCCGTTCCACGCTTCCGCGCCCGGAGGCGCGTTCGAGATCGTCTCGGTGCGCGCCTCATCCACCTCTTGTTCGAAGACACGATCGCAGCGAATGAGCCCTAGCCAACGCAGGATCAGGCAGATCAACCAACGTGGGATGAACCATAGTTCCCACCATTTGGGTCTTGGCAGGGGGACGCCGAGGACAGGCCTGCCGACGGGAAAGCCATTCGCCGGACGGACGCGGAAATCCACCCATTCGCTCACGAGCGGGTCGTCGCGCCTTCCGCCGAGCTGCGAATACTTTGAAAAATAGCGCACGCGGTATTCACCGGCGGTCAAGCTACGGTCGAGAAATCCGGCGTATTCGAGTGTGACCGATTGCCCGGGAGGAATGACACTTCCGGGTTCCAGGTCCTCGCGCTCGGGTGCGCCGGGGGGTGGCAAGAGGATCGCCTCTCCTTTGCCATCGCGAACCTGAAGCGCGAGCGCAGGATGACTCGCCGCGTGCAGGTTGAGTGTGGCGGGTTCTGAACTTGCATTCACAAAATCCGCGCGAAACCTCGTGTCGCCCGGTTTTAATTCTTGCTTGGTCGGCTTGAGGCTGACTTTCAGCTGTGGCATGCGCGGGCCCCTTTCGAGATCACGTGCAGAACGTCAATGAAGGAGTAAACTTCGGCCATGACGATGCAAGCTGCGGTTTTTTCGGGCGTGGGCCTGATCGTGCTGTATGCCGCGATCGCCCTGGTTCTCGCTCTGCGGTCCGTGAAAAAAAGAGAGCCGACGAAAACCCGCCCTGCGCATTGACGTAGGGCCCACCCTGCCGCTTCGGCGAGCTACTTCGTGAGCGCCAGTGAATCGCGAAGCAGGATTTGATGCGCGCGAACCTCGATGCGTCCGCTCGTCTCCAGGTCTTTCATGACGCGGCTCACCATCTCGCGCGACGCCCCGATCGTCTTCGCCATGTCCTGCTTGGTCAGCTTCTTGGTTATCACTCTCTGCCCGTCGACGTTCTCGGCCATTTCCATTAGAAGGCGCGCGACGCGTCCGTAGACGTCCATCAACGCCAGGCTTCCGATCTTCTTGTCCGCCTCGCGCAGGCGCTTCACGAGGCCGCGTATCACGTTCATGGTAAGGTCGAAATTCCCCTGCAGGCACTTGGTGAAATCTGCTCGGGTGATTGTGAGCAGTTCGCAGGGTTCGATCGTGGTCACGGTCGCGGATCGCGGCGCCTGATCGATCAGTCCCATCTCGCCGAAGAATTCGCCCTGGTCCAGATTCGCGAGAATCACCTCTCGTCCCTCGTTGTCGCTCATGATGACTTTCAGCCGCCCGGAAATCACGATGTACAGCGCGTCGGTGGGATCGCCGGCAGCAATGACGGTCGAGTTCTTCGGATGCGCTTTGCGTGATAGCACTTGGGTGAGCAGCAGGAGCTGACCTTCGGATAACAGGGAGAACAGCGGCACATTTCGGAGCAGCAGAGGCGAGACCACCGGCGTTGCGTTCATGCTTGTTTCTCCGTCCGCTGGAGAGGCCCGCGTTCCGAGCGGCATTTGAGCGGATTTTGCCGCCTCACGCGGCAATCTATTCCAACCGCCGGAGCGGGGCAAGCCCTCTGGACGGACTACAGCGACCTGTAACGGATCCTGAAGTGGCGCACGGTTTGCTGTAGAATTTCCGCGTTCCGGCCCGCATCGGCCTCCCGTTTCCTATCGGAGCTTCCCATGAACGATCCCAAGATCTCCGGCATCGCCGCGCTCAACCTCAAGGACCCCTCTCTCTTTCGCCAGCAGTGCTACATCGACGGCAAATGGGCCGACGCCGACAGCGGCAAGTCGATCCCCGTCAACAACCCCGCGACCGGCGAGATCCTCGGGACCGTTCCCAATATGGGCGCCGCGGAGGCGCGCCGCGCGATCGAGGCGGCGAACGCCGCGTTTCCCGCCTGGCGCGCGAAGACCGCGAAGGAACGCGCCAACATCCTTCGCAAATGGTTCGACCTGATGATGGCGAACCAGGAGGACCTGGCGAAGATCCTCACCGCCGAGCAGGGCAAGCCGCTCGCGGAGGCGCGCACCGAGATCTCCTACGGCGCCTCGTTCATCGAATGGTTCGCGGAGGAAGGGAAGCGCATCTACGGCGACACCATTCCGGGACACCAGGCCGACAAGCGCATCGTCGTCATCAAGGAGCCGATCGGGGTGTGCGCGGCGATCACGCCGTGGAATTTCCCCAACGCCATGATCACTCGGAAATCGGGCCCCGCGCTCGCGGCAGGGTGCACCATGGTCTTGAAGCCCGCGACCGCCACGCCCTACTCGGCGCTCGCGATGGCGGAACTGGGCGAGCGCGCGGGAATTCCAAAAGGCGTCTTCAGCGTCCTCACCGGCAGCTCCGCGGCGATCGGGGGCGAGCTGACCTCCAATCCCCTGGTGCGCAAAATCACATTCACCGGCTCGACCGCGGTCGGCAAGGTGCTCCTCGAGCAGTGCTCGAAGACGGTGAAGAAAACCTCGATGGAGCTCGGCGGCAACGCGCCCTTCATCGTCTTCGACGACGCGGACCTCGACGCCGCGGTGGAAGGCGCGCTCGCCTCCAAGTACAGGAACACCGGCCAGACCTGCGTGTGCGCGAACCGGTTGCTGGTGCAGGACAAGGTCTACGACGCCTTCGCCGCGAAGCTCACAGAGAAGGTCAAGGCGATGAAAGTCGGCAACGGCATGGAGCCCGGGGTCGTGCAGGGACCGCTCATCGACATGGCCGCGGTGGAGAAAGTCGAGGAACACATCAGCGACGCTTTGTCGAAGGGCGCGAAAATCCTGACCGGCGGCAAACGCCACGCACTCGGCGGAACGTTCTTCGAGCCGACCGTGCTCGCCAACGTCAACACCACCATGAAAGTGACCCGGGAAGAGACCTTCGGCCCGGTCGCGCCGCTGTTCAGATTCAAAGACGAAAAAGAAGCGATCAAGCTCGCCAACGACACCGAATTCGGCCTCGCCTCGTATTTCTACGGCCGCGACCTCAACCGCATGTGGCGCGTCGCCGAAGCCCTCGAATACGGCATCGTCGGCATCAACACCGGAATCATCTCCACCGAAGTCGCGCCTTTTGGCGGCGTGAAGGAATCGGGGATGGGGCGGGAAGGGTCGAAGTACGGGATCGAGGATTATCTGGTCGTGAAGTATTTGTGCATGGGTGGGGTGGATCGGTGATCCGCGATCTGTAGTCGGTCAGATCCCTGCTTCGGTCGAACACACTTGCTCCCGAAGGATTGTTGTTCGGCACGTCGTCCCCGAAGGGTCACTCTGATCCCACCGCCATACCGTCGTACTCGTGCTGTCAGGGATCAGCCTGGCGTGTTCAGATGATCCGGGTTGTCGTCGGCCGCCTAACCATCAACAGGACGAAACGAAACCTCTGGAGCGCCATTCCAGCTCATCGTCATGACTAGACGATACTTTGCACCGGCCTCTGTCTTGAAGAGATAATCCATTCTCCGAAACGTTGGAATAAAGGCTTCACGCTCCTCAGAGTATTTCTGTGCAGCGATCTTTGCCATCAGTGTCCGCGCTTCGTCGGATGCAACCACCTTCGCGTGGGCCGGATCTCTGACAAATGAAGCGATCTCCGTTTCTAACCGGTTACGAGTAATCTCTCTCGCGTACGAACTCACTGTTAGAAGTACTACTGAAAACAGCCCAAGTATGAGAACGTGAACGACAAAGTATCGCGTCCCAGTCCTTTTCTTGAGAACATGGTACGCGTACGATGCAATAATAATCGATGCGGCAACTATAGTGATCTCAAACCATCCACCGAGAACACTGTACGTGATACTGAGATTACCGGTGACAAACAAGAAGTAATCGAGGATCAATAAGCAGGCCAATGCCGTGCGCCAAACAAGAGCTCTGTTCATTGTCACGCCCATCATTTCTTCTCGCACTCGTTGCGGCATTGCGTTATCACATCCTCTACCCAGTCACCGCAATTACCGACCATATAGTTGTGGTAATCACCCGTTGCTTGGGTCGTAGTCCCGGAAGTTGTTCTGGTGAAGCGCGGTTTCCCGGTCGTAGTACTGGCCGGACAGTCGTAGCGGTAGGTCGAAGGTGCCGAGCCCTGAAGGGTTTTCGTCGGGCGGGCTATTTCCGAAGGGCTCCTGCTGATCCCATCTCCACACCGTCGTGCCCGCCTGGTTGGCAATCAACCTCAGTGTGTTCAGCTGATCGGGATGAAGATCACGCAACTCCTTTGTTCTCCGTGCGCGGAGCTCCGAATCTAACCCACACAGCGGCTACTAGCAGTGTTGCGACGACGACCGCAAGCCGAGCGGCAGCGACAACCTGATGGAAACCCCAGTACAGTTCCAGAGGAACCATCAGGAAGAAATAGTCCCGAACTGCAATGAGCAAACAAGGCACCACGACTACCCACCGCCATCCAGGGAAGCGAAAGAAAATGGATGCTGCTGCCGCTAAGAAAATGCCGACAGAAAACGTTCGTGTAAGTTGAGAACCGATGTCCGAGGTGTTGTTAACCCAATGCTTAACCACCTCTACTACCGACAAACCCGCGAAGATGAGCCACGTAGTTCCCAGAATAGCGGCTATGGCCGGCCAGAGTCGTCTAGCAAAGCGCATGTTTACTTCCTCCAGCACCTGCTCCCTATGGATTGCTGTTCGGCACGTCGTTGCCGAAGGGTTCGCCCTGGTCCCATCTCCACACCGTCGTACCCGTGCCGTCGGCATGAGCCGTGGCGTGTTCAGTTGATCTGGATAAATAATGTGGTTGCTAGGATCGATGATCTAGGTTGCCGTGACCTTGTGACCCTCAGCTGGTCCCGCCAATCGACCCCACAGAGCTGCCATAGCGACAGTTGCTAGCGCCACTACAAGCCGGCCGGCAGCAAGAAACTGATCAAAGCCCCAAGTTAATTCTTGAAGGATCATGAGGTATGAGTAATCTCGGATTGCAATGAACAGGCATGGGACTATTACGATCCAACGCCATCCAGGGAAGCGGAAGAAGCAACTGACTGCGCTGATTCCGAAGATGATGACGAAGATACCTCGCCAAACTTGCGATCGAGCGTCCGACGTTTTTTCGATCAAGTGTCCAATCAGCTCAATCGCCGCTAACATCGCAAATCCGATCCACAACATTGCGAGGAGAATCGCGACTTTGTCGATCAATCGATTGCTGGACGGCATACCTATTTTCTCCAACATGAGGGACATCTCTTCCAACGATTCTCATCGGCACCATTGGGAGGAGCCATCCCGATCTCGCGAATGCAGTCTTCTCCGACATTCTGGCAGTCATTGAAGAAAGGAACATAGTTGCCTTCATTCGTTTTCTTGTTGCAGCATTCAAGTAATTTTTCTGTGTCAGGATCGAAGGAGGAGATTAGGACGCAGGAATCCTTCTTCGGGCCACGCTCACGGCACGCCTTCAAAGGGTCTTTCGCTCCATAACCTGTATCACCACAGCATCGACTTGTCTTGTCGTCGAAAAAATAGCCATGGTTGGCAACCGGGATGTATGAGTCACGCATATGCCGGATACAAAACCAAACGGCAAGACCCATAGGATCACTGGACATCAAGGGCGCTTGGCTGACGTAGCCGTAGGTGTTCACGCCACCCTTGAGCCCAATCGGGTCACTTTCCACGTATCTCCCGATACTTGGGTCGTAGTCCCGCATTGTGTTGTAGTGAATCGCAGTTTCCCGATCATAGTACTGCCCGGGCATTCGTAGCGGTAGGTCGAACACGTTGCCGGTGTTGTTGGGTTCACTATTCGGGACATCGTTCCCGAACGGTTCCCCTTGGTCCCACCTCCACACCGTCGTACCCGTAGAGTCTGCAATGAGCCTCGGTGTGTTCAGATGATCCGGGTGGACGTAATATATCTGCGCCACGTTTGAGTTCACCGTAATTGTGACAGGGGCTGAAACGGTCGTGGCCCCCTGGTTGTCGGTTGCGCGCGCGATGAGGGTGTGCGTGCCTGCGGATACATTGGCGAGGGTCACGCTGTAGGTTGAGGCCCCGGGGGTTGTGGACACTGCCCCCACCGGCGTCGCCCCGTCGAAGAACTCCACCTGTGTGACGCTGCCGTCAGCGTCGGCGGCGGTCGCGGTGACGGTCACCGTTGCCGGGGCGACGAAGAGTGCGTTGTTCGCAGGCGAGGTGATCGAGACCCTAGGGGGGGTATCCACGGTGATCGTCACTGGGGCGGACGTGGTGACCAGGCCAACCAGGTCCGTCGCCCGTGCCGTCAGGCTGTAGCGCCCTGCAGGCACGTTGTTCCAGGTAATGTTGTAGGGTGCGAGGAATTGCGTACCAAGGAGCGTTCCCTCTGAAAAAAACTCTACTTTGGTCACGAACTCATCGGCATCGGCGGCTCCGGCCACGAGCGCGATGTTCGCCCCGGGGGCAAACACCGCGTTGTTCGCAGGACTCGTAAGGCTCACGTTGGGCGGGGTATCGACCCGGATGACCACCTGATTCGATACCGCGATCGATCCGCCGCTGTCGATGGCGGTGGCGGTAAGAATGTAGGTCCCCCGTGACATATTGCTCCAGGTGATGCTGTAAGGCGCGGTCGTATCCGCGCCGATGCGCGAGGTGCCCTGAAAGAAGTCCACCCTCAGGATGCGACGGCCTGCGCCGGGGGTGGCCGTAGCCTTGAGCGTGATTGTCGCCGGGGCCGCAACCACGGAATTGGAGGGAGCGGTAAGCGACACCGAAACCGCCCAGGCGGAATTCGTCAACGCCCCCGCGCACAAGGCCAAGCATAGCGAGAGAAGGTGCTGCAGGCTTCTCTTGCGTCTTCGCTGCTCGCTGTGAATCCCGTTGGCCATACCGGTTTTCTCAATCGCGCCGTCATTCCTGATCGTTGTCGCGGTCATTGGCGCCTCACTGGATGACCGCGATCGGAATGTCATTGAGGTACAGATACTCACGTTTGAGCGTTCCGCCTGGATCCGTTTCGGCAATCAGCCGCCCGCGCGTGTCGTAGAGGAACACGCGATCGTCGCTCGTGTTGGTCTTGCGGATGCGTTGCCCGAGTGCGTTCACCTGATAAGTCGTCGCGCCGAGCGCGCCCGTCGATTGCACCATGCGCCCGCGTGTGTCGTACGCGTACTGGTTGATGCCGTCGTTGGTGGTCGAGCCGTCCGCATCGAAGCTGAAGCTTCGCGTCGCCCCGGCCTGTGCGGTGATGCTCGCCAGACGATTGCTGGCCGCGCCGTAGGCGTAGCTGTCGGTGGCCGAGCCCACCGTCTTCGCGGTGCGGTTCCCCACCGCGTCGTAGCCGTAGGCGAACGGCAGATTCGGCAGCGCAGCGCCGATCAGGCGGTCGAGGTTGTCGTAGGAGTAGGTGCTGGAGTTTTGCGCGTTGCCGGTATCGTTGATGAAAGTGATGCGGCTCGCCGCGTCGTAGCCGAGGGCAAAGAACTGGCTGCCGAGGCTGTAGCTCGCGATGCGCCCGTCGAGGTCGTAGCTGCGAGTGTAGCTCTGGCCGTTGCCCAGGGTGTAGCTCTTCACCCCGCCGAAAGGCTGGTAGGCGATGCTGCTCGCGACGATCTGCGCCGCGCCACCTTGAGACGTGGTGCTCACCTGGCTGATGCGACCGAGCGCGTCGAACGCATATGCGATGGTTCTGCCGCTCGGGTAGGTCATGCCCGAGAGACGCCCGGCGCTGTCGTAGCTGTAGGTCAGCACGTAGGCTATGCCGTTGATCGTGCGCGTCTCGGAGGTCGTCCTGCCCTTCTGATCGTAGGCGTAGGCGAGGAGACTGGTGACCTGGTTCTGCGGATTGGTTTCGGTGATTGAGCTGAGCCGCCCGATGCCGTTCGGGCCAAGGTCGTAGGCGTAGGCTTGCTTCGCGCCGTCGTGGAAGGTGATGGACGTGACGCGGTTCAAGGCGTCGTACGCATAAGTCGTCACCTGCCCCTTGGCGTCGGTCTGGGTGAGCAGGTTCCCTGCCGCGTCGTAGGTGTTTGCGGTCGTTCCGGTGTCGGGGGACTGCTGCGAATTGAGATTCGCGAGGCCGTCGTAGTTGTAGCTGGTGGCG
>Ga0209131_1002043_pt1 | contig 13821 bp, 8 predicted proteins | sample GraSoi_2013_40cm_FD_185826 | JGI IMG/M metagenome (GOLD analysis project Ga0209131, IMG submission 185826) | Grasslands soil microbial communities from the Angelo Coastal Reserve, California, USA - Sample 9_17_2013_40cm (SPAdes) (version 2) | ecosystem: Environmental > Terrestrial > Soil >...
CTTCGATTTCAATTCCCGCCTTTGATAGCTTCTCTGCCGCATCCAAAACGATTCGGCAACACGCGCCATATGTCACGATCGTAACATCACTCCCCGAGCGGATCACTTCGGGTACGCCCAACGGCACGGTAAATTCGCCAATATTATCGGGCAGGCGTTCCTTCACACGATATCCGTTCAGCACTTCCACAACCACGGCAGGCTCATCCGCTTTCAACAACGTATTATAGAAACCGGCGGCATGCGTCATATCGCGCGGCACCAACACATTTACACCACGCACGAGATGAATGATGCCCGCCATCAACGAACCTGAATGCCAGATACCTTCCAAACGATGTCCGCGTGTTCTTATTATTACCGGCGCACTTTGTCCGCCCACCGTGCGCCAATGTAGAGTTGCCAAATCGTCAGATAGGGTTTGCAACGCATACAAAACATAATCAAGATATTGAATCTCACAGATCGGGCGCAAGCCGCGCATCGCCATACCTATCGCTTGCCCTAAAATCGTCGCCTCACGTATGCCCGTATCGCTCACGCGCAACACACCATATTTTTCCTGCATCCCTTTGAAACCCTGGTTCACATCGCCAAGAAAACCAACATCCTCGCCAAACGCGATCACGCGTGGGTCACGTTCCAATATCGCATCGAATGCGGCATTGACCACCTCAAAGCCCATCATTGTTGGCGAGGCGTCAGAGTAGATCGGTTTCACTTCTTTCACAGCAACAGCCGTCCCGTTGTAAAGATGCGAACCGTATCGTTCCAGATTCAATTCATCATTCTCGTTTTTCCATTGGATTAAAATTTCCTTGGATGGATTCGCTTCGAGACGCAGGACTCTTAACGCTTCATGCACAGCGCTATGAATATCCCGCCTCAATGGCGCAGGGAGGCTTGCGAGGCGATCTCGCAGCAGATGCAACACTGACGCCTGATTCGAAGTGCTGGCGATCTCATCCAGCATGTCCATCACGGTGTTGCGTTCATCCAGGATCGGCGCGAGATACGAATCCCAAGCCCGCTTGCGGATGTTTTCAACAATGGCATAATCTTCGTTTTCCCACTCTGCAAATTCTTTTTCACTTGCAACTTTTTGTTCGAGCATCCACTCTTTGAACTTGCGAACACAATCGAACTCTTCTTCAAACTTTAATCGCTCAGCAGATTTATATCTTTCATGCGAACCGCTCGTACTATGACCCTGCGGCTGTGTGACATCACACACGTGCACCAGCGCTGGTATATGATGCTCGCGCGCAATTTCTGCCGCGGTTGCAAACGTTTCGATTAGCGCGGGATAATCCCAGCCGCGCACTTGATAAAGATCATAGCCGCTTTGATTTTCGGGGTCTACATTCCGTTCTCGTTGAAAGCCCTTTAAGATCGAATGAATATTTCCCTTCACCATCTGAAATTGATTAGGGACAGAAATGCCATAACCATCATCATAGACTGTGATAACCGCCGGAGCCTGCAACACGCCAATCGCATTGACCGATTCCCAAAACAACCCCTCGGATGTCGAAGCATTCCCAATACTTGCCCATGTCACTTCATTGCCGTTATTTGAAAATTCCTTGAAGTGCCTGAGCTCATCGATGCTGCGATACACAACTGACGCATATGCAAGCCCCACTGTGCGCGGCATTTGTGCAGCGGTAGGTGAGACATCCCCCGCCACGTTATACATATCCATTTGATTGCGCCATGAACCATCTGATTTAATGAAGCGCGATCCGAAATGCGAGTTCATCGATCGCCCACCAGTGGATGGTTCATGTTCGAGATCGGCATGTGCATATAATTGCGCAAAAAATTCCTGGATGCTCATGCTATTAAGCATAAACATCCAGGTTTGATCACGGTAGTAGCCCGAGCGCCAATCACCCTTATGAAAAGCACGTGCGATCGCAATATTGGCTAATTCCTTGCCATCGCCAAAAATCCCAAATTTTGCCTTGCCGCTTAATACTTCTCTTCTACCGATAAGACTCGCCTGCCTGCTCTGATAGGCAAGGCGGTAATCCTTGATGATCTCTTCTTTTTCAAGGGGAAGTGCAACAGGACCCTTCGTTTTGGGCATGTGTCTCTATCTCCTGAATTGGGGATTTACAAGGATTATACCGAAATTAAAGATAAAAGGGATTGGTTTCACCAATTAGGTAATATTAACATGCCAACGTGACAAAAAATATCAAAAAAGCAAATCCAATGTCATGTAACCTGCTATATTTGATTCCGTCTTAACAATGGCTAATTAGGAGCTTTTGTGCACCTGATAACCTAAATTCACTAGTAAACGGAGAAAAACGGGGATGGCCAATGATGAGTTACTCAAGCAAGGAATTGATTTCACAAATAATGGTAATCTGGAACAAGCTGTCCTAATTCTGAATAATTTTGTAAAAGTCAATCCTCTTTCGGAAGACGGCTGGCTGTGGTTGGGACGCTGCCGAACCGTTCCGCAAGAAAAACGCCATTGTTTTAATCAGGTGATATCCATTAATCCAAATAGCGTGGAGGCGTATCAGGAATTACTAAAACTGGAGACTGCAACATCCACCCTAACACAAACAAATCCAGTTGTGCCAGCTGCAAGCAAGCCTGCGCTTACATGGAAAATTTTTGTACGCCGAACCCTTTATCTTTTAGCAGGCATTGTAATGGGTTTTTACCTGGGCGCCTATATCTTCAATTCTCCCGTAGTATACGGTTACTTTGCCGAACTTGACAGAAATATCGCCTTAAAGATTATATCCGTGCCTGATTATCACGGCCCTCCCGCTCTGGTTGTACAAGCTACACCTACCATCTCGCCGAATGATCCTTATGAAAAAAGACTGGAACAAGCGTGGCCGGTAATTTTACAGGCGGATACTCTTTTGAAATCCAAAAGATATAGTGACGCAATTCCACTTTGGAATCAAGCACTGGGAATCGTACCCGAATACGCTGATGGATATTACAAAAGAGGCGCCTCTTATTATTACTTAACCAGATCGCAGCATGTCAAAAGTGAATATGATTATTATATGCAGCTTGCAATCAGCGATTTGGACACAGCTATAAGTTTGAATCCAAATGTTGGCGATTATTTTTTCATGAGAGCCCGCGCTTATGCAGCCAGGGGAGCTCAACAAACCCAGCGTGTGGATTATCAGAAATTGGCACAGGTCGCAGTTGAAAATTACACGCTCGGCATAGAACTTCCTCAACAGGAATCATGGACCGACGAGATGCCAACTGTGTATGATGTCATGGTAAATGCAGGCGATTGTAACACTGCCATATCCAAGGTGGAGGTTTTATTGGGTAAACAGTCTGTACCATCTCCAACCTTGGAGGGCGTATTGGCAGAAGCCTATTACTGTACTGGGGATCTGGAAAATGCGCTGAAGCATGTAAATGAAGCGTACCGGTTATCGCCTCTTTCAATCTGTTTGTGTGAACGAGCCATAATTTTATATAGCTTGGGCAAACCAGAGGAAGCTATGTCAGACATAGAAAAAACACTTAGCGAGAATCCTTACTATGGTGGGGATCGCTTTTACATCCGTGCGCTTTTTTATGCCGATCAAGCCAATATGGATCAGGCACAAAAGGATCTTGATTTCGGCATGACTCAAACATGGGGACGCGGTGGTTTACTCTCCTATGTGCAAGGCAAAATTGCGCTTTCCCAGGGCAAAAAACAGGATGCCATTTATTATTTTCAAGATGCTGAGGCGACCTATTCAAAGGATGGACCTATGTTAGATAAGATCCGTCAGGACCTTCTTGCTCTCGGAGGGACACCGCGAGAGCCATTGTCCTATCCCTTCCTTATTACTCCAATACCTTTGCTGTCTACAGCCACAGTTCCAGTCAGCCCAACACCAACGGCAATGCCTTAAACAGGAGAAATAGCTATGTCTACAAGTCCCAAGTTAATCCATAACTCATTTAGAGATATTTTGAAATTCGGCAGTTTAGGATTGTTGATTGGCTTTTTAGTAATTATTATTGCAGAAATCAAGTACAGTTATATGGATATTATATCAATACAACAGAGGTTTATGGCGCAAGTAAATGGAGGTAGTGAGACGCAATATCTGCTTGCCAAGGCAGAGTATATGGGACTTAAAGGACAAAATCAGGAAGTCATCGATATACTATCGCCAAATATCCAAAAATTTACCAATCGTTACGAAGCTGCCAAGGCAAACGGGCTAATCGGAACCGCTGAGTATCAACTAGGGCATCCATTGCTGGCAGCGGGGCATTTTGAATTAATGTACGTCAATAACCCAACATCAGAAAATCTTTATAAGATTGCGCTAGCATATGATGCAGGAGGAAATTTGAATAAAGCACTTGAAAAATTTACGTTGGCGATCTCAGCAAATGATGGCTCAATACAAATTGAAGAAATTGCCTATGCACAGCAACGCATTCATGATATCCAGCAAGTCAAGAATCCATCCCCATAAATAATAGTCTTTGGGGTTATTCCATAACATTAGAAGTCTGGTAGCGCGCTGCTGCATAAGCACCTCTTAAAAAAGCACTTGTGGCGTTCTTCGCGTTTGTGTTATACTTTTTTTGAATAGCCTATAAGTACTAATGATAGATTATTTCTGATGACAAACGAATAAGTTAAGGTTTCGGATATTCTGTCTACTTTGAGGAAATCCAACATCTTAAGGACAAAACCAGGGTTGGAGTGTTCAGGTTGGGTTACCCGATCTTCCATAATAACTGGTTTGTCTCTCTCCTACTCTGATACAGGTGTATATCTGACGGGAAACCATCTGACAGGCTTCCCAGATGTTGATAGGTTTACTGAACTTGAAGATTTATTGGACACCGCGCGTGAAGAATCTATTCGTTTTGATCCACAACGAAGTAAATTGATATAAACACTACATTGGTCTGCATTTCTTACAGTCTCAAGGTTAAGAGGATACTATATGAAGAGCTCAGCCCAGTTAAACACAATACCAGTACGACAATCTGATACCCGCACGTTTCTAGGGTGGACTTTGGCACTGATCGTTCCGCTACTGGTTTATTTCCTGTTTCATCAATCCAATCCAACAGCCGCAGAGAGATCAACCGGTATATTTATCGGCGTTGTTTCACTAGCAGTCTGCATCTGGGTCTTCGACCTGACACCCGCGTTTGTGCCGGCATTATTGATCATCATTGTGACCATTCTCTTTGATGTTGTGCCCAAGGATGTGGCGCTCTCCGGCTTCACCTCCGATGCCTTCTTTATCTGTCTAGCAATATTTATTTTTGCGGCACAAGTGGCTTCCTCTGGGTTGATCTATCGGGTAGCGCTTTTGTTAATGCGTTGGCTGCCTGAATCAAATCTATCGCAATCTCTGATTGTTTTTGCAAGCGGGACCATTCTTACAACAATCATCCCTTCACCACTGGGACGTTCTGCTCTGCTGAACCCGCTAGTCTTCGATCTCATCGATAACACACCTAAGACCAAGGTAAAAAAGATCGAGACCACGCCGTTGATCATCAGTGGACTACAGGGCACCACGCTTCTCTCCACTATTTTTCTGACCGGAAATCCATTGAATCTAGTCATGCTCGGTTTTTTCACAACCCAGACTCAATACCGCTTCCAATGGCTGAACTGGCTGCAAGCGACTCTTATCGTTGGAGTAATCCTGGTAGCAGGCTATCTCGCGATTCTCTTGTGGCAGGCACGAAAAAGCAACCTACAACCGATGGGAAAAGCCCAGATCGACGAGTTATTAAAAAAGCTCGGTCCAGTAAAGAACAGTGAGTGGGGAGCATTGGTTGGAATGACTGTTTTTGGTGTCGGAATCTTGACGCAGAGTTATCATCACATCGAGCCGGTTTGGCTCGCATTCGGCATTGCGCTTGTCCTATATTTGTACGGCGCGCTTACGACAAGAGACCTGCGCTCCAATGTCGACTGGCCCACGTTGTTGTTTGTTGCCGCTATTGTCTCGTGGGGACCGATCATGTCCGCTCTGAAGCTCAACACGCTAATTGGCAAACAGGTCACAGCGTTAAAGTTAGATATGCTCATGCATAATAACTTCCTGCTGGGAATCGGATTCCTCGCACTCATTATCATTTTGATCCGCTTCGTGTTTCCGGGCGGTCCCACTTTTATCATCCTGATGAGCGCGCTCATCCCGTTGGCAAACAGTACCGGCATCTCGCCGTGGGTGTTGGGCTTCATCGCCTTGACGATCTCGGAGGGATTTATCCTGCCTTATCAACATGGTGCCTTTAGCTTGGTGGTCGAAGAATTAAAAACACGCGGACTGGAAGACACGTACAATATGAGTGACATTCTGATCTCAAATGCGCTTCTGCTGGCACTGCGCGTGGTTGCTATTTATGTCACCATCTTATATTGGAAAGCGATTGCTATTTTGTAGTCGAAGGATGGAAATATATGAATAAAATCAGGTTCATCCTTGTTACCATCCTGGTAGTGGCGTTCGCTGGTCTCGTCATAAGACACAATCAGACCAAATCCCGCATATTGATTATTCATTCCTACAATATCGATTTCCCCTGGGTACCCCAGGTCAATGGCGGCATCCAGCAATACCTGGCGAATAATCCCTCTGATGTAGTGATTCGTTACCAGTATATGGATTTAAAAAACCATCCCAATTGTGATTTCTATCGCTCGGCCGCCAATGATGCCCGCCTGCTTATTCAAGATTGGCAACCGCAAGTTATCATTATTATTGATGATCTTGGACAATCTCTGGTAGGGGTGAACTACTTGCATTTCAAACCAGGGACTGATACGACGGGCTTGTACGATAAGTTTGCCGCCATTGATGCCAAGCCGGGTGGCTGTGCAAATGATCCTAGTAAAAACAATAAAGACTATTTTGGGCTTGGCAATATTTCACTACCCTATACGCCGAAAATCATCTTTGGCGGCGTAAATGGGGATGTTGACCAATATGGTTATTATCAGGCGGATAATGTCACAGGGATTTTTGAACACAAAAATCCTGATGCTATTCGCCAGACTATTACAGATATTTACCGAGCTAGCAGCGTGAAACCAACCAGCATTCAGATATTGAGTGATAAATCAGGGACTGCCAACTCAGAGAAGGATTTCTTCGAGAACAAACTGACTGCGGTTAATCTAGACGTGCCACTCACATGGAAACCAGTTGAGTATGCGGGCACTTATGATGAGTGGAAACAGTTTATCAAGGACGCCAACCAAAATGGGTCCATGCTATTGATTGCCAACTACACCCAGATCAAAGAAAACGCTACCGATGCCACTTCAATGTCAACATCAAAATTGATTTCTCAGACCGAGCAAACAACCCAATATCCTGTGTTGGGCGCAGCCACAAATTTCATCACGGATGGCGGCATGTTGACACTCGCTGTGCCAGGTTATGAACAGGGTCAGGTAACCATTCAAATGGCGCTGGAAGTATTGAAGGGCACGCCAGTCTCCAACATTAAGCCTGTTGAAGCCAAGCAATTTGTTGTGGGCATGAACAAGTCTCTAGTGATCAAACGCGGACTCGCTTTGCCGTTGGTCTACGAAGCCTTCAGCCGCGAAAGCAATAACCTGGTTGAAAAATAACATGCCCGCCTATAAGGCGATCCTTTTTGATCTGGATGGTGTGATCATCGACAGCATGCCAGCCATGCGGGATGCCTTTAAAACAGCCTACCGTGAAGTAGTCGATGCCACGCCCAATGATGAAGCACTGGAGCCATTATTCCAGCGCTATTGCCAGTATCTCGGATATGCTTTTCGGGAAATCATGGATGAATTGGGACTCCCACATAGTATGTATGAGCCATTCGTTCGGCACAGTGCCGAGTTTAAGGATCGCGTCCGCATCGACGATGGAATCATTCAGGTTCTACAGGATTTACATCATGATGGGATTAAGGTAACAGTAGCGACTGGCAAGGATGGCTATCGGGCGCGCGACCTGCTCGATATGCTGGACCTCTCTCAATATGTTGACATTGTCACCGGCAGTGATGAGGTCGCCCATCCAAAACCAGCACCGGATATGTTGATTTTTCAGATGAACTCTCTGGGCGTTATGCCTGAGGAAACGATGATGGTGGGAGATTCACATGCGGATATTCAGGCTGGAAAAAGCGCCAGGGTTACGACAGTCGGTGTCTTGTGGGGGTACGGAACAAGAGATGATCTTGCCAGCGCTGATTTTATCGTTGAGAGCCCCGCCCAACTACTGGAACTGATCAAAGCACGAACCCGCGCCTGATATTGTTTTTACTGACAGTATAAAAAATAATGGTCATTCTTCGCTTTCCCAAAAATGTCACAAAAAAAGAACTAACGAGGGCGCTTGTCAGGTTAAAACCTCTTAGCGACGTTTATACGGTCAACTTTGACAGGCCGGATTCCGTTAATGTGATCTGCGACTCAGATGCAGAGGATGATGAGCTGCTGAAGATGAGTGGTGCGCTTGCCGTTATCCGCTCACAAGAGCCGTATGTTTTAGCCAGCCGTGCCTACCAGAAGGTTGGCACGGATATTCCACTTAATGGATACTGGCAACGCGGAAAAATACCACTGATTGTCGGCGGACCTTGCTCAGTAGAGGATCGGACTCAGGTGCTTGAAATAGCGCACGCTGTCCGCGAGGGTGGGGCAAATGCTTTTCGTGGAGGCGCTTTCAAGCCGCGCACTTTACCATATTCTTACCAAGGCATTGGAAAAAAAGGCTACGAATATCTGGCTGAAGTGAGAGAGCAAACGGGGCTGCCAGTTATTTCTGAGGTCATGTCGGCAGAACAGGCGCGTATTGCCAGCGAGTATGTAGATGTATTGCAGGTCGGCGCGCGCAACATGCAGAATGTCCCTTTGTTGAATGCAGTCGGTAAACTTTCCAAGCCTGTTTTGCTTAAACGTGGGTTTAGCGCCACGACCGAAGAGCTGTTGCTCTCCGCTGAATATATTTTGCGAAACGGGAACAGGCAAGTCTTGCTGTGCGAACGCGGCATCCGCACTTTTGAGACGGAGACCCGCTTCACTTTTGATATAAACGCCGTTCCGACTTTGAAGGAAAAATCGCATTTGCCGGTGCTTGGGGATCCCAGCCATGCCACTGGCAGACGCAACTATGTAGAAAGCATTTCTCTAGCTGCGATCGCTGCAGGCGCCGATGGTTTGCTCATCGAAGTTCATACGGATCCTGACTCTGCGAAATCAGACGGTCCCCAAACCCTGAGCGTGGAGGCTTTTGCCAGACTGGTAAAAAAAGTCAAAAAGGTATATGCTTTGCTTAAATCCATGCGCCGTGCAGATGATTTTTAGTGTTCAACCGGAGGTAGAGTGAGATCCCAATCCAAAACCGTGCGACTCGGCTTGTCGATAGCCGCAGCACTCGTATTAATTTTAGTTGTTATATTTGGGATTCGGGCTTTAACCATAAAACCCGTTTATATAGCAGTAGTCACTATACAAAGTGGCCTATACGCGGACGATGGTTTAGCTGTAGAGAATGGCGCGAAACTTTATGTGGACCAGATCAACCGCGAGGGTGGTGTTAATGGACATACGGTCAAGATCAAGACCTTTTACGATGAAGGCGATGTTGCCACGGCCGTAAAGATCGCCCACCAAATTGCCAGCGATCCAGATATCGTTGCTGTCATTGGACATTTATTCAGCAGCACATCCAAGGTAGCTGGAGAGGTATACCAGCAAATGGGCGTGACCGCCATCACTGGCACAGCATCAGCTACATCGTTGAAGGATAATCAATGGTATTTCAGTATCGTTCCTGGAAACGATACAGTTGGCCCGTTTCTGGCAAATTACGCCAATCGTTTTTTTCAATCTCCTCAGAATACAAACGTCACCATTGTATATGACCGCAACGATCCATATAGCTCATCACTGGTCGATGGATTTGTGCCGCCATTCAAAGGTCTGAGCGGCAAAGTACATCAGACTTATGATTTAAATGCCCAGAATGCCACAGCCATGATCAATAAGATCGTGAGCGACGTGTTGAGTAATAAGCCTGAAGATACAGGGTTGATCTTTGTCGCTTCCCAAAAAAATGAAGCCCAAACATTAATTACGGAATTGCGTCGCAAAGGCGTCCAGAGTCCAATTCTGGGCGGGGATGCGTTGAGTGGTGAATCTTTTGCACAACGTTTCAGCACTTTGCCAGAAGAGATAACTCAGCCCGGTTACTTCACCAACAATATTTATGCAAGTTCTCCAGTGATTTTTGACAGTGCCAATCAGGATGGACAGAAATTTTTTAATGATTACAAAGCCAAATACAATCAGGCACCAACCTGGATCGCGGCTAGCTCTTATGATGCCGCTCACGTACTTGTTGAAGCAATTCAGCAAACGACTCAAGGCAACAACACTGGCACGATTACTCAGAGACGGAGTTTGATCCACGATTATATTGGTAAGCTTAACAGCCCGGGCAACGCAGTCAAAGGCGGTGTCAGCGGGAATATCTATTTCGACAAGAAGACAAGGGACGCGGTTAAGCCAATTGCAGTGGGCGTTTTTTCCCAGGGCAACTTTATCTCAGCACCAACACAATACCTGCCCATTCCCAACATCGATCTGGTTTCCAATCTTGATCAGGATGTTAAAGATAACCGCGTTTTGATCATGAACGGCAAATATGTCCGCAAGACCAATATTGTTTATACGGGCATTGATTTTAATCAGATCAGTGGACTCGATGAAACTACATCAACCTACCAAATGGATTTTTATATCTGGTTCCGTTATCAGGGTGACGTGGACGCCACCAACATCCAATTCTTGAACGCAGATAGTGATGTTGCGCTGGGTGATCCACTGCAAACCAAGGATAATGCAGTCAATGATATCCATTATCGGTTGTATAGGGTCAAAGGAACTTTCAAATCCACCTTTGATTTTCACAACTATCCTTTCGATCAGCAACAAATGGAAATGCGGTTCAGGCATGCAAATCTGACGCGTGACAACCTAGTTTATGTGGTTGATACGGTCAGCATTAAGCCGTCAGTAGATCAGTCCGTTTTCCAATCCGGCGGTGACTGGCATATCAACAAAAAAGAAAGCACGCCTCCGTTCTTTCCTGGGAGCGTCGCAACAAGCTCATCGTTAGGCGACCCAAAGTTGATCGGCTTGAACCCGGATACAGAATATGCGACATTTAATGTTGCGATCCCGATTGCACGCGATGTGCTCAGTTTTATCCTGCGCAACTTGCTGCCGGTTTTCTTCACGCTCCTCCTGACATATATGGCTTATTTCTTGCCGGCCGAAGAATTTGGCACGCGCACGGGCATCTTAACCGGCAGTATCCTAACTATCGCATTTTTTCATCTAGGTGTTTCAAGCAGCCTTAAAGTTGGCTATACCGTCGCGTTGGATTATGCCTTTTATGCTTTCTACGCCATTATCATGATCAGTCTGTTGACGACCATGGCAGAGTGGTATCTCCACGTCCATAAGGAGAAACTCGAACAACAAACAGAAGAGCTACAGAAAAAACCAAGGCTGAAAAAAATTGCCATCGCGGAAAATGAGGCTTTGATCGAGCGCGATCAATCCTCTGAAAAATTCATGCTTCAGACAGGCAGGATCTTTTTTCCAGCATCTCTGGTATTGCTGTTCTTCGTTTACGTGCTCATTTATGGTGTGGGTGTGAAGCTGCCATCTCTGTCAAGTTTTGGAAATCGCAGTTTGGCTTCAGCGGCACAGACACAAACAAACGCTGCCTTGGCAAACACCTTACCTTCGGCAACAAATGGCAAGGTCACATTAACGATCGGTTCCTGGCGCGTCACGGATCAGACTCAGATGAATACGATTCTGGCTGTCTTTAATAATCAACACCCCAATATCGAAGTTAAGTTTTCCCCAGCAGTAGGCGACCAATATGAAAAAATCCTACGACTTCAATTACAAAAAGGTATTGCGCCTGATCTATTCTATCTATCCTCGGCAGGCGGACGTGTTGCCAATCCGCTGGATATTATTGCCAATGGCGATGTTGAGCCCCTAACCAACTTGCCCGGTTTGGAAAATTACAACGTGGGTGCGATCAACACCTGGTCGCCAGATCAAAAAACACCTTATGCCCTACCACTATACGCTGTTTCGCACGGTATCTACTATAACGTCGATATTTTTAATCAATTGCATCTCTCCATTCCGCAAACCTGGGATGACCTGATGGCTGATGCTCAGAAGATTCAAGATGCCAAATACATTCCATTTGCCAATGCCCACTACCCCAATGATAAACAACGCATTGGCGATCTGATCTTTACGAATATGGCGCCAACTTTCATTGGAGGGCTGGATGGCAGACTTCAATATGAAAACGGACAACGCTGTTTTAATGATCAACATGTGATCGCACTTTTTTGGGCAATTAAGGATATCTCCCGCTATATGCCAGTTGATGCTGAAACGCTTTCCTACTATGATAGTCAACAATTGTTCTTGAAAGGGAAGGCAGCTATGTATTTTGGTGGCTCGTTTGAAATCCCAATCTTTGAAAGCCAAACACCCGCCCCCTCCTTCAAGTGGAGCGTATTTGCCATCCCACATCTACCAGGTCAGTTATCTTATATAAATTATCATATTGATACAGCGATTGCCTTGAATGCCAATGCGCCACACAAAGCAGAAGCCCGCATATTCCTCGAATGGCTGACAACGCCCGAATATGCAAAACTGCTCGAGGATAACCTGCCTGGCTTGTTCCCACTCAATACAAAGGCGCCCGTACTAACGGATCAACCTGGTAATGATTTTCTGGCACTCAATGTTGGCCGCGGACTCGATGTGCGTTGGGTACTGCCAAACACCAGCCTGCCAGATGGTCGCACGCTCATGCAAGACGCCGCTCTGGGTGTGATGCGCGGCGAATTGACCCCTCGCCAAGCTGCCGATCAATTGCAAAATGGACTCGCACAATGGTACCTCCCTGCTCAAAAGTGTTTACCATAAACAGGTTGTATCAATTTTCAAATTTAATTCAATAAGCAACGGTTCATAAAGATTTTATACAGAGACCTTTGAGAAAAGAATATTTCTCGAAGGTCTCTGTGATTTCTTTATTTTTCAATTAGTTAGAGTGTAGCTTGATAGGATTCGATAAGCCTCAAATTTTGCCCTTCATAAACTAATCCACCTTCAAACGTGTGCTAATATCTCGTAATGAGGAGAACGTAATTGGCTTGATCATCACAATGGTCGCCTGATTCCGATACTGTTCCGCCTTGGCACTATCTGCCGTCGCAATGATGATCCTGGCTTTGCTCAACCGTTCATCCGCGCGAATTTGCTTAAGCAGGGTTGGTCCATCCACGCTTGGCAGATGCATATCCAATACAATGACATTCGGGACTATTTCCTTCAGACGTGCCTCAGCGACTTGACCATCCAATATCGCCTCCACCTCAAACCCCGCAGTTTGCAACGCTCTGGAAAAAATCTCCGAGAGATCGGCGTTATCCTCAATGATTAAAGCAAGGTTCTTTGACATATCACACCTCGTTGTGGAAATTATAAGACCAAAACAGCGCAGCGTCCTGTCCATCTGTCCCAACCTCATTAACAGACCCTGCTATACTTGAGCCATGTTATCTACAGTCCAAATCCAAACCCCACCCGATGTAATTGACCTCGGTCGCGGCGACCCATCTCTCGCCTATCTTCCACTGAATCTGATCCGCGAATCTGCGCAGGCGCGCCTGATGGAGAGCGACAATTCCTTTTTGCAATACGGTGCGGAACAGGGCGATGGACATTTCCTCGTTGCGCTG
>Ga0209131_1002044_pt1 | contig 13820 bp, 17 predicted proteins | sample GraSoi_2013_40cm_FD_185826 | JGI IMG/M metagenome (GOLD analysis project Ga0209131, IMG submission 185826) | Grasslands soil microbial communities from the Angelo Coastal Reserve, California, USA - Sample 9_17_2013_40cm (SPAdes) (version 2) | ecosystem: Environmental > Terrestrial > Soil >...
CCGCCGAAGCAAGGGTCGCGCTGGTTCGCGATCTCGCCTGACAGGCGCTTACTTCATCTTCTTCCAGACCACGTCGTTCGGAGGACCGCCGGCGGAAGGCGCGGTGACCGTGTACGTGAGCTCGTCGCCATTCATCTTGAGCGCGCGTTTCTGGTCGGTGCCGTCCCAGTTGGGGAATGTGCTTGTCTTGATGTGGAAGGTAATGGACTTGCCGCCGTCGTCGATGCTGTAGGTGCCGAAGTGGAAGATGCTGCCCTCCACGACCGCCTTGTTCTCATCTGCGGTTCCCTTGACCCGGCTGTTGGAGGCGAATTTCGGCAGCGTGGCCCGCGCGAGCGAGATCGAATACTTGCCGTCGGGCGTCAGCGTCAGCATGCCACGGGCATTTTCGCCGTAGGCCGGCACCTTCACGACCGAGTAGGTCCCGGCGACGGACTTCATCGTCTGGGCGCAGACGCTTGCGGAGACGACGAGGAGGGACGCCGCCATTGCAGCCAATGCTGCTCTCTTGTTCATTCCTGTCTCCCTTCGAGGATGGGTTCGGGCGAAATGCTCGAATGCCCGGCGCCATGGTACGCCTACAGCCGCGGCGCTTATGCGGCCTTCGCCATCCTCAGGCAGGGCATCTTGATCGACGCGATCGCCGCCGCCAGCGTCTCGACCGCCACCGGCCGGTCGAAGCTCGCGCGCCAGGCGAGTGCGACCTTGCGGGACGGGACCGGCGTGGTGAACGGCACGACCTTGAGCAGGCGCGAAGCGTAGCGCGAGACGAGCGCGCTCGCGGGCAGCACGCTTACCCCCAGCCCCGATGCGACCATGTTGCGGATGGTCTCGAGCGAGCTGCCGGCGCGGCCCTCGGCCATCGCGGTATTGGATTGGCCGGGACAGGCCTCGAGCACCTGGTCGCGGAAGCAATGGCCGTTGTTCAGGACGAGGAGGTTTTCGCCCGCGAGCTCCGCGGGCCTCACCGACCTGCGCGTGCCCCACCGATGGCCGTCCGGGACGACCACGCTGAAAGGCTCCTCGTAGACAACCCGCGTTTTCACCCCGGGAATCGAGAAGGGCAGCGCTATCACGACGACGTCGAGCTCGCCCTCGCGCAGCATCGGCACGAGGTTGCCGGTGAGATTCTCCTCGATGGAAAGCGGCATCGCGGGCGCGCGCTTGCGCAGGATCGGAACGAGGTCCGGCAGCAAATACGGGCCGATCGTGGGAATGACGCCGATCCGCAGCGCCCCCGCGAGCTGGTCTTGTCCGCCGCGCGCCAGGTGCTGGATCTTGCCGACCTCGTCGAGCACGCGCTTCGCCTGCTCGACGATCGCCTCGCCGCGTCCGGTGACCAGCACCTCGTTCTTGTTGCGCTCGAAAAGCTTCACGCCGAGCTCGTCTTCCAGCTTGGCGAGGGCGAGCGAGAGCGTGGGCTGGGTGACGAAGCACTTCTGCGCGGCGCGCCCGAAGTGGCGCTCCTGCGAGAGGGCGACGATGTACCTGAGCTCGGTGAGGGTCATGGCGGCTTCGATTGGGCTTGACTATCGAAAGTATAACCACAATCAATTGGACGAATCAATCAGCAATAGCCAAACTGGCGGCTATCTCCAATCGATCCCCAAGGAAAAGCGAATGCTCCCCAATGCCGAAGGCCGCCACGTCCCCGATGTCGTCTTCCACACGCGCGCCGACGGCCGCTGGAAGGACCTGAATAGCCGAGATCTCTTCGCCGGCCGCACCGTCATCGTCTTCGCCCTGCCCGGCGCCTACACGCCGACCTGCTCGACCACGCACCTGCCGCGCTACAACGAGCTCGCGCCCGCGTTCAAGTCGCTCGGCGTCGACGCGATCGCCTGCCTCTCGGTGAACGACGGCTTCGTCATGGGCGAATGGCAGAAAGACCAGAACGCCCCGAACATCACCTTCCTTCCCGACGGCAACGGGGAGTTCACGCGCGCGATGGGCATGCTCGTCGACAAGTCCAATCTCGGCTTCGGCACGCGCTCATGGCGCTATTCGATGCTGGTGAGGGACGGCGTGGTGGCAAAGATGTTCGTCGAGCCCGAGAAGGAAGGCGATCCGTTCGAGGTTTCGGATGCCGACACGATGCTCGGGTATCTCGCGCCAGGCCTTCGCGCCCCCGAGCCCGCGGTGATTTTCTCCAAGCCCGGTTGCCCGCACTGCGCGCGCGCCAAGGCCCTGCTGGAGGAACACGAGATCGTCTACGAGGAAGTCGCCCTCGGCAAGGGCGTCACCTTCTCGACCATCCGCGCGGTCTCCGGCCGCGGCACCGCGCCCCAGGTCTTCATCGGCGGCCGCCACATCGGCGGGACCGAGGACCTCGAGCGCCATCTCTCGGCCGGGAGTAGGCTCGCCGCGTAATCGGCGTAATTGGAAGCGCGTACCTCCGACTCACTGGCCATGACCTCCCTCCTCAAGACTGACGTCGCCGTCATCGGCGCGGGCACCGCGGGGCTTGCCGCCTACCGCGCGGCCCGGGCAGCCGGCGCGCGCACGGTGATCATCGAAGGCGGCTCGTACGGCACGACCTGTGCGCGCGTCGGCTGCATGCCTTCGAAGCTCCTCATCGCCGCGGCGGAGGCGGCGCACGCTGTCGCGCGCGCGCCGGGCTTCGGAGTGCACGCGAGCGGCATGCGGATCGATGGCCGCGAAGTGATGGCACGGGTGAAACGCGAACGCGACCGCTTCGTGGGCTTCGTCATCGACGGCGTCGAAGGCATTCCCGAGACCGACCGCATTCGCGGCCACGCCCGCTTCGTCGCTCCCGATGCGCTGGAGGTCGGGGCCCTTCGCATCGAGGCGCGCTCGATCGTGATCGCCACGGGCTCGCGCCCGACGATTCCGCCGATGCTCCGGGACCTCGGCGATCGCCTCATCGTGAACGACGACATCTTCGACTGGGACGACCTGCCGCGCTCGGTCGCGGTCTTCGGCCCCGGCGTGATCGGCCTCGAGCTCGGGCAGGCCCTCTCGCGCCTGGGCGTTCGCGTTGTGGTGCTGGGTCGCGCAGGACGGCTCGGTCCGATCACCGATCCCGTCATCCGCGCAGCCGCGCTGAAAGCCTTTGCGGGCGAGTTCACACTCGATCCGGACGCGCAGGTCACGCGCGTCGAACGCGTCGGCGACCAGGTCGAGATCGATTACCGCGGGGCCGAAGGCGAAGCGCGCACCGATCGATTCGATTACGTGCTCGCGGCGACCGGCCGGGTCCCGAACGTCGATGGATTGGGGCTCGAGAGCCTCGACGTCGAACGCGACCGGCGCGGCGTCCCGCTTTTCGACCGGGACACGCTGCAGGTCGACGACATGTGCCTCTTCATCGCCGGCGACGCCGCCGATGACGCGCCGGTCCTGCACGAAGCGGCGGACGAAGGGCGCATCGCCGGCCAGAACGCCGCGCGCTATCCCATCGTGAAGCCGGGCCTTCGCCGCGCCGCCCTCGGCATCGTCTTCACGGATCCGCAGATCGCCATCGTCGGCGGTGGATATGCCGCCATCGAAACGCGAGCCCTTGCCGCCGGCGAGGCGTCGTTCGCCGACCAGGGACGGGCGCGCGTAATGCTGCGCAACCACGGCCACCTTCGCGTGTATGCGAATCCGGTCACGGGACTCTTTCTCGGCGCCGAAATGGTGGGGCCCGATACCGAGCACATCGGCCACCTCCTCGCATGGGCGTTGCAGAGCCGGATGACGGTCGCGCAAATGCTCGAGATGCCGTTCTACCATCCGGTCGTCGAGGAGGGGCTACGCACGGCGCTTCGCGACCTCCAGGCCCACATCGCTACTTACGAGCGAGCATCGCCCGCCGCCGCTCGAGGCTCTCCTTCGGCCAATACTTCTCCCGGTCGTAGTACTCAGCCACAGCCGGCGTCGTTGGAGGGATGACGACCCAAGGCTGCTTGGTCGAGGTGAAGATGTGGATGTCGGGCGGCAGCAGGTCGGGATTGTCGAGCGTACCGACGCGAACGAAGCGCACCGCCTCGCCCGCGCCGGCGTAGTTGCTCCACACGGCGATGCGGCAGGTGGGACAACGGAAGATCTTCTGCCCCTTGCCGCTGTTCGAGGGCGTATCCACTTTTTCCGGCTCGCCCTTGAGCAGCACAACGCGCTCGGCCTCGATCATCGCGTTCAGCGCGAAGGACGCGCCGCTCTCCCGCTGGCACCAGCGGCAATGACAGCAGTGGACGAAGAGTGGCTCGCTCGTCATGCGGTAGCGAACGGCGCCGCAGTCGCAGCCGCCTTGGAGGTCCGTGTCCTGGCTCATCTGGCAAATCCCCCGTGAATGGGCGAGTATTACGGCCTCTATCATAAGGAGACCGCCATGATTTCGCTCGCGCAGCTCTGGCTCCCGATCCTCGTCGCCGCCATCGCCGTGTTCGCGGCGAGCAGCGTGATCCACATGGTCTTGAAGTGGCACAACACGGATTACCTCAAGCTCGCCAACGAGGACGACGTGCGCGCGGTCATCCGCGCCGGCGCTTCGGGCCCCGGGCAGTACTTCGTCCCCCACTGCACCGATCCGAAGGAGATGCAGAAGCCCGAGGTAGTGCAGAAGTTCAAGGAAGGACCGGTGGGCCTTCTCATCCTGCGCCCGCCGGCCACGCCGAGCATGGGAAAGTCGCTCGGATTCTGGTTCCTCCTGAACGTCGTGATCGCGCTACTGGCGGGCTACCTGGCGTGCAGGACGCTCGCCGCAGGGTCGAGCTTTCTCCAGATCTGCAGGATCGTGGGGACCGTGACTTTCGTCGCCTATGCCTGCGGAAGCGTGCAGCAGGCCATCTGGATGGGCAAACCGTGGGTCAGCACGGGCAAGGAAGCCGCAGACGCCTTGATCTACGCGATCGTGAGCGCCGCCGTATTCGGCTGGCTCTGGCCGCGCTAGAGCGCGGCGATCAGTCGCGGTACGACGGATCGATCCTGTCGAGCTTCTTCAGGAGCGCCGGCCACTCGAGCACGCCGAACGGACGGCGCGTGGTCGGCAGGTACATCCGGTAGGAGTCGTCGATCACTTCCTGCGGCGGCATCTGCACTTCGACGTTGCACGACAGCACGGCGACCTGCACCTGGCACGCGCGCTCGAGCTTGAACATGTTGTAGAACGCCTCGGGAATGCTCCCACCCACGACCAGCAGCCCGTGGTTGCGCATGATCATTCCCGCGTGCTCGCCGAGGTCGCGCACCAGGCGCTGCTGCTCGTCGAGGTTGACGGCCACACCCTCGTAGTCGTGGTAGCCGATCTTGGCGAAGCGCATCGACGTCTGCGCGAGCGGCAGCAGCCCGCACTTCATCGCCGAGACCGCCATGCCCGCGATCGTGTGGGTGTGGATCACGCAATCGACATCGTGGCGCGCGCCGTGGATCGCGCCATGGATCACGAATCCCGCCTTGTTGATGCCGAGCTCGGTGGGATTGAAGAGGATGTTGCCTTCGAGGTCGAGCTTGACGAAGCACGAGGCGTGCATCTGGTCGTAGAGCATGCCGTACGGATTGATGAGGAAGGCGTTGTCCTCGCCCGGCACGCGGGTGCTGATGTGGTTCGCGCTCATCTCCGTCATGCCGTAAAGGTCCATGAGGCGATAGCACGCGGCGAGGTCCACGCGCTTGTCCCATTCCTCGCGCGTCACCTGCTGGCGAACGGGTTTGCCGGGATTGAGCAAGGTCACACCCATCGCGAAAGTATAATTGCCCGATGCGACTCCTGCTCGCGTTCTTGCTCGCCGCGCTCCTGCCGTTCGCCGCGATTGCCCAGCCCGCGCCCTACCCCGCGAAACCGATCCGGCTGATCGTCCCGTTCCCGCCGGGGGGCAGCAACGACGTGGTGGCACGCGGAATCGCGGCGCAACTCTCCACGCGGCTCGACAAACCGGTGATCGTCGAGAACGTCGGCGGCGCGGGCGGGCTCATCGGCACGGAGATGGCGGCGAAGGCCGGGCCCGACGGATACACGCTGATCCTCATCTCGGTTGCATTCGCCTTCAGTCCATCGATGTACAAGCTGTCCTATGACCCGGCAACCGCGTTCGCGCCGGTCGCGGTCCTCGGCGCCGGGCCGGTGGTGATCGCGGTGACTTCGAAGCTGCCGGTGAGCAATCTGCGCGAATTGCTTGCCTTGGCGAAGGAAAAGCCGGGAACGCTCAATTACGCCACGGCCGGCGTGGGCAGCTTCCAGCACCTGGCGAGCGAGCTCTTCAAGCAGCAGGCCGGCCTCGACATCGTGCACGTCCCGTTCAAGGGCGGCGGGCCGGCGATGATGGACGTCATCGCGGGCAACACGCAGATCGCGGTCGGTTCCCTCGTGCAGATGCTGCCGCAGATCAAGGGCGGCAAGCTGAGGGCCCTCGGCGTCGGCAGCGCGAAGCGCATTCCGGCGCTCCCCGAAGTGCCCACGATTTCGGAAGCCGGCGTGCCCGGCTACGAAGTCACGAACTGGTGGGGCGTCGCCGCCCCGGCCGGCACGCCGCGCGCGGTCATTGACCGGCTGCATCGCGAGCTCGCGGCGGTCGTCGCTTCGAGCGAAACGCAGAAGCGCTTCGAGGCGGAGGGTGCGGATCCCCTGCAGATGACCCCCGAGGAGTTCGGGCACTTCATCGCGCAGGAAACCGCGAAATGGTCGAAAGTCGTAAAGGACGCCGGCATCCGCCCCGAATAGGCTGCAGGGCTGACGGCTATTTCATGGCGTAGCCGTAAGCGAGGTTCGTCCGCCCGGCGCCCTCGCGCGCGTAGATCTCCTTGTATTGCGCGATCCGATCGGTTTCGAGCGCCGCCCGCTGCTCGCGCTTGAAATTGTAGAGGCGCGCGTTGTTGCCGCCGAAGATCGCGGTCTTCACCGGGCCGTCGGCCGGGCCGAGCGGCTTCAAATCGTATTTCTTGCGCAGGTCCTCGGGAATTTCCAGGCGCCGCAGCGCCTCGATCTGCCATTGCGGGGAGCCGGTCCAGATCGCGTCGGTTCCCCAGCACACGTGGTCTGCGCCCAGGCCGCGGACGAGCTGGCCGATCATCACCGCGGAAACGCGTGGGTCGGCGATCGTGCTCTGTGCAAAGAGCTGGCCCACGTCCGCGTAGACGTTCTTCACGCCGTGCTTCCCCGGGATATCCGCGAGATCGGTGATCCATTCGATGCGGCCGGTCTGCTCGAACTGCTTCCATGCGTCCTCCACCTTGCCGCCGCCCGCCCACCGGTAGCCCCCGTGGTAGATGATGAAATTCAACTGCGGCCAGTCTTTCGCTGCCTTGGCGACGTCGCGCACGTCCGAATACTCGAGCAAGTGCGGGAACTGCTGCTCGACGGACGGCGGGAAGAGCCCCTTGTGGATGCAGACGTTGCGGAGCCCCGCCTTGAGGAACCTCTCGTAGGCGGGATAGACGAGCTTCTCGTCGTCGAGGCGCCATGGATGCTTGGAGAGATTCTTGTTGGTGTTGTCGCCGATCGTGTAGCCCTTCATCGAATCGGGCTTGAGCTCCGTGATGGCATGCTCGACCTGCTCCATCCAGCCGTCGTAACCCGGCGTGAAGATAGCGTGGGAAAACATGCGCTTCGATTTCGCGAGCCCGTTCACGTCGGCGCGCGCGAGGGCTTTCATCTCGTTGGTGAGGAACCAGTCCTCCGGAAGCTCCGAGGGCGCGCCGCTGATGCAAGCCACCTTCGTGTCGCTGTCGAGGTAGATCTCCTTGAGGTAATTCTGGAACATGAGATCGTCGATCGTCTGTTCCTTCTGCGCGAGGCCCGGATTCCATCCGGCTTTGCCCACGGCATTGCGCTGGTTGATGAAGGTCTTGATGCGCGTGCCCGGCCGCAGGAAATGCGTATGCATATCCATGATGAATTGCCCGGCGAGCTTCTTCGCGCGCTCGTCGGCGGCTTCGGGCGTGGCGGCCTCCACCCTCGAGACGCTGAAAAGCGGGCCATAGGTGTCGTTCATCGCGACGAACGCCGCGGCCATTCCCGCGGCGGTCTGGAAGAACCGGCGCCGGCTCATGCCGAGCCGCTTCGCCATGCGCGCGCCCTCCTGCCTCACGCGAGCTTCGAACTCGCGTTGCTTCGCGGTCTGCGGCGCGGGCATGAACTCGTCGCTCGACACCGACTGCACGGGGATCGGCGACGCAAACAGGGACTCGGCGGAACGAAGCTTGGCGAGCTCGTCGGGCGAAAGCAGGCTCATGGCGGTCTCCGGAGGGGTGGAGGACCCGCCTACTCTACTGCTTCTTCGACGAGTGTTTCTTGCCACCCTAGCGCGATGCCGACTTCTTCTTCGGCACCTTGGCGCCCGCCTTGCGCGCCTCCGACAAGCCGATCGCGATCGCCTGCTTGCGGCTCGTCACGGTCTTCCCCGAGCGCCCGCTCTTCAGCGTGCCGCGCTTGCGCTCGTGCATCGCTCGTTTCACCTTGCTCTGCGCTTTCTTTCCATACCTGGCCATGAATGCTCCTTTCGCGGATAACCTCACCTATGGGAGAGGACCGGGGAGACGGCCAGTGGTTCCGGGCGGGTCAGGCGCGAATCGCCTCGGGAAAGCGCCGGGCGAACTCCGCGAGGTTGTCCGTCACGATCGTGTCCACGCCCGAACGCAGAATCGATTCGGCGCGCTCGGGATCATTGACCGTGTAGACCAGCACGCGCAGGCCCCTTGCTTGCGCCCTTTCGATGCTCTCGGGCTGCAACGTGCGGTGATCGGTGTGCACCGAAACCGCTTCCAGCGCCTCGAGCCTCGGCCAATCCTCGGCGACGATTTCCTTGGTGAGCCAGCCGCGCGGCAGGTGCGGAGCGGCGCCGCGGGCGGCCATCAGCGCATCGAACGAGAACGAGGAAAGCAATGGAGCGACGGCTGCGTCCTTCCACAGCTCGGCAGCCGCAAGCGCGACCCTTTCTCCGGTCTCGACTTCGAAGCCGGGACTCGGCTTGATCTCGACATTGGCGAGCGTGTCCCTGGAGCGCAGCAGGCGTGCGGCGTCCTCGAAGGACGGAAGCCTTTCGCCGCGAAACGCCTCCGAATGCCAAAGGCCCGCGTCCAGGGTGCAAAGTTCCTTCCATGAGCGCTCGGCCGAAGCGCCGCTCCCGCTGGTGGTGCGTTCGAGAGTGGCATCGTGGAGCAGGAACGGCACGCCATCCTTGGAAAGCTTGACGTCGAATTCGTGGGCGCGATAGCCGAGCGATTGGCCGAGGCGGATCGCGCCGAGCGTGTTCTCCGGCGCGAGCGACCCGCCACCGCGATGCGCGAATATCCCCGGATAGGGCCAGTCTTTCATGCGATTCCGATTGCCTTGTGAGCGATGACGACGATGATGATGAAGGCGACGTATGCGTAGCACGCCGCGGCCAGGTCATCGGCCATGACGCCGAGGCCGCCCTTCAGCCGACGCTCGAGCTGGCGGATCGGAAACGGCTTCCAGATGTCGAAAAGGCGAAACAGCGCGAACATGAGCGCCTGCAATACGAGGCTGGCGCTAGCGAGCGCCGCGAGGGGCAGGAATGCGACGATCTCGTCCCACACCATGGCGCGATGATCGGGTGCGCCGAGGTCGCGCCCGGTGATCTCGCACGCCCACACGCCCAGGAAGAACAGCGGAATGGCGAGAAAAGCGATCGCCAGAGGCGGCAGGAAGGTCGCGAGCCCCCAGTAGAGCGGGATCGTCATGAGCGTGCCCACGGTGCCTTGCATGAAGGGCACGAGCCCGCAACCGAATCCGAGCGCGATGAAGTGCGCCGGATGCGACACGAGGAAGCGCGCGTCAGGAGCCGGAGAAGTGGTCGTAGCCTCGCCCATCGACCTTCACCGCTTTGCCGTCGGAACCGACGAGGCTCACGCCCTTGCCGCGCCGCACCTGGCCGATGCGGGTGAGATGCACGCCGAGCATGTCCTGCAGGTCGTCGATGCTCTCGCGCGAGTTCGGGTGCGCGGTGAAGCACAGCTCGTAGTCGTCGCCGCCGGCGACGATCGCGGTGAGGCCGGCGCCGGTCTCCACGTGCTTCACCGCGATGCCCGAGAGCGGAATCCGCGAGAGCTCGACGGTCGCGCCGACGCCCGAAAGCCGGCAGATGTGGCCGAGGTCCGCGAGCAGCCCATCGGAAATGTCGATCGCGCTGGTCGCGAGGCCGCGCAGCGCCTGGCCGAGCTGCACGCGGGGGATCGGCTCGTAGAGGTGCATCACCGCATCGTTGTAGTCCGCCTCGTCGAGCTTGATGCGGCCGTGGCGGTGGGCTACCGCGAGCGCGGCATCGCCGATGTGTCCCGAGACCCAGATGTCGTTACCGGCCTTCGCGCCGCTGCGGCGCAGCGCCGCCCCGGCGGGCACCTCGCCCATGATCGTCACGGTGAGCGCGAGCGGCCCGCGCGTGGTGTCGCCGCCGACCAGCGAGACGTTGAATTCCCCCGCGAGGTCGAAGAAGCCCTTGGCGAAAGCGCTGAGCCACGCATGGTCCACGCTCGGAAGCGTGATCGCGAGCATCGCCCAGTACGGCATCGCCCCCATCGCCGCCATGTCGGAAAGGTTCACGGCGAGCGCCTTGTGGCCGAGGTGCTCGGGGTCGACTTCCGGGAAGAAGTGCGTGCCCGAGACCATCGTGTCGGTGGAGACGGCGAGGTCCATGCCGTTGGTGACATTGAGGAGCGCGCAATCGTCGCCCACGCCGAGGACCGCGTTGGCCGCGGGGCGCGCGAAGTGCCGCGCGATCAGGTCGAATTCGGAATTGCTTTGGGTCATGCGTCAGCCTTTTTCTTTCGCGGGGCGGCGACCTCGTCGGCGCGTACGCTCTTCGCCAATTTGTCGAGGACGCCATTCACGTACTTGTGCCCTTCGGTGCCGCCGAAGCGCTTTCCCAGCTCGATCGCCTCGTTCAACGTCGCGCGATAGGGAATCTCGGGGCGGTGCATCAGCTCCCATGCCCCGATGAGGAGGATCGCGCGCTCGACCGGGCTCACCTCTTCCCACTTCCGGTCCGCGAGGGGCTCGAGCCGCTCGCGAAGCTGCGGCGCCTCGCCGATCGCCCCGCGCAGCTCGCTCTCGAGAAACGCCTGGTCGGCCTTCGCGAAGCCGTCCATTTCCGAAAGATTCTTCAGGACCTGCGCAGCGCTGGTTCCCGTGTATTGCCATTGATACAGGCCCTGGAGCGCGAACTCGCGCGAGCGCCTGCGCGCGGAGCTCATCCGCCGAGCGCCTTGAGCGTGTTGGCCATCTCGACCGCGACGCGCGCGGCTTCCGCGCCTTTCACCGCAGCGCGGGCTCGCGCCTGGTCCTCGGTGCTCGTGGTGAGGACGCCGTTCGCCACGGGGATGCCGGTCTCGAGCTGGACGTCGAGGATGCCGCGCGCGCTTTCGTTCGCCACGATTTCGAAGTGGTAGGTCTCGCCCCGAATGATGGCGCCGAGCGCGACGAGCGCGTCGAAGCGCCGGCCGAAGCCGCGGCGCCCGAGCGCAAGCGCCTGCAGCGCGAGCGGGATCTCGAGCGCTCCGGGCACGCTCGCCACGTGGATGTCGCCGGCGGCGACCCCGAGCTCGAGCAGCTGCTTGTCGCACGCGGTGACGAGCTCGCGCACGATGTCCTCGTTGAACCGGCTCCAGACGATGCCGATGCGCAGGTCGTGGCCGTTGAGATCGGGAGCGGCAGCGGTCATACGGCTTTGACGAGCGCGTCATCGGGCGAGACGTACTCCTCGATCTCGAGGCCGAATCCCGACATGCTCGGGATGCGCTTGGGCCGCGCGAGCACGCGCATCTTGCCGACGCCGAGGTCGCGCAGGATCTGCGCGCCGATGCCGTGCAATCGCGGGTCCCACTTCTTCGCTGCGCGCTTCTCGGGCGAGCGGGCTTCGAGCCGCTCGAGGATCTCGGCGGTCTCGGAGAGCGACTGGTGCCGGCGCAGCAGCACGACGACACCCTCCTTGTGGCTCGCGACGATGCGCAGCGCGTCCTGCACCGAATACGCATGGCGGCTCGCGTCGAAGTCGAAGAGGTCGAGGGAGACGAAGGGCTCGTGCACGCGGACGAGCACCGGCCGGTCGGGCTGCGGCACGCCCTTCACCAGCGCGTAATGCATCTCGTCCACCGTCTTGTCGTGGTAGACGCAGAGGCGGAACGGGCCGTAGGGCGTATGAATCGGTTTGTCGGCCACGCGCTCGACCAGCTTCTCGTTTTCCGAGCGGTAGCGGATGAGGTCGACGATGGTACCGAGCTTGAGGCCGTGGCGCGCGGCGAACTGCTCGAGATCGGGCATGCGCGCCATGGAGCCGTCGGGATTCATGATCTCGCAGATCACGGAAGCGGGCGTGAGGCCGGCCATTTCCGGCAGGTCGCATCCGGCCTCGGTGTGGCCCGCGCGCACCAGCACGCCGCCGTTCTGCGCCATGATCGGAAAGATGTGGCCGGGCTGGACGATGTCCGCCGGCTTCGCATGCTTCGCGGTGGCGACGCGAACCGTGCGCGCGCGGTCGGCGGCTGAAATGCCGGTCGTGACGCCCGTCGCGGCTTCGATCGAGGCCGTGAACGCAGTGCCGATCCGCGAGCGGTTCTCGTTCACCATCTGCGCTAGGTTGAGCTGCCGGCAGCGCTCCTCGGTGAGCGTGAGGCAGACGAGGCCGCGCGCGTGCGTGGCCATGAAGTTGATCGCTTCCGGCGTCACGAAGTCGGCGGCGAGAACGAGGTCGCCTTCGTTCTCGCGGTCCTCGGCGTCGGCCAGCACGATCATGCGGCCGCGGCGGATCTCGTCGATCAGTTCCTGCGTGGGGGCGAGGGTCATGTTTCGCTCCTGTAAAGCGTTATTTTGCCGCATTCGGCCATGTTAGACTTTCCGCTTGCAACCGAAGCACATCTACGCGCTCCATTTCGACATCGTCCACGGCTGCCAGCTGCGCTGCGTCGGCTGTCCAAATTCGACGCTCGAACCGAAGATCCAGCGCATTCCCGTCGACGACTTCGCCCTGTGCCTCGGCAACATCGATGTCGAGCGCGTCCACACGCTCAGGCTCTTCAATTACGGCGAGCCGCTGCTGCACAAGCAGCTGGCGTCGATCGTGGCCCAGATCCCCAAGCAGCGCTGGAAGACGTCGGTGGTCGAAATCAGCACCAACGCGCAGTGGGTGGATTGGCACGAATTCGAGGAGATGCTCAAGCTCGAGGTCGTGACCCGGCTTTGCGTGAGCTGCGACGGCGACGGCACGCCCGAGCAATACGAGGAGCTGCGCCCGCCGTCGAAGTGGGAGAAGCTGATCGAGTTCCTCGACCGCGCGGCGTACCTGCGCGATCGGTGGTCGCCCTCGATGCAGCTCTGGACGCGCACGGTGGTGCGCACGCAGCGCGACATGCGCCGCTGGGAAGAGGTGCTGCGCCTGCGCGGCTGGACGCCCGAATTCCGGCGCTGGATGGCGTTGCCCGAGTCGGTGCAGAACATGACCGGGCGTGCGGTCATCACGCCGAAGTCATCGTGCGTCTTTCTCGCCGAGCCCACGGAATTCACCGCGCATCCGTGGTTCGGCGAGATCAACCTCCTTTATGTCGATGCCGACGGCACCGTCGTTCCCTGCTGCATGCATCCTCGCGCGGGCGAGCTCGGCAATCTCAAGACGCAGAAGTACAGCGAGATCCGGGAGGGCGAGGCGCGCCGCAAGTTCAAGCAGGCGCTCGATACATCGCGCGCCACGATGTCGATTTGCGGGACGTGCGACGTCGGTCCCGCCGGCAAGGAAGGACCGTCGTTCTGGAGCGGGATCACCTACTGGAGCCCGAACAAGGCGGAGCTGCCGGAGGGCTAGCGCCGATCGACGATCAACGCCCTTAGTAGATCCAGCTCTTTCCGCAGGCTGTCATTGATCTGTTGTTGCCTC
>Ga0209131_1002045_pt1 | contig 13813 bp, 8 predicted proteins | sample GraSoi_2013_40cm_FD_185826 | JGI IMG/M metagenome (GOLD analysis project Ga0209131, IMG submission 185826) | Grasslands soil microbial communities from the Angelo Coastal Reserve, California, USA - Sample 9_17_2013_40cm (SPAdes) (version 2) | ecosystem: Environmental > Terrestrial > Soil >...
TAGCCAATCTAAGCCGGCCCGACACGCCGGCCGGCCAACTCTCCGGCGAAGTGTCGGTGCCGGATGCTGGAATGCATAGGACATGGATAGGCAACCGCCCGCATACCGCCTGGTTCGCCGGCCGATCACAGCGGCAGAGCCGCCGGTGCTCGACCGGGCGCAGGCTCAGGTTGTCGGCCATTCAGGCGGCCCATTGCTGGTGCTCGCCGGCCCAGGAACCGGCAAGACAACCGCGATCGTCGAGACGGCGGTGGACCGGATCGTCGGCCGGGGCCTGGATGCCAGCCGGGTCCTCGTACTCACCTTCAGCCGCAAGGCGGCGCAGGAGTTGCGCGGGCGGATCACACTGCGGCTCAACCGCACGACCACCGCGCCGCTCGCCCTGACCTTCCACAGTTACGCCTACGCCCTTGTGCGGCGCGAATCGGTATTCGCTGGCGAGGAGGCGCCGATCCTGCTGTCCGGGCCTGAGCAGCTGCAGGAGGTCAGGCGGATGCTGCGCGGCGAGGCATCGGACGGCGCCAGGCACTGGCCGCAGCGGCTGGGACCGCTGCTAGCCACCCGCGGCTTCGCGGCCGAACTGCGCGATTTCTTGCTCCGCGCAGCCGAGCGCGGCCTCGATGGTGCACAGCTGGCGCGGCTGGGGCGGCGGCTGGACCGCGACGACTGGGTGGCCGCCGGCGGATTTCTGACCAGGTACGCAGCGCGGTTCGACCTGGCACCTGTGCCGGCCTACGACTACGCGGAGATCATCAGGATCGCCGGGCAGCTGCTGGCCAGGCCGGAGATCAGGCAGCGCGAGCGGCTGGCCTACGACGTGGTCCTGGTCGATGAGTATCAGGACACCGACCCGGCGCAGGAGGAGCTGCTACACGCGCTCGCCGGCGACGGCCGCGAGCTGATCGTCGTTGGCGATCCTGACCAGTCGATCTACGCGTTCCGCGGCGCGGACTCCGACGCGATCGGCCGGTTCCCGGCACGGTTCCGCGCTCCCGACGGTCGCCACGCGGCCGTCACTGCGCTGGGGACCTGCCGGCGCAGCGGTCCTGGCCTGCTGGCGGCATCGCGCCGGGTGGCCGTCAGGCTCCCGGCCGTCCGGCTGCCCGAGGTCAGGGCTACCGCTCGTTCGGTTGCCGAACAAGATCACCGGGCGCTGGTCCCGCTGCCTTCCGCCAGCCTCGGCGAGACGCGGGTCGTGATCGCCGCAAGCGAGCGGCAGGAGGCGGCGCTGGTCGCCGACACGCTCCGGCGGGCGCACCTGATCGAGCACGTTCCCTGGTCGTCGATGGCAGTGCTCGTCCGGTCGGCGGTCCGCCAGGTGCCTGCCTTGCAACGGGCGCTGTCGAGCGCCGGGGTTCCAGTGGCTGTCGCCGGAGACGAGCTGCCGCTGGCCGACGATCCGGGGACAGGCCCCTTGCTGCGCCTGATCGGCTGCGCGCTTGACCCGCTGGCACTGACCGAAGACGTGGCGGCTGACCTGCTGACCGGGCCGCTCGGTGGCACCGACGCGCTCGGCCTGCGCAGGCTGCACCGGCTGCTCAGGCAGCGCAACGCCGCGCAGATGGCCAGTCAGGACCCTGACCCGGGCGACGAGTCGGTCGGTCCCGCAGATCCGGCAGCGCCGCTCGCGGCAGCGCTGCTGGATCCGCGGCTACTGTCGGCCGCGGGCTGGCGGCCCGGTCATGCCCTGATCGCGGCGGGCGAGGCGCTCGCAGCAGCCCGCCGGATCGCTGGCCTGCTCGCCGTGGCGGGAGCGGCCACAGCCGCCGGGACGGCCCAGGAGGTGCTCTGGGCGGTGTGGGACGTCACCGGCCTGGCGAGGCAGTGGCAGGCCGCCAGCGCAGCTGGCGGCACCCGTGGCGCGACCGCGGACGCTGACCTCGATGCCGTGATGGCTCTGTTCGACGCCGCGGCTCGGTTCGACGCGCGGATGCCAGCCGGGTCGATGGCGGTCTTCATTGACGGCCTGACCGGCCAGGAAATCGCCGGCGACTCCCTCGCCGAACGGGCACAGCGCGGGGAGGCCGTCACCATCTCGACCGCGCACCGGGCCAAGGGCCTGGAATGGGATCTCGTCGTGGTCGCCGGGGTGCAGGAGGGAATCTGGCCCGATCTACGCCTGCGCGGCTCCCTGCTCGGGATGGACGAGCTGGTCGAGGCCGCCGACCGCGGGCTTGACCCGACCGCCGGCGCTGCCTCGGCATCGGATGCGGCCGCGGTCGCCCTGAGCTCGAAGCTGCTCGACGAGGAGCGGCGACTGTTCTATGTCGCGGTTACGCGCGCTCGCCGCGCGCTGGTCGTGACCGCGGTCGGCGGCGAGGACAGCGAGGAACGCCCGTCCAGGTTTCTGGCCGAACTAGCCGGAGACCAGATCGCGATCGAGGACGTAGCCGGCATCGGCAGGCGCTGGCTTTCGCTGCCCGCCCTGACCGCCGATCTTCGCCGGGCTGCTGCCGACCGGGGACTGCCAAGGCCTGTCCGCGAGGCAGCGGCCGCTCAGCTGGCCAGGCTGGCCGTGGCAGGGGTAGCTGGAGCAAGTCCAGCCCAGTGGTACGCCCGCACGCAATGGTCAGGCTCAGGGCCGATCAGCGACGGCGAGGTCAGGGTGTCTCCCTCACAGGTGGACAAGTTCGTCACCTGCGGGTTGCGCTGGCTGATCGAGTCGGCGGTCGGCGCCGGCCCGCCGTCGGTCGCCGGTCATCTAGGGACCGTGATCCACGCGGCGGCTGCGCTCGTTGCCGAGGGCGCCGACCAGGCTGACATCGCCGGCCGGATCGACGAGATCTGGCACCAGCTTGACTTCGGCAGCGTCTGGTACAGCTCCAGGCAGCGCGAGACCGCGAGCCAGATGGTGGCCAGGTTTGTCGACTGGCACCGGGCGAACCGGCGCGAGCTGATCGCCATCGAGCAGAAGCTGCGGGTCAGGATCGACGACGTCATGGTCTCAGGCCAGGTGGACCGGCTGGAGCGCGACGCCGACGGCAGGGCCGTCGTCGTGGACCTCAAGACGGGCTCATCGAAGCCGCCCGCCGCCGATCTCGAGCGGAACCCGCAACTCGGCGTGTACCAGCTGGCCGTGCTGCTCGGCGCCTTCATCGAGCTGGGTGCGACCGAGCCGGGCGGCGCCGAGCTGGTTCACGTCGGCAAGGCGGCCAGGCCCAAATCGGCGACCGTGCAGGGCCAGCGTGCGCTGGCCGACGACCCGGACCCGAGCTGGGCCCAGACGCTCGTCAAAGAGGCCGCCGCGGCGATGGCCGGCCCGCAGTTCAAGGCGACGGCCAATGACGGCTGCAGGCGCTGCCCGGCGGCGACAAGCTGCCCGGTAGACGAGCGCGGCGGTCAGGTGACGCCATGAGTGAGCCGCAAGGGCGCGGCGTCGCCTGGACTGAGGAGCGAGGGACGAGCGACGAGGGAAGGCGTCGCCTAAGGGCGCCCCGGAGGCGAGCGTGACAGACACAACGGGCCAGCTGACACTCTGGAACGACGATCCGCCGCCCGCCAGCTCCGACCGGCCGCCTCGGTTCAGCCCGGCACAGCTGGCGCGGCTGCTCGGAATCGACGAGCCGACTCCCGAGCAGTCGGCGGTCATCAGCGCGCCGCTGGCCCCGTTGGCGGTGATCGCCGGAGCCGGTTCTGGCAAGAGCGAGACCATGGCCGCCCGGCTTGTCTGGCTGGTGGCGAACGGCTACGTCCGGCCCGAGCGCGTCCTGGGGCTCACCTTCACGCGTAAGGCGGCCGCCGAGCTTGCCGGGCGGGTCAGGGCGCGGCTCGACGGGCTGCGCCGGGTCGGGCTGACTGTTGCTCGGGCGGGTCAGCCGGGCCGGCCCGGCCAAACTGCCCCGGGCCGGGACTGGCCGGACGAGGCTGATCTGGCCGGTGATCCCGTCATCGCGACGTATCACTCCTACGCCGGGCGGCTGATTGCCGATCACGCGCTGCGCGAAGCGCTTGAGCCGACGATGCGGCTGATCACCGCGGCCGTGGCCTGGCAGCTGGCGGCCAGGATCGTGGCCGCATACGACGGGCCCATGGATGCGGTCGACTGGGCGCCGGTGACCGTGACGGCCGCCGTCGTCGAGTTGTCCGGCGAGCTTGCTGAGCACCTGCGGAGACCCGGCGAAGTGCTCGAAGCTGGCGATTGGCTGCGGCGGCGCCTCGCCGAGGTCCCCGCAGGCAAGCGCCGGCTGGCCGAAGCGACGATTAAGTGCCAGCGCGTGCGCGAGCAGCTACTCCCGCTGGTGCGGGCCTATGCCGCCGCCAAGGCTGAGCGCGAAGTCATCGATTACGGCGATCAGATGGCGCTCGCGGCGCGCATCGCCATCGCCCATCAGGAGGTCGGGGCTGCCGAGCGCGCCAGGTACCAGATCGTGCTTCTCGACGAGTTCCAGGACACCAGCCACGCGCAGCTTGAGCTGATGCGCGCGCTATTCGGCGGTGGGCACCCGGTGACCGCCGTCGGTGATCCCTGCCAGTCGATCTACGGCTGGCGCGGGGCAAGCGCGGGGAACATGCGGCGGTTCGCTGACAAGTTCCCGCCAGCCTCCGTTGTCGATGGCACAGCCGGGGCAAGCGAACGTGCCGAAGTCCGGCTGCTGTCGACTAGCTTCCGCAACACCGGCAAGGTGCTCGACGTCGCCGCTGCGATCCAGCACGACCTCCGGCAGGTCGCGCCTGAGGTGCCCAGGCTGATCGCACCGCCGCAGCGGGCTAACCGCGGCGCCGTCGTCTGCGCGTTGCTTCCGACCAGCGCGGACGAGGCCCGCTGGGTCGCCGAGCAGGTCGCGGGGCTGCTGAGGCTGCCTGGCGGGCTGGCGCCGGACGGGCAACCATGGCCGGATGGACGGCAGGACAGCGTCCGGCCTTCCGACATCGCCGTGCTATGCAGGAAACGCAGTCAGTTCAGCGCGCTGCGGACCGCGCTTGAAGCCGAGGGCATCCCGGTGGAGGTCGTCGGGCTCGGCGGGCTGCTGACCGTGCCCGAGGTCGCCGACATCGTGGCAACGCTGCGGGTGCTGCACAGCCCGGCGGCGTCGGACTCGCTGATCAGGACACTCACCTCGGCGCGGTGGCGAGTGGGCCCGCAGGACCTGGTCGCGCTCGGGGCGAGGGCGCGGCGACTGGCCAGGGATCAGACCGGCGCGGCAGGCGAGGATCGCCCCGAGCGCCCTGTTGAAGCTGGCGAAGATCATCTGACCAGGGCCGTGGCCGACTTCACCAAGGATGCCGGCAGCCTCGTCGAGGCGCTCGATGATCTTGGTAATCCCGCGGCGTACTCGGCCGAGGGCTATCCGCGGCTGTCGGCGCTGGCCGCCGAGTTGCGGGTGCTGCGCCGGCATGTCGGGCGCCCGCTGCCCGAGCTGGTGACCGAGGTGGAGCGGGCGCTTGGGCTGGACGTCGAGGTCGCGGCGCGGCCGGGGAGCAGCCCGGCTGCGGCACGAGCAGATCTTGATGCCTTTGCCGATGCGTCCGCGGCGTTCGCGGGGGACGCTCAGGAGCCGACGCTCGGCGCGTTCCTCGCGTACCTGACGGCCGCTGAGACCGAGGAGTTCGGGCTGGAGGCTGGCCAGGTCAGCGACACCGACGCGGTCAAGCTCGCGACCGTGCACTCGGCCAAGGGGCTGCAGTGGCCGGCCGTGGTCGTGCCTGGACTGGCCGCGGGGACCAGAGCGCAGAACTTCCCGGCCAGGCAGCGGATGACGACGCGGTGGACGGACAATCCGCGGCTGCTGCCGTTCTGGCTGCGGGGCGATGAAGCTGACCTGCCGGCGCTGGCCGGACTCGACCCGGACTCGCTGGCCGCGTTCGGCCACGCATGCGCAGACCGGAATCTGGCCGAGGAACGCCGGCTGGCCTACGTCGCCGTGACGAGGGCCGCCTACTGGCTGGCCTGCACCGGGTACTGGTGGGGCGCGGGCAAGAGCCCGCTTGGCCCGTCGCCGTTCCTGCAGGAGGTGGCTGACAGCTGCCGGGACGGCGCTGGCGTTGTCGCGGCGTGGGCAGACGCACCAGAGGATGGCGCCGAGAACCCGGCCCTGGCTGAACCGCTGACCGCGTTCTGGCCCGAGCCCCCCGGCGGCGCCAGGTATGACGCGATCCGCGAGGCAGGTGACATGGTGACCGCCGCCGCGGCGGGGATCCCGGGGGGTGCCGCGGTGCCCGCCCGGTACGCGGACCTGGTCGCCGGCTGGGCAGCCGACGCCGACCTGCTACTCGCGGAGCGGTCGCGACGCCGGCCCGACGGGCCAATCCCGGTCGAGCTGCCCCGGCGCTTCGGCGTCTCGGCGCTCGTCACGATGGCCAGGGACCCAGCTGTGCTCGCCGCGCAGATCAGGCGGCCGATGCCGCGCCCGCCTGCGCCGCGGGCAGAACGCGGAACGGCGTTTCACCGCTGGCTCGAGGAGCGGTTCGGCCAGATGCGGCTGATCAACATTGACGACCTCGCGGGTGCGGTCGACGCGGACCTCGTCGCCGACGACGCCGACCTGGCCGAGCTCAAGTCGCGATTCGAGGCGGGGCAGTGGGGGCAGCGCTGGCCGGCCGAGGTCGAGATGCCGTTCGAGACGAGGGTGGGTGACCGGCTGGTCCGCGGCAGGATTGATGCGATATTCGCTGACGCTCCAGGCGGCGGGTTCGATGTCGTCGACTGGAAGACGGGCCGGCCGCCGCGCCAGGCCCGCGAGGAGCGGGCAGTCGCCGTGCAGCTGGCCTCGTACCGGCTGGCCTGGGCCGCACTGGCCGGAGTGCCGGTCGATGATGTGCGGGCCGCGTTCTATTACGTGCGCGATGATCTGACCATCCGCCCGGCCGACCTGCTCGACGCCGTCGGCCTCGCCGCGCTGATTGACGAGGTTCCGGCCGCCGATCTGATCGGTACGGGGATTGCCAGCTGAGCGGCGAGAATGGCTCCAAAGGCCGCCGAATGGACCCAGAGCCTGAATGTCGGCGCCGGTGGCCTCGGAAACCAGGAGCCGTTGAGGCGAGCAGCGCGAATCGGCGCATGCTCGGAGTGTGATCGACCACCCACGCAGTCGGTGTCACCGTGGACTCAGGGCGCGGCGGCGAAAGGGCCGCTACCACCTATGACCGATGGCCGGGCGCCGCAAGCGGGACGAAAGGGTCGCCGCATGAGGATGCGAGTTCTCGCAGGAAGTCTGGGCTGTCCCGGCCCAGCGCATCCACGTCACCTGGGACGACTTTCGCAGTCACGGGTTCACCACCGGCAGCCGCAGCGGCCACTTCACTGTGCGGGCGAGCGCTCAGCACAAAGTCAGCCGGAGCATCCCGCTCGCCGCCGGGCACACTGGCAAGTGCACACCCGATGTCCTGGTCAGCCTGGGCAGTATCGGCCGGGTACACCTAGTGCTACACGGCAGGAACTAGCCCCGCTGCATCGAGCAACGCGCCATCAAGAGGCTGCCGGATGGCCTAGATCTGGGTGGTCTGGGCGATCACGCGGCCCGGGTCGTCGTAGCGGCTGGTCTGGACGGTGGCCGTGGTCCGGCCACGGTGCAGCGGGACGGCCACCGCGCGCACGGTACCGGCGCTGACCAGACGGAACATCTGTGTCGTCGACGTGATCGTCGCCGTAGTCTGGCCCTCGGTCAGCCCGAGAAACGCCACTAGAGCGCCCGTCGTATCGGCGAGCGACATGAGCGCGCCGCCATGGCGTATCCCCGCTGAGGTGCACAGCTGAGGCGACCAAGTCAAGTGGGCGACCACCCGGTCGGGACCGGCCTCGTCCAGTTCCATGCCGATCAGCCCGGCGAACGGCATGATGGCGAGCAGGTCCTTGAGGTCGGTCGACATTCAGTCAGTCTGGCACTCGAATTCCGGGCTCAACTCGCTCTGGGCGACCCGAGGTCGGCTGGACCGCGACATCACACGGATTGGGTAACTCCAAAAGGGGCATATCGCGCCAGATTGTGGCTGCAATCCGTGCGGAGTTGACCGTGATGCTCGCGTCAGCGATTGATCTCCACCAGGAGGATCCAGGCGAGAGCGGCCTGGAGGGACGTCATGGCAGAAGACCGGCATGCCGCCAGCCTGGCCGGTCTACAGTTCCTATCTGGATTATTCGCCCGTCACAGCAATACCGACTCGAGGTGACACGCGCATGGACACGGACGTCCGCGACTACGTCGACGCTCACGCCGGCGAGTTCTTCGCCGCCCTGAAGCAGTGGCTGACAATCCCGTCGATCTCGGCCGACCCGGCGCACAGCGCCGACGTACGCCGGTCCGCGCAGTGGCTAGCCGACCACCTCCGCGGGGCCGGGTTCGAGACGGCCGAGCTCTGGGAGACGGGCACGCCGGACAGGCCGGGTCTGCCCGCAGTGTTCGCGCAGTGGATGGCTGCCGACCCTGACGCCCCGACCGTGCTGATCTACGGCCACCACGACGTCCAGCCGGTCGAACCGCTCGATGAATGGGACTCGCCCCCATTCGAGCCCGTGGAGCGGGACGGTCAGATCCTGGCTCGCGGCGCGTCCGACGACAAGGGCCAGGTCCTGTTTCACTCTCTCGGTACCCGGGCCTGGGTGGCGGCGCACGGTGCGAGCACTCCGCCGGTCACGCTCAAGCTGATCATTGAGGGTGAGGAAGAGTCAGGGTCACCGCACTTCGCCGACCTGCTGCGGCGTGAGCGCGAACGGCTCGCCTGCGACGTCATCGTGGTCTCTGACACCACTATGTGGGCGGCCGACGTACCGTCGATGTGCACCGGCATGCGGGGCGTCATCGACGCCCAGATCGACGTCTACGGTCCTGACCGCGACCTGCATTCGGGTTCATTCGGCGGCGCCGTGCCCAACTCGCTGCACGCGCTGGCCACCCTGCTCGCCAGCCTGCATGACGCCGATGGACGGGTCATGCTGCCCGGCTTCTACGAGAAGGTCGCCGAGCTCACGCCGGCCGAACGGGATCTGTTCGCCAGGCTGCCGTTCGACGAGAAGGCATGGCTGGCCACGGCGGGCAACAGCGGCGCCGCCTATGGCGAGGCCGGCTTCAGCACGATCGAGCGGATCTGGGCGCGCCCGACCGCCGAGATCAACGGCATGTGGGGCGGCCACACCGGCCCAGGCGGCAAGACGATCGTGCCGCGCGAGGCCCATGCCAAGCTGTCGTTCCGGCTGGTCGCTCACCAGGAGCCGGCCGAGGTGGCCGGCATGCTTCGTGACTTCGTGGCGCAACATAGACCGCCCGGGCTCGATGTTGTCGTTACCGTTGATGGCCCGGGAGTCCGGCCCTCGGCTTCGCCGATCGATTCGCCGGCGGTCGCGGCCGGGCGGCGCGCGATGGAGCGGGCGTTCGGCCAGGAGGTCCTGTTCACCAGGGAGGGCGGCAGCGGGCCCGAGGCCGACCTCGCGGAAATCCTCGGCGCGCCGCTGGTCTTCATCGCCGTCGGCCTGGACGAGGACCGCATTCACGCACCGAACGAGCGAGTGGACATGAAGCTGCTGCTGAAGGGAGCGGAGGCGGCAGCGTATCTGTGGGACGAGTTCGCGGCCGCCGTCTAGCCGCGTCGCTCCGGCGTGACTGCCGACCTGATAGCTACTTTTTGACAACCTGCTCGCGCGGTCTGGCCGCCCCATGGCCGGGTGCGGGCGGGGTCAGCCGACGGCTCAGCCATCTCAGTATCTGCGGGAGTTCGCGGCGCCAGGTGGAGTAGTTGTGCCCTCCTCGCGGCAGGATCAGCGAGTAGCCCTGCATGGGCGGATGAATGAGGTGCAAGAACGCCAGGGAGCCCGGCAAGTTGTCCTCGCCGGCGCTGGAGGCGACGAGCATTGAGACTGGCGGGGCCGGAAGGTTCCGCAGCCGCCATTGAAGATCGTTCTCATCGCGGTAGCCGTGGCTGCCGCCGTAGAGGTTGCCCGTCGTGTGGTCCTTGATCGCGGCGTAGATGCCGGACATGCCGACCGCGGCGGAGAACTGCCCTGGGTACAGCATGGCCATTTTGGCCGCGCAGTAGGCACCCGTGGAGAAGCCCATTGCGGCCCATCCTGTCGGTCGCGACTGCGCCCGGAAGGTGCGCTCCACGGCCAGTGGCACGTCTGTGCCGAAGAAGGTAGCCACCTGCAACCCCGCCGGGATGTTGGTGCATTCGGTGTCGCGGGGAAGCGCCACCGACGGATTCACCATGACGTAGATTGCTGGCCGGATGCGATGAGCGGTCGCGAGCCTGGTTGCCAAGGCCGGCAGCCCGAGCATCCTCATCATGTTGAGCGGGTCAGTCGGATAGCCAGCAAACGCCAGGACCACGGGGAAGCGGGCCTTGGCGTAGGCGGGCTGGAAGTACACCGGCGGCAGGTAGACGTAGTCGCTGGCGCCGACGATGCCCGTGTACTGGCCGCGGATCGTCACCCGCAACACCGCGCCTGACCTGGCGGCGGCGCTGATCGAGCGAGTGGGCGCGTGCGTGCGGCCGGCGAACAGCGGGAGTCCGGCGGCGTCCGGCCGGCCGCCGGGCGACGCGATGAGGCCGCTGCCGTACCGCCCAAGGGCTGAGCCACCGGGGTACGTCGCGCCGATACTGCTGCCCGTGATCACGATCGGCTGAGTGCTGGCAGCGCGGGCCGTGTCTGGCAGCGATACCGCGCTCTGCCGAGCGGGTACCGGGCCGATCAGTGCGGACCATGAGCTGAAGAAGCTGAACGAGTCGTTCAGGTACGCAAGGACCGCGGCGACGATAAGTATCTGGCCGACGGCGATCAGCGCGATCCGGGCGCCGACCTGTCCGTTGCGCTGCCATGCGAGCCTGGGCCACAGCCAGGTGGTTCCCGCGATCGCGCCGGCCGCCAGCATGATGGTAAGCCAGAGAAACAGGCCGCTAGTCAGTCCCACTCCCATGTCCCCCTTTGTAAGGCCCGCGCTTGATCCCGCGCTCTCTGGTCTCCTGCAGGCTGTTCAGGAACTGCCGTCCGCATTCAGCGAGCGGCCGAGCCAGTCGAGCGCGGGCGCCAACGGCCAGAGCCCCGTCTGAGGCGGAGCCGACGCCACGCGCATCGGCGCATGGGCCAGCGAGAAGAACGGGCTGTCTGTGCGGCTCCCGGCGAACAGCACCGAGATCGGCTGCCCCGGCTGGTGACGTACCAGCCAGAGCAGGTCGTCCTGATGGCGCAACTGCGGGCTGCTGTCCCAGGCCGGTGGTCCGGGCGGCGCTTGGTAGTTGCCGGGCGGCACGACTACAGCAGCGAACATCGGCGCGTTGGTCAGCGCCAGCTGCAGTGCGCAGTACCCGCCCGACTTGTCGCCGAGCAGTGCCCACCTGGTGCGCTGGGTGTTGCCCCGGTAGCCGGAGCCGATCGCGGTCCGCAGGTCCTGAGTGAAGAACAAAGCCGCCTGTGGTCCGCCCGGGATGTTCAGGCAGCCTGGATCCGATCTGACACTGGGTGGGAGCATGACCACGATGACTGGCTGGAGCCGGCCGGCGACGATCCGCATGGCGGTGCTGGTGGCCAGGCGTCCCGCGCCATACAGAGATGCAGCGTTGAGCTGCGACGCTGCGATCGTCAGGATGACTGGATACTGCCTGGGCCGCCAGGCGGCATCCCGGTAGCCGGGCGGAAGGTAGATGTGCCCGCCGACGGTGAGTCCGGACAATTCGCCGCGAATCACGACTGTCTGGAGAGTTCCTGCTGACCGCCGTCGCCCAGGCACCCTGACCGATCGGGTGGATAGCACTGACACCAGGGCTGATGAGCCCGTCGCGCCATGGCTCACGGCCGCCAGGGTCCCACCGCCTGTGTACCGGCCGAGCAGGTCGGACCAAGAGGAGTAGAAGTTGTTGGACCGGTTAACCATCACGAAGGTCAGGCTGAGAATGGACGCTTGAACCGCGCAGAGAGCAAGCACTCGCAGGGCAACTCGCTGTACGCCGGGTCCGGCAAGCCTCGGCCACGTGCCGAGCACTCCGGCGAAGAGTAGTCCAGCCACAACTGCCAGCAGTGCGATTAGGACGTGGCTGGTCAGGCCCGGCACGGGTAACCTCCGATCAGCGGACTCGATCTCATTGGGAGGACTCTTACCCGTTGCGCGACGTGCCTGCGCAACCAATTTGGATGGGGACCACATCACTCCCGCCGACCGATCGCGTCCCGCGGAAACCGTATTCTGAGGCGGTGGCACGCTCCCTAATCTCGGTTTCCGGCGGGATCGCGCTGACCAGGCATGAGGTCGGGCGGTCGACGCATTTGCGCTCTGACGAGGACTGGCTGGCGAAGACTTGGGGCGAGCCTGGCACTCGTGTCCTCGTCATCGAGGATGGCCAGGCACTCGCCAGGATCGGTGAAGGCACGGCCGAGCTCATTTTCGTCTCACCCCAGGAGGCGCCCCAGGGGACCAGGTTCCTGCTCGGCGTCGACTCCGACGGCGTGGCCTACTTCGGCGTCGCCGGGCCCATCACCGGGGGCGATTCGATCCTGCGCCGGGCCGGGCTGCGCGAGGCCGGAACGTTGCTGACCGACCGGGACGCCGGGCTCATGACCCACGCCGTCGCACTGGCCAACTGGCACGCCGTTGCGGGCTTCTGCTCGCGCTGCGGTAATCCAACCAAACCAGAAATGGCCGGCCACTCCCGGCGTTGCACGGTCGACGGCAGCGAGCATTTCCCTCGCTGCGACCCGGCGGTGATCATGCTGGTCACCGACCCTGATGACCGGTGTTTGCTAGCCAGGAACGCGCAATGGCCGGAGCGGCGGGTCTCCGTGCTGGCCGGTTTCGTCGAGCCTGGCGAGTCGGCCGAGCAGGCGGTCGCGCGCGAGGTACACGAGGAGACCGGCGTCATCGTGTCGACTGTCACCTACGCGGGCAGCCAGCCGTGGCCGATGCCGCACAGCCTGATGCTGGGGTTCCGCGCGGAGGCGACCACAACCGCGATCACCGTCGACGACGACGAGATCGCCGAAGCGAACTGGTTCAGCCGCGATGACCTGCGGGCCGCGCTGCTCGACGGCGACCTGTTGATGCCGCCGTCCCTGTCAATCTCGCGTTGGCTGATCGAGACCTGGTACGGCACCGACCTGCCTACGCCCGTCACCCGCGCGTCGGCTACCTAGTGTCCCGCGCCTGAAGTTCGTAGCAGAAGTCGGCCGAGGGATTCGAGTATCTCGTCTGCCGTCTTGGAACAGGCGTACGGCTTGGGTCGCCAGGGCCTGGATCTGGATCTTCTCGTCCGCGCACAGGACCACGGCGTGCTCGAGCGGGTTCATGTACAGCCCGACCACGTCGTGGACCTTCTCGATGAACAGCGACGGGTCTTGCCGCCCTTAGGCCGTGACGACGCGGTAAGCGCGGATGATCGTGTCGGTGACGGAGTTGCCGTTGGTCACAACGGCTGTGGCGCGGAGCGAGACGTAGCCGGCTGTCGGCGGATTATGGACGGTGGCGGTCCAGGTGCGACCGCTGCCCGTCGCGGCAATGTTGCGCCAGGTCCGGCCATCGTTGAAGGAGACCTCGACGTGGAGTGAGGTGACGTCGGGTATCGGTGCATCCGGCTGAGACTTCACGTGGATGTCGATGTGCGTGGCGGTGCCCGCAGGCGCCTGGCCGAGGTCACTGAGGCCGACCGTATTGAACCGGACGAACTGAAGCGGGAGCACCGGGCTGTCCAACCGCCGTCGAACGAGCTTCCACTTTTCGCCTGCTATCAGCGACACTGGCGTCTGCGGGTCCTGTCTCGTCGCCGTTACCTCGAGCGTGTCACCTGGCCGCAGCACTTGACAGAGATACAAGTATGGTGTCTTGAGCAAGTTGAAGCTTGCGAAGAGATTCCTGTCGCGGTAGATGCGGAGCACAGCGGCGGTGGTGCGCTGATCACT
>Ga0209131_1002046_pt1 | contig 13811 bp, 9 predicted proteins | sample GraSoi_2013_40cm_FD_185826 | JGI IMG/M metagenome (GOLD analysis project Ga0209131, IMG submission 185826) | Grasslands soil microbial communities from the Angelo Coastal Reserve, California, USA - Sample 9_17_2013_40cm (SPAdes) (version 2) | ecosystem: Environmental > Terrestrial > Soil >...
TTTTGAGATGCGGACCGCCATTTCGGGCGAAATGCCCCGCTTCCCGTTAACCAATTCGGACAGCGTGGTGCGTGTTACTCCGAGCGCGCTGGCGGCCGCCGTGATACTCAAGCCCAAAGGCTCAATGCACTGGCGGAACACGAAGCCGCCGGGGTGGGGGGGATTTTTCATCGACATGTTGATGCTCTCTCAGTGGTAGTCCAGATAGTCAACGTCGAACGCGTCGCCGTCGGCAAAATGAAAGATCACTCGCCAGTTCGCGCGAACCGTGACAGCCCAAAAACCTCGAAGCCTGCCCTTGAGCACGTGCAATCGAAATCCGGGCAAATCCATATCGGAGGCTGCACCGGCCGCGTCCAGTCGTGCCAAGATATCGCGCAGCTTTTCCGCATGGTCGGCAATCACGCCGCGCGGGTCGTCGTCCTGGTGGAGACGCCTCAGCCCTTGTGGCGGATTGACCGGATCATTCTCGGGCTGTCAACCGGATCAATGCACCGTAACGCGTAACGTAACGCAGGTCAAATGAAGCTTGACTCGCTTGCGTTCGGCGCGTCCACATCTGTGTGTCGGATGACGTCTGCCCTACGCCCGAAACCGCACCACCTTCTGGGTCTGCTCCCCCAATCCCGCAATGCCGAGCGTGACCACGTCGCCGACCTTCAGGAACTTCGGCTCCGGCTTCATGCCGAGTGCCACGCCCGGCGGGGTGCCCGTGATGATGACGTCGCCGGGCTCCAGAACCATGAATTGCGAGCAGTACCACACGAGGTGTGCGACGCCGAAGACCATCGTCTTGGTGGAGCCTTTCTGGCGCGTCTCGCCGTTCACGGTAAGCCACATGTCGAGGTTCTGCGGCTTGGAGATCTCATCCTTGGTCACGAGCCAGGGGCCGAGCGGACCAAATGTCTCCGAGCCCTTGCCCTTCGTCCATTGGCCGGCGCGCTCGATCTGGAATTCGCGTTCCGAGACGTCGTTGGCAAGGCAGTAGCCAGCGACTGCATCCATCGCGGCGCTCTTGCCCAGATAGCGGGCGCGGCTGCCGATCACGACGCCGAGTTCGACCTCGTAGTCAAGCTTGGTCGAGCCTTTCGGCGTCATGGTGTCGTCGTTGGGCCCGCAAATGCAGCTCGGCGCCTTGTTGAAGATGATCGGTTCCTTCGGCACCTGCAGTCCGGCCTCAGCTGCATGGTCGGCGTAGTTGAGGCCAATGGCAATGAAATTGCCGACGCGGCCGATGCAGGGACCGATGCGCGGGTTGCCGCGCACCGGCGGCAGCTTGTCGGTTTTGACCTTGGCGAGTTTGGCAAGGCTCTTCGGCGACAACGCCTCGCCCGCAATATCCGGCACCAGGCCGGAGAGATCGCGAAGACGGCCTTCCCCATCGACAATGCCCGGCTTCTCGCGCCCGGCCGCTCCATAACGCACAAGCTTCATCGTATTTCCTTTCTGGAAAATGAGGGACTATCTGGGGAAGGTCGTTACCGTCATGCGTTGGCGGCTGCGAGAAGACAAGACGGATCTGTTACGTAATTGCAACAGGCGGTGAAAATATCGATCCGCTTGTCGGGGAAGTTGCAATTTTTCATGAGGAGCCATTGCGGTCACGGCCGATTTCGCTCCCAATAGTAGAACGGATGCAGGCAAATCGCGACGGAGGCGAAGCGTAATCGCACAGGATGCGACACCGGGGGGGAGCGAACATGGGGGCGAACACCGTCAGATCCGGCTGGGCTGCGTTGCTGGCAAGCGCGGCCGTTCTTATTCCAATGGCGGCGATCGAGGCGAACGCCGGCGCGTTTGGTTTGCGCGAACAGAGCACGGTCGGCCAGGGGGACGCTTTCGCAGGCGTCGCCGCGGGCGGGGCGTTGTCCTCGATGTTCTGGAATCCGGCAACCATGACGCAAGCGCCCGGATTCGGCCTCGAAGGAAATGGGACCGGGATTCTCGCCAATGCGGATCAACATCCTTTGGCTGGTTCGACGCTCCTGCCGCTTGGTTTCGGCGGTGCCAGTGATTGGGGCAGTCCGGCATTGCTGTTTTCCGGGTACTCGACGTGGCAGGTCAGTCCCAATCTATGGATAGGCTTGTCTACTAATTCGCCGTTCGGATTGTCGACCAGTTTCCCCGACTCCTGGGCAGGACGGAATTACGGGCTCGGCTCGAGCCTGATGACCTACAACGCCACGCCCAGCGTGGCGTGGCGCATCAATAAATGGCTGAGCATCGGACTTGGCGTTCAGCTCCAATACGGCCGGGCGGATGTAAACCTCGGGCTCACGCCTATTCCACCGACGCATGTCAATCTCAATGGCACTGGCTGGGGATTCGGTCTAACGGCGGGGGTCACCGTGACGCCCGGACCGAATACGACAATCGGGATCGGCTGGCGCTCTGGCGTCGACCAGAAAATTGATGGCAGCCTGAATGTGGGTGCTCCAATTCCACTTTCCACGCCCGGGGCCGCGAACACAACATTGGATTTGCCGGACATCGTAAGTGTCGGCATCAGGCATCGCTTCGATGACCGCTGGACCGTCATGGGCACGGCGGAATGGACCAATTGGAGTCGAATCGGCACGACCGTCGTCAACCAGGCGGCGGGTGGACCTGCGCTGATCGGTGGTTCCCCCGTAGCATTGCCATTCCAGTTCCGAGACGGTTGGTTCTACTCAGTTGGTGCGGAGTATCTGCTGGATGCCAAAACCACGCTGCGAGGCGGCGTGGGGTATGAAATCTCGCCGATTACCGACCGCGTGCGGATGCCGCTCCTACCGGACAACGATCGTATCTGGCTCTCCGTCGGAGCCAGCTACAAGATGCTGCCCAACTTCATCATGGATGTCGGCTACTCCCATATCTGGGTCAAGGATGCCAACATCAATATATCGCCGACGTCGGGGAATCCGTGGTTCAGTGGGGTCACTTATATTGGCAATGCGTCGGCGAGCATCAATATCTATTCGGTCGGCTTCCGATATATGTTCAATGCGCCGCCTCCGCCGGTCGCGCCGTTTATGACGAAGGGCTGATCAGCCATTGTTGAATGTGACAATGAGTGCGTGGGTAGGCGCGGCGCTGCCCAGGACGGATGATCGTCAATCGCGGAATACGACGAAAAAATCGATGTGTACGCGAATTAGGCGATCGGAAGCGTCGTATCCTCCGACGACTGGAAAATGTCCATCGCCCCAGCCGGAATGAAAGATAACGATGTTCTCGCCGCCGGTCGCATATGGCAACGGAATGTTGACGATGCCAGCGCGAATATGGTCAGGATCATCCATGCGCGCAAACCAGCAATCCGGCTTACCGGTATCGAACACGCGCCCCAACCAATCATCTGCGGGCATCGACGTGGCGATGGCGCCGTCGTCAACAAAACATGCGGTGCCCGCGTCAACGGGAAAGCCCCAATAGGTGCCGTCACCGCTCATTTCGGCCGGGCAAGACGACCCGTCGCTCGAGGGGGTGATGATGCGGCGGACCACTTCAGTCGCGGTTTCATCGAGCACCAACGTGGCGTACGCCTCGCGGACGTGTGAAAAGTCCTTCGCCTCACTGACATCCGCAAGTGTTACAATCACTCGGTACTGCCCCGGCGGAACCTGTACCGAAGGATTGTTGGCAGTCCGCATTGCCGCAAATGGATCACAGGCTACCAGCTTACCCGTCGGCATCAGCAGAGAACCGCAATCTATAGTCGACAAAACATAATTCCGGCCGTCGCCAATGTGGACGAGCTGGCCATCTTTGAGCGCGCTCCAGAACGCGACATTGGGATAGGCCATCCGCTACGCCTTTTGTGACTGAGTACCCGAACATCTCACCGCCGGCGCCTTCACCCGCCTCTGACGGCCCTAAGCTTCCCAGACAGTGCCCACTTCGAGACGCGCCCTAGAACGCGCCCGGGAACGTGCCGCCGTCGAGCAGCAGATTCTGTCCAGTGATGTAGCCCGCATGGGCGGAGCACAGGAATGCACAGGCGGCGCCGAACTCGTCTGGCGTGCCCAGCCGCTTTGCCGGAATGGTCGCTATCCGCTCCTTGACGGCCTGGTCGACCGTGATGCCGCGCTTGGCCGCGATCATTTCCATGTTCGACTGCAGCCGATCCGTCGCGAAAGGGCCTGGCTGCATAAAATTGATCGTGACGTTGGCGCTCGCAACTGAGCGCGCGACGCCGGCCATGAAGGCGGTCAGGCCGGCGCGCGCGCCTGACGACAGGTCGAGCCCGAACAGCGGCGCCTTCACGGTGCCGGACGTAATATTGACGATGCGGCCGAAGTTCCGCCTTACCATCGGGTCGATCGCCTTCTGGGTGATCTCGATCGCCACCACCATGTTGGCGATGACGCCGTCGATGATCTGTTGGCGGCTGAGCTCGCGGAAATCACGGAATGGCGGGCCGGCATTGTTGTTGACGACGATGTCGGGCTCAGGACAGGCGGCAAACAATGCTTTCTGTCCCTCCGCTGTGGCGACATCGGCCGCGACTGCGATGACCTTCGCGCCGGTCGCCTGCCGGATGTCGGCTGCGGTCGCCTCAACCGCATCGCGATTGCGGCCGTTGACCACGACCTCGCATCCGGCCTCTGCCAGACTCCTGGCGCAAGCGCGGCCCAACCCTTTGCTGGAGGCGCAGACGATGGCCTTGCGGCCGGCAATGCCCAGATCCATGGCGAACTCCCCAACCGGCGGCCCCCCTCCCTACCCTCCCCCCGGCTTGCAGGGGAGGGTAGGGAGGGGGGCGCGTGGCGTCTTCCTTGGCGATGCCGCGCCGCGATGTCAATCAGCCGCCCACCCTACGTAGCCCGGATGGAGCGCAGCGTAATCCGGGAATGGCCGAAGGATTCGCGGGACTGATCCCGGATTACGCTGCGCTCCATCCGGGCTACGGGTGGGTCGGTCAGGCGCTCGTCGACGCCGTCACGTTTGGCGCCGCTCTGCGTATCGTTGCGAGGCGGTATAGTGCGCATGCGCCGCCGCGCCTCGTCCGGAGCACCGATCTGCGTGCAGGAACGGCGCGGGCGGAGCTGGTGGGAGCCCATGACGATCAGCCGTTACTACGACAAGACAGCGCTGGAGGCTCAGGTGCAGGCTGGCCGGCACCGTGAAGCCGTCGGCGGGCTGTGGGACGAAATTGGCCAGCTCCAGATCGACTTTCTGGTTTCGCAAGGGCTCATGCCGCATCACCGGCTGCTCGACATCGGTTGCGGCAGCCTTCGGGGCGGGGTGAAGCTGATAAGATATCTCGACGCCGGTCATTATGCCGGTGTCGATTTGCATGAGTCGCTCATCAACGCCGGATACGAGATCGAACTCGCGACGGCAGGGCTGATGCACAAATTGCCCAGGTCCAATCTCGTGGCGGAGGGAGAATTCGATTTTTCCTGGTGCCCGATGCGGGTCGACTTCGCTTTGGCGCAATCGGTATTTACCGCATTGCCGCTTAACTTTCTCCGCATCTGCCTGGAACGGCTCGGCAACTTCGTGGTTCGCGACGGCAAATTCTTCGTCTCGATTTTCGAAGTCCCGGACCATCATCCGACCTGCACGCCGTACCGGCATGCATCCGGTTACATTTCGTACGGCGCCAAGGAACCGTATCATTACCGATTTGCCGATATGGAATTCTGCTGTCGCGGTCTGCCCTGGCGCGCCATCCATATCGGCGCCTGGGGTCACCCGCTGTCGGTGCGGATGGTTCGCTTCGACAAGACGAGTTAACTGTGACGCGCTTTCGCCTTGCGCAGGCACGCCGTTCGGCGTTACCGTTCCGCATGGCAAGTTCCCAGGATTTATCGCTGCGGCTGCCTACTGCGGCCGACGTGGATGCGGCGGCCGAGCGGCTCGCCGGGGTTGCGGTGCGCACGCCGCTGATTTCCTCGCCGGCTCTCGATGCACTCACCGGCGGCCGCGTCTTCCTCAAGGCTGAGACGCTGCAGCGGACCGGCTCGTTCAAGTTTCGCGGCGCCTATAACAAGCTGTCTTCGCTCGCCCCCGACATGCGACGCTGCGGCGTCGTGGCTTTTTCGTCCGGCAACCACGCCCAAGGCGTGGCGGCAGCAGCGAAGCTCCTCGACATGCCGGCCGTCATCGTCATGCCGCGCGACGCGCCGCGGCGCAAGCGCGAGCGCACCGCAGCGCTCGGCGCGGAGGTGGTGCTCTACGATCGCGAACGCGAGGACCGCGAGGCCATTTCGCGCGGCATCGCGGCGTCGCGCGGCGCCGTACTCGTGCCTCCCTACGACGACCCGTTCGTCATTGCCGGGCAGGGGACCACAGGCCGCGAGATCGCCGAGGACGTGGCACATCTCGGGCTCACGCTCGACTGCGTAATCGTCAATGCTTCGGGCGGCGGGTTGACGGCCGGCATCGCGCTCGCCGTCAAGGCGAGGGCGCCAGGAGCGCGCATTTACACCGCGGAGCCCGAGGGCTTCGACGATCACGCACGCTCGTTTCGCAGTGGCCGGCGCGAGCGCAATGCGGTCCTGACCGGAAGCATGTGCGACGCGCTGATGTCGCAGATGCCCGGCGAGCTTACCTTCGAGGTCAATCGTGCGCTCGTGGCCGACGGTGTGACAGCAACGGAAGCCGAAGTTGCGCGCGCGGTCGGCTTTGCGTTCCACGAGCTGAAGCTCGTTGTCGAGCCCGGAGGCGCGGTCGCGCTCGCTGCGCTTCTCGCCGGCAAACTCGGCATTGCAGACAAGACTGCCGTCGTGGTGCTGTCCGGCGGCAATATCGACCCCGAGCTGTTCGCGCGGCTCGTGGCGTAGGTCGGCGTCGTGCCCCCTCCCTACCCTCCCCCGCGTGCGGGGGAGGGTAGGGAGGGGGCAGCCGCGTCGCATCCCGCGCTCACGCGCGTCGACGCGCCAACCTGATGACACGCAAAAGCACAGCGGCCGCTGGGCCGCTGTGCTAAGCGATTTCTCTGCTGCAGGGAGGGCGTTCGCGGCCTAGCTGGCCGCGTCGCCAGTATTCGGCGTCGTCATTGCATCCGACGAACAGCGAAAATAGGCCGAGAATGCCTGAAGGCAACAATCTCGCGGCTGCGACTCGGTTTGTGGGCTCTGTGGACGATGGTGTGGACGGGGGCGACGCTATCACCTTCGGAGCACGTCGGCACATAGGCGGCGAGCTCATTACCGCGGAGAAACATCATTCGCGGGGTGAGGCCGCCATGCCGGTTTATCCAGCTTTGCACGTCTGCGGGATAGATGCTCATCATGTGTTGGGTCGCAGGGAAGCTTACCGCCTTGCCCCCGAACGGCGTAGGCTGCCATGCCGCATGAAAGCCGAGCACAGCCCGAGAGGTCGCGCAGATCTGCTCGCGGGGCACCATGCCAATTGCCAAAGTGCAGGCCGAGAGGCATGATCCGTCGATGACAATGCGCTCGCCGGTTGAGCGGGCGTGGGCAAATCGCTGTTGGTAGGCCGCGATGAGGCCGCCGGGGTCGTTGGCGAGCCGGATGGTGGCCTGGGCGGCGGACGACGTAATCAACGTGGCCGCAGCTGCTGCGGTCAGCAAGGTCGGTATACGCACTGAAATCTCCCTACGCGCTTTGACTAGAAAGTAACATCAGTGCCGTAAAAGGTAGAATTGAGGCAAAACTGTAGTTTTTTTGCGCTTCTGCTTCGGCTGTGTTGAATTTTCTGACCCCTGCGCCAGTAATCTGGCCTTTGTGTCAGGTAAAAGGATTCGTCTCACCTTTGAACGACGGAACTAAGCTACGCTCTATACTTCAGCAGATCGTAATTCTCTCTATCTATTTGATTTTGCTATGATATTTTTTCAATCTCACAGCGTAGCGGCCAGTCAATAGATACAGATACCTCTCATTCGTCTCATTCGTCCTCCCTGTCGCCTCATGCGTCCTCCGCGCGGCTCCGCAGTGCCATTGGTGACAAATCTTTGGGTCGAAACGTCGCGGCGCCTCATCCGTCAGCCCCACAGCGCTGCGGACGCGGGGTGCACGATGCTGCCGTCATAGCGCAGACCGTCCGGGCGGTCCCGCGCCAGCAACAAGGGAGCGTCAAGATCAACCACGCGGGCATACCCCGCCACCAGCAACGCGGGGGCGATGGCGAGCGAAGTAGCGATCATGCAGCCGACCATAAGCTCAAATCCGAGCATTCGCGCATCGGCAGCGAGCGCAAGCGCTTCGGTGAGCCCACCGGCTTTGTCGAGTTTTATGTTCACGGCGTCATACTTGCCGACCAGTGCGCGGAGCGTCGCGCGGTCATGGACGCTCTCGTCCGCACAGATCGGAACCGTGCGGGCAATGAGCGCGAGCGCGCCGTCGTCCGCGGCGGGAAGCGGTTGCTCTATCAGCGTCACCCCTGCCGCCGCGCAAGCTGCCAGATTTGCAGCCAAATTGTCGGGGCGCCAGCCTTCGTTGGCATCCACGATCAACTCGGCGGCAGGCGCCGCATTGCGGATTGCCGCGATGCGTTGCGGATCGCCGACCCCGCCAAGCTTGATCTTCAAGAGCGGGCGGGTCGCCGCAGCGGCGGCGGCTTGCGCCATCTCCTCGGCCGGGCCGAACGAAATCGTGTAGGCGGTGAGGCAGGGCCGGGCAGGTGCTACCCCGAGCAATTCGTACGCCGGGCGGTTGGTGCGCTTGGCTTCGAGATCGATGAAGGCGCAGTCGAGGGCATTGCGTGCAGCGCCGGCCGGAAGGGCGCTCTGCAAGGCGACGCGGTCGAGACCGCGCCCGATGTCGTCAGCAAAGCTCGCGATGGCGGCCGCAACGCCCGCCACTGTCTCGCCGTAACGCGGGTAGGGCGTGCATTCGCCGCGCCCGGTAAAAGGGCCGTCGGCGAGTTCGGCAACCACGACCTCGGCCTCGGTCTTCGAGCCGCGGCTGATGGTAAAGGCGCCGGCAATCGGCCAACGCTCGCAACGTACACGGAGCTCAATGGACATGCACGCCGGCCCGGCGGCTTTTGCCTATTCGAAGCGGCCGGCCGCATGGGCCAGCATGGTGTAGACTTTCCCGGTGTCCGAGGTGAGATATGTACGCGCCACCATCTCCTCGCGGTCGTCACGCCCGGCTTCGCTGAGAAGCCGTTCGAACTCGCCGATATACCGATCGACGATCTGGCGGAACTCGCGGTCGGACTTGTAGCGCTTGCGCACCTCGTCGAACGCCTTTCGACCCTGCATGGTGTAGAGACGCCGCGTAAACACGTTGCGCTCGCCGCGATTGTAGCGCTCCCAGAGGTCCGCGGCGGCTTCATGATCGATCATGCGGGCGATATCGACCGACAGCGAGTCGAGCGATTCGATCCTGTGCCGGATATTGCGGTCGTCGAGCCGCAGCGTGCGCTGTTCCTTCGCGGCGGCCGGGAGGGGGGACGACTTCAAGGCGCCGCCGTCGTCGTTGGGGGAGGACTCCTCGCGGTCCCGCGAAGCGCGCGTCAGCAGCTCCGATAGCCAGTGGCCAGCCTCGTCGCCAGCGCCTCCTCGGGCGTCCTGGCCAGCGGGCGCGACCGGCGGCGCTTCCACGCGGCCGCGCTGTGGGGCGCTCCCGTCGGCTCCCGCCGTAGCCTGACGAGGGGCGGGGTCCGGCGCCGCTTCTTCCACGCGGGCCCACTGCGGGGTGCTCTTGTCGGCTGCGGCCGTCGCTGGTCGGGAGGCGGGCTCCGGCGCGGCGGCAACGGCCGCCATCGCCGGTTCTTCGTTGCCATAACTTCGCCTCACGGGCGACTGCTCGGTGGCCGCCCCCACCGTGTCCATGGCGCGTCCGTGGCGGGCCACGATGCGGTTGAGCTCCGCCAGCGCTTCCATCTGGTCAACGATGACGCGGCGCATCTGCGCCATGCTTTCGGCGGTCTCTTCGGGCAGTTCGAGCACGCCGCGGCGCAGCTCCTTGCGTGTGGTGTCGAGCTCGCGCTGCATGTCGAGCGACATCTGTTTCATGTTTTGCATGATCTCGGCGAAGCGATCGGTCGCCTGCTGGAGCACCTGGTGTGCTTCGCCGGCGTTCTGCTGCAACAGGTCTTGGGTTTTCGACGATACCCGCTCGTGAAGTTCTTGGAGCGACTGCAGCGTCTGCTTGCTCTGCTGCTCAGTGGTCGAACGAATTGCTGCGTGCCGCTCGGCCAGGGTGCGGGCGCCTTCAGACGTCGCCTCGGCAACCAGCCGGGCGGCATCGCGGGCGCGGTCCTCGGCGGAGCGCAGCGACACCTCGATCAGACTTGAGAACCTCTTGAGATGTTTGTCGAGCTGCTCAGTACGGTTATCTGCCGCCGCCGCCAGGTCCTCAATGGCGTTTTTGCGTTCGGTAACCGATGCCATCGTATCGTCGTTGGCCTTTTCGAGCAGAGTGACGGCGTCGGCAAGCGCCTTGCCATGGCCGTCGAACTGCACCGCAAGTTCACCGAGATCGCCCAGTACCCGCGAGGTGAGCCCGTAGAAGGAGCTGACCTGGCGGTCCAGCTTGCCGGTGGTGGCGTCGGCGCTGTCGAGCAGCTGTTCGAGCGTGGATACAAATTCGGTGACACGCATCGAAAGCATCTGCTCGATTGCGTTGAGGTTGGTCTGCGCGCCGCCCAGCACCTGCTGAAGCGTGCCATTGGCGTCGCGCAGCCGCTCGAACAGGGCGGTGGCATCGGAACGCAGCATGCCATGGGTTTCGCGAATTTCCGAAACCGTCGACATCGCGACCTGCTTGGATTGGTCTACCGCGCCACGGGTCGACTGCTGGAGATCCTTTAAGGTTTGCGCCACCGTCATAGTCGCCTGCGAAACGGAGTTCCTGGCCGAATCCTGCAGTTCCTTGAGGGTCCGGCTCACGATCGACGTGGCGCTCGTGCTGGCGTCGGTGATGATGCGGGCGAGTTCGTTCGAGTTGTTCATGATCGACTGCGTAAAGGCAAATGCCTTGGCATCAATGGCCTTGGCGGCGCTTTCGGTCGCCTGCTCGATCTCGGTGGCGAATTGTCCGCCCTTCGAGGAGATGGCCGCGATGAGGCCGCTGCTCGCCTTGTCCAACAGGTCCGACAGCTCGGAGGCGCGCGCCTGCATGACGTCGGCTGCGGCCTGAGTGCGCGTTTCGATCTCCTGGGACACGTTGCCGCTGCGCTCGAGCAACTGGCTGAAGGCCTCGGTGGTATGTTTGTCGATCTCCTCCGTCGCATCGCGGACCCGAAGCGCGATTTCGTCGGTCGCCGAGACGGTCCGCGTCTCCATTTCCTCGGTCGCGCCGGCGAGCCGCGCGACCGCGAACTCGGCCGCGGCGTGGGTGCGCGATTCGATCGCCTCGGTCGCTTTGCCGACCAATATGGCGGCTCGCTCGACCGCCGTACCGGTGCGCGCTCCCATCTCATGAGCGATGCGGTCGATCGTGGACGCGGCGAACTCGGCGGCGGCGTGAGTGCGGGCTTCGACCTCCGTCATGGCGTTCTCGATCCGCCCGGTCGTCAGGTCGGCCGCCGTTTGGGTCCGCGTTTCGATGTCTCGTGCGGCCGCCTCGGCGCGGCCAACCAGCAGGTCCTCGAACCGCCCGATCTGGCTTTCCAGGTTATCTGCAACCTCTGCGGCGCGCGTCGCCAGCGCCATGTTGGCGTCGTCGATTTTGCGGCAAAGCGTGACAGTGAGCACGTCGTCACGCGTGGTTACGGCCGTGGCAACCAGTTCCTGGATATCGGCGGTCCGCTGCGCCAGATTATCGACGAGCTCGCCGCCATGGGTCCTCACGGTGCGATCGAATTCGGCGAGGCGATGCGTGATGAGGTCGCCGAGCTCGGTGGAATCGCGGGCGATGCGCTCGGCGAGCTCGGCGCCGTTGCGGGAGAATATCTCCTCGAAGGTCTGCAGCCTTTGAGCCAGCATGTCGCGCATCATATCGCTGCGCGACGCGATCGAGGCGGCAAGCGTTTCGGCGTTGCTTCCGAAGTGCTCGGCGATATGGTCGCTGTGCGAAACGACGGTTTCGGTCAGCTTGTTGCCGATGTCTTCGAGCTTCGACACCATATCGCCGCCGCGCAGACTGAGATCAAGAACGATCGATTCGCCCGTGGTCTTGAGCGAGTTGTTCACCTCGTCGGCGCGCGACGCAATGGTCTCGGCGATGCGGCCCGTGGTGTCGATCAGCGCGCGCGACACCGTCTCGGAGCGGTCCGAGATCGTCTCGGCGAGCTCGCGCGTGCGGATGTCGACCGTATCCAGGACCGAGGAGCTCTTTTGCGAGAAGCGGTCCACGACCTCATCGAGGCGAGCGGACAGCGACTGCTGCAGGTTGGCGGCGATCGCAAGCAATTGCTCGTTGAGGTGATCGGATTTGAAGTTGAGGCCCGATGTCAGCCGGTCGCCGGCGGCATCGATCGCATGGGTGGTGTCGTCGCTGGTGCGTTCGAGCCGCTTCAGGAGGTCGGCGCCGCGCTCGCCGAGCCCATCGATCATGGCGCCGCCGGAGGCGCCGAGCGCCACCGTAATCTGCTCACCCTGGTCGGCGAGCGCGCGGGTGACGCGTTGCGCCGCCTCGTTGACGCGCTCCGCGATCAGCTCGCTCACCGTCGTGATGTCGTGCGACAGGTCGAGGTGCACATTGGTAATGGCATTGCGGACCTGCTCGGCTTGACCGACGAGAGTCTCGCGCTGCTCCGCGAGGCCGTCGAGCAGATTGCGGATACGCACCTCATTATCGTTGTACGCCCGTTCCAGCGCAGCGACCTCGTTGTTGACGAGGGTTTCGAGTTCGGCTGCCCGCGCCAGCGCGCGTTCGACGCCGTCGCCCATGGCTGCGACTTCGCGGCGAATCGCCTGGCCGATGGTCACGATGGAATCGCGGGCGACGATTTCAGGTTCGGCGAAACGCAGCGTCGCTTCAGCCATGGAACTGGAAACGATGCGCAACTCGTTCAGGCGCGCCATCATGTTGGCGAGCGCGTAGAAGAACACGATCGGAGCGCCGAATGCACCGGCGAGGCCGATCGCGGTTGGAGTCCAGCCGGCGCCGCTGGACATTTCGCCGAGCTGTTCGCTGAAACCATAGATCAGGGCCAAAGCCGCGATGGTCCATAGGGCGGTGAACAGGCTCGCAATGACGAACGGCGTGCGCGCCGGGCGGCGCTGCAGCGATTGCATGATCTGGCCGATGGATTCGCGGTCGTCGTTAGCCGCCCGGACAACATCTCGACCGTCGCGATGTGGGCCTGTCGCAGGCATTTCGGTCGGCATCTCTCGCGTCGTGCGCGGACCGGGGCGAAAGGCTTCGTCCGGAATTTCCATGGCGGGCGGCATTGCGGCCGCGGCGGCGTCGAGGATCGATTTGATGCCGCGCTCGCGGACGTTCGGCGTGTCCTGGATCGCCGAACGCGCAACTTCGGTCGGGTCTTCGCCCTTCTTCGAATAAGTCGCCATGGTTGGTAGCCTCACAAACTATGCTGCACCAGCGAACAGGCCGCAGTGGGACTGTCGCCTGCACGCCGATGCATGATCTGTGTCTGTATCCGTGCCACCGGATTAGAGGCGGAAACACTCCCCGCACCCGACCTCATCAGGGCATTTTACTCGCGACGCAGCGAATCACGAAACCGATTCTTTACCTCTTTTTTATCATCGTTAACGCGTATTATGGACAAAATTGCCGAATTTGATACAAAATAGACATAATCAGCGACCTCGGACGAGCCGTACCGAAGTCTTTGTGGACCGGGGGAAGAAGACCAGTCGGGAGCAGACCGTTGCCGGCGAAGTCAGGTTCGTTCTCGGGGCGCGCGCGCGATAAGATCGATATTGCCTGTGAGTGATGATCCTGAAAGTGATCCGCCTCAGAGGCCGGCCGCCACACTGCGGCCGACCGAGCCGC
>Ga0209131_1002047_pt1 | contig 13810 bp, 10 predicted proteins | sample GraSoi_2013_40cm_FD_185826 | JGI IMG/M metagenome (GOLD analysis project Ga0209131, IMG submission 185826) | Grasslands soil microbial communities from the Angelo Coastal Reserve, California, USA - Sample 9_17_2013_40cm (SPAdes) (version 2) | ecosystem: Environmental > Terrestrial > Soil >...
ATGGCCCGGTTGCGCGGCACGCCCAGGGCGATGAAGCCCCAGTCGCTGAACGCCGGGAACGCGCCTTGCTTGATGCCGCTCGGATGGCACGAGGCGCAGTTGCCTCGCGCGGGATCGTTGAACGCCTCGAGCCCGCGCTGCTCCGCGTCGGTCAGCTTCGCCTTGCCGCGCAGGAAAGCGTCGTACTTGCTGTCATAAGGGTAGAACTCGCGCGGATCCTGCTGGAACACCTCGAGCGACAGCACGATCGCGCGGAACGCACGATCGTCATCGTCCAGCACGTGCGCGCCGAAAGCATCGCCAAGCGCCTGCGCGTTTCGCGAACGGCGCACGCGCTCGACCACCGCGGCCGGATCGCGATTGGCCATCTCGAGCGGCGAGGTGAGCGGCAACGCGGCCTGCTCATGCAGGTTGCGCGCGCGGCCGTCCCAGGTGTGGCCGCCGGCCGGTCCCTGGTCCTCGGCGTCGTTGCCGTCGGACTCGAAGAAATGCTCGGTGAAGGCGGGCACCGCATGCAGGTAGCGAAGCGCCGGCGGCCATCGGGCCCCGCGAGCTGCGCCGCGCGTGCGTTCGGCGGCCCGTACGCGCGCTCAGGATCGTGACAGCTCGCGCACGAGGTGCGGCCCGAGGCCGATAGCGCAGGATCGGAGAAGAGCGCGCGCCCGAGCGCTGTCATCTCGGCGACGCTCGGACGTTTCTCGAAGGGCGTGGCATAGAAGGGCGTGTCGACAGCGAATGTCGCCGAGGCCGATACGGCGGCAATGAGAAGTCCTGCGAACGCGACGCGCATCACGCCGCGAGGAAACCAAGATTGCGTGTCAGCACGATGACAGCGATCGTCACCGGCCTGTCACGCGGAAGCTTTCTAATCTGCGGCACCCGCCAACAAGACCAGAACGGTGATCGCCATGAAAATCCGGCAATCCGCAGCATTCATTTCCCTCACGCTCGCGGGCGGCATCGCCCTCGCGATCGCGGCCTGCTCCTCGCACGACGACTGCGATACCAACTGCCAGCTTCAGAACAAGGTGCAGACGGTCGTCGTGATCTACGCCGAGAACCGCAGCTTCGACAACCTGTACGGACTCTTCCCCGGCGCGAACGGCATTCCCGGCGTGAACCCGACGGCGAGCGGGACGATCTCGCCGCAGATCGATCGCACCGCGGCGAGCCCGGTCCTTGCGAAGCTTCCGCAGACCTGGGGAGGGGTCACCGCCGCGGGCCAGTCGACGGTCGTCACGCAGGCGCAGAGCGACAACCTGCCCAACGCGTCGTTCAAGATCGAGTCGACCTTCAACATCGACAAGTCGGTCATCACGCGCGACCTGTACCACCGCTTTTTCGAGAACCAGATGCAGATCAACGGCGGCAAGAACGACAAGTTCGCGGGATGGGCCGACGCGGGCGGCCTCGTCATGGGCTACTACGACGGCAGCTCGATGGCGATGTGGAACATCGCGAAGGCCAACGTGCTCGCCGACAATTTCTTCATGGGTGCCTTCGGCGGCTCGTTCCTGAACCACCAGTACCTCATTTGCGCGTGCGCGCCGGAGTATCCCAACGCGGACACCGCGGCGGCTCATCCGACGATCGCCACGCTCGATACGGACGCCTCGGGCAAGTTCCTGGCGAAACTCACCACGACCGCCACCATGCCGGCCTCCGCGCTCGACGGGCCCCCGGGCTACATGCTCTCCGGAAACATCGCGCCGAGGAACTACTTCGGTGACGGCACCTTCCGCGCCATCAACACGATGCAGCCGGCCAACCAGCCGAGCGGCAACGCGCCGGCCACGAGCGATACGACGGGACTCTTCGCGAACCCCGCCGGCGCGACCACGCTGCCGCCGCAGACGCAGGCCACCATCGGCGACCGCCTCGAGGCGAAGAGCATCTCGTGGAAGTGGTACTCGCAGGCGTGGGCGCAGGCGTCCTCGAACCGCGCGGTGATCTACAACAACATCGTGCCGAACTTCCAGGCGCACCACCACCCGTTCAATTACTTCGCGAAGGTCGATCCGGTCGCTGCGGGTTCGTATCGTGGCGCGCACCTGAAGGACTACAACGATCTCGTCGCCGACGCGGCCGCGGGCACGCTGCCCCAGGTCGTGTTCTACAAGCCCGAGGGCGACAACAACCAGCACCCCGGCTACGCGTCGGTGGCCCCCGGCGACGCGCACCTCGCCGACCTCATCTCGAAGCTGCAGGCAAGCCCGCAGTACAAGAGCATGGTGATCGTCGTGACCTACGACGAGAACGGCGGATTCTGGGACCACGTGGGGCCGCCCAAGGGTGATCTCCTCGGGCCGAGCAACCGTATTCCCGCGATCATCGTCTCCCCGCTCGCGAAGGCCGGCACGGTGGACCACACGCAGTACGACACCGCATCGGTGCTGCGCCTCATCACACGCCGCTTCTCGCTCGACCCGCTCCCGGGCATCACGGCGCGCGATGCGGCGCTCACGGGCAACGGCGGCCAGCCGATGGGCGACCTCACCAACGCGCTGAACCTCAACTAGCTTCGCCGGCCCCCCGGGCCCTGAAAGTGCGCAGGGCGCGATCGGCGTCCTTGCGCACTTTCCATTTGAGGGGAGGAAGCCACCCCAACGCCGCGCCCACCGGCCCCAGCGCCTGTGAAGCCCAGCGCCAGAAGGGAAAGCTGTCGTAGTGCCGGACGATGAGCCCCTCGCGGAAGGCGAACATGCCGCGTATAGGGTTCACCACGGGCCGGCCGGTGCGTGTGAAGGTATAGCGCGCGGTACAACGTGCGACTCCCCCCTCGGCATCGGCCTGGGCTTCGTCGAGGGTCACGGCCAGGTCGTGCGCGCGGGCGAGGAGCATGCGCCACATGTCCCCCGCCTCCTGGCCGCGGAGCATCGGGAAGACCGGGTCGCTGAATGCCACGTCGGGGTGGTAGCAACGGGCCATGCCCTCGGCGTCGCGGGCGGCGAGGCGGGCATAGAACTCGCGCAGCAGGGTTTCGTGGGGGTGCACGGCCGATAATGGCTTGACCCGAGTCAAGGCCCGGCCATTCTGCGGCTTTCTATACTTTCCGCAAGCCCGTTTTTCCCGCATCCCGAGGAGATCCCGATGTCCACCACCAGTGTCGCCCCCGAGGCGAAGAAGAAGGCTGTTCCCTCCGACATCGACATCGCCCAGGCCGCGACGATCAAGCGGATCGGCGAGATCGCCAAGAAGCTGGGGATTCCCGACGACGCGCTGTCGCCCTTCGGCCACTACAAGGCGAAGGTCTCCCTCGACTACATCGACTCGCTGAAGGGCAAGCCCGACGGCAAGCTCATCCTCGTGACGGCCATCAGCCCCACGCCCGCGGGCGAGGGCAAGACCACCACCACGGTGGGCCTGGGCGATGCGTTCAACGAGATCGGCAAGAAGGCGATCATCTGCCTGCGCGAGCCCTCGCTGGGGCCCGTGTTCGGCATGAAGGGCGGCGCGGCGGGCGGCGGCTATGCGCAGGTCGTTCCGATGGAGGACATCAACCTCCACTTCACCGGCGACTTCAACGCCATCGCGCTCGCGAACAACCTGCTGGCCGCGATGATCGACAACCACATCAACCACGGCAACGAGCTGGGCTTCGACGTGCGCCGCATCGCGTGGAAGCGCGTGATGGACATGAACGACCGGGCGCTGCGCCAGATCACCGTGGCGCTGGGCGGTCCCGCGAACGGCTTCCCGCGCGAGGACGGCTTCGACATCGTCGTCGCCTCGGAAGTGATGGCGATCTTCTGCCTGTCGACCTCGATCAAGGACCTGAAGGAGCGCCTGGGCAAGATCGTGTGCGGCTACACCCGCGACCAGAAGCCCATCCTCGCGCGCGACTTGAAGTGCCACGGCGCGATGGCCGCCCTGCTGAAGGACGCGCTCTCGCCCAACCTCGTGCAGACGCTGGAGCACGTGCCGGCGTTCATCCACGGCGGGCCCTTCGCCAACATCGCGCACGGCTGCAACTCGGTGCTCGCCACCAAGACGGCGTTGAAGCTCGCCGACTACGTGATCACGGAGGCGGGTTTCGGCGCGGACCTGGGCGCGGAGAAGTTCATCGACATCAAGTGCCGCAAGGCCGGGCTCAAGCCTTCCGCGGTCGTGCTCGTGGCCACCATCCGCGCGCTGAAGTACCACGGCGGCATCGACGTGAAGGAGCTGGGCAAGGAGAACCTGGAGGCGCTCGCCAAGGGCATCACCAACATCGAGCGCCACGTGAACAACATCCGCAACAACTACGGGCTGCCGTGCGTGGTCTCGATCAATCACCGCACCGAGGACACCGACGCGGAGATCAAGCTGCTGCAGGACAAGATGGCGCACCACGGCGCCAAGGTGATCGTGGCGCGCCACTGGGCCGAAGGCGGCAAGGGCGCCACGGACGTGGCGAAGGAAGTCGTGCGCCTGTGCAACGAGCCGAACAGCTTCAAGTACGTGTACGAGGACGAAACCCCGCTCTGGGACAAGATGAAGGCGATCGCCACCAAGATCTACGGCGCCGCCGACATCACCGCGGACTCCAAGGTACGCGCGCAGATCAAGAAGCTGCAGGAATCGGGCTACGGCCACTACCCGGTGTGTGTCGCGAAGACGCAGTATTCGTTCTCGACCGATCCGCAGCTTCGTGGCGCACCGTCCGGCCACGTGGTGAACGTCCGCGAGGTGCGCCTTGCCGCCGGCGCGGAGTTCGTCGTGATGATCTGCGGCGACATCATGACGATGCCGGGCCTGCCCAAGGTGCCCTCGGCCGTGAACATCGACGTCACCGACGACGGGAAGATCACCGGCCTCTTCTGAGGTAGAACCGCGCCTCGCGAAAGACCCGTCCCCGGACGGGCCTTTCGTTTTCGGGATTCCGAATTCTCATCAAGGGTCTTGCGAGATGGCCGAAGCCGAGGCGTACCGCAGGGGCTGCGAGCACCTGAAATTCGACGCCTGAGGGGCCCCGCTCCCCTATAATCGCTCCCCATGACCATCAGGCACGGGTAGCGGGCGCCATGGCGACGATGCAGTCCGTCGGCAAGTACCAGCTGATACGCGAGCTGGGCAGGGGCGCGACCGGCAAGGTGTATCTCGCCGACGATCCGTTCGCCAAGCGCAAAGTCGCGGTCAAGGTCGCGTTCCCCCAGGCGCTGAAGGGCGACGAGGACAGCGCGATGTACAAGAGCATGTTCCTCAACGAGGCCGCGCTCGCCGGCAAGCTCAACCACCCGCACATCGTGCAGATCTTTGACGCGGTGGTGGAGGACAAGTACAGCTACATCGTGATGGAGTACGTCGAGGGCGGCACGCTCGAGAAGTTCTGCAAGTCCGACGCCCTCCTCGAGACCCGCGAAGTCGCCGAGATCATCTTCAAGTGCGTCCGCGCGCTCGCCTTCGCGCAGACGATCGGCCTCACCCATCGCGACATCAAGCCGGGCAACATCCTCCACAAGGAGGGAACCGAGATCAAGATCGCCGACTTCGGCGCGGCGATCAACAAGGTGGCCGACCACACCGTGATCACCAACGTGGGCTCGCCCGCGTACATGTCGCCGGAGCTCGTCGCGGGCACCGTGCAGGCGTCGCACCTCACGGACATCTACGCGCTGGGCGTGGTCATGTACTACCTGCTCACGGGCAAGCTGCCGTTCTCGGGCGCGAACACGATGAGCGTGATCTACCAGATCGTGAACACCGATGCGCCGCCGCCCAGCGCGGTGCGCGAGGGATTGCTGCCCGAATTCGACGCCATCGTGATGAGGGCGATCGCGAAGGATCCGGCCAACCGTTTCCAGACGTGGGACGAGTTCGGCGCCGCGCTGGCACAGCTCTGGAAGCAGGAGGCGAAGGCCGAGGAGAAGCGCGACGAGACGGAGTCGGAGCGCTTCCAGGTGCTGCGCAACCTGCCGTTCTTCGCCGAGTTCCCCGAGAACGACCTGTGGGAAGTGATCAAGCTCAGCAAGTGGGCGAAGTTCAAGCCGGAGACCTCGCTCATCAAGGAAGGCGACCACGGCGACTCGTTCTTCATCCTCGCGGGCGGCTACGTGCGCGTGACTCGCGGCAAGAAGACGCTCACCGTGCTCACGGCGGGCGATTGCTTCGGCGAGATGTCCTACCTCAAGAAGACGGGCGACGACCACCGCTCCGCGACCGTGACCACCACTTCCGACACGATCGTCATGAAGATCCGCGCCGACGATCTCAAGCAGGCCTCGCAATCGGTGAAGCGCCTGTTCGACGAGCGCTTCCTCGCCATCCTCGTCGCCCGCCTCGAAGCCGCCAACCAGCAGCTCGCCGTGATGTCCTGAACGGTGTCAGACACCATTTAGCCGTTGGCCACGTAGAAAGCGGCGAACGTTCCGATCATCAGGAACGCGATGACGAGCTTCGCCACCGCCGCGACGAGCAACCCCAGCCACGTACCGACTCCGACCCTGGCCGCCTGGGCGAAACCGCCGCGCGCGATGAGCTCGCCCAGCACCGCGCCGATGAAAGGGCCGAGCAGGATGCCGGGCAGGCCGAAGAACACGCCGATCAGGCCGCCGACGGCCGCGCCGATCAGCGCCTTCGGGCTCGCTCCCACGCGCTTCGCGCCGAGCATCGAAGCGATGAAGTCCACCGCGAATGAAAGCGCCATGAGCGCGCCGATGATCGCGAGCCCCCACACGCCCACGCGCGTGAAGTCCTGAGCCCACGCGGCGAGGAAGAGGCCCGCGAAGACCAGCAGCGCGCCGGGCGACACCGGCAGCACCGTGCCCAATACGCCGAGCACGACGAGGATCGCGGCGATGGCCAAGACAACGTTTGGGTCCATGGGATAATCGCCGGATGGAAATCGCCCGAGAGCTCGAGCTTGGGTTGCCGCACGGCTCCGTGCTGGTCGATCACGAAGCCCTGAAGCCGTACGAATGCGACGGCCTCTCCGCATATCGTGCCACGCCGCTCGTCGCCGCGATTCCCACCGATGAAAAGGAAGTCGCGGCCGTGCTCCAGGTGGCGCGCCGCAATAAGACGCCGGTCGTGGCGCGGGGTTCCGGAACCGGCTTGTCCGGCGGCGCGCTCCCCCTGGCCGATGGCATCCTCCTTTCGCTCGCCCGCTTCAACCGGATCGTGGACGTGAACCAGGTCGGGCGCACCGCGCGTGTCCAGCCGGGCGTGACCAACCTGCGCATTTCACAGCAGGTGGCGCACATGGGCCTCTACTACGCGCCCGATCCTTCGAGCCAGATCGCCTGCTCCATCGGCGGCAATGTCGCGGAGAACTCGGGCGGCGTGCATTGCCTGAAGTACGGCCTCACCGTGCACAACGTGTTGCGCGTGCGCGCGATCACTATCGAGGGCGACGTGCTCGAGCTGGGATCGGAAGCGCTCGATTCGCCCGGCTACGACCTGCTCGCGTTGATGACGGGCTCCGAGGGCCTGCTCGCGGTGATCCTCGAAGTCACCGTGAAGCTCCTGCCCAAACCCGAGACCGCGCAGGTGATCATGGCCTCGTTCCCCGACGTGGAAAGCGCGGGCGTCGCGGTGGCGAGCGTGATCGGCGCCGGCATCGTGCCCGCGGGCCTCGAGATGATGGACCGGCTCGCCACGAGCGCCGTCGAAGACTTCGTGCACGCCGGCTACGACCTCGAGGCGGGCGCCATCCTGCTCGCCGAATCCGACGGCGCGCACGAGGAAGTGGCCGACGAGATCGCGCGCATGACCGAGGTGATGCGCGCGAGCGGCGCGACCGACATCCGGGTCTCGCAAAGCGACGCCGAACGGCTGCGCTTCTGGTCGGGCCGCAAGGCCGCGTTCCCGGCGGTGGGACGCATCTCGCCGGACTACTACTGCATCGACGGGTCGATTCCGCGCGCGGCCCTGGGCCGCGTCCTGGGGAGGATCGAGGAGCTTTCGGCGCGTTATGGCTTGCGCTGCGCCAATGTTTTCCACGCGGGCGACGGCAACCTGCATCCGCTCATCCTCTACGACGCCAACGTTCCCGGCGAGCTCGAGACGACCGAGAAGTTCGCCTGCGACATCCTCGAGCTGTGCATCGAGGTGGGCGGCACGATCACGGGCGAGCACGGGGTCGGCATCGAGAAGATAAACCAGATGTGCACGCAATTCGCCACGGCCGAGCTCGCGCAGTTCCACGCGGTGAAGGCCGCGTTCGACCCCGACGCGCTGTTGAATCCCGGCAAGGCGGTGCCGACGCTGCATCGCTGCGCCGAGTACGGCGCCATGCGCGTGAAGGGCGGGCATCTGCCGCATCCCGATTTGCCGAGGTTCTGAATGGCCGCGTCGATGGGGGACAGGCTACATCCGGCATCGAGCATTGGCCTGTCTGCGGCGAACGTCCGTAGCCGCGCGCTCGAATCGCTGCGCGCGATCCGCCCGCGCATGACCGTCATCGCCGACGAGGAAGGCCTGAAGCCCTTCGAGACCGACGCCTTCATCGCGCATCGTGAGACGCCGATGCTCGCCGTGCTGCCGGAGTCCGAGGACCAGGTGCGCGCGATCGTGAAAGCGTGCCGCCGCCTGGGCATTCCCGTCGTGACGCGCGGCGCGGGCACGGGCATTTCGGGCGGCGCGATCCCGCATCGCGACGGCGTGCTGCTCGTGCTCTCGAAGATGAACCGGATCCTCGATGTGGATTTGCCCGGGCGCCGGGCGACCGTCGAACCGGGCGTGCGCAACCTGCAAGTGACGGAAGCCGTCGCCGCGGATGGCCTCTTCTATGCGCCCGATCCGTCGAGCCAGTCGATCTGCTCCATCGGCGGCAACGTCGCGGAGAACGCGGGCGGCGTGCATTGCCTCAAGTACGGGCTCACGATCCACAACCTGCTCGCGGTGCGCGCCATCGACGCAGACGGCGATGCGATCGCCACCGGCGAGGGCGCGCTCGATGCGCCCGGATACGACCTGCTCGCGCTGCTGACCGGCAGCGAAGGCAACCTCGGCGTGATCACGCAGGCGACCGTGAGGCTGGTGGCGACACCGGAGCGCACGGAGACGCTGCTCGCCGCCTTTTCCAGCGTGCGCGAGGCCGCCGAAGCCGTGGGCGAGACGATCGGCGCGGGCATCGTGCCGGCCGCCATGGAGATGATGGACCGCGTGGTGATCGAGGCGTGCGAACGCTGCATGGGACTGGGATTTCCTCGCGATGCCGAGGCATTGCTCCTCGTCGAGGTCGACGGCGGCGCGGAGGAGGCACACGAGGCGCTCGTCAAGGTGAGCGGCATCCTCGAGCGCAGCGGCGCGACCGAGGTCCGCGTGGCCGCCGACGAGGCGGAGCGCGCGCGCCTCTGGAAATCGCGCAAGGGCGCGTTCACCGCGCTCGCGTCGATCCTGCCGGACTACTACACGATCGACGGCACCATTCCGCGCCGCTGCCTTCCGCAAGTGTTGGAGTATGTGTACGAGCTCGCGGCGCAGTACGGCCTGGTCGTCGGCAACGTCTTCCACGCGGGCGACGGCAACATCCACCCGTGCATCTTCTACGACGCCAACAAGCCGGGCGAGCTGGAACGCGGCGAGGAGCTGGGCGGGCGCATCCTCGAGCGCTGCGTGGAGCTGGGCGGAACGATCACGGGCGAGCACGGCGTGGGCATCGAGAAGCTTCGCCAGATGTGCGTGCAGTTCCGTGCGCCCGAGATCGCGGCCTTCCACGACGTGAAGCGCGCGTTCGATCCCGATGGCATCCTCAATCCGGGCAAGGCCGTGCCGTCGCTCAAGCGTTGCGCCGAATGGGGCGGGACGCACGTGCACGGCGGGCACGTGCCACGTCCCGAGATCCCGCGCTTCTAGGATGACCGACTTCATCGACGACCTGTGCGAGCGCGTGCGCGATCATTCGGCGCGCAAGGCCGCGCTTCGGATCCGCGGGAGCGGGTCCAAGGATTTCTACGGCGAGGCCAGCGAGGGAGAGACGCTCGACATGTCGGCCTACGCGGGCATCGTCGCCTACGAGCCGAAGGAGCTGGTCCTCACCGTGCGCGCGGGAACGCGGCTCGCCGAGGTCGAGTCCGAGCTCGCCTCGCAGCGCCAGATGCTGCCTTTCGAGCCGCCGCATTTCGGCGAGGACGCGACGATCGGCGGAGCGGTCGCCGCGGGACTCTCGGGGCCACGCCGGCCCTACGCGGGCGCCGTGCGCGACTTCGTCCTCGGGACACGCATCGTGAACGGGAAAGGGGAGGATCTCTCGTTCGGCGGGCGCGTGATCAAGAACGTCGCGGGCTACGACATCTCCCGCCTGATGGCGGGCTCGCTCGGCACGCTCGGCGTGATCACCGAGATCTCGTTCAAGGTGCTGCCTCGGCCCTCCGCGGAAGCCACGCTCGCCTTCGAGATGGACGAGCAGAACGCGACGCTGCAGGCGAACCGCTGGGCCGGCTTGCCGTTGCCCCTTTCGGCGACCGCGTGGGAGTCGGGCCGGCTTCGCGTTCGCCTGTCGGGTGCGGAATCGGCCGTGGCCGCCGCGAAATCGAAAATGGGCGGAGAGGCGGTAGACGCGAGCGACTACTGGGAAAGCCTGCGCGAGCAGCGCACGCCGTTCTTCACGCGCGAACGCGCGCTGTGGCGCATTTCGGTGCCGCAGTCGTTCGAGCCGCTCACGCTTGCATTCCCGCAGCTCGTCGAGTGGGGTGGAGGGCTGCGCTGGATGTCGGGCGATGCCGATCCGTTGTCCGTGCGCTCCGCCGCGGAGCGCGCCGGCGGCCACGCGACGCTCTTTCGCGGCGGCGACCGCAGCGCCGGCGTCTTCCATCCGCTGAAGGCGCCGATCATGAAGATCCACAAGCGGCTGAAGGACGCCTTCGATCCCGCCGGAATCTTCAATCCGGATCGCATGTACACATTCTGACAGCTGCCTTCCACCTTCGACCTGCCACTCTTCATCCCATGTACACCCTCCACTACTCGCCGGGTTCCTGCTCCCTCCTCATCCACGTCCTGCTCGAGGAGCTGGGCGTTCCATTCGAGCTGAAGAAGGCGGACACCAAGGGCCCCGATTACCGCACGAAGGTGAACGCGAAGGGCAAGGTCCCCGCGCTCGAGACGCCGCGGGGCGTGCTCACGGAATGCGTCGCGATCCTCGAATACCTGTGCGACCACCACGGCGACGGCAAGCTGCTCGGAGAGCCCGGCGGCTGGGAGCGGGCGCGCACGCTCGAACGCGTGTCGACACTTGCCACGGAGGTCCATCCGCTCTTCAACCGCTTCTTCCACGAAGACGATTTCTCGGCGACGAAGGAAGTGCAGGCGGGCGTGAAGGCGCGCGGCATCGAGAAGCTGCTCGCCTGGTTCCGCGACCAGGACGCGGGCCTTCGCCGCCCGTTCTGGTCCGGCGAGAGGCTGGATGCGTCGGACTTCTACTTCATGGTGATCGCGCGCTGGGGCCGCTGGCTCACGCCGCCGGCGAACGAGATGCCGAACATCCGGCCGTTCTACGAGCGCATGATCGCGCGGCCCTCGGTGGCGAAGGCGATGCAGCGTGAAGGGATCCGTCCCTTCGGGACCGCCTGATGCAGACCCGGCTCGCCGACTGGATCCGCGACACGCCCGCTGGCGTCGAGGCCGACTCGATCCTGCGCAAGTGCGTGCATTGCGGCTTCTGCCTGGCGACGTGCCCCACCTACAACCTGCTGGGCGACGAGCTGGACAGCCCGCGCGGGCGAATCTACCTCATGAAGCAGATGCTCGAGGGAGCGCCCGTCACGAGGCGCACGCAGCTTCACCTGGACCGTTGCCTCACGTGCCGCGCGTGCGAGACGACGTGCCCTTCGGGCGTGGAGTACGGAAAGCTGCTGGACATCGGCCGCAACATCATCGAGGAGAAGGTCGAGCGCAAAGGCCGGGACCGATTCCGCCGCTGGTTCCTGAAGACGACACTGCCGCATCGCGGCCTTTTCGGGCTCGCGCTCTCGCTGGGGCGCATGTTCCGGTCGTTGCTGCCGAAGAAGCTCGCGGCGCACGTGATGAAGGCCCGGCCGGCGGGCGCGATTCCACCGGCTCGCCATTCGCGCCGCATGGTGATGCTGGCCGGCTGCGTGCAGCCCTCGCTGGCGCCTTCCATCAACGCGGCCGCGGCGCGGCTGCTCGATCGCGTCGGGATCTCGCTCGTCGAAGCGCCCCGGGCCGGCTGCTGCGGCGCCGTCACGCACCACCTCAACTACCAGGCCGAAGCGCTTGGGTACGTGAAGCGCAACATCGACGCCTGGTGGCCGCACGTGGAGGCGGGTGCGGAAGCGATCGTGATCACCGCGAGCGGCTGCGGCACGATGGTGAAGGACTACGGCCACCTGCTCCGGCACGACCCCGATTACGCCGCGAAGGCCGTGCGCATCTCGGAGCTCGCGCGCGACGTCTCGGAAGTGGTGGCGGCGGAGCGCGAAACGCTCGCCGGCAAGTTCCGGACGAACGCCGCACCGGTGAAGGTCGCCTTCCAGTCGCCTTGCAGCCTGCAGCACGGATTGAGGATCGTGGGAACCGTCGAAGCGATCCTGAGCGATGCGGGGCTCACGCTCACACCCGTGCCCGATTCGCACCTCTGCTGCGGATCGGCAGGGACCTACTCGATCCTCAAGCCCGAGCTATCGAAGCGCCTGCTCTACGGGAAGCTTCGCGCGCTGAAGTCGGGACGTCCGGCCGAGGTCGCAACCGCCAACATCGGATGCCTCGCGCACATTGCCACCGAATCCGACGTTCCCGTCAGGCACTGGATCGAGCTGGTCGAGGAACGTCTGGCCTGAACGTGCGCCGGTAGACGATGAAAAGCTCGTGCCGGTCGCCCGGGCGCGAGCCGCGCCAGACTTCTTCCCATTCGGGATTCACCACGGGAATCTTGAGCGGCGAGGCCTGCACGATCAGCGCGTTGCACTGGATGGAGGCCGGCATCTCGACCGGAGTCGTGGTGATGTTCGCGAAGTAATCCAGGAGCGCGCGCTGCGCATCGCCCAGGTTCTGGCGCGCGATGCACTGGAAATCGCCCGGCAGCGCGAGCACGACGCGCGCCGACAGGTCGCGGTAGCTGCGCGCCTGCTCCACGAGCGGCAGCCCGAGCGTCATCATGAGCATCCACGACATCGTGATCCCGGCGGCCCAGTTCACGATCGCGCGCCGCGTCGATCGCAGCGAGCGGGCCACCACGACGATCCAGATCAGCGTGAGGAGCGCGGCCAGCGCGCACGACAGGAAGCTGAACTTGTACTTGAAGTCCGGCACTTCCTTCGTGATCCAGGCGAGCGCCGCGGCGGGATGTCCCGTCGTCGCCGCGAAGAAGCCGATCCAGATGATCGCCGCGAGGCAGAGGAAGGTCATCGTGCCGAACCAGTCGAGCGCGCTCGCCGCGCCCCGCGGAAGCGAATCCAGCTCCGCCGCGCCAAGGATCACGAGCGGGATGAGAAGCGGCATCGCGTTCGCGTCGCGGGCCTCGCCCATCACGGAGGCGACGAGGAAGAACGCGACGAACGCGCCCAGGGGCAGCAGCAGGTCGCGCCGCTCGCGCAGCGTGCGCCGCGAGCGGTAGAGCGCCCACGCCGCGAGGGGCCACGCGGGCCACGCGTACCAGGGCAGGAGCCGGGCGAAATAGAACATCTCGAGACCCTCGTGCGGCAGGGGATCCGTCCAGCGGGATGCCATCGCGTAGGCGAGCCATTGCTGCAGGTTGCCGGGCCCCGACATCGAAAGCAGGAGCGGCCAGAGTGCGGCGAGCGGTGCGGCTACGGCGATCGCGGCTGCCACCGTGCCCAGGTAACGCGGCGTGCGCCAGTGATGTCCCAGCGCGGGCAGGACGAGCAGCGTGAAGGCGATCATCCCGGCGGGCAGGAATCCGTCGCCGAGA
>Ga0209131_1002048_pt1 | contig 13810 bp, 5 predicted proteins | sample GraSoi_2013_40cm_FD_185826 | JGI IMG/M metagenome (GOLD analysis project Ga0209131, IMG submission 185826) | Grasslands soil microbial communities from the Angelo Coastal Reserve, California, USA - Sample 9_17_2013_40cm (SPAdes) (version 2) | ecosystem: Environmental > Terrestrial > Soil >...
TTCCACCAACAGAATATTCTCATTCATTTCTGCACGCCTAACTCGATTCCGGAAGACACGCTCCCATTTCGGCATCCGACTGCCAAGGGACCGGTAAGTGCGGCGTAAGAGTGCTCCCCACGCCCACGTCACTCGCCCTTGCATTGGCAGCCCGATGTGCCGCACACGTTGTACTGCTCTCCGAGACTCCCCGGGTGCATCGGCCCCAGCTCGGCCAACCGCTTCTTGTCGCTTCGAGTTGCCGCTCGATTTGTTTGGCATTAATTAATGCCAGTAGCACGATGCAGGCTGCGGGTGTATGTCAAGCCCAAAATGCAAAACTCTGTCTTGCCTTCCCGCCGCGGTAAGTTCGATAGGTCCCCGAGGTGCCCCAAAAATCAAAAATGCTTTATGATTGGGTTATTATAAGAATAAGATCTGTTGTATGTTCTTGTTCGTAACCAGTTGTGAGAATGGTATGCCGTTCCTGGACCTCCGACTCGACCTAAGCCGCGTCCCCAGCTTGGACTCGCGGATGGACCTCACGACGACAAAATCCAGTCTGTATGGCAATCAAGTTTGCTTTGCAAGCCAATATCAGCCGCCCGCGAACTAGAATTTGCGACCCTTGCGCGGGGCTCTCTTCTTCTGTGCCGGCGGTCGAGTCAGCGGTTGGCTCCGCTTCCGGATTGCATCGAACTCATCGCCCGGCTGCCAGCCGATCAATTTGGGCTGCGAAGCCGCTTGAACTCCGAGCTCATAACCGAACATCGCCATCTTCGCATCGCCGGTAAAATCCATTCCCGGTAGGTATTCATCGGTCGGCTGATGGTAGCGGTGTTCCACGTAATCCCGTTCCTCTGCCTCACCCCACGCCTCATCATGTCCTTTGAATTTCAATCCCTCGCCAATTGAAAACGACGGGATCCCCACCCTTGCCAGGCTGAAGTGATCCGATCGGTAATAATATCCCGCTTCCGGATGCGCATCCGGCCGAAGCGCTAATCCCAGCGCCTTCGCCCGCGCTTCTATCGTGGGATAAAACGTCGTCCGCTCCGCCCCACTTACTTCCACCTCCTCTGGGTCCCCGATCGGTGCCAGCGCGTCGTAGTTCAGGTCCAACGAGATCTTCCCAGGGGAGACTGGGGAATGCGTGCCCAAGTATTCCGAGCCAAGCAATCCCTGCTCCTCTGCCGTCACGGCCGAAAACAAAATTGTTCGCGGAGGCGCTGACGGCGTCATCTGCGACCACGCGCGTGCCAATTCCAGCAGTACGCCACATCCCGTCGCGTTATCCACCGCGCCATTGTAGATGTTGTGGTGTTTCTTGTCGGGATCGATACCCAGGTGGTCGTAATGCGCCGTGTACAATACGGCTTCCTCTCTTAGTATCAGATCTCTCCCCAATAGCGCCGCCAGCACATTCCTCGAAACGAACGACCGCAACTGACTCGCCACGCGTGCTTGCAAGTGCACTGGCAATTCGATCGGATTGAACTCCCGCGACTGCGCCTGTTCAAAGAGCCTGTCCAGATCCAGCCCCGCCGCCGCTACGAGCTTTTTCGCCACTTCTACGTGAATCCACGAAGCCGCTCGCAGTTTCGGCGAACCATCCAGCTTCAGATACGACTTTTCGTGCCCCCAAGAGTTCCGGACCACGTCCCAGCCGTAACTTGCCAAGTCCGTCCGGTGGATGATCAGTGTGGCCAACGCCCCTCGCCGGGCCGTCTCTTCGAATTTGTAGGGCCATCGTCCGTAATACGTCAGCGCCTTGCCCTTGAAAAAGTTTGGGTCGTCCGAAATCGGCTCGTTCACGAATAGCAGCGCCACCTTGCCTTTCAGATCAACGCCCTTGTAGTCGTCCCAACCGTACTCCGGCGCGTTGATCCCGTATCCAACAAAGACAATCGGCGCGTCGATATCCGCATTCTCCTCTTGGCTTTCGTTGCTGGTCACGTAATCGTCGAGATTTTTTAATGTCCACGTTCCCCTGTCAGGAGACACGAAATTGAACGACGTGTCGCCAAGCGTCTTCACCGCCACCATGGGGACATCCTGAAAATAAGTGCCTTTGTCCCCGGCTGGCTTTAATCCGTACAGCGCAAACTGCGCCGCGATGTATTCAGCGGCGATGTCCCCCCCACGTTGCCCAGTGCCGCGTCCCTCCAGCAGATCGCTGGCAAGAAATTTCACGTGCGCACGGATCTTTTCCGGGTCCATGTGAACTGAGGCAGGCTCCGGTTTGTTCGCCGCCGCTTCGCTGGGCGTCGCCCGTCTCGCCTCGGTCCTGCTTGCCTGCGCGCCAACGTAAGACACGCTCAGCGCGGTCGCAAGAATAACTCCTAACAGAAACTTGAACTTTCGCATGACTCACTTTCCTCGATTGAAAATGACTTTTCTAAACGAGATGTTGAGCATTCCTAGGATTACTACGGATGGCGCAAACTTTCCACAAGTACGTTGAAACTGTGTCCCTTCCGATCATCTGTCTATGCGAACCTGGAGCCCCTTGCATCACTTCTTGGCCCGGCCCTTTAGCAGGGGTTCTTCAGCTCGGACATCTGTCCACAGTTCGACGGACTCCGGCCATGCGGACACGCGCTACGGCCCCGGAGAGATTCTTGATGCACAACCTTCCGCCGAAACAAGGCGTCCCCACTGCCCTGTTCGAACGCGGCGGCGTATTGCGGGTGTCAAGAGAGACATTCCAGCAGCCGAAAAAGCTGTATAATCGAATGAAATAACACGCTTCGCTCAAGAAAGGGGACGGTTATGAACAAGAACCGATTTGCGAAACGAGTGGCGGTTGCAGCTGGATTCTTTTTTCTATGTGCGGTACCAGGGCTGGCCCGCGCGCAGAGCAGTCCACCCACTCCGGCACCGACTCCGCACAAGACTTTACCGGTGGCCCGACCGAAGAGAGACACTCGCCCAACGGACGATTTTGCCGGATTGCAATATACGGATGAGCAGCGAGCAAGAATTGACCAGATTCATCAGGATTTGAAGGTGCGCATGGATGCTGTGGTGAAAGACGAAAAGTTAGCCGCGGAGCAGCGAGACGCGATGGTCGCGGGGTACCAGCGTATGGAGCGCAGCCAGGTTTTCAAGGTGCTAACGACGCAGCAGCAGAAAGAAGTTCTCAAGAGGGTGCGAGCCCGGCACGCGGCAGAGCAAGAGGAGCAGAAGAAGCAGTCTCCGCCAAGGTGAAAATAGGAAGACTGTGGATTAGTCCCGAAAAACTTACGGGGCCACTGTAAAGAAGACGAGGAGCTGGGACTGCAGCCAATGGTTTTCTACCGTGGGCAGCAGGAGTTTTTCGAGAGAGGCGCCGCGGTTTTCCATTCCAGGAATCGTCAGGACAGCCTGTTCTAATTCTTGGTAGGATTTCTTTCTAGACAATAGTGTTATGCCATGAAGCGACAGCCTTTTCCTGTTTTTTGTGAGAAACTCCCGATTAGAGCAACCAAATATTCAGCGGAACCCCGGCCGGAGAAATCCGCCCTGGTGTGCCGGTGCTTACTTGCTAGTAGCTTGGGTTTCGGGCTGCGGCGAAGGCCTGGCGAATAGAGAATCCTCCAGCTTCGGGTTCACGGCGACGTTTTCGATGAACATTTTATGTGTGACTTTGTTGCCCTCTACGGCGGTCTCGAGAACATAGGGAACCATCAAGCCATTCACGGCCTTGTAGTCGCGCAGGTAAATCGAGACAGGCCGCATCCTGCCATCCATGCGGCGAGGGGTGCCCTCTACCTTGACTTCTAGAAAGGTCTCAGCATCGACCCAGATGTGCTGCACCTGACCGGCCTTCATGGTGACCTTGAGCTTGTAGGCATCCTGGCCTTCCACCTTCTCGACGCCCTCAAGCTCCACCTTGTTGCCTTTAGCGGTGTAATCCACCAGGGGACCGTCAACATCTGATTCGAAGGAAGCCGATTTGAGCTCCTCGGGTGAATATGGTTCCACATCCCTGCGCCCGAGGTAAGGGCGCAGCTTCCAGCCGTTGACACCGTCGTAAACCTGCACCGCAGTATCATTCTCGAAGACTAACTCGATCCTCATTTTCCGGGGCCGCTTCTTCTCTAGCACAAACGGCAGTTGGACCTTAGCCTTTCCTCCCGCGTCCATCTTGCCGGAGAAGGAAATAGTTTGAACCGCCCGCCAAGCCTGCAGTCCCCCCTTCGCGGACACATTCTTCTCGACGATCTGCGCAGCAGTAAGATTGGCCGGCGGCCGGGGGCTACCGGTGCCGGTCATCGCTAGGGACATGCAAACGGACAGAGCAACAGACGACAAAAACGTTTTTCTCAGCATGGACGAAACTCTCCTGACGGATTCTTGAGGCTTTCTGAGTTATTCTACGACCAATCCTTCGAGCCGAAATCTGCCGATCATTATGTCCACTCGGCTCCCGGGTTTTATGACTTTGCCCTTATTGGAAAAGACCATCCAGTATTCACGGCCATTTTCGGGTGTCGCAGTCTGGCGTAACTGCCCTACTTTTTCCATTATAGGAACTTGTAGCGCGAGTCCCGTTTTCTCCTCGATCAGATACGGGGGCTTTGTTTTGTCGTTTATCAAAGCAGCCTTCTCAGCATCCACAACGCGGTAACTAAACCGAATCAAGCTGCCCGAGGCGGTTTCCCGAACGGCGAGGTCGTCGATACCCCAGCGCTTCCTGTAAAAGTCGGCCCCGCGTTGACTCGTCGCGACGGCGGGAGCAGAGCGAGTCGCCTTTGGAGAGGCAGAGGGTGCAGGAGCAGGCGCGGCGGGCTGCGCTGTGCCGATCTTATCGTTTCCCTGTGCTGCTTGGGTCAAATCAGAAGAAACGACAATGCTGCCCGCGAGTGACCCCGCGAGCAGCATGGCCTTTAGATATTTTGTCTCGCCGTTGAACATCAATTCCGTATACCTCGGTTTTTGTTCTCTCGGGGGCAATCGGACCGATAGCCCCCGAGGTCAACTCAGTTGCCGTGGAAGGCGGCGCTTGTCTGGCTCGGCGTCAGAGCTCCGCTGTCGATGAGTGTCACATGCGCGATTGCCATTGCCTTGTCCGCGGGTGTGTACCGAATTTTGATCGTGCAAGTCCCGCCCGGTGCGAGGACCTTGTTGGTTGTACAGGTTCCGCTAGTAATCGCAAAGGTGCTGGCGGCCGCGCCAGCCGTCTTTGTAATCGTTGGCGCGGCACTGAGAATGAGCCGGCTCGAACCCCTATTGCTGACAGTAATTGTGCCGTTCTTCACACTCATATTAGCCGGAGCAGTCGTCAAGTCCGGATTCGGATCGGAGATGGAGACCACCGCGTCGAGATCCGATAGGGGCGCACCGACCTCAATTGCCCCGATATCGAAGTTACCAGCAGCACCACCGTCCGACCTCGGGTTACCGAAGAAGTCGGTCGGCGGGTGACTGATATTGTTCGGGACCCAATCGATGGCCGGCGAACCTCCCGCAGGAGCGTAATTTGCGAGCAATGCACCATAGCCCGTAGCGCCCTTCTGGATCACTGGATTCGTCATCGACAGCGGACCGTAGAACATGTTGATCCAGTTGCTGCCTTCATCCACCGTGGCCGCAGGTGTCAGTGTGAACAATGGGAGGGGAGGGACAAGGGAATCCGCAACGCCTCCAGGCACGGTGGTTCCTACTCCTACCGTTCCTGGCTGTATGCAACCCGGAGCGTTGGCATTGCCTTGGGGACCGCTGCAAAGTGCCGGTGCAATTTCTGGGGGCACACGCGAACCATCGCAGTACTGGCTTGCAACGGTCGTGTTGTTCCCCTGACGGTTGTTTCCGCCCGGATAATCGGCCGCATCATCCAAAATGGAGTACGTCGGATGGAGCGTCAATCCCGAGTTGTGGGTGTTCGGTGCCGTATCGGTATAGACGCCGATATCCCAGTAATACGCTCCACTGGGGCATCCGCCCGTTGCGGTTTGGCTTAACGCCGGTGCCAGTTGGACTACTCCTGCGTTCGTAGTGATGTTGAACGCGCGGTTCCCCCAGAAGATGTCGCTGGTCAGCGCCGGGACCGAGAATTTCGTGCAGTTATGGGTCGTCGTCGGTTCCCCCGGGCACGCCACGTTGGGGTCGGTGAATGCTTGGAGGAAGTTTGCGCTGTGCGTCTCTGTCGCCAACCCTGCCGGCTGCTTGTTCGACGTAGTGACTGAGCCCGTGCCGCAGGCCGCGCTATTTGGATTGTTCGTCGGGTCGCATCCCGGTGGGGCGTGATTGGCATTCGGGGCTCCGAGGGTGTCGAAGAGTACGCCCGCGGTAGCGGTAGCATCGTTGGACACCACCGTGTTATTGCGGAAGTCAATCTTCACGGCGTCGTACAGCGCGACTCCGCCTCCGGTCCAACCAGCGACGTTATCCCCGAAAATGTTGTTGGTGATCGAGACTCCGTACCAATTACCAGCATTGCTGGGGTTGTTTAGCACGTCGTTTCCGTTAACGTGCATCAGCATGAGCCCGCCGCCGCTGCCTTCTTCGGCGGTGTTGCCCTGGAACAGGTTAGCGTTAATTCTGAGGCCGGGACCGGAGCCATCCGAAAGCGCCGGAGGGCAATCAAAGTCGATCAAGGCGTTCTCGCAAGCGGCCCCATCCGGAGCCGCACCTTGGACGATAAGGCCGCCGCCGTAGGTAGTCAGCGTCGGGTTGATGCTCTGATTGAAGATGATCGAGTTGTGCTCGATGTCGCCATTCCACATGAACCCGTGCTGCGCAACGCCACCACCGTCACCCGTGCTCAAATTGCCGCAAACCCAGTTGTAGTCGAATAGGTAGTAATCGGAGCCCGTGCAGAAGGTCACACCGCCGGCCGACGACGGGGTGGTGGAGTTCAATTCGTCACCATAGGCAGCGTTGAAGGTGACCGAATTGTTATGCACGTGAGTATGGTGGTTGAGATTTAATGGTTGCGCAACGGAACTGTTCGTGGCGCCAACGAGGGTCGGGTCCACAGTCTCCATCTGGCCAATAGTGATGCCGCCCGACAGAGTCCCGCCATTTCCGAAGACGTGGTTGTTGGAGACTTCCAGGTAATGGGTCCAGCCGTGGGCGAAGATACCGCCACCGCCTTGGGAAGATTTGGTGAAGGTCATGCCATCGACGCGCGATGGGTTGCAAAGGAAGTTGGACTGGTAGAATTGGGATGTACGGTTGCAATCTCCGCCAGTAGCGGTACTGTTGTTGAGAGGGATGCAGCCAGCGGCGTTCAACGGAGTGCAGTTCAACGTATTGTTGTTCTCCAGGCCCTTCGCGAGGATGGTAATGGCCGCGCCTTCGTAAGCGCCCATCAGCGTGGGTTCCTGCAAGAGTTCCGCAATGTTGCCATTGAGGGTGGCGTCCCAACCGACAACGGGCTCGCCCAGTGCCGGATCCACCGAATTCTGCATGTTTGTGCTGCAGGTGAACGGATTAGTGAGATTCGGATCATAGGGGTGTGCGGCGGTGATGAAACCACCGTCTAGTGCCAAGCCAAAGAGGCAGTTCACCTGCCTGCGCCAAGGCTCGAGCAGCTTGCCGGCGGGGTGCGTGTTCGCGTTCACTATAACGGAGCCGGTGCCGACGCCTTGCAGCCGGAGGGGCTTCCACATCAGCAGCAGTTCGTTGTAGGTCCCCGGGCCAACGATGATGAGGTCGCCTGAGAGGGCACTGTCGATCGCCTTCTGGATGGCGTTGTTCGTGGCATTCTCCCCGTTGACGTAGCTCGGAGCTTTGCCGCCGATGGTGACGGTTACGGTGTCGATCGACTGCTGGCCCCTGGGGTAGGCCGCACTTGGTGCAGTAGTGATCACCAGTTGACCGCACTGTGCCGGAATCTTTACACCCGTGAGAGGATTCGTTTGCAGCAGTGGGCACGTGGGTACACCTGGGGGCACGGTGCAAGTCATTGCGATGTCGCCGCCGGTGCATGTTGCGGCAACACCACCGATGGTTACGTGGGCGCCAGCGCCAAAACCATAGTGGCGTGTGACGAATTTCTGGTTGTACGGAGCACTGGTCGCTGCCGGTCCAGAGTATGCGTCGTTGGGTACCACCTGGTCGCCCAACGCGGTGAGGGTCAAGGTGTGATTTGCTGCGCTGACCCAGGGTCCCGCGCCGCCGCCGCTCGTATCGCCCGTCACGCTCTTGATCATCGGCGTGGCATCCGGGTACGCGCAATCCGGCGGGTTGTAGCCTTCAGCGAACGCCGAGACCGGAACCACCGGCGTGTCCAAGTAAGTGGCATCACCCGGCATAAATGGCATTTCATAACAGAAGGTGCTATATGTCGGGGCGTAATAAGGATCCGTGATCATGGTGCCACTCGGACCCGGGATCGGCCCTGCATCGTTCATGCACGTAATCATCATGTTGGGCGAGTAACCGGTTATGTTGGGTACGTTGACTTCCCAGCTGCCATATACCAGTCCGTTGTAAATGCCCCACTGGTCCGAATATAGGCGGGAAACTTCGTTTCCGTTGAAATCCTTGATGGATACCGGCACGTTGGGGATGGCAAACTTCTCGCCGAAAGCCGGCGAGGCGGGGTCAAATTCGGAAGAGAAGTCGTCCGATATGAACCCGGTAAAGGTCACGGCTTTGGCCACCTTGGTCCAAATGAAGAAATCCGCATTGGCCTGCATCTGATCCTCGAGGGTGACTTCCTTGCGGTCGCACAAGTTTTTAGAATAACCCGCGAAAGGTGCCACCTCGCCGGATTCCGGGGAGATGCTCAAATAATCTGGAACGATACGTAGCAGACCGACGCAGGGCGCGTTCTGCTGGATGATTCCGCCGGGCCCGAAACTTCCGAAGGTGGTGCGGCCATAGTCCCCTGCCTGTTTGCCGTTATTGGTCGTGCTCGGAGTAAACGTGCAGGTGCTAGCCACACCCGGCGTTGTGCAGTTGCTGAACGGCTGAGTGTACGGATTGGCGGCAGTGTAGGGACCCGTATACGAGGGGTTGGCCGCATCGATGGAGGCCTGGTCCGGCGTGATGAAGATGTTGCCCAAGCCGGCGCCGCCGAACTGCGCTACCGCAGGGGCGATGTACTGGTCACCAATCAGGAGGTTCAGGTCTTCCTCCTTATTCAACTCCCAGTTGGGAGGCACGATCACCTCGGTCACGTACTTGGCGGCCGGCAGGATTGCCGGCAACGCACCCATTCCCGCGGCGCCGGTTTGACCAAAGGCAGGGTTGGCGATCGTGGCGCAATGATAAGCCGTGGTGTTTCCTGGAAGCGTGAAGGTTGCGCCTGGTGACAGGCAGGTCGCGCTGGGGAACTGATACAAGCCATCATACGGCGCGGGCTGCAACTGGTTGAGGTTGTGATAGCCGTCATAGCATTTGAACTGCGAGTTGTTCGGCAGCGGCGTATTGGGATACAGGTAGTTCGTCGTACCGGCCATTGTATAGCTGAAGAATGGATCAGCGGGATCCTGGCCGGTGCAGCTCATGTTAGGCACTGAGGTTGTCCCGACGGTGTGAAAGCCCTGGGCCCAAGCATCCCAGCTAGATGTCTGCGTGGTGTCCACAAGGATGAGACTTGTCGTACCATCTGGGGCGGTGCCCTCCTGATAGAGGTTGATGGTGACATTCGGAACCAGAGGATCCCAGAGGTTCTGGAAATTGTTCCGGGGATCGTCGAAAGGCCGCGTGGAGGTGTACACGACATGGCCGCGGATGCCGCCGTTTTCACCTGCAATGTACGGTGTCTTGCCCCAGTCGAGCATATCGAACTGGCCGACGCCGCCCTGCCACCCTTCTACTGTAACGTTGCCCGGATCAATTCGTCCGGTCGAGGGGGTGGAAGAACTACCGCCGGCGATCCCACCGGGACAGGCCGCACTAGCGCAGTACACGGAGCCCGGAAATCTCAGAGCGGGAGGAAGCGGGAAACTCTCCTTCGAGTTCAGTATTCCCTGATAGGGGCCAACGTTTCCGTTACCCACCGGTCCAGGACCGTCAACCTGCCCACCAGCGTCGTTGACGGCGTGCACGCCGGTTCCGCGGAAGCGCGTGGTGTCTGATTCCACGGTGTAGAAGGCAAATAGGGGAAACGTTTCGTCAAAGCGGGCCGTGCCGGTGATGTCGCTCAACAAGGTGTTGACAAATTTGCCGTTGCGTTGGCGGACCCGAGTGGGAACCTGAATGAGTCCTGGGCTAAGAAGCGGATCCAGATTTCCGTCGGGGAGAAGCACCGGGGCGCCTCGACCTCCGACATCCATGTAGGTTCTGCTCCACAGGTGCGTCTGCCAGGTGAACGTCGGGAATACTAAATTCACCGTCTGGCTGCCGGTTAGGTTCACTGGTCTGCTTGATCCGTCCACGATAAAGTCGTCCCACTGGTCGAATAGCACGATTCCATAATTGCCGGAGGGCAGCCCGGGTGCCCCGGCTAGCCCATCAAAGGTGAAGTTCCCATCGGGATCGCACTTGGCCAAGGCGATCGTGGCGCCGTCAGAATCGCCTATGGCGGCGTAACAGTTGGTATACGATAGCGGCGCGTAATTGCCTGGGTTGCCCTGGCCAAAGACGGCGCTACTGTAAAGGTTCTCGTTCGGCGAACGCGACTGGTGCAGGTTCGTCACCTGGCCATGAACATGGTTGTTGCATGGCGGCGTAAATGGCGGTGCGCCAAGAGTGGTGTTTGGCGGTGCGCTGCATATCGCTGCCAATCGTGCGTTGATATGCGCGGGGTTGGCCATCCCGAAAAACACGTGGTATCCCCCCGGTCCAAATTCCTGGAAGTAGGGAGGTTCACCCACCCTGATGAAGGAGTCCAGGAAGTGGCCGCCGTCCAAAGAGTTGGTCTGGAGCCATTCCTCTCCCGCAGCCTCTCTCGCGGCTCCGGGGTGGGCGATCAGCGAATATTTCCCTTGCATGAGGTTCCGAACAACCACTTGGCCCGTGAGGGGCGACGGAACGGGGTTTCCTGCAGCATCGACTCCGTTTTCGAATTGCGGGCACACAATGATCACGCCAACGCCTGCGCCTGCAGTGTTGGAAATGGGGCAGGCGTCAAACCCCGTGTTCGGGTCGATGGTTCCGTTCAACGCGTTGGTTAGCGGCACGTTGAACGTGTCATAGGACATCTGTCCGGTAAAGTCACCTACCCCGCCCGCAGTGTCCCAGATTTCGATCTGGAAATCTCCTAGCGGAACCTCCAGGGTCGGCATGACGTCCGCGCCCCCCCCGGTGTCCGGTTCCCCATTGAGTGGGTAGTTATCCTCGAAAACAAATGCGGTGACCGTGGCCGTCCTGAGTGGCTCCAGTTGCAGGTTCACGGTCACATTCGCGACTGCGGGAGCGGCGGGCGCAGGATAGGTACACGTGTAGCTTGCTGTTCCTACTGTTCCTGTGCAGACTCCGGCTGGAACGGGAGCACCGCCCATGGTGTGCCCGCAACTCGAAGAAATTGCTATTCCCGTGGGCTCTGTCCCAGCAGCGCAATTGGCCGCGTTGAAGCTCCCGTCCGGGTTATACGGACTCTTAGTATTCGCGGTGTTGAATGCGTTCGTGGAGTCGCCCGACAAGATCGAGATGTAATAGGCAGCAGGGGTCCCGTCTGGATTGGTGGCGGCCAGGTGAGCGTCTACGGGGGAGGACATCGGCAGTTGTGTGGCACCGATAGTGCAAATGCCGTAGCCGTCGCAGGCCGCCTTGACGTGCTGCCCGGCGGTCGCGCTGCACCCGGCTGGCACGCCGGGCGATGTGCAGGACGTACCCGCGTCGTAGACCGTTTGTCCCTGCCCGCAACTCTGCGGGCCCGTGCAGCCCGACGCTATGACCGGATAGTGGCTGGTATGGAATTGCGTGGCGGGGGTGGGAGGCGCTATCGAGCCAGTGGGCAGAGCAGGGCAGCCCGTCGGCCTGGCGGCGCCGGTATTCACCTGGCACGCGGGGTCGATGTGGAATGTAAGGTCTTGCTCGTTGATCCACTTATAGTCCGCGATCGCGGCTTTGGTCGCCGCATCCTGCACCCTCACGTTCAGACCGCTGCCAGGCTGGAAAATCAGCGTCGCTGTCGCAGTATTACTGAGTATAGCCTGCGAGTTTTTCGCCTGGTACGTGAACGTGCAACCTGTCGGGGGGCCACAAGTGCCAGGAGCTGCGGGTACGGCGGTGAAGGAGCCATCTGCGCTCAAATTGACAGTTACGCCAGACGGAGTGCCAATAACGGCACTCAGCGGGTAGTTGTTAGGATCAGTGTCGTTGCGCAACACGCCCGGGGCGGCAACCCTCATGAGCGACGCGGTCGCGCTGGTGTAGCTATCGGGATACGCAGTCGGTGCGTTCGCGGAGTTGGCGGTGGCGGATGCGTTCAACGTCACCGTCGTGCAATAGGACGGGGTGCTGGTCGTCGTAGTCCCATTGGCGCAATAACCAAAGGAATCGGCGCCAGATCCGGTCGGGACATACGTAAACGTTCCGTTGGGATATAGGGTCACTGCGGGTGACACCGTCGAAAGTTGAACTCCATAAACGTTAGTGTCGTTCGCGATTACACCCTTGCCCGGGTCGGAGACCTTGAGCGTGACGCCCGGCGCATAAGCGTAGTGGTCCGCTACGACGTTGACTGAGGAATTCGCTGCGGCCAACTTGGCCGCGCTGCCGTCATTGACGTCCAGGATGGCTTGCATGCCGCCATCACGCTGGCTGTTGGTCCCCAAAGCCAGGGAGCGATCGAAAATAGGGTAGGTGGCAGAGTCGTAGGTTCCCGCAGTGGTCTGGGGGGGGCTTACGATTACGTCGTACACCTTACCTGCAGCCTGGAATACCTCGCTTCGAACCTGCAGGCCTGAAGGTTGCGTGCCTGTGGGTGTTGGCTTTGCTGTCAGCGTTTTGTTCAAACTGAGAGCCAGCGCGACGTCCGGAAGAACATAGCCGTCTTCCGCTACCAGCAACATATTCAAATTGTCCACGACAGGAACGTGCATGTGCGAGCCGGCATTCACGTAACGCACTAGGACATTTCCGGTGGCGCCAGCCGCAGGAACCGAAAGAGCTGAGGTTACGCGATTGTCCTTACTGAATGCCAAGCCATTGATCATGAAGTACGTCGGAGTGTAGTCGACGGCCGGTGGGTAACACGTAGGTGCTTTTCCGCTGTTTGTTAGGCCGTTCGCGCCTGCGCCACACTGGATATTCCATTTTGCCGTCTCGCTGAACCCCGCGTTCGCGGTTGAGCTGCCCGTTGTGCCGGTGGCCGGGAAGAGGGCCGCGACCATTCTGTTCTGCCGGGCGTCAATTTCGCTCTCTAGCGCGACTACATCGGCATCGTAAGTGACGCCTCCCGCTGTAGAACCCCCGACGGGATAAGCTAATCCTGCGGTTCCTGTAACGGGGGCTCTTGTCACGACCAGGACTCCGTAAAGACCCATAGGACCCTGGATTGAGGGGTACGTGCCCGTGCGAATGAGATAGGTTCCAGGGTTCAGGTTAGTCCATTGGTAAACCCCCGGAAGGGCTACGGTCCCACCGAAAGTGGCGACCCCAGCAATTTCTATCGAAGTAAAGGTGCGGGCCCGTTCGCCTTGAATTGGAGGCGTGAACGTGCCGGGAACAACCGTGGTCCAAGTCGTTGCGGTCTGACCTGCATGAGCCCCATCCATTCGCGGCCCAGCTTCCCGGACTGGAGCTCCCAAACCGCCGCCGGGTTGACCAATGATCACAAGCGACGTCTCTACGGGCAGAGTGTTCGTCAGATTGATCGTCAGGTTAGTGGCGCCGGCCACATAGGGGACGACGATCAGCGGGGGCTGCCAAGTCGTGCCGCCAGTCTGGAGATTATGGGCACCGGTAGTGGTGTTGTAAGTCAATGCCGTGCAAGAGGTACCGGCGG
>Ga0209131_1002056_pt1 | contig 13790 bp, 12 predicted proteins | sample GraSoi_2013_40cm_FD_185826 | JGI IMG/M metagenome (GOLD analysis project Ga0209131, IMG submission 185826) | Grasslands soil microbial communities from the Angelo Coastal Reserve, California, USA - Sample 9_17_2013_40cm (SPAdes) (version 2) | ecosystem: Environmental > Terrestrial > Soil >...
CAGCGAACCACCGCGACGCCTCAGCTTGCGAGCGCGAGCGACACCCCGATCAGGCGGCCTGCGTCGCTCCTGCGACTTTCGCAAGGTGAAGCCACGTCTCGACGACCGTATCGGGGTTGAGGGACATGGATTCTATGCCTTCCTGCATCAGCCACTCGGCCAGGTCCGGGTAGTCGCTGGGGCCCTGGCCGCAGATCCCGACGTACTTGTTCTGCTTGCGGCACGCCTGGATGGCCATGTGCAGCATCCGCTTCACCGCGGCGTCGCGCTCGTCGAACGCCTCCATCACCAGGCCCGAGTCGCGATCGAGCGCGAGCGTGAGCTGCGTCATGTCGTTGGACCCGATGGAAAAGCCGTCGAAGTGGCGCAGGAATTCGTCGGCGAGGATGGCGTTGGACGGGATCTCGCACATCATCACGACGCGAAGGCCGTTCTTGCCGCGTTCGATGCCGTATTCCTTCATGATGGCAAGCACCTGCTCGGCTTCCTTGACGGTGCGCACGAACGGCACCATGAGCTCCACGTTGGTGAGGCCCATCGTGTCGCGCACCTTGCGCATCGCCTCGCATTCGAGGCGGAAGCATTCGCGGAACGATGCGGCGATGTAGCGGGAGGCGCCGCGGAAACCCAGCATCGGGTTTTCCTCCTGCGGCTCGTAGCGCGCGCCCCCGATCAGGTTGCGGTACTCGTTCGACTTGAAGTCCGACAACCGCACGATCACCTTCTTCGGCCAGAACGCCGCGGCGATGGTGGACACGCCCTCGGCGATCTTGTCCACGTAGAAGCGCACCGGGTCCGCGTAACCGCGCGATTGCTTCGCGACCTGCGCCTTGAGCTCCGCCGGGAGCGTCGAGTATTCGAGGCACGCCTTCGGGTGGACGCCGATCGTGTTCGAGATGATGAATTCGAGGCGCGCGAGGCCCACGCCCTCGTTGGGGAGCTGGCAGAAATCGAACGCGAGCTGCGGGTTGCCCACGTTCATCGCGATCTTCACGGGGATCTTCGGCATGCGCGAGAGCTCGACCTGGACCTGCTCGTACTCGACCTTGCCGCTGTAGATGTAGCCCGTGTCGCCCTCGGCGCAGGAAATGGTCACTTCCTCGCCCTCCTTCAGCGTATCGGTCGCCGTCTCGCATCCCACCACCGCCGGCACGCCCAGCTCGCGCGCGATGATCGCCGCATGGCACGTGCGCCCACCGCGGTTGGTGACGATGGCCGCCGCGCGCTTCATCACCGGCTCCCAGTTCGGATCGGTCATGTCGGTGACGAGCACATCGCCTTCCTTCACGCGATCGATCTCGGCCACGCTCTTCACCACGCGCACCCGGCCCTGGCCGATCTTCGAGCCGATGGCGCGGCCCGAGGCGAGCACGTCGCCGCGCTTTCCGATGCGATAGCGCGTGAGCGTGTCCTTGCGCTTGTCCTGGCTCTTCACCGTCTCGGGGCGCGCCTGCAGGATGTAGAGCTTGCCGTCCACGCCGTCGCGGCCCCACTCGATGTCCATCGGGCGGCCGTAGTGCTTCTCGATCGACATGGCGTAGCGCGCCAGCTCCTCGACTTCCGCGTCCGAAAGCGAGAAGCGCTCGCGCTCGGCCGCACCCACCTCGACTTCCTTCACCGAGCGGCCGGCGCGCGCCTCGGTGTCGAACACGAGCTTGATCGCCTTGGTGCCCAGGCCGCGGCGCAGGATCGCGGGCTTGCCGTTGGAAAGGCAGAGCTTCGAGACGTAGAACTCGTCCGGGTTCACCGAGCCCTGCACCACCGTCTCGCCCAGGCCGTAGCCCGAAGTGATGAACACCACCTCGCGGAAGCCCGATTCGGTGTCCATGGTGAACATGACGCCCGCCGCTCCCATGTCGCTGCGCACCATGCGCTGGACGCCCGCGGAGATCGACACCTCCGCGTGCGAGAAACCCTTGTGCACGCGGTAAGCGATGGCGCGGTCGTTGTACAACGATGCGAAAACGCGTTTCACCGCATCGAGGACATTCTCGATGCCGCGGATGTTGAGGTAGGTTTCCTGTTGCCCCGCGAACGACGCATCGGGAAGGTCCTCGGCCGTGGCCGAGGAGCGCACCGCGAAGCTCGCCTCGGGCGTGTCCCGGGAAACGCGCGCGTATTCCTCGCGGATCTGCTTCTCCAGCTCCGGAGGGATCGTGCCCGCTTCCACCTTGCGGCGGATCTGCGCGCCGGCCTTGGAAAGCGCCTGCACGTCGTCCACATCCACGGCCTTGAGCGTCGCCTGGATCGATTCGGCGAGCTTGTTGTGGGCGAGGAACTGGTCGAAGGCCTCCGCGGTGGTGGCGAAGCCGCCGGGGACGCGCACGCCGCTTGCGGCCAGCTGGCTGATCAGCTCCCCCAGCGAGGCGTTCTTGCCGCCCACCCTCGCGACATCGGAATTGCGGACGGATTCGAGCGGCAGGACGAGGCGATTCGGCATGGAGTTGTTGGTCTGGAAAGCGCGGGGACAGCGGATTTGTAATTATATAGACCGCGAAGTTCCCTCCTCCTCCCATCCGGCCTCCTTCATGCCCCATCGCAAGCGCGTTTTCTTCATCTCCGACCGCACCGGCATCACCGTGGAGGCGCTCGGGTCGTCGCTGCTCACTCAGTTCGCCGACCTGGACTTCATGCGCATGACGCTGCCCTTCATCGACACCGTGGAGAAGGCGCGCGAGGTCGTGACCCAGGTGAACGAGGCGCACAGGGATTCCGGCCAGCGCCCGATCGTCTTCAGCTCCATCGTCGACGACGCGGTGCGTTCCGAGATCAACACGGCCGACGGCTTCGTGCTCGACGTGTTCGAGCGCTTCATCGTGCCGCTGGAGAGCGAGCTGAACGTGAAGTCGATGCACGCCGTGGGCCGCACGCACAGCGTGGCCAACGTGAAGGACTACAACCATCGCATCGAGGCGATCAACTACACGCTCTCGCACGACGACGGCGTGACGCACCGCGGGCTCGAGGAGGCCGACATCGTCCTGGTGGGCGTGTCGCGAAGCGGCAAGACGCCCACCTGCCTCTACATGGCGATGCAGTTCGGGATCAAGGCGGCCAACTATCCGCTCATACCCGAGGACCTCGAGGCGAACCGGCTGCCGCCTTCACTCGCGCCCCTCAAGGGCAAGGTGTGGGGGTTGTCGATCACACCCGAGCGGCTGCACCAGATCCGCAGCGAGCGGCGCCCGGACTCTCGCTACGCGGCGCTCGACAACTGCCGCTACGAGGTGAGCGCCGCGGAGAAGCTCATGAAGCAGGCGGGCATCCCGTTCCTCGACTCGACCACCAAGTCCATCGAGGAGATCGCCACCCACATGCTGCACGAGGCTCATCTGGTCCGTCGGGTCTATTGAGCTAAGATACGCCCCATAACAAGGGAGGATTTCAGAATGACAACCCGCTTTCTCTCGGCTCTCCTCTGCGTCTCGGCGGTTCTCTGCGGCTTGCCCGCGGCGGCGCAGCAGTTCTCGCAGGTGTTCGTCTTCGGCGACAGCCTCTCCGACGCGGGCTACTACAAGCCCGTCCTCGCCGCCTCGGGGGTTCCGCCCTCGCTACTCACGATCCTCGGCCGCTTCACGACGGCGCCGGGCCCGGTGTGGTCGGAGCTCGTCTCCGCCTACTACGGCGCGCCCACGGGACCCAGCAACGCGAACAGCGGCAACATCTTCGCGCAGGGCGGCGCACGCGTCGCATCGAATTCGACCTCGACGCCCACCGGCGCAGCGCAGCGCCCCGTCACGACGCAGGTGACCGAATACCTCACGCGCGCGGGCGGCAGCGCCGATCCGCGCGCCCTTTACGCGATCTGGGCGGGCGCCAACGACGTGATCCAGACCCTCGGCGCGCTTTCCACCGGCGCCATCACCTCCGACCAGGGTTCGGCCGCGATCCAGGCCGCCGCGACCGCCGAGATCCAGCAGATCGCGCGGCTGCGCGCGGCGGGTGCGCGCTATATCGTCGTGTTCAACCTGCCGAACATCGGCGCGACACCCGGCCTTCGCGCCGCGGGCGCGACCGCTTCCGCGGGCGCGACCCAGCTCTCCGCGGGTTTCAATCTCTCGCTCTTCGCGGGCCTCCAGGGCGCCGGCCTGCGCGTGATCCCGGTGGATTCGTTCTCGCTTCTTTCGGAAATCACGGCGAACGCGGCGGCGTACGGCTTCACCAACATCACCACGCCCGCGTGCGGCGCCTTCCCGCCGTTCTCGTCCGGACCCGACGCGCTCTTCTGCCCGCCGCAGGTCTGGGCCGCGCCGAACGCGAACCTCACCTACCTCTTCGCCGACGGCATCCACCCGACCACGGCCGCGCAGGCGATGATCGCGCAGTTCGTCGAGCAGATGATCAGCGGCCCGATGCAGTACTCGCTGCTCGGCGAGGCGCCGGTGTATTCGCGCCAGAGCCACCTGCGCACGCTGAACGATGCGCTCTTCCTCGCGCACAACCGCCCGGACGGCCAGCGCTGGAACATCTTCGCAACGTACGACCACAACATCTTCCAGATCGACCAGGCGACGGGCAACCCCGGCCTCGACAACAAGGCCGACTCGTGGAGCGTGGGCGTCACCACCAACCTTTCCGACACCGTGACGCTCGGCGTCGCCGCCGGCCAGACCAAGGGCCGCAACCAGTTCATGGCGGGCACCGGCAACTTCAACACCAACGACAAGATCCTGTCGCTCTTCGGGTCGGTGAAGGTGGGCGGCTTCTACGGCACGGGTGTGGTGTCGCTGTCCGATCTCACGTACGGCGAGATCCGCCGCAACATCACGATCGGTCCCGTGGTCCGCACCGCCAACGCCAACACCGACGGCACGAACGCGTCGGCGGAATTCTTCGGCGGCTACGACTTCACGTGGCGCAACTTCACGCTGGGTCCCCTGCTTGGCGTCACCACGCAGCACGTTTCGGTGAACGGCTTCGACGAGCGCGACGCGGGATCCGCGAACCTGCGCATCGGCGACCAGACGCGCAAATCCGAAGTGTGGAGCTTCGGCGCGCGCGCGAGCATGGACCTGGGCGAAGGCTGGACGCCGTGGATTCGCGCCACCTACGACAAGGAACGCCGCGACGACGTGCGCCTCATCTCAGCCACGCCGCTCAGCCTTTCGACCGGCAACACCTACGACATCCCGGCTTACATGCCCGATACGAGCTACACGACGCTCGCCGCCGGCATCCGCGGCCAGATCGACCGCATCGGCATCGCCGCGTCATACACGACGGTGCTGTCGCGCTCCGGCATCCGCGATGACGGCGTGAGCCTGCTGCTGTCGTACCGGTTCTGACCTGAAGCGCGTCTACACCGCGGCCAACCTGCCCGAGGCGCAGCTACTCGCCGACCATCTCGCCGAACGGGGCGTTCGCGCGCGCATCTTCAACGCGAACGCCTCGAGCCTCGCCGGCGAGCTTCCGATCGAGGCATCCCTTCCCCAGATCTGGGTCGAGAATCCCGCGGACGCCGGGCGTGCCCGCGGATTCATCGACGAATACCTGAGCTCGAAGTCGGGGCCGGCGGTGAACTGCCCGAAGTGCGGCGAGGAGAATCCCGCCTCCTTCGAAGTCTGCTGGTCCTGCCGCACGCCGCTGCCGACCTAGATCCGCGAACGCCCCTTCGAAGCGGCGGCAAGCCTCGAGCCGGCGCGCCATCGTTCCTGGAAGCACCGTCTCGCTCGCTCCTACCCATTTCGCTCGGAGTGGCCGCAGCACCTCATAGTCGCGCGGGAGTGACGGGCGCCTCTCGAGTCTTGCCGCCGCTTCGAAGGGGGCTCCATATGCGATGCAACCCGCGGCCCACGTGATTGGCAACGACGAATTCGTGCGACGAAGGCAGGGCGTCCCGAGCTTCATCGAAGTGTTGCGGCAAGGGTCGAGAGGACCGCGTCACCGGTGGTCGATCGGATGACGGTGCGGCCACTTCGAGCGTGAGGGGTCGGAGCGAGCGAGTTGCTGATTCCAGGAACGATCGGTCCGGCTCGACCCTTGCCGCCACTTCGATGAAGCGATAGCCCTTTCAGCGCGGAGTCGTGCGTCGCTCGCCGCCGACAACGAGCGCGGGCGTCGTGCCGTCCTCCATCAGGCGTTCCCAGTCGGGCGACTGTCGCAGGTTGGCGACATCGAGGATGAGTTGCTCGTCGAGCAGCACATCGCTCGGAAAATCCATCAGCGTCATGGCGGGTCTCCAGGGTTTCGAAGACAACCCCAGTATGCTCTCGCCGCGTTGCGATGCCGTTACAGCTTCGCCGGGCCGAATCTCTGGCGGTTGCGAAGCAGCAGCGACACGGCGGCGTACACGGCAACGAGGAATGCCGTGAGCGAAAGGAGGATGGCGAGGTAGCTCGCGCGATGCTCCTTCGCGAAGTAGCCGGCGACCACGGCGGCGACGATCGTCGCGAGGCGCGCGGCGATCTCCTCGGGATGCATGCGAAGCTCGATGTTCCCGTTGCACAGCGGGCAATTGCGATTCAGGTCCACGTTGGCGAGCTTGTTCCAGCGCAGGAACCGACCGCCCATCGACTTGTGGCAGTGCGGGCAGTCGCGCTTCATGGCGTGCCGATCGAGAGGTAGAAGCGGGCCTTCCCGTTCTTGGCGTCGGCGACACCGAGGTACACCGGGCCGAGGAACGTGGATGCCGCGAGATAGGCGCCGAACGAGCGCTGCCAGCCCGTGAGCGAAGTTTCGGTGATGAGCTTGTTCATCTTGCCCGCTTCGGCGGAAAGGCCCGCGATGAGCGTGAGCCCATAGAGGGGCGAGGCGAAGTCCAACCGGTATTGCGCCTCCAGTCGCCCGAAGGCGTACTCGCCGCCCAGGATCTGGTCCTTGGCGAACCCCGAGAGGTGGCCCGGTCCCCCGAGCGAGAATGCGTCGGATAGCGGCACGCTGCCCTTGAACGAGGTGCCGCCGTCCAGCTGCAGGAGATAAGCAAAGCGGTTGTGCTGCCACGCGGCGCCGAAGCGAGCCTCGCTCCTCGAATACGGCGGGAAGCCCAGGTCGTTGCGGTCGTCCACGCGCATCGCCTCGAAATGCGTCGCGGTGAACCGAACGCCGCGTGTGGGGAAGTACGGCTGGTCGTAGGTGTCGATGGCCAGGCGCCCGGTCCAGCCGCCTGCGTGCAGGCTGCGGTTGGGAAAGATCTGCCCCGGCCCGGTGTCGAGGACGGCGCCCATGCTGCGCTCGATCCAGCCCACGCTCGCCTGGCCGTACACCCCCAGGTTGGTGCCGAAGTCGATGCCGCCGTTGTTCTCCTGGATGCGGTAGATCGCCACGCGCTCGCCGCCCTCGAAGATCGGCATCTTGCGCAGGCCCGCGACCGCGTGCGGGCGCACGAACGTGTACTGCCGGCGATCGAACGGCTGGTAGAGCTCGGTCGATACGTTCTGCTCGCTTCCGATCTGCGTTCCGAAGAGCCACTCGCCGCCCAGCGAGTTGATCCACGTGCTGCGATAGAGCGCGCGCAGGTTGTATGACGAATCGGCGCGGAAGTCCGACGTGAGGCCCAGGCCGAAGAGGAGGTAGTTCGGTCCCCACGGCTTCTCGACGGGGGTCAGGCGCAGCACCGTCTTGTCGCGCTCCCGCATCACGCTGTAGTCGAGCGAGAGCAGGTCGCCCTGGCTGTATTCCATGACGAGGTCGCGCGAGAGCTGGGCCGCGTCCAGCGGCTTGCCTTCCTCCTGGCGGATGCTGCGGCGAAGCGTCTCCGGGTTCACGAAGCGCGTCTGCCCGATCTCCACCCTGTCGATGACCGGCGGCTCCTTCGGCGCGGCCAGGCGCACGTTGCGCTGCCACGCGGCGTAATCGCGCGCGGACAGCGAGAAGCGCCTGAGCTCGGCCGAGAGCGCGAAGGCGGCCACGCGCCCGCGCGCCGCGGCCTCCAGCTGGCGCGTGAATTCCGTCGAGGTGATGTTGGCGAGATCGGGCTCGATGTAGATGTCGCGTGCCGTGAGCTGCGCCTTCGAGCGGCTCACGTTCTGCTCGGTGAGCACGTTCACCACCTGGCCCAGCACGGAGACCGCGCTCGTCACTTCCTCGGGGTTGAGCAGCGGCGAGCCCACGTTCACCGCGATCACGACGTCGGGATTGCAGAGCTTCTTCACCTCCTCGACCGGGAGGTTGTCGGTGAGCCCGCCGTCCACGAGCTTCACGCCCTCGCGCACCACCGGCGCCATGAGACCGGGCACGGACATGGAAGCGCGCATCGCCGAGGTGAGGTTGCCGGACCGGATCGCCACGCGCGTGCCGGAGCCGATGTCGGTCGCGATGATCGCGAGCGGCAGCTGGAGCTGCTCGATGGTGCGCTCGCCGTACTCGCTTCGCACGAGACGATTGAAGAAGAGCTTCAGCTTCTCGCCCGCCAGCGCCCCTTCGCGGAAATGGATGCCGTCCTTCGAGACGCCGAGCTCGAGCCCCGAGTAGTAGCGGTCCTCCAGCTCCTTCCTGCGCAGGTTCACGGACTGGCGTCCCGCCGTGTCGTCGAACATGCGGATCCAGTCGGCCTCGCCTATCAGCGCTTCGATGTCCTTCGGGGAAACGCCCGCCGCGTACGCGCCGCCCACGAGCGCGCCCATGCTCGTGCCGGTGACGCAATCGATCGGAACCCGCAGCTCCTCGAGCACCTCGAGCACACCCAGGTGGGCGCCGCCGCGCGCGCCGCCGCCGCCCAGCACCAGGCCGATGCGCGCGCCCTGCTGCGCATGGGCCGCGGACGCAGCAATGACCACGAGGACGGCCGTGAGCAATCGAAGCATGTTCGTCATGGAGGCCTCAGACCTTGAGGGTGAACGGCGTGAATCGCGTGTCGCGGTCGTAATAGTCTTCGTCCTCGGCGCGCTTGAGCCAGCCCACGATGGCATACGTGGCTGGCGTGAAGACGACTTCGACACCGACCTTCGTCACGAATTGCGCGACCATCACCATGGGAAGCTTGTCGTCGGGAATGATCCCGGTGCCGTAGAAGGCAAGGGGATAGAAGATGAGCGAGTCGACGCCCTCGCCGAAGATCGTCGAGCCGATGGTGCGCGTCCACAGCCACCGCCCGCGGGTGAGGATCTTCATCTTGGCGAGCACGAACGAGTTCACGAACTCGCCGCAGAAGTACGCGATCATCGAGGCGAGCGCGATGCGCCACGTGAGGCCGAAGGCGATCTCGTAGGCATCCTGGTTCTTCCAGAAGGGCGCGGGCGGCAGCGCCACCACCACGTACGACATGAAGGACGCGAAGGCAAGGCCCGCGAAGCCGGCCCAGATGACGCGCCGGCTGCGCGCATAGCCATAGACTTCGGTGAGGACGTCGCCGAAGACGTACGAGATGGGGAAGAAAAGGACGCCCGCGCCGAAGGTGACCACACCCAGCACCGGCAGGTCGAGCTGCGCGATCTTCGCCGGGCCGATGAGGTTCGAGCAGACCAGGATGACCACGAAGGCCGCCATCACGAACTCGTAGTACCGGTAGTCCCTGCGCTTTTCCATCACTTCCTTCCCCTGGCCGCGCCGCGCTGGCGCATGCACTCGAACAAAGCGATCGATCCCGCGATCCCGGCATTGAGCGACTCCACGTGGCGCGTCGTGGGAATCATCGCGCGCACCTTGGCGCCCTGGGCCAAGTCCGCGGTGATGCCGGCGCCCTCGTTTCCGACGACGAAGGCGCAAGGGCCCCGCAGGTCGAGATCATAGAGGGACGTTCCCTCGCGCCCCATCAGCGCGATCGCCGTTCCCTTGTACCGGAAGACGAAGTCCACCAGGTCCGCGCCCTCGAGGATGTTGAGCGCGAAATGCGCGCCCATCGCGGCGCGCAGGACCTTCGGCGACCAGGCGAAGGCGCACTGGGACGACAGCAGCACGTGGCCCGCGCCCGCGGCGGCGGCGCTTCGCAGCAGCGTGCCGACATTGCCGGGATCCTGGATGTTCTCCAGCAACAGCACGAGCGGCGCATCCGCGGGCACCGCGCCCGGCTGCGGCGTGCGCACCGAGGCGATGACGCCGGTGGGCGAATCGACGGTCGAGAGGGACTTGAAGAGCGCATCGGACAATTGCGTGACCGGCGCCGGGGCGCTGCGGCGCACGAGCTCGGCGACCTCGGGATCCTCGGCCCCCGAGCGGTCCACAAGGACCTGCTCCGGCGTCCTGCCGGAATCGAGGAACGCGGCGAGCAGGTGCGCGCCGTCCAGCACCGACATGCCGGTCGCCTTGCGCTCGGAAGACTTGGACACGAGCCGGTGCATGGCCTTGTACGCCGGGTTGTCGCGCGAGGTGATCGCCTTCAAAACGGCAAGTCCTGCTGCAACAATGTCCAGACGGGCTCGAAGCTGCGGCGATGGATCTCGCAGGGTCCGTGCTGCTTCAGCGCCGCGAGATGCTCCGGCGAAGCGTACCCCTTGTGATGGGCGAAACCGTAGAGGGGATAGCGAGGATCGAGCTCGCACATCGCGTGATCGCGCGTGGTCTTGGCGAGGATCGAGGCGGCGGAGATCGCGCCCACCCTGGCGTCGCCCTTCACGATGGCGCGGCACATGAAGGACACCTGCGGCGTGTGCAGGCCGTCGGACCAGACTTCATCGGGGTCCATGCCGAGGGACTCCACCGCGCGGCGCATGGCGAGCAGGCTCGCGCGCAGGATGTTGATCGAGTCGATCTCCTCGACCGTGGCCGAGGCGATCGACCAGGCCATGGCCCTTTCGCGTATCTCGGCGGCGAGGCGCTCGCGCGCCGCCGCGGTCAGGACCTTGGAATCGGCAAGGCCCTCGATGGGCCGGGCGGGATCCAGCACGACGGCCGCCGCGAAGACGCTCCCGGCGAGCGGACCGCGACCCGCCTCATCGACCCCGCATAGCAACGCGGGAATCGGCGGCAGGATCTTCGGAACGGGCATTGTTGGTCTTGTTCCGGTTCAGGTAGGGCGCGAGCGCCTGGGAGACGCGCTCATCATGACCTTTCGCGAGCGATTCGTGAAGGCTCGCGAACCTCGCGCGCAATCTTTCGCGCGCCACCTTGTTGTCCAGCCAGTTGCCGATCGCCTGCGCGAGATTGCCTGGCGTAGCCTGGTCCTGCAGCAGCTCGGGGACGATGAATTCGCCCGCCAGGATGTTGGGCAGGCTGTAGTACGGCAACATCGCCCTCCTCGTCACCAGCCAATAAGTGAGGGGATTGAGCTTGTAGGTGACCACCATCGGGCATCGCGCGAGGGCGGCCTCGAGCGCGGCGGTGCCGCTCTTCACCAGCGCCACGTCGCACGCGTGCAGCGCGAGCGTCGCATGGCCGAAGAGGATCGTGATCGGCAGCTCCCGGGCCTCGAGCGCGTAGAGGCGGCTTTCGAAGTAGTCGCGCGTCTCGCGCGTGGCGAGCGGAACGAAGAAGGCAAGCTCCGGGCGCTTCGCGTGCAGGGCACGCGCGGTCTCGATCATCAGGTCGGCGTGGAATTCCAGCTCCGAAAGGCGCGAGCCGGGCAGGAGCGCCACGCCGGTGTTCGCGCTGCCCAGGCGAAGCTGCGCGCGCGCCTCCAGCCGGTCGGGCTCGAGCGGCATCGAATCGGCGAGCGGATGCCCCACGTAACTCACCGGGATTCCCGCCTTCGCGTAGATCTCCTCCTCGAATGGGAACATCACCAGCATGCGATCGACCGACTTGCCGATCGAATGGATGCGCTCGGGGCGCCAGGCCCAGAGCGACGGGCTCACGTAATGGACCGTGGGAATGCCCACCGCCTTCAGCTTCGCCTCGACTCCGAGGTTGAAGTCCGGCGCGTCGATGCCGATGAAAAGCGCCGGGCGCTCGCGCACCACCTCCCGGTAGATGCCATTGCGGATGCCCACGATCTCACGCAGGTGCCTGATCACCTCGACGTAGCCGCGCACCGCGAGCTTTTCCATCGGGAAGAGCGAGCGAGCGCCCTCGGCCATCATCTTCGGGCCGGCGATGCCGAAGAACTCGACCTCGGGCCAGCGCTCCTTCACGGCCCGGATGAGCGCTGCGCCCAGCAGGTCGCCGGAGGCTTCGCCGGCGACGATCGCGATTCGGGTCATCGCAGGATGCCCCGCGTCGAGGCGGCGATGAAATCCGCGAGGAGCTTCACTTCGGGAGTTTTTTTCGCCTGCTTCCCGAGCTCGGCACGCGCTTCCTCGAGCGTGAGCTTCGAGCGGTAGAGCGTCTTGTAGGCGCGCTTCAGTGCCGCGATGGTGTCGGCGGAAAAGTCGCGCCGCTTCAGGCCCTCGGAATTGATGCCGTGCGTACCGATGGGATTGCCGCCGATGAGGATGTAGGGCGGCACGTCCTGCAGGATGATCGAGAACGCCTGCGCCATCACGTGGGGCCCGATCTTCACGAACTGGTGCGCGCTCGCGAACCCACCCATCGTGACCCAGTCGCCCACGTGCACGTGGCCGCCGAAGGTGACGTTGTTGGCGAGCACGGTATTGCTGCCGATCTGGCAGTCGTGCGCGATGTGCACGTAGGCCATGATCCAGTTGTCGTTCGCGATGCGCGTCACGCCCGCGTCCTGCGCCGTGCCGCGGTTGATCGAGACGTACTCGCGGATGGTGTTGCGCTCGCCGATCTCCACCCGGGTGGGCTCGCCGCCGTACTTCTTGTCCTGGTTCGCCTCGCCGATGGAGCAGAAGTGGAAGATTCGGTTGTCGCGGCCGATCTTCGTGTGGCCGGTGATCACGTTGTGCGCGCCGATCGTCGTGCCCTCGCCCACCTCGACGTCGCCGTCGATCACGCTGTAGGGGCCGACGGCCACGCCCTTGGCGAGCTTCGCGCGCTTGTCGACGACGGCGGTCGGGTGAATCACTTCCCTGGGATCTCCCGCAGCGCGCACATCATCTCGGCCTCGGCCACCACGGCGCCGTTGACCCGCGCCACGCCGATGAACTTGCCCAGCCCGCGGGCGACGCGTCCCTGCGTCACCTCGAGCACCAGCAGGTCGCCGGGCACCACCGGCTTCTTGAATCGCGCGCCGTCGATGCCCACGAAGTAATACACCCACTTGCCGTCGTTCGCCTGCCCGAGGCTGCGCAGCGACAGCACCGCCGCGGCCTGGGCCATGGCCTCGACGATCAGCACCCCGGGCATCACGTGGTAGTGGGGGAAATGGCCCGGGAAGAACGGCTCGTTCGCGGTCACGCCCTTGAGGGCCACGATCCGCTTGTCCTTCTCGAACTCCGTCACCCGGTCGATGAGGAGGAACGGGTAGCGGTGCGGCAGGTAGTGCTTGATCTCCTCAATCGTCATCGGGTTCAAGTGGGGCTCCCTGCTGGTCCTTGCGCAGCGCGCGCGCGATCTTGTAGAGGCGGCGGATATAGGTGGTGTTTCGCAGCCACTCCGCGTGCGGCATGAAGGGCATTCCGGAAGTGTACGTTCCCGGCTGCGTGATCGACTTGGTGACGAAGGTGTAGCCCGAGATCGACACGTTGTCGCAGATCGAGATGTGGCCCACGAAGCCCGCGCCGCCGCCGACCATGCAGTTCTTTCCGATGGTGACGCTGCCGGAGATCCCGCTGCAGGCGGCGATCACGGTGTGCGCGCCGATGACCACGTTGTGGGCGACCTGGACGAGGTTGTCGAGCTTCACGCCGTCCTCGATCACGGTGTCGTCCAGCGCCCCGCGGTCGATGGTGGTGTTGGCGCCGATCTCCACGTCGTTGCCGATGCGCACGCCGCCCACCTGGGGAATCTTGAGCCAGCGCCCGCGCTCGCGCGCCATGCCGAAGCCGTCGGAGCCGATCACCGCGCCCGAGTGGACGATGCAGCGTTCGCCCAGTGAGCAGCCGGCATAGACGGTCACGTGCGGGTAAAGGAGCGTA
>Ga0209131_1002057_pt1 | contig 13789 bp, 13 predicted proteins | sample GraSoi_2013_40cm_FD_185826 | JGI IMG/M metagenome (GOLD analysis project Ga0209131, IMG submission 185826) | Grasslands soil microbial communities from the Angelo Coastal Reserve, California, USA - Sample 9_17_2013_40cm (SPAdes) (version 2) | ecosystem: Environmental > Terrestrial > Soil >...
GCTGGATACGCTTGCGGCTTCCGGATTCGATCCTTTGCACGCTGCAGACTGCGCTGAGGATATCGATGGAGCCGTGGTATCGACTTTGCTGTCGCAGTGGGCTTACGACGTCGCCGCACTGAAATCCGGAGGAAAAGTGCGTTACCACTTCGACTACGCGGCCTCGCTGCAAAAGATCGCGGACGGCGTCCCAGTCGATGAATTGATGGGTTGGTACGATGCGGTAATACAATTCGGGCGCGTCGCCCAGCACCCGCTGAACAAACGCTTGGCCATGGAAAGTCTCTTGTCGTGCTATCCCAGCCGCTGAATGACTCGAGTCCGGAAGTACGGCCCGGCGCAAGATTACCTCTAAAGTACTTTAATGTTAATATTTAATACCCTGAAATTAAATTGTTTATAGATTCACACTGTCACATCAATTTCCCCGAACTGGCTGCCGATCTGAGCGGGGTCACCGGGGCCATGGCAGCAAACGGCGTGACCCATGCGCTTTGCGTTTCCGTGAACCTGGAAACCTTTCCCGAGATCCTGGCGATCACAGCACGCTTCCCCAACATATTTGCCTCCGCCGGCGTTCACCCGGACGACCGATCGGGCGAAGAACCGGACGTCGATCGACTGATCGGCCTGGCTGATCACCCCAAGGTGGTCGCCATCGGGGAAACCGGCCTGGACTACTACAGGGTCGAGGGCGACACCGGGTGGCAACGGCAGCGCTTTCGCACGCATATCCGTGCCGCCAGACAAATCGGCAAACCGCTCATTGTTCATACGCGGCAAGCTGCTGAAGACACTCTCAAGGTCATGCGTGAGGAATCTGCAGCCGAGATCGGCGGTGTCATGCATTGCTTCACCGAAACTGCCGAGGTGGCCAGGCAGGCCATGGAGATGAATTTCATGATCTCGTTTTCGGGCATCGTGACATTCAAGAACGCGACGGCACTGAAAGACGTCGCATGCACAGTGCCATTGGATTGCATGTTGATCGAGACGGATTCGCCGTATCTGGCGCCCATTCCTTATCGCGGCAAGACGAATCAACCTGCCTATGTGCGCTTCGTGGCCGAGGAAATTGCCCGGCTTAAGGGCATATCGGTTGAATCCGTGGCCGAAGCGACTACTGCGAATTTCTTCAGATTGTTCAAAAGGGCGGCAGCGCCCAATGCCTGAGAAGAGCCTCGATTTGCCGAACCGCCATTGTTGTTCGCGTGATGATGTAATGCGCATAATGTATATTATGTTAAATTATATCCATGGCAAGGTTTCGAGGACTCTAGAGCGATTGTTTTTTGACCCACCCTCACCCTTTGATCTCTTCGGAGAGACCCCGGTCACGTGCACGTATGGTGGTGAGGTCAATATGCGATGCTTGGTGGCAGGCCAAAGCGGCGGGCACATTTGAAGCGATCGTTGAGAAGCGCAGTTGATTTCCGGCGAGGCCTAGGGTGCGGGTTTTCCTGAAATCTGACGTAAGCGTTCGAAACAGCAAACTGCCGCTGCTGCGGCGACGTTGAGCGATTCAACTTTCCCTGCCATCGGAATGTGGACGAGCTGGGTAGCCAGCGCACGGCCTTCTTCCCCCAGACCCCTGCCCTCGTTCCCGAAAATCAGCGCCACAGTGCCGGTGAGATCGATGTCGTGGATCGACTGTTCGGCGTGAGGGCTGGTGGCGATGACGCTGCCCCTGAAGCCGGTAAGCGCCGTCGTCAGATCGACGCGTTCGCGCACCGGCAGAACGAACTGTGCGCCCATGCCGCCGCGAAGGGATTTTGGCGACCATACATCCGCGCAGCCTTTGGTCAGATGCGCGGATGTGGCGCCGGCCGCGGCGGCGGTGCGCAGCAGCCCGCCGACATTACCCGGATCCTGAACGCCGTCGATCAGAACCCGGAAGTCATCTTTGGGCCGCGAAGCGACATGCGGGATCGGCGTGATCGCGGTAACGCCCTCCGGCGTTTCCACCTGGGTGATTTCCGCGAACAGATCGTCCGCGAGCAGAAAGACGTTACGCGGCTTTGCGGCCTCGATCAGTTCACGGACTTCGCTGCGTTCGGCGCCCGCCTCGCTCAGCAGCAGCAGAACATCATCGAACCCGAATTGATCGGCGTAAGCACGAATCAGGCGCGTGCCATCGAGTAAAAGCTTGCCGCCCTTGCTGCGCTCCCGTGCGGACTCTGCCAGTTTGCGCGCTAGCTTGAAATGCGCGTTCTGGCGCGAAGAGAGGCGTTCCATGAGAAGGCAGTTGGCAGTTGGAAAATTGGTGCCCGGAGCCGGAATCGAACCGGCATGGCCTTTTAAAGGACCGAGGGATTTTAAGTCCCTTGTGTCTACCAATTTCACCATCCGGGCAGAGAGACGGATTCTATGTGAGTTTCGGCCCTACTCCGTAGGGAGACACAAGAGACTACATCCCTTGTCGAAGCTCCGATTCATCGCTTCGACCTGCCACTACACCACCCGGGCAGGCAATGGCGCGACAAGGATAGCGCGGAAAGACCAGATCGTGAGGAGTTAGAGGCGGGGGTCGGAATCGAACCGGCGTACACGGCTTTGCAGGCTGCTGATGTTATCGAAAAATCACACAGTTAAGAGGCATTTCCACTTCCAATCTACTCCTGAGCGCGTGGCTGCTGCGTAACCACTCGTGCCACTCAATCGCAGGCGCTCCCTATCGAGCGCGCCGTACTAGTCGTTGGCTTGACCTTCGCCGTCACATCGACTCGCGAGGCCACGTCTTGTTCCTATCGGAGTTAAAAATTTTCCATCGCCGCAGCGTGCTAGATCGCATCTGCGTTCAAAAGAGGCGATTGTATTCTTGCCATAACTTCAGTAAATCACCACAATTCCGCTTATCACTCTTCCGGGAAATGGAAGAATCATGGACCGACTCGATGAACTTGCCGTCCTGGTCACCATCGTGGACGAAGGCAGCCTCGCCGCTGCCGCGCGGCGACTGCGGCGTTCGTCGCCGTCGATCACGCGCGTGCTGGCGGCGTTGGAGGAACGCGCCGGGGCACGCCTGCTGGAACGGACCACACGGCATCTCGCACCCACCGAGGCGGGCCTCGCGCTCGCTGCGCGCGCACGCGCCCTACTGACCGATTATTCCGGCGCCATGAGCGACCTTGGCAGCGCACCGGTGCGCGGCCTGATCCGGGTCGCGGCGCCGGTCCCTTTCGGGCGCCTGCACGTCTCGGCTATCGTGAATAGTTTCCTCGATAGCTACCCGGATACGCGCATCGATCTAATGCTGAACGACCGTTATGTCGACCTGATCGACGAGGGCGTGGACGTCGCAGTCCGCGTCGGCATCCTCGCGGATTCAGGCATGGTGGCGCGCACAGTGGGCAGCTTGCGTGGCCTGGTGGTGGTCGCGAGCCCGGACTATTTGGCAAAGCGGGGTGTACCGGATCGTCCTGCGGCGCTCAACCGGCACGACCTCATTTTCTTCACGGCACATCAGCGGCCGAGCGAATGGCGCTTCGGCAGGGGCTCGCGCGGCGCGGTCGTCCGCTTTACACCGAAGTTAGCGGTCAACGACGTGGAAACCCAGATCGTCGCCGCACGTGCGGGTCGTGGACTCGCCCGGGTCTACCCGTATTTGGTAGCTGCGGACATCAAATTGGGAAAGCTGGTGCCCGTGCTGGAGAGCTTCGAGATGGAGCCGCAACCGATGCGCCTCGTCACGCCAAACTCCCGCATCACACCAAAAGTGCGTGCATTCCTTGACCATGCGACCGCCGCGATGAAGCGACTCGATGTAATTAATGAATCCGGCGGCCGCAAGCAGCGGCCGGTTGCGCGGCCCACGTCGAGTCGTGTACGCCGATAGGGGATCTTCCGGAGCCGTCAGGTGAAACGCCTGTACGTTTTATCAGGACAAGTTGTCGCTCCAAAGATGGGACGTTGCAATGCTCAATGCACGTGATATCCGGGCGGTGCGCCGCGGAAGACGGTCGTGTCAACGGCGACCATCACGGCAGAAAATTGAACCGGGATCCGCGGCGATCCAGTTCACGGATCATGTGTTCCAGTTCGTCGCCATCGGTGGCGCGTGTCGGATACGATTTGCCAAATCGCTGATCGCTGCGATCCGGCTGAGATTGGAAATACTTCATTAGGTTTCGGGCGGGTTTTATTGCTCCGCGAGAGGAGCCCGACTGCCCGTTGCTACAGAATTCATGTTCGATGGATGTCATAGCACTCTCCGTTCGGAAATGGTCGTTCTTGTTTCGCCTTGTTCTCAAGGAATGATGCGGTCGCGTCTGAACTCGGCAAACATCCGTAAGAACATCTCTTCGCTATCCACCGCCATTTCGTGGAAGCCGAATCTGCGCGCCTTGCCAAGGTCGGAAACGATGTCGTAGTCTGACGCGAATACACCCTCCGGGTAGCCCCAAGCCGCAATGTCCTGGTAGCGGTTCGGCTTCAGTCCATTCTCGGCTACGATGCGATCCCACACTGGCGCCTTATCGGCCATTGTGTTTGGGAGGCTGATGTGGCGCGGCTGCGCCAGGTCCATGTCAAAGAAATTGGCAAACTTGGGCCATAGGTGCTGCCAGCGGAATATATCGCCGTTGGTAATGTTGAACGCCTGGTTGGCAGCCTTCGGCTCGGTCGCCATCCATTCAATCGCCTTCGCCAGCAAGGCCGCGTCCGTGCATTGATACAGCGCCGTATATGCCCCGGGCTTTCCCGGAAAACTGAGCGGCAACCCCAGCGCCTTGGAGATGTTGGCATAGACGGCAATGGCCAACGTCAGGTTCATCGGATTGCCAGTCGAGAATCCACACACGGCATGCGGACGTCCCACCGACCAGGTCCAGCGTTTGCCTTTCTGACGTTGTTCCAGAAATTCCTGTTGGTCGAAGTAGAAATTCGGTGGCATATGCCGCGGATCGTCTTCCTTTGCAGGTGTCTTGAAAGGCCCAAGGTGATTGCCGTACCACCTGGTGCCCTGGGAAAGATGGACGTGCTCGAGCGCAGGCGAAACGGATTCGATGATCTCGACCACATTTACGAGCATGGCAGTGTTCGTCGCGACGAGTTCGCGCGGGTCGGGAATCTGCGGGAGGATGGCGACATACAAAACGTGCGTGATGTTCTTTAGTGACGCAAGCTTGGCCTCGCAATCCGCGCGGTCGCGCAGGTCGACCGAGATATGCTTGTAGTGGCCTGGCACGTTCGGTTTGCGACGGGACACGGCAACAATGTCCCAATCGCCCTGCTCGATCAGGTGGGTCAACAAATACGTGCCCGCGAGACCAGATGCGCCGGCGACCAGCGCTGTACGTTTTGCCATGACTTCACCTCGACTCAAAGTTGATGGGGAAAGCACCATCACCGCAGCGCGCTAAGTCGCATCTGCATTCAACGGAGGCGATTGTATTCTTACGATGGCTTCACTAAATCACCAGAATTCCGAATATCACTCTTTCGGGAAATGGAAGAGTCATGGACCGATTCGATGAACTTGCGGTTCTAATTGCGATCGTGGAAGAAGGGAGTCTCGCCTCCGCTGGCCGCGTTGGAGGAATGCGGTGGACCACGCCCGCTGGGCCGGTCCATGATTGTTTCACTTTCCAAAATAGAGATATGCGGCATGTGAGGATTTAATCAATTCAAGGCAAGAATAGACTGGCTCCAACGTTGGTGTTAGCGACAGGAGCCCACCATGAATACCGCAGTCGTATTGATTACCGGCGCCCTCACCGGCATCGGCCGCGCCACTGCGCTGGCCTTTGCTAAGGAAGGCGCGAACATCGTCGTCTCAGGCCGACGGGATGAAGCCGGCCATGCCCTGGCCGATGAGCTGAGCGCCCACGGCGCGCAAGCGGAATTCGTTCGGGCCGACGTGCGCAAGGAGGAAGATGTGCGCGCGCTGGTCGACCGGACCATCAAACGGTTCGGTCGCTTGGACGTGGCCATCAACAATGCCGGCACAGAAGGTCAGCTCGGCCAGATCACAGAACAAACTGCCGAAAGCTACGCGGCAACCTTCGACACCAACGTGCTCGGCACGCTGCTGAGCATGAAGCACGAGTTGCGCGTCATGCTGCCTCAGGGCAGCGGCAGCATTATCAACCTGTCGTCGACTTTCGGCGTCCGGGGCGCAGCAGGCGCAGCACTGTACGCCGCGAGCAAGCATGCGGTCGAAGGTCTGACGAAATCGGGAGCACTCGAAGGCGCGGCAGCGGGCGTGCGCGTCAATGCGATTGCCCCCGGCCCGATCGATACCGGCATGCTGGACCGCTTCACCGGCAGTTCCGAGAGAAAAGCAACCTTCGGCGCCGGCGTGCCGATGAAACGCCTGGGAAGGCCCGAAGAAATCGCCGACGCCATCGTCTATCTGGGATCGGATAAGGCGACCTACCTCACCGGTCAGATCATCGGCGTCAACGGTGGCAAGACCGCCGCGTAGCTTTGGAACGAAGGAGTAGAGCCAATGTCAGCCAAGCCGATGAAAATTCCCGGACCCGATCATCCGATCACAATCGCACCAAATCCGAAGCGGCTCATCGTCTCCGTCGCCGGTCGCATTGTTGCCGCTACCCGCGAAGCCCTGACGGTGCGCGAGGCGGGATATCCACCGGTGCAATACATCCCGCGCGAAGACGTCGACATGTCTCTTCTGCAACGGACGGACCATTCAACCTACTGCCCTTACAAAGGCGACTGCGTTTACTACAGCATCCCTTCCGGCGGGGAGCGCTCGGTCAATGCAGTTTGGACCTATGAGGCCCCCTATGCCGCTGTCGCCGCGATCAGGGATTACCTCGCGTTCTATCCGGATCGCGTCGATGCGATCGAGGAACGCGCCAATCAAGCGACTTCGTCCCCGGCAACGCTCCAATGAAGGCGTCGCACTCCCTTGGGCAACGCTCGAGTTTCTGGGTGGCGGCAGCCGTCATCGTCCACACGCTGTGGACGAGCGCCGCGCCCGCCGTCACCTATCCGCTGTATGCCGCACAATGGCATCTGACCCACACCGTGACGACGGCAATATTCGCCGTCTATCCCATTGCAGTCGTCGTCGCACTTCTGCTGTTCGGCAATCTTTCCGATCACATCGGACGCCGCACGACGATTTTGCTCGGCCTCGCGGCGTCCCTGCTTGGCGTGCTGCTGTTTGCCGTCGCGCAGAGCGTCGCTTGGGTTTTCGTCGGGCGCGCGTTCATGGGGGTTGGTGTCGGGCTCTCGACGAGCCCCGCCACTGCAGCCATGGTCGAATACAGCACGGGTAGCTCGCAACGCGCCAGCTTCGTGACGACCGCCGCCACGGGAGTGGGATTCGCGCTGGCAACGCTGGTCGGTGGCGCGCTCATCGAATACGCGCCCTACCCCATGCATCTCAATTTCTGGGTGTTGTTCATCGTTCTCGGCGCGCTGTTCTGCACCGCGTGGTTCCTGCCCCGTCCCACGCAGGGAGATGTTCCGCCGCACTGGCAGCCAGGCGACATCGCCGTTCCCCGCAGCGTCGCTACGGCTTTCCTGACCTCGGCGATTGCCGTCACCGCCGGTTATACGCATGGTGCCGTGTTGCTGTCGCTCGGTGCCCAGGTTGCGCGGGATCTCATCGGCTCGGCCAATGCGCTCATGAATGGCGCTGCAATCGCACAGTTCGCGATCGTGGCGAGCATCGTCTCGATTTTCGTGAAGCGGATGCCGCCCGCGCGGGCAATTGCGCTCGGGGGCATGGCATCGACGATCGGCATGGGCTTGCTCATGCTGTCCGCGGCGCGGCATTCTCTGCCGTTTTTCATGAGCGCCATCGCCATCGCGGGCATCGCGTACAGCCTCCTGGTCTTCGGCGGGCTTGCAATGATCAACGCAAAGGCTCCCGCCGGCCGGCGTGCAGCCACGCTTTCAGCCGTTTATGTCATCGCCTACCTGATGATGGGCGCAATCTCCCTCTCGCTCGGCGTGTCGGCAACGTCATGGGGGCTCGAAACGGGAATTGACCTTGGCTGCTCCGCCGTCGCGTTGCTCGGCCTGACCGCGGCCCTGCTCGTCGTCTCCACCACCGCGGTTGGAAATTTGTTCAATTTCCGCAAGCGTCATCTTCAGAATTGCAGTGACTCGGCTTGATCGAGCAAGAACAGTTGGGTCCACCGACTAGGAGGCGCATATTGTTGAGCACATGGGGCGGGCGCGAAACCGCCCTATACATCCTCGTCGTCTAGCCGAGGCGCCTTTCCATTCTCTGCCTTGTGCGTGCTGCAAAACTTCTCCCATCTCACGGTTGGAACAGGAGCGGAGGCCCCTTGACTTGCCAGGTATCGATTTTGTATCTCATAAGCCTCCCTCTCTGACAAGGCCCTCTTTGCGCATCCGCCTTCGACATCTCCAAACCTGTCTGCGGCATGTTGAGCATGATGAACGAGCTCGTGCAGGACTATCGAGCGATGGTAGAGGTTGCTTCTCAGGTCCAACGACTCGTCGAGTACGACGCCAAAGTCCGGGTGATAGAAGGCCACGATCTGACACGGGCGCGCGCAAATCAAGTCTTCAATGACAGCCCTGGGAACCAGATGAGCGTTAGGCATCTCCTGGGGTACCCCATATTCGGATACTGATGAGATTGCGGCGTACAGCTGTACAAGTATTTGAAGTAGCTCTGAATGAGTCATCGGCGAGGGCAGAACAACAGTGTGAGAGCGAGCATCGATGCGCCTGCTAGGGATGGTGTTCGAGGCGAAAAATCGCAACCCGTGGTTCATCGCTGATCCAGGTCTTGGCCACGGACCAACCAGCCGTTGCAGCCAGTTGCGCGAACGAATCGATAGTGAACTTGTGCGAGTTCTCGGTGTGCAGACGCTCCCCGCTCCTGAACGCGAAAGTGTGGCCTGCGGCGTTGACGATCTGGTCCTTGCGGCTGACCAGATGCATTTCCACGCGGCTGTGCACGGGGTCCCACAGCGCCAGGTGATCAAAGGCCTCCAGGTCGAAATCGCCGCCCAGGTCGCGGTTGATCCTCATTAGCAGATTCTTGTTGAATCGCGCCGTCACGCCCTGGGAATCATCGTATGCGGCGCTCAGGGTCGCTGCGTCCTTGACCAGGTCCGCTCCCACCAGCAGGGCTGCCCGGTCGCCCAATACCTGTCGGGCCGACCGCAAGAATCGCACCGCGCCATCCCTGTCGAAGTTGCCGATCGTCGACCCCGGAAAGAAGCCGACCCTGGGACGTCCGTCGGCGGCCACCGGCAGGTGGAAATGTCCGGTGAAGTCGGCGACGACCGGAGCGATGCTCAGTTGCGGGTAGTCTCGTGCCAGCCTGGCCGACGCCTGGCTAAGAGCACCTGCGCTGATGTCGATCGGCACGTAAGTCGAGAGCTGCGGCGCCGCATCGAGCAGCAGGCGTGACTTGCTGCTTTCTCCGCTGCCGAACTCCACCAGCGCGGCGCCCTCGGGGATGCCCGCGGCCAGTTCTACTGCGACCTTGCGGAGCAACGCGGTTTCGGAACGGGTGACGTAGTAGTCGTCCGTCCTGCAGATCTCCTCAAAGAGGCGCGAGCCCGTCGCGTCGTAGAAGTACTTCGGGGGCAATTGCTTGTGTCGCGCGGACAGGCAGGAGATCACGTCGGCCGCAAAGCTGTCCCCGGCATCGGCCTGCGTGTCGATCAGGCCGGCATCACGGGCAAGCAGCGCATCGTCCACATTGCTTCGATACTGTTCACACTTGTGAGAGCTTGCAGGTTTCATCTCGGTCCACCTCGCACGAAAGCAGGACTGAGGATCAGGCGGTCGCGCTGAGGCGGCTGGAGACTGTTTCGTACCAGCGCGTCAGCGCCGCGTGATCCGCCGGCACGGACAACTCGAGCGCCTTGGCGAAGTCCACCGTCACCAGGGCGGTGATGTCCGCCGCGGAATAGCGTTCGCCGGCGACAAAAGGCACCTGCCCTAGCCGCTCGTTCAAGTCGGCGAAGAAGTTCTTCACGCGCAACACGCTGCGCTCGACCAGCGCTGGAATTTGTTCGTAGTCGTGCGGCCCGGCGATTGCGCGGCCCTTCAGCCGCGGAACCTTGTTGCGCACGCCCTCCATCACCGCCGCGAAACCTTCCAGCTCGGCGCGCCGCTCCCACATCACGATGAGGCCCTTATCCTCGGGCGTGGCGCCCAGCAGGGGCACTGCGGGAAACGCCTCGTCGAGATAACGCATGATCGCCGGCACTTCGCCGATGACGGTGCCGTCCTCCAGCAGCAAGGTCGGCACCACGCGACGTGGATTGATCGCCCGGTAGGCTCCGGAATGCTGCTCACCCCCGCCGAGGTCAATGACCACAAAGGGGACCGTCAAACCTTTCTCGGCAAGGAAGATCCGCACGCGCCGGGAATTGGGCGATGCGGGCGAGTGGTAAAGCTTCAAGGTATCGGGGCTCATGGCTGAATATGCCTTACGCAATGGACTCGGATAGGAATTCCGAAACGTGGCGGACGAAGCGTTCGGGGTACTGGTACTGCGAACCGTGGTTGGCGTCGGGGTAAATGATCAACTGCGCATTGGGGATGTTCTGCTGGAGAATCCAGGAGTTGATGGAGTAAATGATCACGTCGTTGTCGCCATTCACCACCAGCGTCGGCTGCCCGATGTTCCTGAGGTAGTCATAAGAGCCCGCACGCTGCACGCCCCACTTGTCGATTGCCTCGATCTGGGCGGGCGCGACTTTCTCGTTCACCTCGGGATCGCGGTTCTCGGTCCGACGCTTGAATCGCTTCAGAAACGCTCGACCTGCGGCCTGGCTCGCTTCCGACTCGGTGAAATGGACTTTCAGCCAGAGCTCGTCCGGCGGCTCATAGGTAGCGCCGAAAATCTTCTGCGCTTCGGGCGTAAGGGTCGCCATGCCTTGACCGCCGCGCGGCCCGGTGCCGACGAGAACGAGGCGCCTGACGAGACCGGGGGCTTGAAGCGTGATTTCCTGCGCCACGAAGCCACCGATGGAAAAGCCGAGCACATCGACCTTGGTCAGCCCCAGCGCCTTGATGAAAGCAACCGCATCTGCGCCCATTTCTTCGAACGTGGTCGGCACTTCGCCCGAGCTGCTGGAGACGCCGGCGTTGTCGAACAAGATCACCTCGCGTTGCTTGGCCAGACTGTCAGTAACCGCGGGGTCCCAATGGTCCATGGTGCCGGTGAAGTGTTGGTTGAATACGAGCGGAATGCCGCCGGCCTTGCCGAAGCGACGGTATGCGAAGCGGATGCCGTCCGCTTCGACAGATTGCGTCGGAGCGGTTTGATGGGTATGCGCGGCCATGATCGAGCGTGTCCGTTGGCTCAGGCGTTCATACCGCCGTCGACGGTAAGATTCGCTCCGGTTATGTACGACGACTCCGGACCGGCGACGAACGCCACCATTGCGGCGATCTCATCAACACGCCCGTACCGGCCGAGCGCTGTGGCGGCCTTCTGCGGCACGGCCCAATCACCCGCAGCGGGATTCAGGTCCGTGTCGATCGGACCCGGCTGGACGTTGTTGACCGTGATGCCCCGGCTCCCGATCTCTCGGGCCAGCGCCTGAGTGAACATCTTCACGGCTCCTTTCGTGCCAGCGTAAGGCACAAGTCCGGGCGCTGCGACACGCTCACCCACGGCCGAGCCGATCGAGATGATGCGACCGCCGCTCTTCATGTGCTTCAGCGCCGCCTGCGTCGCTACGAACACGCCGCGAATGTTGATGTCGATCACGCGATTCATCTCCTCCAGCGTGGCCTCCTCGAACGGTTTCGGAATGGCTGTGCCGGCATTGTTCACAAGCACATCAAGCCGGCCGAAGGTCGCGACGGCCTTCTCCACCGCAGCTTTGACTGCTTCGACGTCGGCAGCATCCGCCTGGATCGCAATAGCCTTTCCGCCATCGCGTTCAATCGCCTTGACGATGGCGGAAGCCGCGCTGGCGTCCTTCGCGTAGGTGATGGCCACACTCGCCCCATCCGCGGCCAGACGTTTGGCGATCGCAGCGCCGATGCCGCGCGAGCCGCCCGTAACGAGTGCCACTTTGTCGGTTAACCTGGACATGTGATCTCCTGTAGCTTTGTATGAATGAAGGAGCGCTTATCTTGCTCGTTGGTACTAGACTTCCGGGGAATACGATCCATTCCCGACAGGAATGCATGGCGTGGAATTCGCGATCGACGTGCCGATGCCACGCCGGCCGCCCGTAACGAGTGCCCACCTTTTTCGTTTAACTTGGAATAGCTTGGACACGTGATGTCCTTTTGGATTTGGCGGAACGATTCGGCGCCTCTCCTGCTCGGAGATTTCAAGGTTCCGGGGAATACGATCTATTCCTGATGGGAATGCATCGCACAGAAGGGGAAACCGCAATAGAATCCATTCCATAAAGGAACACGGAGGCTGGCATGGACAAGTTCGACGCAATGCAAACGTTCGTCCGCATCATTGAAAAAGGGAGTTTCTCCGCGGTCGCTAGGGAACGTGGGATCGGTCAGCCTGCCGTCAGCAAGCAGATCTCCGCGCTTGAAGATGAGCTCGGCACCGAGCTTCTTCACCGCGCCTCCCGTTCCATTGCACTGACTGATGCTGGGCGCGACTTCTACGAGTCCGCTGTGCGCATCCTCGACGACTTCGAAAGCTCGACTTCACGAATCGGTCGAGGCCAAACGGCACCGAAAGGGCTCATCCGTGTGACCGTTCCTCCCACGTTTGCCCGCCTCCACATGGTGTCGAAGCTGCCGGCGTTTTTTTCTGCCTATCCCGACATGGCGGTTGAGTTGGGCGCATCGGAGAGCCCGACAACAATCATCGAAGACGGCTTCGATTTAGCTATCCACTCGGGTGATCTTCCAGACTCCAATCTGGTTGCGCGAAGAATCGCGCAGACGGCGATCGTCCTCGTCGCCACTCCTCAGTACCTCTCGCGACACGGCGCACCGGCATCGCCGGACGATCTCAATCGCTTTCGATCTGTCGTTTTCATCGAGCGGGGCTCCGTACAGCCGTGGCGCTTCGGCTCTGGACGAGACGCGAAACGTGTTATCCCCACGGGAGTCTTTCGAACCACCGATATCGAACAGATGCGGATGGGCGTCCTTGAGCATCTGGGGATTGCCCAGGCGCCAGCATGGCTCTTCGCCGCAGAACTCCGAGAAGGTACCGTGGTCCGTCTTCTGACTGCTCTTGAGCGAACAGTGCCAATCCTTGCCGTACGGCCGGCCAGCCGCCGGTTATCCGCCAAAGTTCGCATTTTCACCGAGCACCTGGAGAGGACTTTCGCGGCCTGTACACAGTTCAACCCACGATCCAGCTGACCTCGGGGAGGATGATCGCTGTTCGGTGGTAACGAATCAATAGCCAACTTTGAGTTTGGAGGGCGAACCGGAATCGAACCGACGTACAAGGATTAGCAATCCTCTGCATGACCACTCTGCTACCTCTCACAGCACGTGGCGAAGGTCTTCATGCTGAGAGTACGAGCCCTTCGGCGGACGACTTTGGCCGTCGAGTCATTCATCAAACGGCGCCGCCGACATGATTTGCGATGCCGTCGGAATTGCCTTGCCATGCAACGTGCAGCCGGCGGTGCGCGCGACATCGTCGGTCCAGGTCAAGACTTGTGCGACGGGGTTGTGCTGGCAGTGCTCGATTAGGAGATCGCGGAATTGCGATTTGAACTTCATCCGCGGGTATTGTTCGAGGATTTCCTCGAGAACCTGCGGCGGCACCTGATCAAGGCCCAGACCCAGAAAGTCGAGACCGGCGCCGAGATGGACCAGTGCTATCTCACCCGCCAGCCGGGTCGGTATTCCCGGAGAGGTGTGCAAAGCGATC
>Ga0209131_1002058_pt1 | contig 13789 bp, 10 predicted proteins | sample GraSoi_2013_40cm_FD_185826 | JGI IMG/M metagenome (GOLD analysis project Ga0209131, IMG submission 185826) | Grasslands soil microbial communities from the Angelo Coastal Reserve, California, USA - Sample 9_17_2013_40cm (SPAdes) (version 2) | ecosystem: Environmental > Terrestrial > Soil >...
TTAATTGGCGAAGACGATTAGGCTCGCCGGCTTCCACTCCTATTTACAGCCCTCGCGCTTGTAATACCCGATGCGCTCCAGCACCGCGCCCACGATCAACGGCAGCGCCACGGTCGCATCGTCAAAAACTTCCGCGAAGCGCCCGCCTTCTTCCGGCGGCACAAATTTTCCCCACGAAACTGCTTCCGTGTACGTGCTCCCGCTCAGCCCGCCCCAATGCACCGGCTCGGGGCAAATCCGCACGCCATAGTTGTAGCGTTTGAGCGGCAGCTTGCGATATCCGCGCCGCGCCAGCAACTCCGCATAGACTCCAAATTGCTGCGACCAGTTCCGCGGCACGCCACCGCCAATGGTGAAAATCCCCATTTTTTTCGTCGCCAGCATCGTCCCAGCAAATTTCTCGAAATCCTCAAACGGATCAAACCGCAATACCGGCCGGTTCGCGTCTTGTCGCGCGATCTTGTGCAATGCAAAATCAATGCCCAGCTCTGAATCGCTGAACGCCGGCACAAACACCGGAACGTTATGCTCATACGCCGACTTCAGAATCCCCCGCCCCGGAAATCCCTTGTGCAAGTATTCGCCGATCTTCCGATGCAGCTTCCAACTACAAACCGTTTCCTCCGCATCCCAATTATTCAGGATCTCGTCCATTACATCTTCGACGTGATCCAGGTTCGTCTCCGGCTCCAACGAATCGTAAACGCGGTTGTATCCCGCCTCAAACAATTCTTTGTCGTCCATCGCCGGGTTGTAGCGAAAATGCGATAGTCCCGTCGCCTCCACCAATCCATGTGCCATCAGCGCGCCCGTGGATACGATCGCATTCACCACTCCCGACTCGATCAAATCGCAAAACACTAATCCCATTTTCGCGACGGTCAGCGCCCCCGATAGCGTCATCACCACGAAGCACTCTTTGTCGCGCGCCATCACTTCCACGATATCGGCGGCATCGCCGATTTGTCGCCCGGTGAACGCCGTGTTCCCCATAGCGCGCACCAGTTCGTCGATCGTCCCGCAGCGCGACAAATCCAGCGGAAACATTGGCCGCAGTTTGTCTTTCACGGGATCGTGCAGCACGCGCCCCGTGACCGTCTTTTTTCGCTGCTTCGGCATTTTTTCTCCAAGAAAAATTTGCAACTGATTTTGCAACTGATTTTTATCACGATTTGACAAGATTCACGCGCATTTTTTCGTTATCAGCGCCTCTTTGCCCACCCGCTTGCGGAGTTCGATAGCACACTCGCCGCGGCTTGCTCTCGATGTTAAACTAAAAATTATGGCGAACAAGTTTACGGTCGGCCTCGTTCAAATGCGTTGCACCACCAACGCCGAGGAAAATCTCTCCCGCGCGATTGACAAAATCCGCGAAGCGTCCGCGCGCGGCGCACAAATCATCTCATTACATGAACTTTTTCGTAGCGAATATTTCTGCCGCAAGGAAGACGCCGACCTTTTCAATCTTGCCGAACCCGTTCCTGGCCCCGCAACCGAAGCCCTCGCGAAAGTAGCGAAAGAAAAGAAAGTCGTTTTGGTCGTTTCTCTCTTCGAACGCCGCGCTGCCGGCATTTACCACAACACTTGCGCCGTGCTCGATGCCGACGGCAGCTTCCTCGGCAAATATCGCAAGATGCACATCCCCGACGATCCGCTCTACTACGAAAAGTTTTATTTCACTCCCGGCGATCTCGGCTTCCCGAATTTCGAAACCAAGTACGGCAAGATCGGCGTCCAGATTTGTTGGGATCAATGGTATCCCGAAGGCTCGCGCGTCACTGCGCTCAGCGGAGCACAAGTAATTTTCTATCCCACCAGCATCGGGTGGCATCCCCACGAAAAAGCGGAATTCGGCGCCGCACAACTCGACGCCTGGAAAACAATCCAGCGAGCCCACGCGATCGCCAACGGCGTCTACGTCGCGGTTGTAAATCGCGTCGGATTCGAAGGCAAGCCCGCCAATGGCGATCCCGGTCTCGAATTCTGGGGAAATTCTTTCGTCGCCGATCCTTTCGGCCAAATCGCCGCCGAAGCTTCCAACGATAAAGAGGAAATCCTCGTCGTCGAGTGCGACCCTGCAAAAAGCGAAGACACGCGCCGCAACTGGCCGTTCCTCCGCGATCGCCGCATCGACGCCTACGGCCCCATTTTGAATCGCTGGCTGGGCGAATAATCAGCATGCCCACAGCCGCGAGCGGTTCCACTCCATTCGAACGTGGTCTCTGGATGCCTGCCGAGTGGGAGCATCACGAAGCCACTTGGCTCGGCTGGCCCCACGAAAAAACCGACTGGCCCGGAAAATTTCCCGCCATCCCCTGGGCCTACGCGGAAATCGTCCGCCACCTCGCGCGTGTCGAGCGCGTTTATCTCCTCGTCCAAAATCGCGCCGCAGAATCTCAGGCTCGCGACATCTTAAAAAAGTCCGGCGTGAATCTCAGCGCCGTCGACTTTTTCCGCGTCCCCACCGATCGTGGCTGGATGCGCGATTCCGGCCCCATCTGCGTCCGCAGCCATTCCGGCGAAGTGGCCTATACGCACTGGCTCTTCAACGGCTGGGCCAAGTACAGCAATCACAAAAAAGACGCCCTCGCCGTCACCAACGTCAACAAAAAGCTGAAGCGAACGACCTGGCAGCCCGTTCACAAAGGCCGCCGCGTAGTCCTGGAAGGCGGCAGCATCGACGTCAACGGCCGCGGTTCCCTGCTCACCACCGAGGAATGCCTGCTCAGCAAGCGTCAGCAACGCAATCACGGATTCACCCGCGAAGATTACGCGCATGTCTTCCGCAGCTATCTCGGCGTCACACAGGTTCTCTGGCTGAAAAACGGAATCGCCGGCGACGACACCCACGGCCACGTCGACGATCTAGCCCGCTTCGTCAGTCCCACCACCATCGTTACCGTCGTCGAGCAAGATCCCCACGACGCCAACTACGTCCCGCTGCAAGAAAACTACGCCCTGCTAAAGTCCATGAAAGACCTCAACAGCCGTCCCTTCCGCATCGAAACTCTTCCGATGCCCGCACCAATTTATTTCGACAATCAGCGCCTGCCCGCCAGCTACGCCAATTTCTACATCGCCAACAAGCTCGTCATAGTTCCCACGTTCAACGATCCAAACGATCGCGTCGCCCTCAACACCCTCGCCGGTCTGTTCCCCGGACGCGAAGTCGTGGGCATAGCCTGCCGCGATCTAGTCCTCGGCCTCGGCACACTCCACTGCCTAACCCAACAGCAACCCGCCGGCGCTTGATCCACTCTTCGCTTCCTCTGCGATTCTCAGCGTCCTCCGCGCCTCTTTACCCTGAGCTCAAAGGGTGCGTTATCCTTACTGCTTTCTTGGTCTTTGCAGTTTCTTTTGCGCTAGAATGCCCGTTCTCAGAAGCTCGTCCGATTCCTATCCTCTCTAAGGAGACCTCATGCTCCTCGCGCTCTTGCAAGTTCACACTCGTACGGTCGAAGTAGAGATGCGCTATTCCCTGCTAAGCTGGCTAATCATCGGCCTGATTGCCGGCTGGCTCGCCGGAAAAATCGCCCGAGGTCGCGGCTTCGGCTGCATCACGGACATCATTCTCGGCCTGATTGGTGGCGTACTAGGTGGATGGATTTTCACCCGCCTGGGAATTGTCGGCTACGGCTTTCTGTTTAGCTTGGCCGCGGCAACCCTCGGCGCCGTCATCCTCGTAGCAATCGTCCACCTCTTCAGCCCCGGCCCGTAAGAAATTTTTGGCAGTGCGGCGGTCTCGCAGCCGCTGTCGAGCAGCAGCCCACATCAACAATGTCCACTGCACTCGCCAGCCAGGGCTGTTCCGAGTACGGCGAGAGACCTGCTCCTCCGTCCCCCTGCGCTCCTCAGCGTTCTTAGCGTCTCTGCGTTGGATTTCCCCCTCTTTTGGCCCTTCAACGCTCGACGACAAACCCCGAATCGTCCCCGCTGTGATACGATTCCCTATTACACTGTGGAGATAAATCCTAGTTGAGCAATCCCGCGCAATCCCTAACCGCCATCCCACTCGGCGGCCTCGGCGAATTCGGCATGAACATGATGGCCCTCCGGCTCGGCGACGACATCATCGTCATCGACGCCGGCATGATGTTCCCGGAGTCCGAGCTACTCGGCGTCGACCTGGTCATCCCCGATATCACGTACCTCAAACAAAATCGCGCCCTCGTCCGCGCCATCGTCCTCACCCACGGTCATGAAGATCACATCGGAGCCCTCCCCTACATTCTCCGCGACCTCAACGTTCCCGTGTACGGCACGCGCTTCACTCTCGCGCTAGTAAAAAAGCGCCTCGACGAAGCCGGCCTCCTCCAATCCACCACCCTGCGCGAAGTCATCCCCGGCCGTCTCGTCGAAATCGGTCCCTACGAGATCGATTTTATTCCCGTCACTCACAGCACCATCGACTGCGTCGCGCTAGCCGTGCGCACTCCCCTCGGCGTTATCATCCACACCGGCGACTTCAAGATCGACCAAACGCCCGTCGGCGGTGCGCCCTTCGATCTCCATTCCTTCGCCCGCTACGGCCAGGAAGGCGTTCTAGCCCTCTTCAGCGACTCCACCAATGTCGAGCGACCCGGCTTCACCGGCTCCGAGCGCGCCATCGTCCCCCGTATCGAAGAATTGTGCCGCGCCGCCCCGCGCCGCGTCATTCTTTCGTGCTTCGCCTCTTCCATTCATCGCATTCAGCAAGTAATCGACGTCGCTGCCCGCGTAGGCCGCAAAATCGCCTTCGTCGGCCGCAGCATGGTCGATAACGTCGAAATCGCTCACTCCCTCAGCTATCTCCGCATCCCGGACGGCATGGTTGTACGTCCGCAAGACATTCGCAGCTTCGATCCTAAGCGCCTCGTCATCCTCGCCAGCGGCAGTCAGGCCGAGCCGATGTCCTCGCTCTCGCGCATAGCGGTCGACAATCATCGCTTCGTCTCCGTCGACGAAAACGACACCGTCATCCTCTCCGCCCGCATCATCCCCGGAAACGAAAAAGCTATCTTCCGCATGCTCGACCACATGTTCCGCCGCCGTGCGCTCGTTTATTACGACAACGCCGGCGGCACCATTCACGTCTCCGGCCATGGCAGCCAGGAAGAGCAAAAGCTCATTCTCCAGCTCGTCAAACCCAAATACTTCATTCCTGTTCACGGCGAATACCGCCATCTCTTCCGCCATGCCGCGCTCGCCTATCAACTCGGCTGCGTCTCCGGTGAAATCCTGATTCTCGAAGACGGCAACACGCTTGAGTTCACCGAAGACGGCGCTTACAGGCGCGATCCCGTGGCCGCCGGTCGCGTCCTCGTCGACTCCGGCTCCCTCGAAGAAATCGAAGAAGTCGTAATCCGCGATCGCAAGCACCTCTCCGAAGACGGCGTCGTCGTGCCCATCATCGCGATCGACAAACACACCGGCCGCATGGAGTCGAGTCCTGAAATCGTCACCCGTGGCCTCTTCAGCGATAATGGCAATGAATTCCTGGCCGGCGCCCGCGACGTAATCCTGAAAACCGTCGAGCAATCCAACGCCGAAGAAAAATCCGACTGGTCCGTAATAAAAGAAAAAATCCGCGTAGACCTAAAACGCTACATCAACAAACAAACCTCCAAGCGCCCCCTAATCCTCCCAGTAATCCTAGAAGTCTAATCCGAACCAGCCGTTGTAGGGGCCGCGCTTCAGCGCGCCCCAGCGAGCGAGGCGCCGCGCCAAGCGAGTCTTAGATTTTTGTTTACAAAAACTTTGCCGACTACGGTTTCCTGTATCCCCTATTCACGTTCCTCGCTACAATCTCCCCTTTCGCCAGGAGCCGATTTTGTCCTCCACCGCAACCCCAACTCCGCAGCCTCAAGCCAGTCGCGCCGCGTTCACGTTCATTCTCGTCACAGTCCTACTCGATTTCTTGGCCTTCGGCATCATCGCCCCCGTTCTTCCCAACCTCATCATTCAGTTCGAAGGCGGCAACATCGCCCGCGCCGCCGCCATCACCGGCTATTTCGGATTTGCCTGGGCGCTAATGCAGTTTATTTTCTCTCCGATTCTCGGCGCCTGGTCTGACCGCTTCGGCCGCCGCCCCGTAATCCTGATCTCCTGTTTTGGCCTCGGCCTCGACTACATCTTCATGGCCCTCGCGCCATCGCTCAAATGGCTCCTCGTAGGACGCATCATCTCCGGCATCACCGCCTCAAACATTTCCAGCGCCTTCGCCTACGTCACCGACGTCACCCCACCCGACAAACGCGCCAAGAAGTTTGGCTACCTCGCTGCCTCCTTCGGCATGGGCTTCATCATCGGCCCGGCCGTCGGGGGATTTCTCGGCAACATCAATCTCCGCTTTCCCTTTTGGGCCGCCGCCGCTCTCAGTTTAGCCAACGCCCTGTACGGCTTCTTCGTTCTCCCCGAATCCCTTCCACCCGAGCGCCGCTCCAAATCCGCATGGCACATGGCCAATCCGCTCGGCTCCCTAACGCTGCTCCGCTCACACCCTCAGCTCGCAGGTCTCGCCACGGTGATGACCCTCTTCTATCTCGCCCAGCAATCTCTTCCCGCCGTTTTCGTCCTTTACACGCAATATCGCTACTCCTGGACCGAACGCGACGTAGGCCTCGCCCTCGCCGTCGTAGGCGTCAGCACCAGTATCGTCTCCGGACTCCTTGTCGGCCCCTTCGTCCGTCGTTTCGGCGAACGCCGCAGTGTCCTTTCCGGCCTGACCTTCGGCACGCTCGGCTTTTTTAGTCTCGCGTTCGCCCCACACGGCTGGATACTTCTCTGCGCCATTCCCTTCCTCGGATTGTGGGGAATCGCCGGCCCATCCGTCCAGGCGCTAATGTCGCGCCGCGTCGATCCCACATCGCAAGGCAAGCTCCAAGGCGCCATCAACAGCATCCGCGCAATAGACGGCATGATCGGCCCCCTCTTATTCACGCAAGTCCTGGCCCTCGCCATCTCGCCAACCGCCCCAATCCATTTCTCCGGCGCCCCCTACTTCCTAGCCGGCCTCCTCCTCCTCTCCAGCCTCACGCTCGCCGCCTACGTAACCCGCGCTGACGCAATGTCCGCAACTCAGACCCCAGCCCCAGCCATCTCTAGCGATCGATCTGAGTGATATGGAGTGCGGCATCGACCTCCCCTTCGTTTAGTAGCCCTATGTTCTTGCGGAACATCCAAAGAAGTGATGGCGACCGCTGCGTCGAGCGTTATTGGTCTCGATGTGACGAAGAAACTGATTGTAAAAGGTTATCGCATGGTTTCGAACTTCCGGAATCTCACACAATCCAAGCAATTCTATGGAGAAAAGGTAAAGGTGTGAACTCTGAGGAAAATTGGGGAATGGCTCAAGCGTCCTCAGCGCTTGGAGACGCAAAGGGTGCACAGGGACAGAATCGCATCTTGGCATTGAAGGACGGCGGTATACAACCGCTCATGGGCAAGACTCCCGTGGGTCGACCGTCGCCTTCTCCATCGCTGCTTGTCGAACGGTTTGACCTGGAAACTTCGCACTGGCAAACGCACCTACACACAGATCAAGTAGTTGCGCTGTGTTTAAAGCCACCGACTACAGAACACGAGCCGAAGGGAGAGTGTGCTCCTGAGAGCCCACTTGTACAAGGGCAGGTGGCGATCTGTGACCGGAACGATTGGGAAAGTTTCTATTTGAGAGCGCGCACGAGTTTCTTGTGTGCACGCATCTCAGACCCTGCGCTCGAAGAGGCAGCGCAGTCCCTTGTGGATCTGGACCACTTAGAATTGCAATCGACACCTCAGGCAGATGATCCCCGGATGACGAGTCTTCTGTATGCGCTTGAAGCGGAACGCGAGCGTGAGTATTCCAGCGGACGCCTGTTCCTCGATAGTGTGGAGGCGGCCATTGCAGCTTTGCTGGTAACCTCTCACGGCACGACACCGAGCAAACCCTTGTTGCGCTGGGGCGGCCTGCCTCCGCATCGTATACGCCGCGTTCTCGAATTCATGCATGCTAATCTTGACAAGCAAGTCTCACTTGGGGATCTCGCTGCGTGTACTGATTTGAGTTCGTCGCACTTCTCACACCAGTTCCGCGCAAGCATGGGAGCGAGTCCGTACAAATACATGCTGAGGCTACGCATCGAGCAGAGCAAACAGATGCTCAGGAATTCGAAACTCTCTGTCCTTGACGTTGCTCTGCGTACGGGCTTCGAGAACCAGCAGCATTTCGCTACCGTTTTCCGCCGCATCGCCGGCGTCACCCCATCAGGGTACCGGCGCCAACTGTAATTCACCGCAAGAAATCAAACAAAAGCACAAAACCAGAAATGCAGCGGATTCGCTGCCGGGTTGTAATGGTTGGAGTTCGTACGGGAGCAGAACTGCTCGCTTACGAAATGATCGTGTTGAGACTACCTGCAGCTAGAGGAAGGTTGGAAATGAAAGGCATCCAAAAGTTGGAGAGTCAAGAAATGAAAGAACAGCAGAGCAGTAAAGCCAGATTAACTCCCGCCCAGCAGCGACTCAGCGACCTATGGGACGAGCATGTCCGCGACGAATTTGCGACAAAAGATGCGGCGGCTGCCCTCGATACGATGGTGCCAGACGCCTACGTGAACCATGTCCCAGTGTTGACCGGCGGCGTGGGCCGCGATCAGTTGAAGGAATTCTATTCGAAGCACTTCATTCCAAACATCCCGCCGGATACCGAAATCGTGCCAATTTCTCGAACAATTGGCTCCGACCGGCTGGTGGATGAGATGATCGTTTGTTTTACCCACTCCATTGAAATGGACTGGATGCTTCCCGGCATCACTCCGACAGGCAAGCGCGTAGAATGCGCAACGGTTGCGATTGTGCAATTCCGCGACGGTAAACTCTTCAACGAGCACCTTTACTGGGATCAAGCTTCTGTACTCGTGCAGCTCGGACTTCTTGATCCTTCCACGCTTCCCATCGCAGGAGTAGAAACAGCAAGAAAGGTCGCTGATCCCAGCTTACCCTCTAACCAGTTAATGCAGAGGGCAGAGACCGGTGGGCGAGGCAAAAAATGACTGAATCATCCTCACCGATCTAATCTGGGCCAAACCCAACAGGGAGCTTTAGAGACGCAAGGAGTACGTATGGAGAACAAATTTTCCGCAGAAGACAACGCGCGGTCCGCGGTTCCTTGGTCGAAATGGTCCCGATTGGGAAAAATCCCACTGCGCAACGCGAGAGTCGCACAGAAAATGACGAATGGTCGTGGGCCAACAAGCTGCATGAGGCGACCAACTTTCATGGTCACCTCCGTTTTCTTGAACTGGCGGCCAGCACGATGGACAGCGTGCTTCATCGCGATAACGACTATTGTTCATCCTGCACAATCTCAGCAAACCAAGCCCGCGGAACCTAATGTCGCAGCCGCCAACCGGGCTGTCCAATCGCAGTTGCCGTTTAGCGATCGGCAGGACTTCGAGGACGCGACGCGGGGATTCATCGCGACAACACCCGACCCGGGCAATCCAGATCGCTACGCATTTCTTGAGCACGAGGCGCCGCCGACCGTAAATCCAAGTCTTTGGCGTCAGGCGCAACTCAACGCCACAAACGGATTGTTTAAGGTCACCGACGGCATTTATCAGGTCCGCGGTTTCTCGCAGGCGAATATGACCATCGTGGAGGGTACGACCGGTCTCATCGTCATCGACACACTCAGTACACCCGGAGCAGCGCGCGAAGCTCTCGACCTCTATTTTGCGCACCGTCCACGCAAGCCGGTCGTGGCTGTAATCTACTCCCACAGTCACCCCGACCACTATGGCGGCGTGAGTGGCGTGGTCTCGCAAGCCGACGTGGCTGCCGGAAAAACGAAGCTCATTGCGCCAGCGGGCTTCCTGGAAGCCGTCGTCGGAGAAGCCGTTATCGGTGGAAACGCAAAGACACGGCGCGGGCAGTATCAGTTTGGAATCCCGCTGCCAATTGGAGAACGAGGGAACGTCGATGAAGGGCTTGGCAAGAACGACTCTCGGGGAGCGAGCGGGTTCGGAGCGATTATCGCACCAAACGATACCATCCAGCAGCCGATGGAGACCCGCACTATCGATGGAGTAGCTCTCATATTTCAACTTGCCCTGGACTCGGAAGCGCCTTCCGAGATGCTGATTTACTTGCCACAGTCACATGTCCTGGATGTAGCAGAGGATGCGACTCACACGCTGCACAATCTGCTCCCGTTTCGCGGCAGCGTAGTGCGCGACGCGAATCGTTGGTCGCAATATCTCAATGCCGCGCTCGAGCAATTCGGTGCGGACGCGCAGGTGCTGATCGCCCAACATCACTGGCCGGTGTGGGGTAACGAACGGGTGCGAGCGCGATTGGCTAATCAGCGTGACCTCTACAAATATGTACATGACCAGACGATCCGAATGATGAATCTGGGGCTGGGGCCTACCGAGATTGCTGAAGCGCTTACGATGCCGCCTGGGCTTGAGAACGACTGGTCCGCGCGCGGATATTACGGCACGATCTCGCATAATTCAAAGGCGGTATATCAGCGCTATGTCGGCTGGTACGACGGAAATCCTGCGACTCTCAATCGCCTGCCGCGCGTCGAAGAGGCCAAAAAATATCTCGAGTACATGGGCGGATCGGCTGCGGTGATCGCGCGGGCGCGCGAGGACTTCAAAGCGGGCCGTTACCGCTGGGTCGCTCAGGTAATGGACCAGGTCGTCTTCGCCGAGCCCTCCAATAAGGAGGCGCGCAGTCTCGCCGCGGACGCGTTCGAGCAACTGGGATACCTTGCCGAATCGGCAGCATGGCGAAATGCCTACCTCGTCGGGGCACAGGAATTGCGCAGCGGCGTCCGCAGTGGAGCACGGTCCGTCCCCGGCGTCAGCCCAGACATTTTGCACGCGACGCCGATCGCCCTAGTCTTCGATTATCTCGGTACGCGCGTAGACGGGCCTCGAGCCGGAACAGCGAACATCGTAATCAACTGGCAATTCACCGATACGCGCGAGTCGCTGGCGTCTACTCTTGAGCATGGCGCACTGACCTCGATCACTGGCAAGACCGCTCCCAATGCCGTGGCCACCGTGACGACAACGCGAACTGTATTTGAAAGCGTCATTCTGAGACAGCGAACACTCGCGGATGCAATGGAGCACCGTGAGATCACGACTCTGGGAGATGCCAAGGCAGTATCCGATTTGTTCGCGCTGCTGGTCGACTTCGAGGCCGGATTTCCGGTTGTCGAGCCAGGACGTTGACCGTCAAATTGTCAGCTTAGCTGGCCTAAAACCGCGTCCGCTGTTTCGGGCCTTAGAGGGCCTTAGAGTTCAATAGTGGCTGATTCTTCCTTTTATAAAGAAAAGCAGCTTCACCTGAATTTGCACAAGCGCTTCGACCTTAGGCTTCGTTGCACCAGAAACCATCCGGCCCGACAGGCTCTATTGCCCCTTCTCCTCCCCGGGTATACGATGTCCTCTCAATTAAGTTCGCGCCCAGCGGAGTTGAGGGGTAGCGCTCCGCACCCACCTTTCGGCGCGAATCAAAATTAGGAGGCTTACTTCATGGCAACGGCAACGACCGTGATCGAACCCAACGTCAAAATCAGTGCCACCAAGCTGCTAATCAACGGCCAATGGGTCAACAGCGCATCCGGCAAAACTTTTCCGACCATTAATCCTGCAACCGGTGAAGTCATCACCCAAGTAGCGGAAGCCGACGCTCCCGATGTCGACAAGGCCGTCAGCGCCGCGCGCGCCGCATTCGAGACCGGCCCGTGGCGCAAAAAGCTCACCGCATCGCAACGCGGCAATCTCATGTACAAGCTAGCGGATCTCATGGAGAAGAATGCCGATGAGTTAGCACAACTCGAGGCCCTCGACAACGGCAAGCCCTATCACGTCGCCCGCGCCGCCGACGTGCCGCTCACCATCGCCTGCTATCGTTATTACGCCGGCTGGGCCGACAAAAATCAGGGCAAGACCATTCCCGTAAACGGCCCGTATTTCACTTACACCAAGCACGAACCAGTTGGCGTTGCAGGCCAGATTATCCCGTGGAATTTCCCGCTTCTGATGCAAGCTTGGAAACTTGGTCCCGCGCTAGCTGCGGGCTGCACCGTCGTTCTCAAGCCCGCGGAGCAGACGCCGCTCAGCGCTTTGCGAGTTGGCGAACTGATTCTTGAAGCTGGATTCCCGCCAGGCGTCGTCAACATTCTCCCTGGCTATGGTCCAACTGCAGGCGCAGCAATCGCGCGGCACATGGATGTCGACAAAGTTGCCTTCACCGGCTCCACCGAAGTCGGCCACCTCATCATGCGCGCCGCTGCCGATTCGAATCTCAAGCGTGTAACTCTCGAACTCGGCGGCAAAAGCCCTAACATCGTTTTCGCCGATGCCGATATGGACAAAGCCATCGAAGGCGCGCACTTCGCTCTCTTCTTCAATCAAGGCCAGTGCTGCTGCGCCGGTTCGCGTCTCTTCGTCGAGGAAAAAGCTTACGACGAATTTGTCGAGAGAAGCGCCGCGCGCGCGAAGAAGCGCACGGTCGGCAATCCGTTCGACAAAAATACCGAGCAAGGCCCGCAGGTCGACCAGGATCAGTTCGACAAAGTCATGGGCTACATCGACGCCGGCAAAAAAGAAAAAGCCAAGCTCGTCGCGGGCGGCAATCGCGTGGGCGACAAAGGCTACTTCATCGAGCCCACCGTTTTCGCCGACGTGCAAGACAACATGAAGATCGCACAAGAAGAAATCTTCGGCCCGGTAATGTCCATCCTGAAATTCAAAGATGTCAGCGAAGTCGTTGAGCGCGCCAACAAATCCCTCTACGGCTTGGCTGCAGCCGTCTGGACCAAAGACATCACCAAAGCTCACGCCATCGCCGACGGCGTGCGCGCCGGCACCGTCTGGGTTAATTGCTACGACGTCTTCGACGCCGCAGCCCCATTCGGCGGCTACAAGCAATCCGGCATCGGCCGCGAGCTCGGCGAATACGGCCTCTCCAACTACACCGAGGTAAAAACGGTTACCGTCAAGCTCTGATGGAAACCCATTCGCGATTCCACAACCGGGCGGGCCTTGTGCCCGCCCGTTTTTTGCTCAGCGCGCTTTTTCTATTCACTATGGCAACTACCTCGCTCATCGCGCAAGATTCCTCACTCGCCCATCGCCGCGCGGCTCATCTTCGCTACGGAATCAATCTCAGCGAATGGTTCGCGCAAGTCTACGATCCCAAGGGCTACACCAAAGAACACTTTGAAACGTGGAACACCGCGCACGACATTGCTCTGATCAAGGCGATGAACTTTGATCACGTTCGGCTCAGCATCAATCCACAGCCAATGTTCCATCGCAATCAAGCCGACCGCATTCCCGCGGACTATCTCGCCTATCTCGATGCCGCCGTAAAGATGATTCTCGATCAAGGCCTCGCCGTGATCCTCGACATGCATCCGGACAGCGACTTCAAGCAAAAGTTAGTCGCCGACGATTCCTTCGTCGAGCAGTTCGAGGATTTCTGGCGCGCCTTCGCTCGCCACTACTCCGGCACAAATCCCGATCTAGTCTTCTTCGAGATTTTGAACGAGCCCGAATTTCGCGATCGCTATCGCTGGGAGGGCGTGCAATCGCGCCTAGCCGCCGCTATTCGCGAAGGCGCTCCCGTCCACACCATCATCGTCGCCGGCGCAAACTGGTCCGCCGACAACGAACTACTCTTCACCGAGCCGCTGCACGATCCCAACATCATCTACAATTTTCATTTCTACGATCCGCACATCTTCACGCACCAAGGCGCGACCTGGACCACTAACTTTCAACATTACCTCGCCGATCTTCCCTAC
>Ga0209131_1002059_pt1 | contig 13786 bp, 13 predicted proteins | sample GraSoi_2013_40cm_FD_185826 | JGI IMG/M metagenome (GOLD analysis project Ga0209131, IMG submission 185826) | Grasslands soil microbial communities from the Angelo Coastal Reserve, California, USA - Sample 9_17_2013_40cm (SPAdes) (version 2) | ecosystem: Environmental > Terrestrial > Soil >...
TGTCCTATAGTGCGAATATCGTCGCAGTAGATATGGTCCGGGCGTCTCGATTCGAGGCTCGGATTTTATGCAACTGGACCTGCTCCGCACACCCAGATAGCTTGTCGGCGTAATGCTCATTCGCCGACACCAATCGAGCGGATCGACAAAAGAAAGTTACGGCAACCGACATGGCTCGAAAGCTCCGTCAAGGCCTCGCTCAACGGTCCGACCGCGGCGCGCTCATCGAGTCCCCGTTGCGCGACAGTCCCTCATTTCTCGTTCGCTTGGCACAGCTCGGCGTCTTCGACGAGTTTTACCGTCATTTTGCCGGCCTCAGCATGACGCCGGCCCGCTTCAGCGTTTTCGCGCTGATCGTTACCAATCCTGGTGTGCGACCCGGCACTCTCGCTGAAGAGTTGCGGGTCAAACCTTCGAACGTCGCCGGTCTCGTCAACGCTTTGGTCGCGGACGGATTGGTGAAGCGGCAGCAGGACAAAGCCGAGCTGCGAGCAAACAAACTTCGTCCGACCAAAGCTGGATTGAAGGCATTCAAGGAGATGTGGGAAATTCATTGCAATCTGGACAAACTCCTTCTTGAGCCTCTGTCCGCTTCGGAGCGCAAAGTATTTGTGCAGCTGATGCAAAAATTAGATAGCGTTTAGTTGAACGCCCATTTGACGGTGAACCTGTCTCGCACGACGCGCGAGCAGAGGCATAATCGGGGCAAGTGAAGAGCTAGAAGTGACCGACGAAAATGCCTTGACTACTCCACAACATTTATGGAAGTTAATAAATAATCGAGGAGCGGGGCGCGGCCGATAAAGTCATGCCCTACCATCCTCCACCCGCCATAGAGCGGATTACGGAGGAGGCTGGCGATGAGAGCCCCCAAAGCGGATCGTTCGGCAGGCGTAGCCAACATCCATGTTGAGTTGCAGGATACTGTCGCGATAGTTCACTTGGCCCGGCCCGCCAAGCGCAATGCCTTAAACGACGAGACGGTGTTCTCGCTCGAGCGTTGGTTCAGTGCGCCTCCAGAACAGGTAAAGGCTGTTGTCCTAACCGGTCAGGGAGAGCATTTTTGCGCGGGTCTCGACCTCTCGGAGCTACAGAATCGGAGCGTCGCCGAGGGTGTCCTGCATTCGCGCTCGTGGCATCGAGCATTCGAGCCGATCGAGTTTGGCGCTCTTCCCGTCGTTGCGGTTCTGCATGGCGCGGTTGTTGGTGGCGGTTTAGAGTTGGCAGCGGCCGCCCATATACGTGTCGCTGAGGCATCGACCTTCTATGCACTGCCTGAAGGAAGCCGCGGAATCTTTGTCGGGGGAGGCGCGTCCGTTCGGGTATCGCGACTGATTGGCGTTGCTCGCATGATGGACATGATGATGACTGGACGCACCTATGGCGCCGATGAGGGCGGTGCGATTGGCCTCTCCCAGTATGTCGTACCGTCGGGCGAGGGCTTAGACAAGGGTATCAAGCTGGCCCGTCAAATTGCCGAAAACACGCCTCTCACGAATTTTGCACTGATGCAGGCGCTGCCGCGCATCGCCGACAGTGGACCAGCTGCCGGATACCTTCTCGAGGCACTGATGGCAGGTGTCGCACAAGGTGACGCCGGTGCGAAAGAGCGACTCACGGCCTTCCTGGAGAAGCGCGCCTCGAAGGTCACGCACCGCTAATTGCCGCTAAATCTCTGTGGGGCGGGATTGTATTGTAGGCCGCAAAGATGGACATCAGCGCCACCCTCGCACCCCTCCAAAATCGCGTGGTCGATAGCGCGGCTCGCTTTTCGAATTTCGAGACGAGCGCCGTGATCTTCGACGCGGCAGTTCAGTTTCGCTTCACGCTGACGATTGATCATCTTGAACCATGCTGTCGATGCGCGTGCAGGCAGTCGACGAAGCGGTCTCAAAATTTTGACACGGCATTCATGGTGATGCACCGGAGCACATCAGCATGACCAATTCCGTTCAGCAGGTAGCCATCGTCGGGACCGGTGTCATTGGCGCGAGCTGGGCCACTGCATTTCTTGCTCGGGGGCTCGACGTAACGGCCAGCGATCCCGCGCCCGACGCAGAGACGGTTCTTCGTCAAACCGTCGCAGCGCATTGGTCCGTGATGGAGCAAATCGGGCTCGCGCCTGGTGCGTCCTTGCAACGACTGCACTTCGAAGCCTCGCCCGAGGCGGCTGTGGCTAAAGCCGACTTCGTTCAGGAGAACGGTCCGGAACGTCTCGACATCAAACGTGATTTATTCCATCACCTCGATCAGGTCACTCCGGCGCACGCACTTATTGCGACAAGCTCCTCGACCATTACTGTCAGCGAGTTTCAGGACGCTTGCCCCCGCCACCCTGAGCGTGTGGTTCTCGGTCACCCCTTTAATCCGCCGCATCTTATCCCGCTGGTTGAAGTCGCGGGCGGACGGATGACCTCGGAGGATGCTGTTCAACGCGCTCTGTCTTTCTATCGGGAGGTCGGCAAGCACCCGATCCACCTTCGCCGCGAAACACGAGGTCACGTCGCCAACCGTCTCCAAGCCGCTCTGTGGCAGGAAGCATTTCATCTCGTGGCTGCAGGCGTTGCGAGCGTCGCGGACGTAGATGCGGCCATCGCTCATGGGCCGGGTCTGCGCTGGTCGTTACTCGGCCCGTTCCTCAATCTGCATCTCTCGGGTGGCCCAGGCGGCATCGGCGCATTGTTCGACAAGCCTCTTTGGCAGGCGACTGAAGGTATGTGGCGCGACCTCGGCAGCCTCTCAGTAGATACTGAGCTTGGCAAGCGGGTCTCGGCGGGCGTGACGGACGAACTTGCGGCCCGCGATCCAGCTGAACTGGTCCGCCAGCGCGACGAGGTGCTCGTCAAACTCCTCAAGTTAAAGGCGGCTAGTGAGAGTCTCCCGTGACAAACGATGAGGGAGCTACAAGTTACTAACCTACACGCGAGAGGCGAAGTGACAGCCAGCGGATAAGGCCAGGAGGGTGATGTGTTGAACTACATCCCACACGATGTTGTCCGCGAAGACCGGTCGGATGGATCGATTCTTCTGCGATCCCGTGTTCCTCTCGGCCCGGTGGCTAAAAATACGGGCGTGTGGCTGCACGAGTGGGCTGAGAAGTCGCCTGATCGCGTCTTCATAGCCGAGCGCTCCGGCGAAGGTTGGCGTGAACTCCGTTATGCCGAGTTGTTGCAGCAGGTCCGCGCAGTTGCAGCTTCCCTTCTTTCGCGTGGTCTCGGACCTGAGCGGCCGATTTGCGTTATTTCCGGGAACAGCGTCGATCACGCGGTTCTCGCTCTCGCCGGGCAATACGTCGGCGTGCCAATTGTACCCTTAGCCGAGCAGTACTCGCTTGTTCCAGACGCCTATCCACGCCTGCAATACGCGATCGAGACCGTTCGTCCTGCGATGGTCTTCGCGGATGACGCAACCGCTTATGGTCCGGCCCTGGCGCTCGATTTAATGAATGGCATCGAAAAGGTTGTGGCACGCCACGACAACGGCTCGGTTCCTATGACTACCTTCTCCGACCTGCTCAAGAGCAGCACCGGTCCGAGTGTCGACAAGATACATGCGGGCGTCGGGCCACATACGCTCGCAAAGATCATCTTCACTTCCGGCTCAACCGCAAACCCGAAAGGCGTGTTGACGACGCACGGCATGCTCTGCGTCAACCAGGCTCAGATGGCAGCTGTGATGCCTGTCGTGACAGCGCGTCCGCCGAAGATCTTGGACTGGCTCCCGTGGAACCATGTGTTCGGCGGCAGCCACAATTTCAATATGATGCTTGCGAATGGCGGCAGCCTCTACATTGACGATGGCAAGCCGACCAAGGCAGGGTTTGCGGCTTCGGTAAGGAACATCCGCGATCAGGGCGGAACACTTGCCTTCAACGTGCCGATCGGTTTCGCGCAACTTGTCGCCGCTATGGGACAAGATGAGACTCTCAAGCGTGCGTATCTGGGTGATTGCGACCTGATTTTTTACGCCGCAGCATCGGTTCCACAAGACATTTGGGAGGCACTTGCGCGCTTCGCCAAGGACGTTAGAGGCGAGGTCCCGCTGATGTTTTCCGGCTGGGGTATGTCGGAAACCGCACCGGCGGCTTTCCAGACGCATCAACCGGTCGAACGCCCCGGCAATATCGGTGTGCCTTTGCCGGACGTGACAGCAAAACTCATCCCCGACGAGGATGGACGCTGTGAGCTTCGCATCGCTGGCCCCAACGTCCTGAAAGGATATTTCCACGACCCCGAGAAATCGAAAGAAGCGTTCGACGATGAGGGTTTCCTGATCACAAACGACGCTGTCAAGTTCGTGGATCGCTCAAATGCGGATGCTGGCCTCAGTTTCGATGGCCGCATCACAGAAGATTTTAAGCTCATGAGTGGGACATGGGTGCGAGCAACCAATATTCGACTTGAAGCCTTGAAGCACTTCGCGGACCTGGCGTTCGACATCGTAGTCACCGGTCATGACCGGAACGAACTTGGCCTGCTGATCTTCCCTCACCCCGGCAATATGAATGATCCGGCGCTGAACGCTCGCGATCTTAAGGGAGCGTTTGTATCCTCCGCCATCCGCGAGTTAGTGCGAGAGCGCCTTCGGGCGATGGCAGAGCACTCGACCAGTTCGTCGACTCGTGTTGTGCGGGCGCTGGTCCTAGCGGCGCCGCCGTCCGTGAGCGACGGCGAGCTGACCGCGAAGGGGAGCATTAATAGCCGCAAAGTCCTCGTGCTTAGACAGCATTTGGTTGAGCGACTCTACAATAACAGCGACGACGCCGTCGTGCGTCTGTAAGGACCCGCCATGATCGACATCACAAAAGTACGAGCAATCGACATCCACACCCATGCGGAGGAGCCGTGCGGATGCCACGCGGATGACGGTTATGACGAGCTACAGAGTACGATGGCGAAATATTTTAGAGCATCGTGGAGTCATCCGCCGACAGTCCCTGAAACCGCTGCTCACTATCGGGTGCAGAATGTCGCCGCCGTCATCTTTCCGGTAGATGCGGAACGGGAGACGGGGTATCGGCGCTACAAGAACGAGGAAGTTGCCGAGATAGCGGCGCAAAATAGCGATGTCCTGATCCCGTTCGCGTCAATCGATCCACACAAAGGAAAGATGGGTGCTCGTGAGGCGCGCAGGCTTGTCAATGAGTTTGGTGTCCAGGGATTCAAATTCCACCCGACGATGCAAGGGTTCTTTCCGAACGATCGCATGGCGTACCCTCTTTACGAGGCCATTGCGGAAACCGGCAAGCCAGCACTCTTTCATACGGGGCAAACCGGTGTTGGATCGGGCATGCGGGGTGGCAACAACATGAGGCTCAAATATTCGAACCCGATGTACTTAGACGATGTAGCCGTCGATTTTCCTGATATGCCGATTATCCTCGCGCACCCTTCGTTTCCGTGGCAGGAGGAGGCGCTCTCGGTCGCAAACCACAAGCCGAATGTCTACATTGATCTCTCCGGCTGGTCGCCAAAGTACTTTCCGAAAATACTGGTTCAGTACTGCAATACTCTGCTGAAGAAAAAGGTACTGTTTGGCTCTGACTGGCCGATGATTGCGCCCGAGCGCTGGCTGTCGGACTTCGAAAAAATCGAAATTAAGGACGATATTCGACCACTTATCTTGAAGGACAACGCGGCTCGGCTCCTTAAGCTTGCATGAAGAATGTTTGACGGCATTCTCACTCGCTTTTCGTCCGTCCGGACTTTCGATTCGTCGTTCAGGGAGATGCAGCCATGGACCGAAGGAAATTCACTACTCTGGGAGCAGCATCGGCGATAGCGCTGTTGGGCCCGCGTCAGCTTCGCGCACAAGGGACGCAGCCGCTAAAGATCGGAATCATGAACGACCTGTCCAGCGTCTACGCCGATTTTCAGGGTTTCGGATCGAAAATCGCGGCGGAGCTTGCCGTAGCGGATTATGCGGCGAAGGCAGGAGTGGCGGTTGAAGTCGTCATCGCGGATCACCAGAACAAACCGGACATCGGTTCCGGCTTGGCGCGCCGCTGGTTCGATGTCGATGGCGTTGACGTCATCATGGATCTGCCGAATTCAGCGGTTGCGCTGGCCGTGCTAGCAATCGCCACGGAGAAGAACAGGACGGTCATCGGTTCTGGTGCAGGGTCGGCAGCGCTCACGGGACCGATGTGCTCAAAGAATTTCGTGCACTGGACTTACGATACATACGCGCTTGGCCACGGTCTCGGCAAAGCCGTGACGGCCGAAGGCGGGAAGACGTGGTTTTTTCTCACGGCCGACTATGCATTCGGAAAGGACCTCGAACAAAATTGCGCCGAAGCGGTCGTAGCCAGCGGCGGCAAGGTGCTTGGTGCGGTCCGTCATCCTATCAACACGTCGGATTTCTCTTCTTTCCTTCTGCAAGCGCAGTCCTCGGGCGCCGATGTGGTGGCCTTCGCTAACGCTGGCGGGGATACCAGCCAGTCGATGAAGCAGGCTGCTGAATTTGGCTTGGCCGGGAAGCAGCGGCTAGCCGCACTCGTTTTCGACCTGACGCATGTTCCGCCACTGGGTTTAGCGGCGGTTCAGGGCGTAAAGACGATCCAGGCTTTCTACTGGGACACCAACGATGCGACGCGTGGGTTTGGAAAGCGCTTCTCTGCCGCTCACCCGAAAGGCGACATGCCCAATCATATGCACGCGGGCATGTACGGCGCTACCGCGCATCTGATCAAGGCGATGGCGCAGACGAAAAGCGCCGCCGACGGCATCAAACTTGTCGATGCGATGAAGGCGATGCCAACCGACGACCCGCTGTTCGGAAAAGGCCAGATTCGTGTCGATGGACGTCACATTCACCCGATGTACCTGTTCGAAACGAAGAAGCCTTCGGAATCGATCGGCAAGTGGGACGTGTTCAAGCAGCTCACGACCATCGTTCCCGACGACGTGTGGCGCCCGCTCGACAAAGGCGGATGTCCTTTTGTCAAGATCTAAACTTGAGGTGTCGGGATATGCCGAGGCCTATTTAGGAGGCACACCATGAGTTCAGCGGGAGTTGCGGCCAGCGATAGAAACCTAACAGGAGTCCTTACCGTCGCGCTATGTTGTGCCGTATCGATTATCGAGGGATTCGATTTGCAAAGTGCTGGGGTCGCAGCTCCGCGCCTCGCTCCCGCTCTGGGTCTCAATCCCGGCCAGCTTGGACTGTTCTTCAGCTCCAGCACATTTGGCTTGATGTTAGGCGCTCTCATTGGCGGAAGACTCTCAGACTATTTTGGCCGTAAAACGGTTCTGCTCATCGCGGTCGCCGGATTCGGACTCATGTCCATCGCCACAGGCTACTCTTCAAGTTTTGAGATGCTTCTGCTAACCCGCTTTCTAACGGGAATCGGTTTAGGGGGTGCTCTGCCAAATCTCCTCGCCCTCGTCGCAGAAAACACCACGCCCGAACATCGCGGCAGCGCCATAGCCACGCTGTACGCAGGCTTGCCAACAGGCGGAGCAATAGCCAGCATGGTTACGTTTCTGGACAAGGATCCTACGAGTTGGCGTATGATATTTTTCATTGGTGGTATCGCGCCGCTCATCGCCATTCCACTCCTGTACTGGCTGCTTCCAGATTCGCGCCAGCTGCATGCCGACCCGCATGCGGCAAAGCCGCCGGTGACTCAGGTGCTCTTTGGACAAAGCCGTAGCTCTACGACGTTGCTCCTGTGGGTCGGGTTTCTCTTAGGACTTCTTGTCTTCTACCTTCTCTTGAATTGGTTGCCATCACTTCTCGTGAGCCGCGGACTATCACGGCCGGATGCGTCTCTAGTTCAGTTGGCCTTCAACGTGGCGGGTGCGATTGGCAGCGTTGCGACGGGGCTTGTTATGGACGTGAGCTCAAAATGGGTGACAACTGTTGTAGCCTTCGTAGCGAGCATCGTCGCCATTCTGGCCCTGGCTGTTGCACCGGCAGACCTGACACTTCTGACCATCGCCGGTGCAGCCGTCGGCGCAACGATCTCTTCGTCTCAAATGGTCCTCTACAGTATCGCTCCAGATTGCTATCCGACGATGGTGCGAGGCACCGGTGTTGGCGCTGCAGTGGCCATAGGTCGGGTAGGGTCGGCGCTCGGCCCGCTTCTTGCGGGCCTATTAATTAGCTCCGGTCAGAGCAATGGCCAAGTTATGATGTCCATACTTCCAATCCTTGCGATTTCAGGAATCGCAGCAACCATTTTGGCGGCCCGCATCAAGCCACGCGCAGAAGCCGCCGACGAAAGCATACACGCGCATTGAATCGCACAAGTGCATTCAACAACCTTTCAAAGAGGGGTTCACACTCATTAATCGGTGGTTGCTCGGGTGCGGTGCGGAAGAGCACGTACGAAGGACAAGACAAGATGGAACAGGCTCCGATCGTCGACGTTCAGAAGTTCCTGAACCAACATCCTTTCAGCGGCTTTCAGTGGCGGATTTTCGGACTTTGCTTCATGATCGTCCTGCTGGACGGCTTTGACACGGCGGCGATCGGCTACATCGCGCCGTCCCTGATTAGGGAATGGAACGTCGCGCGGCCGGCGCTCGGGCCGGTTTTGAGCGCTGCTTTGTTCGGGCTGGCCTTCGGCGCGTTAGGTGCGGGACCGCTGTCGGACCAGCTGGGTCGCCGGTTGCTGCTGATCGGATCTGTGTTCTTGTTCGCTGTCGCCTGCCTGGCGTCTGCCTTCTCGGCGACGCTGGAGCAGCTAACGATCCTGCGATTCCTCACCGGACTCGGACTGGGTGCTGCCATGCCCAACGCCGTGACGATGATGAGCGAGTACTGCCCCGACGGCCGGCGCGCAACGTTGACCAATCTAATGTTTTGCGGCTTTCCACTCGGCGCCGCTTTTGGGGGCTTTTTGGCGGCGTGGATGATCCCGCAATTCGGTTGGCGAAGCGTACTGATGCTGGGTGGCATCGCCCCCTTAGTGTTGGCGGCGTTGATGCTGAAGATGCTGCCGGAGTCGGTGCGTTACATGGTGGCCAAAGCCCAGCCGGTGGACAAGATCCGGGCCGCGCTCAGCCGCGTGTCGGTTGCCGCTGCGAACGCGGCATCATTTGTCATGACCGAGCATGCGTCGCACTCGGCGACAAAGAAAGGCGGCTTAGGCCTCGTGCTTTCCCGACCGTTCATCATCGGGTCGGCGATGCTGTGGCTGGCGTACTTTATGGGATTGGTCGTCTTCTACGCGCTGGTGAATTGGATGCCGATCCTGCTGAAGGACGCGGGCATTGAGCCAAGCACTGCAACGCTGATTTCGGCGCTATTCCCGCTTGGCGGCGTTGGCGCGGTCGCGTTCGGTCTCTTAATGGATCGGTTCAATCCGAACTGGATTATCGCGATCGGGTATGCGCTGACGGCAATCTTAGTCTACGCGATAGGCCTGTCGATCGGCCATGTCGGTCTGTTGGTCATCGTCGTGTTCGTCGCAGGTATTCTGATGAATACAGCACAATCATCGATGCCGGCGCTCGCCGCCCCTTTCTATCCGACTCAGGGCCGAGCCACTGGCGTGGCATGGATGCTGGGCATCGGCCGCTTCGGCGGTATTGCTGGATCTTTCCTCGTGGCCGAATTGACGCGCCGCCAGTTCGCTTTCAATGAAATCTTCACGGTGGTCGCGGTGGCGGCCGTCATCGCCGCGGTCGCACTGGTGGTGAAACAGATTACGAGCTCTGATTCAGAAGTTGTCGACGCGAAAGCCGTAGACTTTTCGGCGCACTAGTGGTGACATAGGCGCGACCTAGCGAAGTGCAGAAGGGCCGTGCGAACGAAAGAGCGGGCAATGCCATCCAGCGATGCCGTGGCCAGCTTGACTGCTTATCGCAAATGGCAACGGGTTGGACGACGTTAAAGTGGAGGCAAACACCTTGAAGACACTTCGCACACAAGTCGGCATCATCGGCGCGGGTCCTGCCGGATTGCTGCTGTCCCATATCCTGCATCTTCAGGGCATTGAATCGATAGTGTTGGAGAAGAACAGTCGCGAGGATGTAGAGGCCATTATCAAGGCGGGCGTGCTCGAACAGGGCACTGTCGATCTGATGAATCGGATCGGGGCTGGCCAGCGGATGATGAAGGAAGGCTTTCATCATGACGGCATCATCCTGCGTTTCGACGGCCGTGACGAACGCATCGATTTCCCATCGCTGACTGGTGGCAAAAAGGTGACGATCTATGCACAACATGATGTCAACAAAGACCTGATCAAAGCGCGGCTGGACAGTAGGGGTGACATTCGCTTCCAGACCCGAGATGTGAGCATCTACGACCTGGACAGCAGCACGCCGAAGATCCGCTTTCGCGACAAGCAGGTTTCGGGCACCGACGAGGTAACCGAGATCACCTGCGATTTCATCGCTGGATGCGACGGCACGCAGGGCATTTGCAGACCGTCGATTCCGGCGGGCGTGCTCAAGATTTACGAGCGTCTGTATCCATTCGGCTGGTTCGGCATCTTGTGCAAGGCCCCTCCATCGTCCCACGAGCTGATCTATGCGATGCACGAGCGTGGCTTCGTCCTTGTCAGCACACGTTCGCCGGACGTCCAGCGCATGTATTTTCAGTGTTCACCCACAGAGAAGCTCGACGAGTGGTCGGACGATCGTATCTGGGCCGAATTCCGAGCGCGCCTCGCGACAAACGATGGCTGGGCGCCCAAGGAGGGTCCGATTTTCAGCAAGACTGTCATCGGCATGCGCAGTATGGTGGTCGCACCCATGCGCTACGGACGCCTGTTTTTGTCTGGCGATGCCGCCCACGTCGTGCCGCCCACAGGTGCCAAAGGACTCAACCTAGCGGCCTCGGACGCCCAGATCCTGGCACGCGCGATCACTGCGTTTTACAAGTCGAACCGAGATGACCTTCTCGACCAATATTCGACCACCGCACTGCGGCGCATATGGAAGGCCACACGCTTCTCCTGGTGGTTCACGTCGATGATGCATAGCTTCCCGGGAGCGGACGAATTTCAGCATCGACTACAAATCGCGGAGCTGGACTATGTGACGGGTTCGAAGGCCGGAGCTACGGCGCTGGCAGAGAACTATGTTGGGCTCGCGATCGAGTGAACGGCTTTCCGAGAGGCTCATCGAGTTCAAGTGGGGTAACGACAGCATGACACCCGAATTCGAATTCCACCAACGCAACCGCGACCTGCATCCGCCTGCCTACACGCCGATCTACAAGACCAGCGTCCTGCGATCGCCGCGCATCCCGCTTTGGTCGCTACAAAACTCGCTTTCGGAAGTGACTGGCCCTGCATTTGAGCGCGACGAGCTCGGCCCACTCGATAACGACCTGGTCCGCAATTACGCCAAGAACGGCGAGCCGATTGGGGAACAGACAATCGTCCATGGTTACGTCTTCGACGGCAACGGCCGAACGATCTCTAACACACTCGTCGAGGTGTGGCAGGCCAATGCGGGCGGACGTTACCGCCATCGCAACGACACCTACATAGCTCCCATCGATCCCAATTTCGGCGGCTGCGGGCGCATGCTCACCGATGAGAACGGCTACTACTTCTTCCGGACGGTCAAGCCGGGCGCTTATCCATTTCGAAACCGTGTCAACAGTTGGCGACCAGCACATATCCATTTCTCGGTGTTCGGGACTGGCTTCGCGCAGCGGCTTATAACCCAAATGTATTTTGAGGGCGATCCGCTTATCCCGCACGACTCGATCATTGCAACCATACCCGACAAGTCGGCGGCGGACCGTTTGACGGCCAAGCTCGACCTCACTGCGTCGCGGCCTCTCGAATGCCTCGCTTACCGCTTCGATATCGTGTTGCGCGGAAGCCGCCAGACCTTGTTTGAGAACAAATTGCAGGGAGCCTGACATGAGGGTCACGCCATTTGTTATTTCCGACCTTCCCGAGACGCCGTCGCAGACGGCCGGTCCCTATGTGCACATCGGGCTCATCCCGAAGCAGGCCGGCTTTGAAATCTTCGAAAACAATTTCAGCGGTGACATCGCCGGTCCGGGCGTCGCTGGCAACCGCATAATTATCGAAGGCCACATCTTCGACGGCGCGGGACACGCGACGCGAGATGTTCTGATTGAAACCTGGCAGGCAAACGCCGCCGGTCGCTATAATCATCCGGTCGACCGCCAGGACAAGCCACTCGATCAACGCTTTCGTGGCTGGGCGAGGACCGGAACTGATTTCGTGACAGGAATCTACACGATCCGCACAATCAAGCCGGGGCCTGTGGCCGGCCGCAAGGGCCGTAACACCATGGCGCCTCACATTAACTTCTGGCTCGCATCTCGCGGCATCAATATCGGCCTCGCCACGCGCATGTATTTCGGCGACGAAGACGCCGCGAATGCCAAGGAATCCGGTCTTGAACATTATCGAACACCCGGAGCGCCGCAAAACCCTGATCGCCGCCAAGTCCGTGCGTGACGGTATGACCGTGTACACATTCGACATCCATCTGCAGGGCGAGCGCGAGACTGTGTTCTTCGATGCCTGAAGACATTCACCTGTAAGGCACGCGCAAGCAATGGGGAATAGGCCCAAGCGGGGACCAATCGTTGGATGAGTGGCGCAGACAAGAGGAGCAGCCCTTGACGACACATCAGGAAGTCTTGGCATCGGTGAACGCGGCAAGCCGCCTGCGGACTGTCGCGTGCTCGGCACATGGAGGCTGCAGTCATACGTTCGCGAGCGCCTGTCCGATGGGGCCCGGCACAACCAGTTCGGTGACGCTCCGGACGGCTAGGGCTATTCGCAAGACGGCCGCATGTACGCGATCTTTACGCGCCACGATCGCGTCACTCCCCGCGACGTAGTTCCAACCGATGAAGAAGGCGTTGAACTTCTCGGGACGATGGTCGCCTATGCCGGCACATTTTCGTTGGGCGTGAATGTCGTGGTTCATCACATCGACACCTCCTGGAACCAGGCGTGGACGGGCACGGATCAAATCCGTCACTTCGTGCTGGACGTGGACACCCTTACGATCACGACCGCACCTTACAAAAGTTATCTGGACGGACCGATGGGACGATCGATCCTCGTCTGGAGCAAAGTAAAATGAACGACATGTTCGCGGTCGAGAGCAAGCACCTGGATCAAGGCGCTTGATGCCAACATGCTCGCGCCGATCGAGTTGATGAAGTCCACCATTGACGGCATGATTGCGCGTAGGTTTGGACGGATCGTCAATGTCACCTCGCATGCGGTCAAGGCGCCCATCGCCGCGTCGCCAGCCAGGCAGTCCGGCATTTGGCCAGGCTCACCAAGAAACGCGCAAATGGGCCGGATACTGCGGGTTTTTGCGCATTTGATTCCGTCTCCACACTGCCAATTCGCCGAACCGGGCCCGCGAAATGCCGAAAGTCTCCGACCATTTCCGCGAAAACTCCCGTTTTGGGGAGAGTGAGGCCGGAGACTTTGGTTCGATCAGCCACTGCGTGCCGATCGCAGCAGCCGATCTTGCACACCAAGGTCTATGGCGGCTTTGGGGTGGTCACTGTTTACAACGGCCAATGGAATCCTGGCCCAGACACGGTCATGAGGACCGATTTCTCCTATCGAGCTGCGCACGACGTCACCGTCGCTGGAAAGGCCTCGGAGCCGGCTTTCTACCGACGACCGGCTTTCTTCGCGCGCTTAATGCGGCGCCTCTTAAGAAGCTTGGCGCGCCTTCGCTTAACGGGCTTTGCGCCGGATTTCTTAGCCGGCTTGGCACGTGGCTTCTTAGTAGGCTTGGCACCGGTTTTCTTCGAAGGGCTGGCGCGGGTCTTCTTGGCAGGCTTTGCGCGAGGGGGCTTGGCAACCTCGGCT
>Ga0209131_1002060_pt1 | contig 13784 bp, 13 predicted proteins | sample GraSoi_2013_40cm_FD_185826 | JGI IMG/M metagenome (GOLD analysis project Ga0209131, IMG submission 185826) | Grasslands soil microbial communities from the Angelo Coastal Reserve, California, USA - Sample 9_17_2013_40cm (SPAdes) (version 2) | ecosystem: Environmental > Terrestrial > Soil >...
TATTTTTTTGGAGAGTGTCGGACGCATACTTTTCTTTATTAAAGGCGCTTTGAATTGGGATTTTCTGTAATTGTATCAAGCATGACAAGTTGATTGCAGGAGAGTTACTTACAAGGTTGAAAGTATAATCTGATATAATTTTTCCCTGTCTGGGCAGACCAAGGGGAAGGTACCCTTATCCTTATTTGAAAAGAAGAAACCCATCATGAGCATATACGTTACTCTCCAACAAATCGATGAGGCTGCTGACGCCGTGCGTTCACGTACCAAGTATCAGCCAAGAGTCGGTATCATTCTTGGTTCAGGCCTGAATGGACTGGCGGATTCCGTCCAAAAAGCGGATTTGATTCCTTTTGGCGATTTACCCAATTGGCCGCGCTCAACCGTACATGGACACGCCGGACGTCTCGTCGTTGGCGAGTTGGAAGGTCAGTCTGTTTTCGTCATGCAAGGACGTGTCCATTTTTATGAAGGCTATAGCATGTCGCAGATCACATTGCCTGTGCGAGTGATGCTGCGACTTGGATTGGAAATGATGTTTGTGACCAATGCGGCTGGAGGCGTGAATCCTGAATTTGCGCCCGGGGATGTGATGCTCATTACTGATAATTTGAACTTGGTAGGCATGACTGGCTCGAACCCGTTGATGGGACCAAATATTGATGAGTTGGGTCCGCGCTTTCCAGATATGAGTCAAGCCTATGATCCCAAGTTAATGGCACTGGCACGCAAGGCTGCTTCGGAAAATAATATCGTGTTGCGCGAGGGTGTGTATTGCGGGTTAAGTGGTCCTTCGTTTGAAGGCCCGGCTGATTTGCGTTTCTTACGGATGGTTGGCACAGATTCAGTCGGTATGTCCACGGTGCCAGAAGTGATTGTGGCGCGACATGGTGGGCTGCGCGTGCTTGGTTTATCAGGCATTAGCAATAAAGCCAATTTGGATGGCTCAACCGTCACCACGCATGAAGAAGTGATCGAAGCTGGTAAGGTAATTACTCCAAAAGTTGAAGCGATTATTCGTGGTGTGTTGCGCTCGCTGTAATTCGGCTGTGGCATGAGTTATGTTTATCGTTCCCTCGAAACCTATGAGCCGCTGATCTATATCAGCCTGGCGATATTTGGGTTATTTGCCTTCCGGCGTATGTGGGGTGCATGGCGGGAATGGCGTGACGCAGTTTACACACTCGAGCGTGAATATGCTTTATGGCATTTGGGACGTGTCACTGTGATTGGATTTTTAGTATTGGGTTTGTTTTTTGCGGAGTTTTATATCGCGACGTTCATCGCTCCATCCATGCCTGCTTCTGATCTACTGACTACCCCTACACTGGATCTACTTGCCTCGCCTCAGGTAACTTTGCTGGTTGTTGATGCCACTCAGGCTGCGATTGCGCAGACCGAGCAACCGGCACCAAATGGGATGAGTGGTTGTGTGGATGATAAGATTATGATCACTTCTCCGAAGTCAGGCGATGTCGTAAGCGCTGTGGTTGATCTAATCGGTACGGCGAATATTCCTGACTTTGGTTTTTATAAATATGAGGTCGCGCCCATTGGTACACAGGAATGGGCAACCATATCCGCTGACCGTACACCGAAGAAGGCTGAATTACTTGGAAAATGGAATACGTTATCTAAGGGTAACGGCGATTATTTTTTACGCTTAGTGATTACAGATAATGTTGGTAATTCGCTGGCGCCGTGTGTGATCGCTATTCGTGTTCTGAATCAATAGTCTTGGAGAAATATGCCTGAGTTTGAAATCCGCCCTGCGAATGCAAATGACCTGCCGCGTTTGATGGCGATAGATCACGCTTGTTCGAGTGATTATGTCTGGCAGTTAGAGTTGCGGCGCGAGCCGAATCAGATTGTTGCAAATTTCCGTGAAGTGCGTTTACCACGCTCGGTGGAAGTGAAATATCCTCGCAACCCGTTTACGCTGGCAGATGAATGGAAGAAACGCGATGCAGTTTTCGTGGCAGTGCAGGAGAATATTCCAGTAGGCTATATTTGCCTGACACAGGAACATACCGCCGCGATCGCCTGGGTAACGGATATTGTCATCGCACCAGATCGGAGGCGGAAAGGGGCAGGGTCCGCTTTGTTGATGGCCGGGCAGGCTTGGGCTTTGGAAAGAAGCGCGCGTCGACTGGTTGTGGAGATGCAATCCAAAAATCAGGCTTGCATCCGCTTAATGCAAAAGTTCGGATATGAATTTTGTGGGTATAATGACCAATATTACCCAACTCAAGATGTAGCTTTGTTCTTTGGGAGAGCATTACAAAGTGCTGCATAGTTAGCCAGACTGGAATTTGATTTTTTATTTGAAACCCATCCAGGAGGCTTAATTATAAAATATAAGCGGCAAAGTAATTTGGGAAGGTTGTATGTTTAACGGTTGGTTGGCAAGTTTACTGGTGGGGCTCCAAAATATCAATAATATACTGACGGCGGGCATCGCGATCACTGCGTTTTCTTTATTCCTATATGCCCTGTCGTTTAATTTGCGTGACCGCGTGGCGCGTTCTTTTGCGATTATTCTATTATGTGTTGTAGTTGTTTTTACCACTGAGGCTTTGCAAAATAAAACAGTGCCCAATTGGGGGATCGAGTTATTGTTGCGTTTACAGTGGATCGGCATTATCTTTTTACCCCCAGCTTATTTACATCTTTCTGACGCGTTACTTGTAACGGCGGGACGTCCGTCGCGCGGACGGCGGCGTCTGGCTGTGCGCCTGGTGTATGTTTTATCGGCTGTGTTTTTGGTTTTGCTGATTTTGGGGTTATTGGTGGGTGGCTTAATCACTGATGGCAAACCCGCACCACATTTACAGCGCACATTTTGGACTGACTTCTTCACTTTCTTTTATATCGCGATCATCGCCTGGGCGGGCTATAACTTTATTCGCGCTTACCAAAAAATGCTGACTCGTTCGGGTCAGCGCCGAATGTTGTATCTGATGGCAGGAGCTACGGCGCCTGCGCTGGGCTCGTATCCGTATCTTTTATTCGGCTCCAATTTTGCAGCCAAATACCAGCTGATATTTTGGAGTGTTGCGTTTATTATCAATGTGCTGGTTGCGGTACTCGTCATTTTAATGGCTTACGCAGTAGCATTCTTTGGCGTATCCTGGCCTGACCGTGTTGTGAAGAGTCGTTTGTTCAAATGGCTCTTACGTGGACCTGTCACTGCCTCGCTGGCTTTGACGATGATGACCCTGGTGCGGCGCGCGGGTGAATTGTTTGAAGGGAATCCGTACTCAGGCTTTGTTCCATTGGTGATGGTGGCAACGGTTTTATTGTTCGAACATGCCATTACCCTATTATCGCCTTTATGGGAGCGGGTTCTGTTCTTTGGTCATGATCGTGCCGAGATACAACTTTTACAGAATATTGAAGAGCGGTTGCTGACACGCAGTGACTTACAACAGTTCCTTGAGAATGTGCTTGCGGCTGTACGCGATCATTTGCAATCACCATGCGCCTTCGTTGCTGCCTTGGATGGCGAGGAACTCTCATTAAGTGTCGTAGCAGGGAATCGGCAAATGTTGGAAGAAGAACATTTAAATGAAGTGATGCATTTGGTCGGTCAGAATGGGACCAGCGAGCGGCACGAATTTATTTGGGGAGATTTTTGGGTTTTGCCTTTGCATCAAAGAAAAACGAATGGTGATCGTGACGAGGTTCCTCCATTGCTTGGTTTGCTGGGCATCGCACGCAAAGCTGACCATCCGCTCGACGGCGAACAGCGTGATGCGCTTTGGCTATTAGCCAACCGTGTTGCCTTTGCGTTGGAAGATCGTCAGTTGCAGCAACGTGTGTTTCGTTCCTTGCAAGATTTGCAGCCGCAAATGGATATGTTGCAACGCATCCGCGCGGCGGGACGTTATGACTCAACAGCCAACTTGTTGACCGAACCTAAGCTTGAAGAAGCGGATTTGGCAGACTGGGTAAAAGATGCCTTGACGCATTATTGGGGCGGACCAAAATTATCAAACAGCCCGTTAATGAAATTACGAATAGTCCAAACGTTGGTTGATAATTATGATGGGAATGCCTCCAATGCTTTACGCGCGCTATTACGGAAAGCTGTGGATCAGGTTAAACCAGAAGGTGAGCGCCGGTTTACGAGTGAATGGATTCTCTTTAATATCCTTGAGATGAAATTCATCGAGGGACGCAAAGTGCGTGAAGTAGCCGGAAGACTGGCAATGTCCGAAGCCGACTTATATCGTAAACAACGAGTAGCAGTGGAAGCGGTTGCGCGTGCTATTCTCGATATGGAAAAAAACGAAGGAATGGGATAGGAGTACGTGATGGATATTCAACATAAATACCAAAAGAAATATCAAAATGAAATGCCGCATACCGATGAAGGCTGGTGGGAATCAGTTCTGGCGGAGGAGCAACAATATTCAAACTCACGCCCGCAGATTGTGATGAAGACGAGTCCCGCGGCGCATGAGGAAAAGACGTTGAGTTCCGTGCCTGAACCACAGGCAGATTGGGAGTTGGTCAAGCAACTTTATGCCGAAGACCGCATCATCGAAATGAAGACAACTGGTCATAATCGCGGCGGTTTGCTGGTGGAGCATAATGGACTCGCTGGGTTTATTCCATTTTCACATTTGGTGGATTTGGCTGGTAAAGTTAATGAGTTTGATCGCGATCCATGCCTTGAGGCTTATATCGGTAAAACGCTCAACGTAAAAGTGATCGAATGTGCGCCTGAAGATGGACGAGTGGTCTTCTCTGAACGTGCTGCGCTCACACAACCTGGCAAGCGCAATGAACTATTTCACTCCTTGCAACTTGGTGACCAGGTTACTGGCAAGGTAACTAACATCACGGATTTCGGTGTATTCGTCGATCTTGGCGGTGTGGAGGGCTTGATCCATATTTCTGAGCTTTCGTGGGGACGCGTCTCGCATCCGAGTCAAATTGTCAAATTGGGTGAGGAGATTCAGGTTCAAGTGTTGGAAATCTCCGTTGAGCGGAGTCGAGTCGCCTTGAGTCTGAAGCGTTTGATTCCAAATCCGTGGGAACATGCTGCATCCAGTTTTGCGATGGACAGCGTCTTAACAGCAGTCGTTACGACGGTCCTGTCGTACGGTGCGTTCGCGCGGTTGGAGGTTGGCGTTGAAGGACTGATTCATGCCTCTGAAATGCCACTTGATGAAAATCAAAGCCCGCGCGATTTTCTGGAGGAAGGTCAACAGATACAGGTGCGTGTTCTACAGCTTGAGCCTTCGCATCAGCGATTGGGTTTCAGCATGCGATTAAATCACGAATGACAAAACGCCCAACGTCGAATCGTAGATATGAATTGGAAACGCGCGATGGCTGGCTCGACCGCCTCGCGCAATTCAACCAACACTTTGGTCGCTTCATGCGTGATGCACTAGGTGTTTTGCTAATTGCATTTGCGCTCATGTCTTTTCTCGCACTTGGAAATTACACGAAAGGTGCTCTGCTTACACCCTGGGCTGATTTACTTGCCTTATGGTTTGGTTGGGGTGCATATCTGTTTGTCGCTGCAATTGGATATACTGGATTTAACCTTTTGCGTCGGGCTGGGACCCTGCTTTCTTGGGGAAAACTCTTTGCTTTGGAACTCGCCTCATTTCTAACTTTGGGCTTGCTTGCTGCTGCTGGAGGCAATTCCCTCATCCGAGCTGAAGCTGGCGCCGACGGTGGGCGCATCGGTTGGGGACTCACAAAACTCTTTTGGCGAATTGGCGAAGTGTGGGGCACGCTTCTGATGTTTGTCTTTTGGCTGCTCGCCCTGATGAGTGGATTCAATTTGTGGGTTGTGCTTGAACACTGGTTATTGAAGCTTGCCGGAGAAGAGACGCCTGTTGTTCATGCGCATCAACCAATTATCGCACAACAGCAGAAGCTTGCTCCTGAGAAAAAAGAAGCTGAGTCTGCCCGCAAAAAGCCTGTTCAAACATTGCCACCCGAATTTCGCAAGGCGCTGAAGGTTTCAGATAATCAGGATAAAAAGCCGGCCGAACCGCGTAAGCGCGATTCGCGTTTGCCTTCACTAAGCATTTTGCTGACAGACCAAAATGCTCGCCCTGATGAACGGACGATCAATCAAACGGCCGGTATGATCGAAAAAACGCTGGCTGAATTTGGTATTGTAGCTACCGTGGTTGGATTCCGTATTGGTCCGACAGTGACACAATTTGCAGTGCAGCCGGGCTTTATGAAAAAGCAGGGAGCAACAACTGAAGAAGAGGCGCAACAGATCAAAGTCCGTGTTGCGCAGATTGCTTCTCTCCAAAAAGATTTAACGCTGGCACTTTCTGCACAACGTATTCGTATTGAAGCGCCTGTGCCAGGCAAGCCGTATGTAGGTATCGAAGTTCCGAATTCACATCAATCGAATGTGCGTCTGCGTCCAATTTTAGAAACGGATGCATTCCACAAGATCGGCGCACCATTAGCATTGGCACTAGGGCGTGATGTATCTGGTCAGCCACTGGTGGCAGACCTCTCGCGTATGCCACATTTGTTGATCGCAGGTCAAACTGGTTCGGGTAAATCCATTTGTATTACTTCGCTTGCCGTGTGCCTTGCTATGAATAATTCGCCTGAAGACTTGCGCATGGTCATGATCGATTCGAAGATGGTCGAGTTATTACGCTTCAATGGTTTGCCGCACTTATATGGCAAAGTGGAAACGAACGTCGATCGCATCCTTGGAGTTTTGCGATGGGTTGTCGTTGAAATGGAGCATCGTTATCGTTTACTCGAAGCCGCAAAAGCGCGCGACCTTGAAACCTATAATCGTCAACTACGTAAAAAGGATGGAACTCCATTACCACGTATTGTTGTGTTGATCGATGAACTTGCTGATTTGATGATGTCTGCCCCTGACCAAACGGAGCATAATCTGGTGCGCCTCGCGCAAATGGCGCGCGCTACTGGTATTCATTTGGTCGTTGCGACTCAGCGTCCGTCAACTGACGTGGTGACAGGTTTGATCAAAGCGAACTTCCCGGCACGGTTGGCGTTTGCGGTGGCTTCGGGTGTAGATAGCCGCGTCATATTGGATACTTCCGGCGCTGACAGTTTGTTGGGGCGTGGCGATATGCTGTTTTTGAATCCTGAGGTGGGTAATCCCATTCGTGCACAGGGTGTCTATGTTACGGACATGGAGATCGAGCGTGTGATCGCGCACTGGCAAAAGAATGTGGATGCCAATACGGAAGGAGCGCCCTGGGAAAAGTTGTTGACTGAGCCAGATGAAAATGAAGATGAAGGTTTGATTGAGCAGGCGGTTTCGATTGTGCGGTCGAGTCAGCGTGCCTCAGCTTCATTGTTGCAACGACGGTTACGCATTGGTTATCCACGGGCGGCGCGATTATTGGATCAGCTTGAAGAGATGGGTGTAGTCGGTCCCTCGCTGGGTGGTGGGAAGGAAAGAGATGTGTTGGTGAGTCCAACCGATGAGGAAGAATCAGCCAAGGGCGATGCCTGAAGCGTTTTTCATATCTATAAGGAATTCAATGGAAAAAGTGTCGAACACAACATCGTCGAGGAAGACGTTTACAGATTATTTGCGCTTATGGTTTAAGTGGTTTCTTGATCCGATTGCCGGGTTTTTGAATCGATTGGGCCTTACTCCCAATATGGTGACCGGATTGGGTTTGCTTGGCAACATTGTAGGTGCGGTCTATTTGGCATATGGCGAATTATTGACAGGCGGGATTTGGATCGCGTTGATGACTCCAGTAGATGCATTGGATGGGACTATGGCGCGCCTGCGTGGTGAATCAAGCGACTTCGGTGCGTTCGTCGATTCAGTCTCTGATCGTTATTCAGAGTTGATCATCTATGGTGGACTTCTGTATCATTTTCTGCGATTAGGCGAACCGCTGGGCGGCTTATTAACTTTTGGTGCGGCAGCTGGTTCGGTATTGGTTTCATATGTTAAAGCGCGAGCGGAGGGCTTGGGATATGAAGCACGCGTTGGTTTGCTTACCCGCGCCGAGCGGTATATTGTGCTTGCGCCCTCGTTGATCTTCAATCAGCTTTATGTGGGGCTTGGTATCATTGCTGTCTTTGCGAATATCACCGCAGTACAGCGTGTCTGGTATGTTCGTAAACATGCACATGCAAAGATGAATAAGTGAGCTTGGAGAGATAACATGCCTGGTGGCTTTTTTATTGGTCCTTTAGAAATACGATTTTATGGAATTATCATCGTCTCAGGCACTATCTTGGGCGCATGGCTTGCCGCACGTGAAGCTCAACGACGTGGTCATAACCCTGATATCGTTTGGGATATGCTTATTTATCTGATGATCGGAGGGATTATTGGTGCGCGGTTATGGCATGTCTTCACGCCTATGCCAAATATTTTGGTGCGTGATGCAAGTACGGGTCAATTGGTCAATCCATATTTCGCTGGCGGAACAATCCACATTCTTGATATTCTGGCAATTTGGAAGGGTGGATTAGGTATTCCGGGCGCGGTCATTGCAGGCGCGATCGTTTTATATTTTTATTCTAAAGCGAACCAATTAAATTTTTCAGAATGGGCGGATATTATTGTGCCGAGTCTGGCTTTGGGTCAGGCAATTGGACGTTGGGGCAATTATTTCAACCAGGAGTTATACGGTGCGCCCACGAATCTACCGTGGAAGCTCTTTATTGATCCTGCGCATCGTGTTCCGGGTTATGCAAATGTGGAATATTACCATCCTTTATTTTTGTATGAGTCTCTTTGGAACTTCGGGAACATGTTTCTGTTGATTTGGATTTCGCGTCGATATGCAGACCGCTTAAAATCAGGCGATGTGTTTCTCGTCTATTTGATTGTTTATCCGGTTGGTCGCTTCTTTCTGGAATTTTTGCGGCTCGATGCCTCGATGGTAGGTGGTATTAACATCAACCAAACGATCATGGGGGTTGTTGCCCTTTGTTCTGCTGGCTTCCTGTACTTTCGTCATCGTAAGGCGAATCCTGTGTAATCAGTGATAATATTTTTGGGGTGACTGTTGTCTTATTGACCTAAAGAGTGTCTATGCTATGCTCGTAGCTGTAAGAGAAGGAAAAGTTATGATCGAATCAAATGATCTAAGTAAACAATATAATAACGATTTTTGGGCGGTAGATGGTGTGACATTGAATGTCCAACCGGGGCAAATTCTTGGATTGCTGGGACAGAATGGTGCTGGCAAAACTACTACGGTTCGCATGCTGACTGCTTTGTTAAGTCCTACACGTGGATGGGCGCGTGTAAGTGGTTATGACGTTGCAAAACATCCGCAGGATGTTCGTGCGAATGTTGGCGTGTTAACTGAACAGCACGGCTTATACATGCGAATGACAGGTGAAGAGTATCTCGATTTTTTTGGCAGGGTCTATGGCTTGGATGCAAAAACCCGCAAAGCGCGCAGTGATTACCTCTTGGAATATTTTGGTTTGCAGGATGCTGCGCAGCGACGTTCAGGCGAATACTCAAAGGGTATGAAACAGAAGTTGGCGCTTGCTCGGGCCTTAATTCATGACCCAGCTGTCTTGTTATTGGATGAACCCACCTCGGCTATGGACCCTGAGTCCGCGCAGTTGGTGCGAAGTGAGATCTCGCGTTTACGTTCATCCAAACGTACGATCATTATTTGCACGCATAATCTGGCTGAAGCAGAAGCACTATCAGATCAGATTGCGATCATTTATCGTGGAAAAATTTTATTGAACGGAACTCTGGAAGAATTAAAGCGTACTGTGTTAGGTCCAGTTGAATATGAAGCAAAGTTTGCGCGCGAGTTCGATGCAGGTGAATTTGAAATGCCTCAAGGGGCGGTCTTATCTTCTCGTAGCACGACCAGCATGCGGTTTAGAGTTGAGGCGCCGTTGGCTGTGAATCCGATTCTTGTTAATACATTAACTTCCCGAAATGCACCACTGGTCTCTTTTCAGGAAGTCCCTAAAAAATTGGAACATGTTTATCTGAAGACCATGGCAGATGCTCAAGGGGTGGCTTATGCGGCGTAATTGGGATGCGATCTGGATGGTGGCACGGCGCGAATTTCAAGACCAGTTCCGCGATTGGCGCATTATTGTGCCAATGTTCATTATGGTGGCCCTGTTCCCATTTGTAGCGGATAACACTACCCAGCAAGCTGTCAACTTTATGAATCGGATTATCCCATTTGTGATTTTGGTTATCGGTTTCTTCCCATTGTCATTTACCTTAATTGTGGCGCTCGAGTCTTTTGTTGGGGAGAAGGAGCGCGGCACCATTGAACCTCTACTGAGTTCACCTCTGGATGATAAACATTTATATCTTGGTAAATTACTGGTAGGAGTTTCGACGCCGTTGTTGTTTAGTTATGGGTCTATACTGCTTTATCTGATATTGCTTTCGCGTCGTGCGGTGACTTTCCCCAGTATCTACATGATGACGCTGATTCTGCTGCTTACATTTGCACATGCCGTGTTGATGGTAAGTTCGGCAATCGTAATTTCTGTGCAGGCTACAACGATCCGCGCAGCGAACCTACTAGCCTCCTTTGTGGTTGTGCCGGTTGCATTTCTTTTACAAGGTGAGACGGTATTGATCTTTTGGGGCAACGAAAGTGTGCTGTTCTTTGCCGTGGCCGGCTTGACCATCCTATCAGGGCTTTTGATTCGACTTGGACTTTCGCACTTCAAGCGTGAATACTTGCTGGGGCGCGAGATTGATACGCTGAATTTCAAATCCATGGTGCGGACATTTGTTGCGCGTGTGACAGGAAATGCAAAATCGATATCTGAGTGGTATCGAGTCGAAATACCATCTACCCTCAGACAGTTGCGGCAACCGTTGTTAATTGTGCTTGGCGTTGCAGTCATTACGATTGCTGCTAGTTACGCCTGGGTAGTGAATGTTACCCCGCAACACATTCAGGTCACGCCGGAGCGGGTGCAGGCAGCGCAAAAGTATATTGCTGATAATTTGGGCAAATCCGAGGTGATAAACATCAGTACGAATGTACCTGCGCCCTGGTTGTTCCTTAACAATGTGCGTGCGACGCTCTTGTTTTTCTTCGCAGGTCTGATTTCCTTCTCCACGTTGGGCGTTGCTCTATTCATGGTCAATATGGCTTTGATCGGGGGTGTACTTGGCGGAGCGAGTTTGATCCATTTCTCGCCGCTGCTGGTATTTATCTCAGCGATTCTCCCACACGGCATGTTTGAGCTTACTGCTGTAATTATTGCCACTGCTGCTGTTTTGAAAATGGGTGCTGTCCTTGTTACACCTCAGCCCGATAAAAGTATGGGCGAAGTATTTTTACTTTCACTTGCTGATTGGTTCCGTGTGTTCATTGGATTGGTAGTCCCTTTGCTGGCAATTGCATCTGTGATCGAAGTGTATGTAACCCCGATAATTATCAAAATGGTATTTCCATATCTATAATGGGAGGCATCTGTGCCAAAAGTCATTATTCTTGGTTCATCCAACGCTGTGCCATCAAAGAACCATGAGAACACGCACCTGGTTATTATCGGTGAAGAACGGAAAATCCTGGTGGATTGTGTGAGTAACCCCATTGTTCGCTTGGAGCAAGCGGGCGTGGATTTCAATGAACTGACAGACATCATCATTACCCATTTTCACCCTGACCATGTTTCAGGTGTCCCGCTGTTACTGATGGATATGTGGCTGATGGGCCGCACCAAGCCGATCAACATCTATGGTTTGCACTACACAATGGACCGCCTTGAAGATTTAATGGGATTTTATGGGTGGGCCGAATGGCCCAACTTTTTCTCAGTTGGTTTTTATCGCTTGCCAGAAGTGGAGCTTGGACACGTTCTCGACTGTTCCGATTTCAAGATCCAATCCTCGCCGGTACATCATATGATCCCGACCATTGGTATCCGTGTGGAGGCAAAAAAGCCTGCCAAGGTGTTCGCGTATTCCTGCGACACCGAACCATGTGAGCAAACTGTCCGCCTGGCAGAAGGAGCGGACATTCTTATTCATGAAGCTGGCGGTGCTTCTTTTGGACACTCTTCTGCTGAACAGGCTGGCGAGATCGCTACAAAAGCGGAAGTTGGAAAACTCTACCTCATTCATTATCCTACCGGGCGTTTTGCCAAGGGTGATATTGCGGCCGAAGCGGGTAAGACTTTTAAGGGTGAAGTGGTTGTCGCCAAAGATTTTATGACTATTGAATTATAGATAAACAATCTGTTTGTGAAGATTAACTAAAATGACGGTCGCTTTCAAAGTGACCGTCATTTTTTACCAGCCATTGATATATGGCTCCCATTCGCGGTATTCATTCAAATGCCTGCCAAAAATATACATGGCACTGGCTGGGGGTTCTTTTGGTGGATGATGTAAATGCATATGCACCTCCTCCACTTTGCGCCCACCCTTGTGGTGATTGCAATTCGGGCAAGCCGCAACTACATTTGTCCAACTGTGCTCGCCACCCATATGACGTGGAATCACATGATCTACCGTTAATCCATTATCGCGCCGACCACAATACTGACAGGTATAATTATCACGACGGAATACCTCGCGGCGCGATAATTTGACGCGCGGTCTCGGACGATGGATTTGCATCTCCAACCGAATGACCGAAGGCCGCGGTAACAATTGCTTTACAGTTTTTATATGACCGCGTCCATTCACAACCATATCGGCTTTGCCCGCCAGGAGCAATCCAACCGCGCGTCGTGTAGAACATACATTGATCGGTTCAAAATTGGCGTTTAGCACCAGCACAGGTTCCTGCACTCAGCCTCCGCAATAGGCACGATTATATGCCACTTAATTCAATTCGTAAAATCTGCTTTTATGATGAAACGAATCTGCTATTCAGGAGTTTTTAATGAACATTTTAATTGCCGGTGGTTCTGGTTTTCTCGGTAGAGCGCTCACCACGCACCTCACTGAGCATCACCATACTGTTTTTATCCTAACCCGGCAAACTCCAAAATCTACCAACCAGATTCAATGGGATGCTAAAACACCAAACGGTTGGATTCAACGTCTTGAAGAGATGGATGCTGTGATTCATATCACTGGACATGGATTGGAACATTGGCCGTGGACTCAGCGTCAGAAACAAAGATTTATCGACTCGCGCGTCATTCCTGGACTTGCGCTTGCTGCGGCTTTCGAAAAAGCGACTCGCCGCCCGGGCATTTTCATCCAAGCCTCAGGCGTTAACTACTATGGTCTGAGCGGAGAAAGCATTGCAGATGAATCAACGCCACCTGCAAATGATTTTCTTGCACAGCTCACAGTTCAATGGGAAGATGCTACAAAATCAATTGAAAAGCTTGGCGTACGTCGTATCATTACTCGCAATGCTGTGATTCTTGCAAAGCGCGGCGGGCTTTTTCCACTCATGGCATTATCCCCGCGACTATTCTTTGGTGGCAGATTCGGAGACGGCAAACAATCCATGCCCTGGCTTCATATTGAAGACTATGTCAATGTAATTCGATTTTTACTTGAGAATGAAAATGTGAGTGGTGCTTACAATTTAATTGCGCCTCAACTCACGTCCGACGAAGAATTCATGCATGTGATTGCCAAAACCATACATCGCCCATTTTGGTTTCATATACCAAAAGCCTTACTGCAACTTACTCTCGGTGAAATGAACGTACTCCTCATCGAGGGGCGTTATTCTAAACCCAAGCGCTTGCTCGAACTTGGTTATCAATTCCAGTTTGGGCAGTTAGATGAAGCATTGAAAGATTTATTGACTTAATTCTGGAATAAAGGCTATTTCTTAATTAGGAAAAGCCTTGCTAAAAGG